>Ga0209514_10010232_pt1 | contig 10110 bp, 8 predicted proteins | sample Subgrocontami58m_FD_187452 | JGI IMG/M metagenome (GOLD analysis project Ga0209514, IMG submission 187452) | Subsurface groundwater microbial communities from S. Glens Falls, New York, USA - GMW37 contaminated, 5.8 m (SPAdes) (version 3) | ecosystem: Environmental > Aquatic > Deep subsurface >... | reverse complement strand
TAACGAATGATTTAATATCTTCCCACAGTCACTCCGGTTATTTGAACCTTTAGCAATTGCAATTAAAGGAGTTGATGCGTATGTCATTCCAATTCCAACAACCAGGACTAGAAAAAATAATCCATTCACTAGTGAGGCAGCGGCAAGAGAAGTATAACCGACTTTACCAACCATCAAACTGTCAACTACACCCATCATTACATGTCCCAACTGTCCTAAGGAAATGGGTACTGCAAGTTTGATAGTTTCTTTTATGTGTGTTCTAAAATTCATCATCTATATTTTGTTGGATTAAATAACTCTAAACGAAAATTAGTAAATTGTAACCACAACTCATTATTAATATAGAAATGAAATCCACACAAATTTTCGCATACGGTTTGCTTGCAATAATTATTACTCTCTTTATTTCTAATATGCTTGATGTAAGATTTATTCAGGACGATGCTTATACTTCTTTGCGTTATGTGAAAAATTTTTTGGAAGGGAAGGGCTTAGTATTCAATGAAGGAGAGCGGGTTGAAGGATATACAAATTTTTTATGGATTATGATTTTAAGCGGAATAGAATTTCTAAATCATAATCTCAATCTTGCTCTTGATCTTGAAAAGACCGCACAGTTATTGTCAATCATTTTCAGCATTTGTGTCTTAATCCTTACATATACTCTTTCTAAAATGATAAATCGTGAAAGTGAAAGTGAGTCTGCATTAGCAAGAATTATTAATGAATTGAAAAATCTTTTACCGGTTTTCCTATTAGCATTTTCCACTCCAATGGTTTATTGGGGAGTGAGTGCAATGGAAACAACTCTATTCGTCTCTTTAATTTTACTATCTATTATACTCTACTTAAAAGGAAATAACAGCAAGCCGAACATCGCATTTATTATTGTATCAGTGTTGAATTCACTATTGCGTCCCGAAGGATTAATATTTTTTGCTCTGATAATATTTCATAAAATATTATTCAATTTTTTAGAATGGAAAGGACGGGAAGAGAAAAATTCCATATCAAAGATGTTTGATAACATCACACGTAAAGAAATTTTATTTTTTCTTGCTCCTTTAACCACTTACGTTATCTTCAGGTTGGTTTATTATGGTTATCCTTTGCCAAATACATTTTACGCCAAGACAGAATTTACTTTTCAATTCTTACAGCGCGGAATAAATTACTTCTATGATTTTGCAAGTTCATACTTATTATATGGATTAGTTCTAATCTTTCCTCTTGCTCTATTCAAAAGTAAAATTATACGTAAGAAAATAATCTTTCTATTTGGGATTAACATTTTATGGATAGTAATTGTAATTTTAATCGGCGGAGATGTTCTTCCAATCCACCGTTTTTTTCTTCCTATCATGCCGTTAATTATGATTCTATTTGTAAAAGCAATTGTTGAAATTATCGAACAAATCTTTTCACAAAAAAAAGTTATTCTTCAATCTGTTCTAATTATTGTATTTATTCTTTTATCGGTGCTTGGTTTTTTTAATTATGGCAAGCAAAAAAATGAAATGATCAATAAGCGATCTTATGAAGCCGGTTTAGTTAAGAAAATGAAAATCTATGCGGAATGGGTAAAAGAGAAAGGCGACCATAAAGGAAGAAAAATATCCGTCGCATTATCAACTATTGGTGCATTTTCATATTTCTCTAATGCAAAAGTAATTGACCTTGTTGGACTGACAAACGAATATATTGCTCATAACCCGAAAGAAGTTTATGGAATAAATGATGAACTTCCCGTTTTGTGGAAAGAAAGAAATTATAATTCCGAATATGTACTTTCGCAAAAACCGGATTATATAATTTTCCCCGCCGGAGCTAAACCAAGCGCATTTGCTGAATGTGCCGTCTTTGTCCAGAATGAATTTCAAAAAAATTATTTTACACAATTAATATATTCCGAAGAACTGCATCAACTCTTGCCTATATTCACACGCCGGGAATTCCCAATTGAAACTGAAACATGTGATGTTAAGTTCATTAAATATTATATAAATGCCTATAATGATTTATTGAATATGATCTCAAGCGGAAATAAAAATAATTTGCAAATGATTTTACAAGATTGCGATTTTATTATTCAATATTGTTCGTCAAGAAAATCAGACGCATATACAATAAAAGGATTAGCATTCTATCACACTGGACGTATTTCCGAAGCAGAACAATATCTTACAGAAGCTGCTGCACTTGATGAATCGAATTCTATTGCCCGTGTCTACTTAAAAAATATTTTTGTCAAACTTGGCAAAATAAATGAAGCTGTCAAACTTCTGGCTCAAATAAAAAAATATTCTCCAGATGCTTTGCCTTACTTGGAATAATTCAAAAGATTATAGATTTTTTTTTGAAAAACGATTTTGTAAACGATATAATTGTACATATTTTCTAATCATATAAAATCTAAAGGTTGCTATATGGGAAATATCGGCTTTGTGGAAATACTAATACTAGTTTTGATTCTTGTCATATTGTTCGGCGGGAAAAGAATCCCGGAATTGGCAAAAGGATTAGGAAAGGGTATTAGATCATTCAAGAAAGCATTAAAAGGGGAAGAAGAAGAGAAATCAGATAAAGAATAATTAACTGCACATTAATTATTCATGTTGATGAAAATTTCTTCTCTTATTATTTTTACATCAAATTAAATAGACATTATTTGTTTATCATTTCTTAGTAATTTCATTTAGCATTATGGAGGAAAGAATGAGCGGGAGTCAAACTGCAAAAAAATATGAGTTCAAAGCGGAAGTAAAAAAGCTGCTTGATATCCTTGTTCACTCGCTTTACACGAGTAGAGAAATATTTCTGAGGGAATTAATATCAAACGCTTCAGATGCGTTAGATAAATTTCGTTTCGAATCAAACCGCGGCTCGGAAATAGCCGATAAAGATTTACTTTTAGAAATTAAAATCGAATTCGATGAGAAGAATAAAATTCTCAAGGTTATTGATACCGGAACCGGGATGACGCGTGATGAATTGGTAACAAATATCGGGACTATAGCAAAATCCGGTACTGAAGAATTTGTAAAAATGATTGCTGAAACAAAATCTGATGCAGGTAATATTATCGGAAAATTCGGAGTCGGTTTCTATTCCGTTTTTATGGTTGCAAAAGAAGTTGAAATAAAAACAAAATCTTTCCGCATAGATGAACCGGCTATCAAATGGAAGTCCGACGGATTAGGCGATTATGAAATTGAAGAACTCGACGGTAAGCATTTACGCGGGACTGAAATTGTTATTCACTTAAAAGATGATTCTGCCGAGTATGCACAAAAATGGCAGCTCGAAAATATTATTAAAAAGCATTCCAATTTTATTTCTTATCCAATCTTACTAGGCACTGAAAAGATCAACACCGTAACAGCAATTTGGCGGGAACCGAAAAGTTCGATCAAGAAAGAACAATATGATGAGTTCTATAAATTCCTTTCGTATGATAATGATCCGCCGATGGATATTATTCATAAATCGGTTGATGCACCAATTCAGTTCAATGTACTATTGTTTATTCCAAAAAGGAGCAGCGAGTTCTTCTGGTATGACCGTGAGAATTACGGATTAGATTTATATGTACGAAGAGTTTTAATTCAGCATAAGAATAAAGATCTCTTGCCGGAGTATATGAGTTTTGTTAAAGGTGTAGTAGATTCGGAAGATCTTCCGCTAAATATATCACGCGAAACTTTACAAGAGAATATTGTTTTCTCAAAAATTGCATCAAGTGTAACTGCTGCTGTCTTAAGTTATCTCTCCGATAAAACTAAAAATGATGCAGCAGGCTATTACGAATTTTGGAAAGAGCATGGAAAAATATTCAAACTGGGTTATCAAGATTTTACTAATCATGATAAATATGTTGAGCTGCTCAGATTTAATTCTTCTACTTGTAAGGATAAGGATGAACTTATTTCTTTAGCTGATTATTCATCACGCATGAAAGAAGGGCAGAAGGAAATTTATTACATAGCCGGAATTAATCGCGAAGCTATCGAACAAGATCCTCACATGGAAATACTTAAAAGCAAAGGGCTGGAAGTTCTATTCTTGCTCGATCCGGTTGATGAGTTTGTAATTCAGGCAATTCGCAAATACAAGGATTTTGATTTTAAGTCTGCAGATTTGGTTGACTGGAAGAAGTTGAGCGACTTAAAAAATATTGAAGAGAAGAAAAGTGAATTGGACGATTTGAATAAAGATGATGAGAAACATTTCTTTAGTCTTCTTTCTAAAATGAAAAGTATTTTATCAGATAGAGTTGAAGATGTGGTAAAATCTAATCGTTTAGTTGACAGCGCTTCTTGTATTGTATCAAAAGATGAAGGTCTGTCAGCTTCGATGCAGAAAATTTTGAAAATGGCAAACAAAGAAATGGGACAGCAGAAAAAAATATTTGAAGTTAATGCAAATCATAAATTAGTACGTAATCTGTTAAAAATTTTCAAAGCTGATTCAAATGATGACTTTATTAGAAATACAGCCGAACAACTTTATGAATCTGCTCTGTTGCTAGAAGGAACTCTGGACGATCCGCACAAACTTGTAAAAAGAATAAATCAGTCATTAGAAGAATCAAGCGAATGGTATGTTGAAGTGAAAAAAATCAGTTAGCTTTTATGAAATTTATTTTCCCCTCCTTGAGTAAGGAGGGGAACAAAAGGGGTGGTTCGTAAACTTATATAGGGGTGATAATGGGTAAAGTACATAACCTCAAAGAAATGAAGATCAGACGAAAGGACTTAAGAAATTATCCAACCTATGCTGAAAAATATTTATGGTACGAGCTTAGAAAAGGTCAACTCGGTGGTAAAAAGTTCAGAAGACAGCAAAGCATTGGAAATTACATTGTGGATTTTTATTGTCCTGAAGAAAAATTAGTTGTTGAATTGGATGGTGAACATCATAATGAAGATGGTCAAAAAGAATACGATAAAATAAGAACAAAATATTTAGAGAGTTTGAAACTTAAAGTAATTCGATTTAAGAATACTGATGTTATTTTTGATAGAGATAAAGTTGTTAATGCAATTATGAAGCTGATTAGTAAATAGAATAATCAAACCACCCTCTGTATCTCCCTCCTTATCTAAGGAGGGAGAGCTTTTATCTCACTTGCGATTGATAGGGAAAGAGTTGCAGATGCAATAGCAAAATATCTCTTTTGAAAATCAAAACGATTTCATATTTTGAATCATTGAAAACTATTAATACAAATAACAGGCAAATAAATTAAAGTGAAAGAAAGGGTTTAGAAATAGATGAATAAATTTTATCAAACAAAAGCTATGGGGTTTTTATGAAACGTTCTTTAATTATTTTTATCTCGAGAACTTTATCTGCTATAATAATTTTTACATTCTGCAGCAAAAATGATTCACCAACTTCTGCTGATAATAACACAAATGCCGGAGGTACAACACCGCAACCACCAACACTTTCATCACCAAGCAATGGTGCAACAAGTGTAGCTATTCCTCCAACGCTAAGTTGGAATTCAAGCACTGGTGCAGTAAGTTATACTTTGCAAGTTTCCACTAGCAGTTCATTTACAAGTTATGTTTACAATCAAAGTGGTTTAACAAATACAAGTCAGCAGATAAGCGGTTTAAGTAATTCGATAAATTATTACTGGAGAGTAAGTGCAACAAATAGTTACGGAACTTCAAATCCATCAAGTGCTTGGTCGTTTACAACTGCAAGCGGTTCCAGCGGCGGCTCATCTTGTGTACCAACAGTAACGTATTTAGGTAAAACATATAACACAGTGCAGATAGGAACTCAATGCTGGTTAAAAGAAAACCTTGATGTAGGAACAATGATACAAGGAAACCAAGAACAGACAAACACTGGAACAGTAGAAAAATATTGTTATAACAATGATGCAAACAACTGTGCAACCTACGGTGGTTTATACCAATGGGCTGAAGCTGTTCAATATAAAAATGGAGCTACAAACACCACATCACCAAATCCGGCATTTAGCGGAAATGTACAAGGCATATGCCCACCCGGTTGGCACATACCAACAAAAACAGAGTTTGAAACATTAGGTACAGCAGTAAGTAATAATAATAGTAACGCATTAAAGGCTATAGGCCAAGGAGCCGGAAGTGGAGCCGGTACAAACACAAGCGGTTTTTCCGCCCTGTTGGCGGGCGACCGCACCGACGATGGTGACTTCCGCAATTTAGGTAAATACACTTACTTTTGGTATTCTACTGAGGTCGATATTAATAACGCGTACAACGTGTTCCTTTACTACTACGATAGTAATATCTACATGAACGGCCACGGCAAGGGTTACGGTTTTAGTGTTCGTTGCGTTAAGGATTAGGAAAGAACAATTTTGAATTATGAATGTTGAATTTTGTATGAGAAAATTTCTTTATGAAATACTTTTTTATAGCATGTGTACTTTCGTCTTTTATTTATCCACAACAAATAAAAATTAGTGTTGTCAACATAAAAGAAAATAAAACAACCCTTTACTCTTTAAAAGGAGAGAAGATTTCTATTGTTGATTCTATTTTCAGTTCTACTGGTGGACGATTTACTTACCAACCAAAAGATATTTTACATAACGGCATTTACCGCTTAACATTTGATAATAAATGGATTGATTTTATTTATGACGGAAGTGATATAGAACTTAGTACAGACGTAAATAATATATTAGATAGTCTGAAGATTATTGCTTCAGAAAGCAACAAATTGTTTTACGCCTTTCTAAAAATAAGCAAGTCATACAAAACCAAAACAGAATTGTTACTACTAATATTAGCTCGTTATCCAAAAGAAGACAACTATTACAAGACTACTAAAGACAGATTAACTCAACTACAAAATGAATACGTAGAGTTTGTAAATGTAACTGCACAAAAAAAACCGCAATCATTTATTGCAAAGTATATAAAATCAGCCCAACTTCCGGTTGTTGATAATGCAGTTCAGCAGCAACAATCATATCTAAAGTCACATGCTTTAGATAATGTTGATTTCAATAATTCATCACTTATTAACTCGGATGTATTCACAAATAAAACTATTGAGTACTTAACCTACTTTCGTAATCCGCAATTGCCGCTTGAGCTTTTAGAAAAAGAATTTATGGTTGCCGTTGATTCTATTCTCAACGGAGCAAAAGTGAATCAGCTTGTTTATCAGCATATTACAGAATACTTAATTGACGGGTTTAAGAAATTTGGATTTGATAAAGTTTTGGACTACATCGTAGAGAACTATGTAATAAAAGATGATCTCTGTCTTGATGTTAAAACAGAAGGACTGATAAAAAGAAGAATAGACCAAGCAAAGTTCTTGAAAATTGGAAATATTGTTCCGAATATTATTATCTCAGATTTATGGGGCAAGCAAATTGAACTGAACAAAATTACAGCGGAGAAGACATTAATTGTATTTTATGCAAGCTGGTGTCCCCATTGCCAAGAACTTTTACCAAAACTGAATGAGTTGTACAAAAACCAGATAGAAAAGAAGTTAGAAGTACTTGCAATCTCTCTCGATACGAAAAAAGAAGATTGGCTTAATTTTATAAAAACAAATTGTCCAGATTTTATAAATGTATCGGATCAAAAAGGCTGGGATGGAAAAGCAAGCGCAGAATATTTTATCTATGCCACACCAACAATGTTCTTAGTTGATCGAGAGGGAAAGATTATTGGAAAGCCTATGACCATAGATGAATTATAATGCTGTTTAGTAAATAGAAAAATTAGACCATCCTCTGTGTCTCCCTCCTTATTTAAGGAGGGAGAGGTTTAAAAGCCTTCCTAAATTTACCACGACTAAATTTATAGTATTTTTTTATAGCTCTTAATAAAACGATGGATTAAATTCCCGTCAACAAATTGCGGCAGAGTGATGGCAGAAGAGACTGAACAAAAATTTAAGAGAGAACTCGGTCTATTCGATTCAACAATGATCGTTATCGGTTCAATGATCGGCTCCGGAATTTTTATTGTCAGTGCCGATATATCCAGAACGGTCGGTTCAAGCGGAATCTTATTATTAGTTTGGCTTATTACCGGAGTTATTACACTTATAGGTGCATTAAGCTATGGAGAACTTGCCGCTATGATGCCCAAAGCCGGCGGTCAATATGTCTATCTCCGCGAAGCTTATAATCCGCTTGTTGGCTTTTTGTACGGTTGGACTTTATTTCTTGTGATTCAAACCGGAACGATTGCAGCTGTTGCTGTTGCATTCTCAAAATTTACTGCAGTAATTATTCCATCATTCAGCACAAAAAATATTCTTTTCTCTTTATTAGGATTAAAAATTTCCGCCGGACAAATTCTTGCAATCTGTTCGGTAATTCTTCTAACATACATAAATATCCGCGGACTTCGTGAAGCAAAATTCGTTCAGGATATTTTCACGATTGCAAAGACTCTTGCACTCTTCGGATTGATATTACTCGGATTATTTATTGGAGCTAATGCTCAAGCTATCAGCGCAAATTTTTCAAACATGTGGGAAGCTAAATGGCTTCATATATCAAATGGAAAAATTGATTGGGTGGAATCTCTTACTGGTTTTTCTATAGTTGTTGCAATTGCAGTCTCTATGGTTGGTTCACTTTTCTCAAGTGTAGCGTGGGAGAATATTACATTCACAGCAGGAGAAATAAAAGATCCTAAAAAAAATATACCGCGAAGTTTGTTCTTAGGAACTTTGGTTGTTACTGCACTCTACATACTTGCCAATGTAGCTTATCTTTGTGTATTACCATTAGTAGGAAGTATGAATGGAAATGATGTAATGAGTTCGGGAATTCAATTCGCTGCTGAAGACCGTGTTGGAACTGCCGCTGCAAATTTAGTTTTTGGAGAACCTGCCGCTATAATTATGGCACTTTTAATTATGGTTTCAACATTCGGCTGTAACAACGGATTGATACTTGCAGGGGCAAGAGTTTATTATGCTATGGCAAAAGATAATTTGTTTTTTAAATCCACCGGAACATTAAATAAGAATTCTGTTCCTGCAAAAGCATTGATCTTTCAAGGAGTGTGGGCAAGTTTACTTTGTCTCTCCGGTACGTATTCTCAGCTTCTTGATTATGTAGTTTTTGCTGTTCTATTGTTTTACATCCTTACGATCATCGGAATTTTTATTTTAAGAAAGAAAAGACCGGATGCCGAGAGACCTTATAAAGCTTTCGGTTATCCGGTTCTCCCGATTCTATATATAATTCCTGCTGCAACTATTGCGGGAATTCTTCTAATAGAGAAACCGGATTACACCTGGCCGGGACTATTTATTGTTTTACTTGGTATACCGGTTTATTTCGGATGGAATTATTTTCAGAAAAAGAAAATTAATTGAGTCTGAATGGAACGGGGATTTGAATCTGGACTTTTACATAACGTCCTTTATCTTTCCCCGGTTTAAATCTTGAAGCTGATACTGCTCTAAGTGCAGCTTCATCACATCCCCCGCCAATGCCTTTTGTAAGAAGAGTTTTTCTAACGGAACCGTTCTCATCAACAAATGCAAGTACAAATACAGTTCCGGCAATACCATTTCTTTTTGCTTCCGAAGGATGAACAACTTGCGAAATAATTTTCTGCATTCCGCCGATCGGTTCAGGCATTTCATCAACAGCAACTAAATATATTTCTTCCACTTTAGGTCCTGGCGGAATAAGCAGACCGGGTGATATCCCGGATTTATTACCGGTTCCCGTTCCATCTCCGGTTCCTGTCCCTGTAATTCCGCTTTCATTAAGTGGTGTAGATAGTTTTTCATTATTAACAATTTTCTTTTCAGTATTAATAAATTCATCTGCAGACTTCTTTGGTAATTCTGCATTTTCACTTTTGTTTATAATAGAATTATCTCCACTTTCCGAACCGCCGTTAAAAGTAAATTCAATAAGTTCATTTGTCTTTTGGGGCGTATGAAGAGCAATGTAGTAAAATGATATAATGAATAACGAATGAAGGAATAATGAAATTAGTGAAGAGAAATATTTACTCATTGAGTCTTGCATAAGTCTTCTGTCGTCGGGTGAAGTTTCCTTACTGTAATTTTGTTTCGATGCGTGTTGTAGAAATTAAAAGTTTTATA
>Ga0209514_10010229_pt1 | contig 10112 bp, 6 predicted proteins | sample Subgrocontami58m_FD_187452 | JGI IMG/M metagenome (GOLD analysis project Ga0209514, IMG submission 187452) | Subsurface groundwater microbial communities from S. Glens Falls, New York, USA - GMW37 contaminated, 5.8 m (SPAdes) (version 3) | ecosystem: Environmental > Aquatic > Deep subsurface >... | reverse complement strand
TCGACAATCCGACGGACCAGGCAGCGGTGCTGCAGGCCGCAGGCGAGACGGCGTTGGCCGCAGTTCAGGCGGGCGACACGGAGCGGGCCCTGGCTCTCACCCGCATCGTCGATCCGGCGACTGCGGAGAGGCTCGCGCGCGAGCGTCCTCAGCCGGGCGTTGCGCTGAACTCCGCAAAGCGTCAGGAGGTGAAGCGTCTCTACGCGCTGTGGCAGTCGCGCCTGGCGTCTGGCAAGGCCACCGACGCTCGGGTGGCCGCAATGGCCCAGAAAGTGACCGAGCTGCTTCAGTGGGACAACGCTCGCGCACGCCGCAGCGGCTCCTCGCGGGATGCGGAATCCGTGTGCGCTTTCGCCGATCGCGTCCACGCCGTCGCAAGCGGCGCCCAGACGATGGCGGCGGCGCGAAAAGCGGGACGGCTTCCGTTGACCGACGATGACCTGATGTTCGCGGTAGCGCTCGCAACTGACAGCGACTTCAACAGCCTGCTACCGGGCTGGGCCGTGTTCGAGTTCGCCGGTGACAACGCGACGGACCCGGCACTCGTGGGCAGGTGCTTCCGGCTTGCCGCTGCTATCGGTCGCGAGGCACGAGATCCGCGCGAGATCCTGGACATCCTGCAGCGCGCCGACGGCGCGCTCGCGCGTGGCGCCGACGACAGGCTGCGTGCGGAAGTCGCGAACGAAATCGCGGTGTCTTATCTCAACCTCGGGCAGCCCGCGCCGGCTCTGGAGGCGTCCACCCGGGCCTCGGAGCTCGCACAAACAACGGGCCACGCGGAGCTTGGACGCATGGCGCAAGGCAACGTGGCCAATGCCCTCCTCGGACTCCAACGAGTGGGTGATGCGCTCCAGATGTTCGAGGCGCTCGCGCGCGACCAGACAGCAGCCGGCGAAGCCGCGATGGCTCAGATCACGCGGCGGAACATCGAAGCGTGCCGATCGTTTCTGAGGCGAGCCGGGGGATGAGCTTGAATGATATACAGTCGCGCGCCCAGGGAGCCGCGCTTCTGGCGATGGAAGGAAATCGCGCAGCGGCGATAGCGCAGTACGAGCGTATTCTCGCGGATATCGAGGCCGGCCAATCGTTCTTCGGAGAGGCCGAGTTGCGCAGTCAGCTCGCGCATCTGCTGCACGAGACTGCTGATCCCGGGGAGGGACAGCAGTTGACGAAAGCAGTCGCTCTCTTCGAGCAGCGCGGCGACGTGCCGCAGCTGGTCGATGCATGCCTGCGGATGTCCCGGTTGTACCGGCACTCGGCGGCCGCGTCACTCTACTGGGTGGACCGGGCGGTCGCGGCGGCCGAACGCTCCGGAGATCCTCCGGACCTCTCTCTGTCGCTTGCGTGGCGCGGCGAGCTGTCTCTTGCGTTCAACCGCGTCGAAGGGGCGCTCGCGTCGCTCGAACGCGCCGTGCAACTCCCGGGCGGTCACGTCCACGCTGCGGCTCTGGGGAGCGCCCAGATCCTCGCGGGGCACATCGAGGACGGCCTGCGGACCCTGACCGGCTTGCTGACTGAAGCGGAGCGCCCGGGCAGTGGCGCGTCCGCGGGGCTCGTCGTCAGCCTCAAGGTGCGTCTGGCGGACGCCAGGCGCGCGCTGGGCGATCGTGCGGGAGCCCTGGAGTTGCTGGAGGGCGCGGCCGCGCGGGCGACCGAGCTCGCCGAGGGAGATGAGTTTCCTGCGCTCATTGGGCGCCTCGGCCACGCGTTGCTCGAGAGCGGGAATCCCGCCGGCGCGGTCCGCACGGTGGAGCGCGGCATCGAACGGGTCCGCGCAGGCGGGCAGCCCGATGCCGGGCAGCTCGCTTCGCTTTACGACACTCTGGGCAACGCGTTATCGGCCATCGGCAGCCAGGCGGGCGCCCTGCGATCGTTCTCGGAAGCGATCCGCCTCGCGCGTGAAGTCAGCAACCTGAGGTGTGAGGCGCTGTCGCAGTTCGGCTTCGCCAATTCGGCTGCGCGGATCGGTGACTCGGCTCGCGCTCGACAGGCCTACGAGGAGGCACGTGGGCTTGCCGCACAGCTGCAGGACCAGAAGCTGGAAGCCGCGTGCCTGGATTCCCTCGGGCAACTGCATTCGAAGACGGGTGCGCCGGCCAAGGCCGTCGACCTGCAGCGGCGCGCGGCGCAGCTGCACGGGCAAGTCGCGGACTACCAGGGCCAGCACACGGATCTCATGAATCTCGTTCAGACGTTCCTGCTCTTGGGAGAAACGGCTGCCGCTCGACGCGCCCTGGACGACGCGCGCGGCATAGCCGAGACCCATTTGCAGGAACTGCCCTGGCAGCATTCACTCAACGAAGGTCAGGTGTTGGCCCGGGAACGTCGTTGGACGTTGGCTCGGTCGTCCTTCGATGCGGCAATCGCGAAGCTCGAAGCCGAGCGCGGCACGCTGGAGACACCGAGCGACCGGCGTCGCTGGGCTGCGCAGCGCGTTGAAGCGTTCGAAATCGTCGCTGCGGCCGCGTTCGAAGCCCCCGACGCGCTTGCCGTCCTCTCCTACCTGGAAGGTAACCGTGCGCGTTTCCTCGAAGAAGTAGCCGAACGGCGACGCCGTCTACCAACGGGACTCTCGCTCGAGACACGGCGCGACTACGTGGCCGCGACCGATCGTCTGGCCGAGATCCGTTGGCGGCGGCGCCAGCAACCGGAGACTGTCGATCCGGATCTCGAGTCGGAACTGCAGGAGACGGAGCGTGTCTGGCAAACGCTGGACGCTCAGGTCGAGCGCTTGCGCACCGACAGGCACGAACCCGCGGAACCGGCTCCGAATCCGCAGCAACTCGCCGAATCGCTGTCGCCGGGCGAGGCGGCGGTCGCGCTGCACGTCGCCGTTGAATGGACCGGTGCTGCCTGCATGGGTCGTGGGCGGGATGGTGGACTCTGGTGGGGCTGCGGCACAGACCCGGGATTCACACTGGCGGATATCAGCCGGATCGTGGTGGGCAGAGCCGAGGGCGATCCGACGACGACGCATCCGGCATGGCAGGATCTGGCGACCTTGCCGCTCGCGGAAGCGGAACAACTCGCGGCCGACACCTGCCACATGCTCGGCAAGGTGGTGTGGCCGCTCGTAGAACGGGTCGTGCACGACCGTGCCGATTCCCTGGTGGTGATGCCGGGGCGCGGGCTTAACGTGTTGCCGTTGCACGCTGCCGCTGCGACTGACGGCAGGCTCGCGCTCGATCGATGGTCCGTCCGCTACGTGCCAAGCCTGAAGCTGTTCGCGCGCGCCGGACAGCCCGGAGTGCTGTCACCAGAAAGTACCCTTGGCCAAGTCGTCAATCCGACCGGCGACCTGCCTTTCGCGGAGCCGGAAGCCGCGGCGATCCGCCGGATCTGGCGCGGAGCCTGTCTGCCGCCGCTGCGCGGTCCCGACGCCGAACCCACTCCTGTGCTCCGCGTGTTCGAGCAGGCTGATGTCCTCCACTTCGCCGGGCACGGGGCATTCGATCCCGACGACGCGTTGCAGTCGCGCCTCTCGTGCGCTCCCGGCGTCTCGAGCGGAGCCATCACTCTGCACACGCTCCTCGAAAGCGTTCCGACGATGCGCACGCGCGTCGTCTTGCTGTCCGCCTGCGAGACCGGACGGGTCCTCGCGGGGGATCCGCTCAACGACCAGCTCGGGTTGCCCGGCGGATTGCTCATTGCAGGGGCGAGCGCCGTACTCGCCACCTTCTGGCGCGTGGACGATCTCGCCACGTGTCTCTTGCTCAGCCGCTGCGTGGAGCTGTGGGAGCAGGGCTCACGGGATCTGGAGCGAGCACTTGCCGAAGCGCAGGAATGGCTGCGTACGAAGGCGACCGTCCAGGTAGTCAGGGACTGGATCGGCGACCGACTCTTTGAAAATCGTTCCGTATCCCCGCAGCTCGCGGAGGCGCATGGCCGGCTGATGTTACGAGGCGATGATGAGCTGCTCTTCAGCAACGAGCTCTATTGGGCGGCATTCCATGTCACGGGGAGAGGCATTCGCACGCGGTAGGACTCACGTTGGCGATGCCTCGACTTAATCCGAAGTTCCGGCTGACGCTGACGAGGATCTTTCGAAACCGCAATCACTTAGCGGCAACCGGGGCTTCAACATTCTGGACACACTTCGGCAGCGCTCGATGGCCGTCTTGTAACCCCGTTGGCGGCTTCTGCCACCGAATCTGCGTTGCGGGACCGCGTCAACGACATGGCCGCGACCGTACCACGTCGGCCCGCGCAGTACAAGCTCCAGGCAGCACGATTGACCCGTTGCGTTCCAGTACATGGACGCGCCCGCCGACGTCTCGAATCGCCGAACTTCAGGCCCATCAATGGCCTGATGCTAGAAATGAGATCAAAATCGACCGGAACTTCGGCTTAATCTGCGGGTTGAGCGTTGAGTACCTCGGAGAGGTTTCCGCCAGTCCGTTGCAGCCTGCGGTCACCCATGCGGTGCATGCCCCACGCGGTAAGGGTTGGGACTGCTTCAACGGATCGATCCTGGCCGCCAGCGATGCCCCGCAGCAGTTCCGCAAACACAGCATGCTTGAGATGTCGGAGACCGAGTACGACGAAGCAGTTCTCGCGTTGAAGCCGACGTATTGCCGGCTCAAATTGTTCATTTCAAATGCCACTGTGGTCGTCAACTCGAAGGCGCCGACACCGACAATTTCCTTGTCTGAGTGTTTCGTGACTATCGCTACGGCCCGAGGCAACTCGCGCTTGGCGGACGCCACATCGACAGCCTCGCCCTCTCTAATGACCTCGATGCACTCCTGAATTTCCGCTTTGGACAACTCGCTCGGCAACCGCGCGGCTGCTTCCTCGTCGGGTACGCTCATCGTCGTCTCACGCGACAAGCGCCAAAAGGTCGGCGTGAATGCCCTGCCACGGCTGGTTTAGGTTGATCGTCCGGATGCTGATCTTGTGGCCCTTGTGGGCAAACGAATGCGCCATCGGCTTGTCTGTCGTCGGGTAAAGAAGGATGGCCTCGCAGCGGGCATCTTCAGCCGGAAGGTTGTCGAGATACGCATTGAGCTGGTACAAGTGCGCCGACCGGAGAGTTTCGGCGTCGTAATGATGTTGCGTGATCTCAGGCGAGTACTTGCAGTCGATGATTATCTTGCGGTCGTCAGACATGAGGCTGATGTCTGTCTGCATCTTCGGAAGCATGCCGGCTGCGGCTTGGTCTTCAGGTATCCAGTTCCACCGGATGTCTTCACGCTTTACGCGGTACCGACTGTGGAGCCGATAGAAGTTCCGGACAAAGCCTTCGTAGAGCATCGCCATGTGCTGCCTGTCGCGCGTGAAGTCCCTGAACCGGCTGCGCCCCGGTGTTTCCGAGATGAGCAGGTTTCTGTGTATCAGCTCGCAGACCTTCATGAGAAAGTCATAGAACTTGTTGTTCCTGTGCAGCTGGACCTGCCCGAACAGGCGGCCCGTTATTTCGATGTCCCGCACCTCAGACAGCTGGCGGGACAAGCCGGCCAGTGCCTCCGCGTTCTCCTGTGAGATCTTGTCCGTGCGAATCAGGCGGCGAATGGTTGCCTTCAGGATCTGATTGTGCAGCACGTCGTAGCTGAGTTCGTCGAACTCGCAGGGCAGCGTTGCGGTCACCGCTCCAGTCTTGGCAACCGCGTCGAACCTGACTTTGCCCTTGAGCCGACCCGTCCATTTCTCATGAGCGACGTAGTTGCGGTCGAAGCCTCGTTTCAGGAGATGGTTCGTGCCGTTGACGAGCACTCTTGCGAAGAGGTCCACGAGGCTCGTGATTCCAATTGGGTCGACGTCGACGAGTTCTTTCTCTTCGAGCTTGTCCCACGCATAGCACAGGAGGAAGTAGATGTTCTGGATGGGTATGTCCATCAGCCCAGCCTCAAGACAACAGCGCTCCTCGCTGTTCGTCCACCTTTTTCTCGTCGTCGAACCAGTACTCCTGAATCAAGGGCACGATTTCTGACTCGACAACTCGCCGGTACCAGCTCTCGTCCGGCCGAATGCCGTTCTGAGGACAGAAATAGCTATGGCCGATCTGGTATCCAGGCCCGAGGTTCTTCGTGTCCGCGGCAATGGCGTCGTTGAGTGCCCTCATCCTCTCGATGATCCGCTTGACAAGACCTCTGTCCACACCATTCTTTTCGAGGTACTTCTCGAAGGCCGCGCTCGCAAATTCCGGGCGCAGCGTCAGAAACCTGAATCGTCGGCGAAGGGCGTAGTCGACCATCGCCAGTGACCGATCGGCCGTGTTCATCGTGCCGATGAGATAGAGGTTCGCCGGAATGTAGAACTTGTCATCAGAGCCGCTCGCATAGGCCAGAGGAATCGCGAACTCACTGCCGCGCTTGTCGGCTTCGATGAGCATCATCAGCTCGCCGAAGATCTTGCTCAGATTGCCGCGGTTGATCTCGTCGATGACGAACACGTAGGGGTGATGGCTAGATTCTTCTCGCTGGGCGCGACGGCAGAACTGATGGAATATTCCGTACCTGAGGTCGAACGTCCCCTTTGACGTCGGGCGAAAGCCCTGGATGAAGTCCTCGTATGAATACGACTGGTGAAACTGAATCATCTCGATGCGCTGCGGGTCGTCAGAGCCGATCAGCGCCCTTGCGAGGCGCCACGCCACGAACGTCTTGCCGACGCCAGGCGGCCCCTGGAGGACGACGTTCTTCTTCTCCCGCAATGCGGCCAGCGCCTCGTCGAACTGAGCCTCGGGCAAGAACAGCCCCTCCATCGCTGTCTGCTTTGTGTACGGCTTTGGTGCAGGAGTCTCAGCTGGATTTGTCTCGTCGATGAGGCCGCGGATGGCCTCGTACTCTTCCTCCTTCAGGCTGAAGAGGCTGCCCTGGTGGTTGACCAACGGCTCGCACTTCTCGAGTTCTGGGATTCCCTTGAGTGTCTCGTAGAGAACCGGCTTCTTGAGGCGCTCAATCTTCTCGAATTCGATCCCCTCTCCCTCTTCGGTTTCGTGCAAACCTTTGGTGATCCGGCAGATGCCGACGATCTCCCGCTGCGGGCTGGTGACGTATCCGACGAGGATGTCCCCAGACTTTACCTGCTGGAAGTGCTTGTACTTCTGACGCTTGTTGCCGTTATCGTTGTGCGACGTGTACGTCTGTCGCTCGCCGATGGATAGCTCCTCGAAGCTCCAGATTTGAGGGTTCGCGTTCAGCCACCAGTAAGACACGTTCTCGCCGGCCGACGTCTTGGTTGGCGGCTGCAGCGGTTTCTCGACGGAGCCGAGGTCAAGACCGACCAGCTTCGCAAGCGTGTCGACGAGGTCCTGGTACTTCGTGATGTTCGTCAGCGTCTTGGTCGGAAGCTGATGCGCTTCAGGGAGTTTCCATTCACCATTGGCCAGCCACTTGACCGAGCGCACATGCTTGAACCAACCGCGCTTTGGGTCGTAGCCGTAGTCTCCCTGAACGATTCCGTAGCCGACGACCTTTTTGACGCCTTTCTTCGCAAACAGAATGTCGCCCGGCTGCATGACGTGGGCAAACTGCCAACAAGCTAGCGTGTCGTTTACTTTGGATGAATCTGCTTCACTTTCCTGAAGTTTCTTGCGAATCGCCTCCTTGTCTTTGAACTGACGGAGGTCAGTTAAATTCTCCCAGCCGATTCCAATGATTCCGGTGTTGTAGAACGTCTCCCACTCGCTTGCTTTGCTTCCCGGCGCCACGACCCACACTCTCTGGAAATGCCGTGTTTTCTCTTCCTCGTCGTCGGTGTCGTCGTCTTCGCCATGTTCCGTCGCCCAGATGTGCGCATCGAGAGAGATTTTCGGATAATCCGTGCCGACTTTTGACCTAACGGCTTCGAGCCAGCGGCGGTAGCTGTCGTAGTCGACCGGCTTTTCCGTCACGCCCTTCTGCTCAACGAACGCCTTCGTCTTCCTGTCGCACGGCAGAAACTGATCGGGATTCGCCCAGAACAAGCCCATCGTGAGCTTCTTTATCGTGACCGCTTTGATCTCGCGACACTGGTCAAACAACGACTCGTCGACCTGTTCGATTGGCCGGTCGACCGCCTGCCGGACCAGTTCCCAAAGAAGTTCAATGTCATTCTTTGCTCGATCTTCTACCCAGGCGAAGAACCAGGAGCTCATGTTGTTGACGATCGGTATTCCCGCGAAATCATCAGGAACATCAGCGGAGAGATTCCATTTCAACTTGAGGTATCGCCAATTCTCCTTGCGGTTCTCGTCAGTGATTCCGCGGTTGAACGAAGCGAGAAAAGTCAGCGGGTCGATCCCCGCCAAGGGCAACGAAGCTTTGCCGTCCCAATCCTCAAGGAGGATCGTCTTCAGGCCTTTCTGCCCCATCTCCCGAAGCACTGCTAGCAGTTCCTTCTGCGGCTCGGGTAGGTCGAGCATCCGGCGTGCTGCTTCCTTGTGAATCGGTATCCAGGTGAACATTTTCTTAATCCTGAAACGACCACTACTTAAAAATGTTTTCGGTTGAGCGAGCTCTGTCTAAGGTTTCCAGTCTCACGACAGAAAGTGTTTCAGATACGGGATCAGCGGAATCACACGGCCACCCCACTTCACCACCATCTCGCCAGCCTGGTCGAGGCTCTTGATGCGCGTCGATAGCTTCTGGCGTTCTCCGGACTCCGTCTTCGTCAGCGACGTGGCCGTGTTCTCGTCGGAAAGAGCCTCAATCTTGTCGTTCAGCTCGTAGAGGGTGCGCAACTGTTTATTGATCAGGTGGTTGAACTTGACCGTCGCCCCGAGGACATCGTGCTTAAACAAATCCGGGTTTCCTGAATAGCTGCCCGGCGAGAACACGAGGTCGTGGACCGAGTTGTTCCAGATCCTGTCGCCGTCGTGCCACTCGAGAAACCGCACTTCTTCGTCGTTCATCACGTGCTGCAGCGCGAGGTTCGGCTCCTGAAGATCCTCGGCTGACATCTCGCCGGCCAACGTTTTTTCGAGCAGCTCGACGTACTCGCGGAATTGGTCCCAGAGAGCAAGCAGCCGTTCGAAATCGTGACGCTCCTCGATGGTTTCCAGCTTCAGCGATTGCAGTTCGTCCATGGCGATTGCGATTCTACGCCCAGCTCCCCGCCATGGGATACTGGACGAGGAGCAGAAGTACGGATTCGGTAAACGGCATTGGTCTCACCTTCCTGGGCGCCGCCCTTGCTGGAGCTGTGGTCTGCTACGCCGCCGACAAGCCAGTAGGCATGTGGTGGTGTTCGACGGCCGCCATCGTCTCGCTTGTCGTTGTCGTCGCAATACAGTTTTACCCAAAGGCTGCACCGGCAAAACAGCAGACATCAGCCCCTCCCGCTCCAGGACCAACGCCGTCTGCTCAACCCCCGCAGCGGCCACGCGAGACGCCTGCTCCGACACCAAAGAGACCGGACCAAGACCGCGAGCTGCTGCCAGGACTGGCCCAGGGTTGGACTGTCCACAGGCGCGGTGACGCCTGGACCATCACCTTCAACATGGACACGGCTAGAGCCGGCGAAGCGGTTGCTGGCAAAATCGTTAAGGCAGACGTTGCGGTCGCAGCAGACTTGACCCCCAAGGTCAAGGTGTTGTGGGAAGAAATCACCCACCATGTGCCGCCGCCGAAGCCTGCGGACACCGCGTTAGGGCCGATCAAGGGCCAGGAGTTAGTGGAACACGTCAACCATTCCGAGACGAGCCAAGGGGACACGCTGGAATGGACCTACGAAATCATGCTCGACCGCAACGGGATCACGCCCAAGCCGCAGGTCTTCGAGCGGGTTCCCCTTGCGGATCTGTCTCCGAAGAGCCGCGAAACGGTAGCGGAGCTCGACGCCCTGACGACGCGGACGGTGAACCAGCGCTACGTAGACGCGATGCAGCGCCTCAGCAAGTGATCACAGCCAGGACGGGAGTAGCGTGTTCTCGAAACGGCACGAAAACGGCACGCTCCACCGAGAGCGTTTTCGCCGTCGCTGTAAGTTGTTGAAAAGATTGGCTCCTCAGGCTGGATTCGAACCAGCAACCCTCCGGTTAACAGCCGGACGGGCGGTCAGCCGGCTTGACGATGGTGCCCTGCGCCGTCGCGCAGAGGCGCTCGATGCCGCCCTTCGACGCAAACACATCACACCGGCAGACCGCCTGGCTCGAGCCCGTGTGGACGACCCTCGCCCGCGCGATCAGGACG
>Ga0209514_10010228_pt1 | contig 10115 bp, 5 predicted proteins | sample Subgrocontami58m_FD_187452 | JGI IMG/M metagenome (GOLD analysis project Ga0209514, IMG submission 187452) | Subsurface groundwater microbial communities from S. Glens Falls, New York, USA - GMW37 contaminated, 5.8 m (SPAdes) (version 3) | ecosystem: Environmental > Aquatic > Deep subsurface >... | reverse complement strand
GCCTCTGTCCCTAGGCTACCGCTAAATGGCGCCTTCGGGGAGCCCTTCACGCTGCCTTTTTCGGTGCGCCCGGCATGACCATGCATCCTGGGCATCCTCCCCAGGCCCGCCGTGGGATCGCCGTCACGATTCCTCCCACGTCATAGCGTGCCCCGCTGCGTTCCTCCACTCCCCTCATCGTTGCGAGCGAGTCCTCGAGCGTGGCAATCTGGCGGGGCGGGGAAGCAGAGTCAAGGATCCGTTCGTGGTGAGCGGAGTCGAACCACGTGCCTAGGACCACCGCCCCTTGATGTCGTCCCGAGGCTCTGCGAGGGACCCGGTGCGGGGCGGTTCTCTCTCCTCCTTCTCCTCCCCCACCAGTGATAGTGAAATCCTATCTCTTCGATAGAACAATGCGGTCTTGTGCTATATCTCAAATCAGCTATAGTGCAGTCGGAGGATCGCTACTGCCAGGACGCGACGTCGTCAGCATGAATGGCTGACATAGGCGCTTCTGGAGTGGTACAGTGCACACGGCGCGGCGTTGCGGAGCGCAAGCGTCGACGTCCCGGCGTGCGGCATGTACCGAGAACCTACTGCGGTGAAGGAGGACCCTGATGGCCGACTCTCTGACAATCATAGACAACCGTACCGGCAAGAGTTACGAGCTCCCCATCGAGTACGGCACGCACGAGGCAGTCATAAACGGACGCGCCCTCCAGCAGATCAAGAAAGACCCGGAGGACTTCGGCATCCTCTCGTACGACCCCTCCTTCCGGTTCACCGCAGCGTGCAAGAGCAGCATCACCTATATCGACGGCGAGCGGGGCATCCTCCAGTACCGGGGCTACCCTATCGACCAGCTGGCCGATAAGGTCTCCCTGGAAGAGGCCATGTACCTGGTCCTCTTCGGCGAGCTGCCCACCAATGAGCAGCGGGACCAGTTCGTGGCGGAGATCCTGGCGGAGCGCGAGGTGCCGGAGACGGCCCGCAAGATCATCGACGCCTATCCCCCCAATTCCCACCCCATGACCATGCTCATGAGCGCTGTGGCCTCCCTGGGCAACTTCTACCCGGACGCCAAAGAGGTCACGAACCCGCAAGCCCGGCGCCGCAACACCATCCGCGCCATCGGCAAGATCGCCACGCTCGGGGCGTACACGTACCGCCACATGCGGGACCTCCCCTATGTCTACCCGGACGCGGACCTCTCCTACACGGGCAACTTCCTGGGCATGCTGTTCAAGGGCCAGGAGAGCACGTACAAGCCGGACCCCCGCGTGGAGAAGTCCCTGGCCATGCTCTTCCTTCTCCACCTTGACCATGAGCAGAACTGCTCCGCCAACGCCATGCGCGCCGTGGGCAGCTCCCAGCCGGACGTCTTTTCCGCGCTGACGGCCGCCATTGGCGCGCTCTTCGGTCCGCTGCACGGCGGCGCCAATGAGCAGGTGGTCCGCATGCTCATGCAGATCGGCGACAAGAAGAACGTGGCGGACTTCGTGGAGAAGGTGAAGCGCCGGGAGACCCTGCTGTTCGGCTTCGGCCATCCGGTCTACCGCGCCTACGACCCCCGCGCCCGCATCATCAAGAAGGCGGCGGAGGACGTGGTGGCAGTGATGGGCATGAACCCGCTCCTGGAAGTGGCCTACGAGCTGGAGCGCATCGCCTTGAGCGAGGACTACTTCAAGTCCCGCAACCTCTATCCCAACGTGGACTTCTACAGCGGACTCATCTACCAGAGCATCGGCCTCCCGCCAGACCTGTTCACCGTGCTCTTTGCCGTGGGGCGCACCACCGGCTGGATGGCCCAGTGGAACGAGATGTTCGAGGACAAGGACCAGCGCATCGTGCGGCCCCGCCAGCTCTTCATCGGCTCCGCCAAGCGGGACGTGGTCAAGCCCGGCGCCAAGGCCGCCGCGCTAAAGAAGTAAACAGACCCAGAAGGGTCACACAGGGAAGTGGGGCGCGCTGCCTAGGCAGCGCGCCCCACTTCCCTTAATGTCATTCTGAGCGGAGGCTCTGCGGAGCGAAGAATCTAGGACCCAGGTCGACCACTACGCTCCAGTCTATGCAGCAACATTCCCGGCCTCCCTCGCAGCCGGGGCACCTCATCCGGGAACCGCACCAGTACAACTCGAACCCAATAGGCTCCGTCTCACCTATGGCGTTCCTGCCACCCGGTGCCTGGACCTCCGCCTCCTGGAACACCGTGTGGCTGAAGAGCAGGAGCTCCTGACCACGCGTGATGCAGGCGTAGACCCTCTGGCGGACGGGCAGAGAGGAGCGAGTTCTGTCCACCCGGGGCTTAGCGGCCCTTAGTCGCCGCCGCCTTCTCCCCCCGCGCTACAAAATGGTCCGGCTGGTATGTGCCCGGCAGGTTGCGGAAGGTGATGGCGAACCGGTTCCATGCGTTGATGCTCACGATGACCAGCACCAGCTTCACCATCTCCTCTTCGCTAAAATGGCGGCGCGTCTCCCCATACACGTCGTCCGGCACGTGGTCCTGGGAGATGAGGGTCACCGCTTCCGTGAAGGCCAGCGCCGCCCTCTCGCGCTCCGTGAAGAAGGGCGTCTCCCGCCAGACGCTCACGCCGTACAGCCGCTGCTCCGTCTCGCCCTTTGTCCGCGCGTCCTTGGTGTGCATGTCCACGCAATAGGCGCAGCCGTTGATCTGCGAGGCGCGCAGGTAGACGAGCTCCAGCAAAGAGGGTTCTAGCCCGCATTCTCGCGCATACTTGCTCAGCGCCCGGATCGGCTCCATGCCTACGGGGAGGACCGTGCCATAGTCAAGCCTGGTTTCCACTGCCTGCTCCTACCGACTGGTTAGCTAGGACTATACGAGTGCGGCAAGAGACGGGCAATAGCTTCCAATAGGTATTTCGCCCCAGAGGCCATTCGGGGCGCCATTGACTGTTAAACGGAAAGGCCCGCGCATGTGCGCGGGCCTTTTTCTTTGCTTGGTAGCGGGGGTTGGATTCGAACCAACGACCTCCGGGTTATGAGCCCGGCGAGCTGCCACTGCTCCACCCCGCAGTAACCTGGTGCGGCCACTGACGCTTGCTCGTTGAGGGGCAAGACCAGCGGGGCATAGTGCCGAGCGGGTGACGCACCCTAACAAGTGAATAGGAGAAGAGTCATTGCATTCTGCGCTTGACCGGTTGTAGATCAAGCCCTCGGCCGATTAGTACTGCTCAGCTGAACGCATTACTGCGCTTACACCTGCAGCCTATCAAGCAGCTAGTCTCGCTGCGGCCTTACCTGCTTCTGCAGTGGGAGGACTCATCTTAGGGCGAGCTTCGCGCTTAGATGCTTTCAGCGCTTATCCCATCCGGACTTAGCTACCCAGCGATGCCCCTGGCGGGACAACTGGTACACCAGCGGTCCGTCCTTCCCGGTCCTCTCGTACTAGGGAAAGCTCCCTTCAATCCTCCTGCGCCCATGACGGATAGAGACCGACCTGTCTCACGACGGTCTGAACCCAGCTCGCGTACCGCTTTAATGGGAGAACAGCCCAACCCTTGGGACCTTCTTCAGCCCCAGGATGCGACGAGCCGACATCGAGGTGCCAAACCTTCCCGTCGATGTGAACTCTTGGGGAAGATCAGCCTGTTATCCCCGGGGTAGCTTTTGTCCGATAAGCCACAGGCCTTCCACACGGACCTGTAGGATCACTTTGCCCAGCTTTCGCTCCTGCTCGACTTGTTGGTCTCGCAGTCAAGCCCGCTTATGCCAATGCACGCGCCGGGTGATTTCCATCCACCCTGAGCGGACCTTTGGGCGCCTCCGTTACCTTTTAGGAGGCGACCGCCCCAGTCAAACTGCCCGCCTGGCACGGTCCCGGTGCTTGATCACCGGTTAGAACCAAAACCAAAGAAGAGTGGTATTTCACTGACGGCTCCACCGAGGCTGGCGCCCCGGCTTCAAAGCCTCCCACCTATTCTACACATCCCTGGTTTCGACTCAACGCCAGGTTACAGTAAAGCTCCACGGGGTCTTTTTGTCCTGTCACGGGTAACCCGCATCTTCACGGGTACTTCAACTTCACCGAGACCTCTCTTGAGACAGTGCCCAAGTTGTTAAGCCATTCGTGCGGGTCGGAACTTACCCGACGAGGAATTTCGCTACCTTAGGACCGTTATAGTTACGGCCGCCGTTCACTGGGGCTTCGGTTCGAGGCTTGCACCCCTCTCCTTAACCTTCCAGCACTGGGCAGGCTTCAGCCCCTATACTTCGGCTTACGCCTTAGCAGAGACATGTGTTTCTGTTAAACAGTCACTCGGGCCGATTTCTTGCAACCGCATGCAGCTTGCACCGCAGCGGCACCCCTTATTGCTAACGTACGGGGTAAATTTGCCTAGTTCCTTAAGAGAGGTTCTCTCGAGCGCCTTCCCTGGTTTCAGGGTGTCCACCTGTGTCGGTTTTAGTACGGACACTCAAGGCCCATAGCACACGGGGCTTTTCTTGGCAGCGTGGACTTGATGGGATCGCCCCTCCCGAAGGAGAAACTTCCCTCTTCCCTCAGCTATAACGTCCGCGGGGGATTTCCCTCCCGCAGCATCACCTAAGGTTGAGGACGCACCATGTCCAATAGGTGCGCCCCATCTATCCTCCTGCGTCCCCTCGTGGCTTTAGGCGAGCCTTCAGTGGGGCCGGAATACTAACCGGCTGGCCATCGCCTACGGCTTTCGCCCTCGGCTTAGGACCGCCTAACCCTACGCCGATCAACGTTGCGTAGGAAACCTTAGACTTTCGGCGCCCCGGATTCTCACCGGAGTAGTGCTACTCATGCCGACATTCTCACTTGTCTCCGCTCCACCGCCCCTCACAGGTACGGCTTCACAGCTGAAGACAACGCTCCCCTACCGATCGCCCGATGACTCGGGCTATCCCGCAGCTTCGGTGGTGTGCTTAGCCCCGGTAAATTGTCGGCGCAAAGGCGCTCGACCAGTGAGCTGTTACGCATTCTTTAAAGGGTGGCTGCTTCTAAGCCAACCTCCTGGCTGTCTGAGCGACTTCACTACCTTTGACACTTAGCACACACTTTGGGACCTTAGCTGGCGATCCGGGCTGTTTCCCTTTTGCCCACGGAGCTTATCCCTCGTAGACTCACTGCCATGTTCGTAGACTTCGGCATTCGCGGTTTAGTTGGGTTTGGTAAGCTCCTCGCCCCCTAGCCCATCCAGAGCCCTACCTCCGAAGTCGATCACATGACGCTGCACCTCAATGCATTTCGGGGAGAACCAGCTATCTCCAAGTTCGTTTGGCATATCACCTCTACCCACAGCTCATCCCAGAGTTTTGCACGGCTCACGAGTTCGGGCCTCCACGGGCTTTTACCCCCGCTTCGCCCTGGCCATGGGTAGCTCACCTGGTTTCGGGTCTACTCCGTACCACTAATTCGCCCTATTCGGACTCGCTTTCGCTGCGGCTCCGCATCTCCAGATGCTTAACCTCGCGATACAGAGTAAGTCGCCGGCTCATTCTTCAATAGGCACGCCATCATCCCGATAAATCGGGACTCTGACCGCTTGTAGGCACACGGTTTCAGGTCTATTTCACTCCCCTTCCGGGGTGCTTTTCACCTTTCCCTCGCGGTACTTGTTCACTATCGGTCGCCAAGAGTATTTAGCCTTGGAGCATGGTCACTCCAGCTTCCCACAGGGTTCCACGTGTCCCGTGGTACTTGGGAGACAGAAGCAGAGAGTCCTTCCTTTTCGCATACGGGTCTATCACCCTCTTTGGCGGCAGGTTCCACTGCCTTCTGCTAAGGTCGGATTTGTAACTCTCCGGGAAGCGCGCGAACCTTCCCCCCTCTGTTCCCGCAACTCCCACCAGGCATAGGCTTCGCGGCCACTCAGTCTGATGGGTTTGGGCTCTTCCCCTTTCGCTCGCCACTACTTAGGGAATAATCTCTTTTCCTCGGGGTACTTAGATGTTTCAGTTCCCCCGCTTGCCTCCATCCGACCTAATGTGTTCGGTCGGCGGTATCCCGACATGACTCGGGATGGGTTGCCCCATTCGGGAATCTCCGCTTAAGCTTGTACGGCAGCTAGACGGAGCTTTTCGTAGCCTTACCACGCCCTTCTTCGGCTCTTGGCGCCAAGGCATCCACCGTGCGCCCTTAGTAGCTTGACCTACATCCGGTCACGGACAGAACACTTTGACTCCAATCCTATTCACTTGTTAAGGTGCGTCAATCAAAACCGCCTCTCGCGAGGCGGCCTAGATATAGTACAGGAGGCACTTTGCGGTGTCAATAGAAGTTTTCTACCGGCCCCGTCTACCTGGACGCGCGGTGCGCGCCCAGCCCTCTGTACTCGCTAGCCCCGATGTCTCGGAGGCCGCTTCGAACGGGCCCGCTCGGTGCTTTGCAGTCCGGGCGGGTTCAGACATGTCAGCGAACTGGCATTCCTCAACGTTCTTTGTCCACTATACCATGCCTGCCCAGCGTTGCAAGCCCCAGACCATCTGTTCTGTAATCTTTGAGGCCTAGTCAATAGGCGAGTACGAAGCGGGCCCATACCTGGGTGTTTCCAGCATCGTGCATGGCGGAAGGGTGCCCCCTGGAGACCCACGTGGGAGTATCATCTCAGCCATACACTATCCACCGGAGCCCTCCATGCAGAGCCACCCCCGCCCCCTCCGCGTCGCTGTCCTGGACGACTTCCAGCGCGTGGCCCGCGAGCTCGCCGACTGGCCCTCCATCCCGGACGCCCGCGTGGACTTCTTCCACGACCCGGTGAAGGACCAGGACTCTGTGGTCCACCTGCTGCAGTCCTATCACGTCGTCTGTATGATGCGGGAGCGCACCCGCTTCCCCGCCGCCGTCCTGGACCGCCTGCTGAACCTCCGCCTGCTCACCGGTACCGGCGCCCGCCAGACTCATGTGGACATGGCTGCCGCCACCCGGCTGGGCATCCTGGTCTGCGGCACGGTGGGCGGACGGAGCGGCCAGTCCACGGCGGAGATCGCCTGGGCGCTGGCCCTTTCCTTAAGTAGACAGGTCCCCTGGGAGGACCGCGCCCTGCGGGAGGGCAGGTGGCAGACGCGTCCCAGCGCCGACCTCAATGGCAAGACCCTGGGCATCCTGGGCCTCGGGCGCATCGGCAGCGTGGTGGCGGGCTACGGCAAGGCCTTCGGCATGCGCGTCGTCGCCTGGGGCCCCACCCTCACAGAAGAGCGCGCCGCCAAGCAGGGCGTGGCCTTCCTCCCCTACGACGAGGTCTTCAAGCAGGCGGACGTCCTGTCCGTCCACCTGCAGCTCTCGGAGATGAGCCGGGGTCTGGTCAAAGCGAAGGACCTGGCTCTCATGAAGCCCACCGCGTTCCTTATCAATACCGCGCGCTCGCAGATCGTGGATGGGCAGGCGCTGCTGGACGCCTTGACAAAGAAGACCATCGCCGGGGCCGGCCTGGACGTCTACGACGAGGAGCCGCTTCCCACCAACCACCCCCTGACCACCCTGGACAACGTGGTGCTTACGCCCCACCTGGGCTACTCAAGCCGTGAGTCCCTGGCGGACTGGTATCCCCAGACCGTGGACAACATCAAGGCGTTCCTGGCGGGGAAGCCGGTCAATGTGCAGAACCCGGAGGCAGTGGGGAAGAGCTAGCTGATCCTAAGCTGGCAAGAAAGAGGAAATGATGGCGAGGCGAATAATAGTGGAAGGCAAAGGTTCGAAGGAGACATATGTGGAGGCTACTGCCCACAACGAGGCACAGCTTCAGGAGTTCCTGAAAGAAAATCCTGAACTCCTGCCACTTGAGGAGTTTGACCTTCTGGGGCCGATGATGGTTGCCGGAAGGGAAGCTAGGGTATCTTCCGGCAGCATTGACCTAGTAGGCTTGGCACGGGGCGGTGAAATCCTAATCGTTGAGTTCAAGACAGGTCCGCAGAACCCAGACTTCCGACAAACGCTTGCACAACTCATAGACTACGGGGCGTTCATCTGGAAAATGTCGCCGGACGACTTCGATACCCAAGTTGCCGTTCCCTATTTCAACAGTTCCAACTGCACAGACAATCGTGTGCGTGGCAAACAGAGCTTACAGGAAGCTGCCGCCAGTTTTTGGGACGGCTTCACCCAGGAGGAGGCTGATCGGTTTTCGGAAACAGTTGCCCAAAGTCTGGCTTCTGGCTCATTGATTTATGTAGTCGCCGCGCAGCGGTTCACTGATTCCATGGAAAGGGCGTTAGCCTACCTCAATAGTGCCTTCCGGTCAGCGCAACTCTACGGAGTAGAGGTTGTTCGTTTTTCGGGAGTATCTCAGGACGCCTTTGAGGCAAGAACGGTTGCCAAACCAGACCCGATTACCAAGAATGGTAGCCGTTCCTACATCGATGAACTCGCTTTCATGGGGAAGCTGAGCGATCCAGAGTACCAATCCGCCATTAGGTATCTGATAGACACTGCCAAGGAATTGGACCTCCGTTTTGATTGGGGAACCAAAGGGGTATCGATTCGTGTGATTCTTCCCAACCAGTCTGTGCCGGTTACTATTGCATGGCTCTTTCCCCCCGGTGATGCTGGTTGGATGAGTTTTACCCACCTAACCCTGGGCTACGATCCGAGGAGCGCCGCCATCGGTCAATCCACGAAGGCGGCCCTCGAACAGTATCTGGCCTTAGCGAGGGCTATTCCTGGAGGACGACAGGAGACACGCGGCGGAGTCGTAGGCTACCGATTGGAGCCGTCATTGGTAACGGCACACCGTGAACGAATCGCAGACTTGTTCAAGCAACTAGTGGGGGAACTACAAAGCGAATCGGACTGAGGTCTCCTTGCCACTACCTCCCCATCACCCCCCGTGTTATCTCCACCGCCTCCTCCACGTCCGACGCCGTGATGCCATGGTGCGTCACCATGCGCAGGGAGGCGCCGCCCACGTAGGAGACCTTCAGCCCCTTCGCCGCCAGCGCCTCCAGCACCTCCGGCGCGCTCCGGCCCCCCGCCACGTCGAAGATGACGATGTTGGTCTGCACCCGCTCCGGGTCCAGCACGACGCCCGGGATGGACGCCAGCCCCTTCGCCAGCGCCCGCGCGTTCGCGTGGTCCTCCGCCAGGCGCTCCACCATGGTGTCCAGCGCCACCAGCCCCGCCGCCGCGACGATCCCCGCCTGGCGCATCCCCCCACCCACCATCCGTCGTACCCGACGCGCCCGCGCGATGAACTCCTTCTCCCCGCACAGCAGCGACCCCACGGGGCAGCTGAGCCCCTTGGACAGACAAAAGGTGACTGTGTCCACCGGCCCCGTCAGGCGCGTGACCGGCACTCCCAGCGCCACGGCGGCGTTGAAGATGCGCGCGCCGTCCAGGTGCACGCTCAGCCCTCGACGGTGCGCCAGGTCGCACGCGGCCTGCGTGTACTCCGCGTCCAGCACTGCGCCGGAGCAGAAGTTGTGCGTGTTCTCCAGGCAGAGCAGCCGGGAGAAGGGGAAGGCGAGGCCGGGTCGGCGGATGGCTGCCTCCACCATGTCCAGGTCGAGCGTGCCGTTCGGCTGGTTGGGGACCTGGCGCAGGAGCAATCCCCCCAGCGCCGACGCCCCGCCGACCTCGTTGAGGAACACGTGGGCCCGGTCCCCGACGATGACCTCGTCCCCCCGCTGGGTGTGGGTGAGCAGCGCCACCAGGTTCCCCATCGTCCCGCTGGGCACGAAGAGCGCCGCCTCCTTCCCCATCATCCGCGCCGCTTTCTCCTCCAGCCGGATCACCGTTGGGTCCTCCCCCAACCCGTCGTCGCCCACCTCCGCTTCGGCCATGGCGCGGCGCATCTCCGGCGTGGGGTGGGTCACGGTATCGCTGCGCAGGTCGATGGTCATGGAGGACCTCCTTGGGTGATACGAGCGGCGAATCCGGTCAGTCTACCCCCATCCTCACCTTTTCCGCACGGTGGGAGGAAGAGGAAACGGCCCAGGGCCGACCTCACCCCCTTGCTCCCCCTCTCCGTCGACGGAGAGGGGGAGACCCCGATGAGTCTTCGAATCGGGGAGGAGGTGAGGTATCCCTGCCCTCGGGTTGTCCCGTTTACACCTGTCCTTTGTTCCCCGGCTTCACCCCCGTATGCAGCGCCACTGTCCCAAGCGCCGCCTTCCGGTACCGCACATCGGAAAACCCCGCCTCCCGCATCGCTCCGGCC
>Ga0209514_10010225_pt1 | contig 10118 bp, 12 predicted proteins | sample Subgrocontami58m_FD_187452 | JGI IMG/M metagenome (GOLD analysis project Ga0209514, IMG submission 187452) | Subsurface groundwater microbial communities from S. Glens Falls, New York, USA - GMW37 contaminated, 5.8 m (SPAdes) (version 3) | ecosystem: Environmental > Aquatic > Deep subsurface >... | reverse complement strand
GGCTTTGGATTATTTTTGGGGTTAGCGACTTTATTTCTGCCGTATCTTATATAGAACTGGGCTTACGCAATTCGCAAATCTTTTCATCACGAATAACACGAATAAACGAATAGAACGAATGAAACAAAAGAAAAATTTGTGTTATTCGTAAATTCGAGTCACGCAGTCCCCGAAGCGTTAGCGTAGTGGGATTCGTGATTAAGAAAAGCGCGTTTTTCGAAACCCTGTAGAATAATTGCAGAGGAAAAAAAATGAGCCACCAACAATTAGTGCGCGACGAATTTTCACGACAAGCGGAAGCAATGGCGAATGCGCCTGCCTTCTCGGCTGAAGCGATCATGAATCGATTCAAAGAAGCCATCGCCCCAAAAAAAGACGGGGTGATGCTCGATCTCGCTTGCGGTCCCGGGATTCTTTTGGCGGGCTTAGCCTCAACGATGAAATTAAATGTGGGCGTGGACTTAACCCCAAAGATGATCCAGATGGCGCGCGCCAAATGTCTCGCCGCAAATCTGACGAACACGCACTTTCTCGAATCCCCGGCAGAGAATCTTCCTTTCGCCTCTCACCTCTTTGATTGCGTGGTAACACGCCTCACCCTTCATCACTTCCTCGACCCGCTTAGTGTGTTGCGCGAAGTTAAACGCATCCTCAAGCCTGACGGCATACTGGTCATCGCCGATTTAATTTCATCAGAAGATCGCGCCGAGACGCGACTGCACAATGCGCTGGAACAATTGCGCGATCCTTCGCACATCCGCATGTTGCCCGAAAGCGAATTACTTAAAGTGGTCAATGACGCTGAGTTTCGTGTTATTTCAACCGATCATTGGTTGCAACAACGACAGTTCGGCGAATGGGCGGCGATTGTGGAAAACGGGCGATCACTTAAGTCGCTTGAAGTTGTAATGAAAACTATTGCCGAGTCAGGGCTGACTGCCGGAGTCAATCTTCGAGCTTCGTCCGGCTCGGTGGAGTTCGTGCATCACTGGATGTTTGTTATCGCTCAACCCGTCAAATCATAATTGACTCAATTGGACATTTTGATATAGACTCACCCGCACAAAGGAGAAGAGAAAAATGAATAAGACATCCCTATTTACACGCACCATCTATATTTCAATCGTGGTCATGTTGCTCGCGGCATGTGCCACACCCGCGCCCACTGTTGCCCCTGCCGCGCCGACCAGCGCACCGGCAGCAACGAGCGCGCCAGCCGCCACCAGCGCGCCGGCGGCAACCGCAGTTCCAGTTCCCCAAGGTCCCAAGGAAATTGTGATCGGCGCAGCACTGCCTCTCACGGGTGGGCAAGCTCGTGAAGGAGCGTTCTATAAGAAATCTTACGAGATGATCGTCAAGGAATGGAATGACGCCGGCGGCATCACTGTGAAAGAATTTAATCGCAAGATCCCGGTGAAGCTGATCATCTACGACGATAAATCCGAGACCACCACTTCGGTGACGTTGTATGAGAAGCTGGCCACAGAAGACAAGGTTGACTTTTTCTTGGGCGGCTACAGCACAGCCTTAGTGCAAGCGCACGTCGTCGTTCCGCAAAAGTACCAAATTCCCTACGTCGGTGGCGGCGGCGCAACCGGAACGATCTACACCCAAGGCAACAAATGGATATTCGGTTTATTGGCAAACATTGAAAAACTATCGATCACCTTTGCCGATTGGATCGAAATTCAGCAAGATGCCGGAACGTTGCCCAAGCCGGTCAAACTGGCGATGGCGGCAGAGAACACCAGTCACGGTGTCGAGTTTGCCAAAGGCATCAATGACCGCGCCAAAGCAAAACCGGATCGATTCACCATCGTCATGGATGAGAAATTTGAGATCAACGGCAAAGATTACGCGCCGCTGATCGCTAAACTCAAAGCGGCAAATGCCGACGTGTTCTTCGCCGATGCGCGCGTTGCCGATTACACCTTGATGCAACGCCAATACACCGAAGCCGGTCTCTCGCACAAAGTGGTGAGCTATGGACCGCGCGGACCAGAGAAAGCGGCACGCGACGCGCTCGGCGCGGCATCGGATTACATTGTTGCCGCCAACTGGTGGTCGCCTGACATGACCGATGCTTCGTCTAAGGAATTCACAGCGAAATATAAAGCGGCTAACAAAGATGAATCACCGGAATGGTTCGCCGCCTTAGGTTATGAATCAGCGCGGGTGTTGTTCAAGGGCATTGAAGCCGCTGGCACCCTGGACAAAACGAAAGTGCGCGACGCCGTCGCCGCAACAAGTCTTTCGCCGTCACTCGTCGTGGGCGGCAAAGTATCTTTTGCGGCTACCGGACAGATTAACAACGTATACATCATGACGCAAAACCAACCGGGCAACAAAGTTGCCATCATCTTCCCCAACGAACTCGCTACCGGTAAAGCGATCGTCCCCATCCCCAAGAAATAAACTTACTCAAGACCTGTCAGGTTGCGCCAAACGCCTGACAGGTCTTTCCTATACTTTCACCTCATGCCTCCAATTGAAATTTTATCCCTCTTGATCTCAGCTATTCTGCTGGCAGGTCTCTATGCCACTATGTCTTATGGCTTGGCATTGATCTATGGCGTGATGAAGATCGTCAACCTCTCGCATGCCGGCTTCATGATGCTCGGCGCCTACACCGCCTTCGTGTTAATCTCTCCGGTGTATGGCATAGAACTTAATCCATTCATCCCGCCTCTGATCGTCGTGCCATTGTTCTTCGTTATTGGCATGGTCTTACAACGCTTTGTTGTGCGCCGTGTCGTCGGTCAACCCATGATCACATCCTTGTTACTGCTCTTTGGTCTGTGGCTGATCATTCAGAACATCGCCTACGTCGTCTTCACCGCCGATACGCGCACGCTGACCATCCCCTGGTTGTTGCAACCCATTCGTTTCGATGAGTTACGCATCTCTACAAATCGCACAGTGGTCTTTGCGATGGGCGCACTCACGTTGTTGCTCTTACAACTATTCATGTCGCGTACGATGTTGGGCAAAGCGATTCGTGCCACCGCCACCGACCCCGATGCCGCCGCCTTAGTCGGCGTCAACACCGCGCGGGTGCAGATGATCGCTTTCGGTCTGGGCATCGCTCTAGCCGGTTTAGCCGGAGCGCTGATGAGTCTGGTCTATAGCTTCGATCCCGATTGGGGTCGCTCGCACTTGCTCAAAAGTTTTAGCATCGTCGTGTTGGGCGGCTTAGAAAGTTTTATCGGAGTCGCGCTGGGTGCTATCGTCTTGGCTTTGGTCGAAACGTTTAGCGTGCCGCTCGGCGTGCCAATTGCTCTGCAAGATTTGATGTCCTTCGCCTTGCTCGTGATCGTCTTGGTCGTCATGCCGGGCGGGATCATGGGATTGCTGCAACGCCGCACATGAAAAAGATTTTCCTCTCCCCTCAACTGTGGATCATCATCGTCATCCTTGCGCTGACCGCCAGCGTGCCGTTCACTGCCAGCGCCTATCAAACGCTCATCTTCTTCACCTTCATCTACATCAGCCTCAGCGCGGCATGGAACATCATCGGCGGATACGGCGGGCAGATTTCATTCGGTCACTCCGCCTTCTACGGACTCGGCGCATACACCACGGCGATTCTCTCGCTCGGCAAATTGGGGCTACCGCCGATTCATCCTCTACTCACCATTCCCATCGCCGGAGTCATCGCCACTATCTTCGCCGTCCTCATCGGCTATCCCACGCTGCGTCTGCGTGGACCTTACTTCTCAATTGCCACGATTGGCGTGGGCGAAGCCACGCGCTTGATCATGCTGAACGCCGACTTCACCGGCGGCGCATCGGGTTTGAATTTGCGTATCCCCGAAGACATTAAAAGCTACGCCACGCAGTATTACTATATTGGCTTGGCATGGATGATCATCGTCATGCTGGTTTCGTGGGCGGTGAAACGGTCCCGTTTTGGTTTAGGACTCTTTGCCATCAACATGGACACCGACGCCGCCGAAACGCTGGGCGTGAACACCGCGCGTTCCAAGATCATGGCGTTGATGCTCAGCGCGTTTTTGGTCGGGGTGTGCGGCAGTCTCTACGCCCAACAAATTTTCTACGTTGAATCGAATGAAGTCTTCGGCTTCCGCTACAGTATCGCCATGGTGTTGATGGCGACCATTGGCGGAGTCGGCACGTTGTGGGGTCCGGTATTGGGCGCGATCATTTATTTCCCGATCAATGATCGCCTCTCCACCCTCAAGCCGATTGAACTCTTTGGACAATCACTCGAATTGACCCGCTTGAACTTGTTGATCTTCGGTCTATTGCTCATTGCGATCATCTTGGGCGAACCGCGCGGCATGGTAGGCATCGGCGAGCGCATCTGGCGAAAGGTGAGACGGCGATCATGATTCTGCAAGGACACAACATCACCAAAGCCTTCGGCGGCTTGCAAGCGTTAGGCGGCGTGACCTTCACGGTTGAAGCCGGAGAAATTTTCGGATTGATCGGACCCAACGGCGCGGGCAAAACGACTCTCTTCCGCGTGATCAGCGGCGTCTATCCACTGACAAGTGGTCGCGTTGTTTTTGAAGGACGCGAGATCACCAACTTGAAAGCCCATCAAGTCTGTCATTTGGGAATCACCTCGACCCACCAAATTGTGCGCCCATTCGCCGAGATGACAATCTACGACAACGTCCGAGTCGGCGCTTCGTTTGGACGCGTGGCTCATAGCGAAGCACAAACTCACGTCGAAACCGAGCGCGTCTTGGAATTTTGCAAGCTGACTCCGCAAAAAAATAATCTCGCCAAGTCGCTCACACTCGCCGGGCGAAAAAGATTAGAGATTGGGCGCGCGTTGGCGACATCCCCGAAGATTCTGCTTCTGGACGAAGTGGTTGCCGGTTTGAATCCAACGGAAGTCTCGCAAACAATGGAACTCATCCTACAGATTCGCGCCTCAGGTGTAACGATCATCATGGTGGAGCATGTAATGAAAGCAGTCATGGGGATTTGTGATCGCCTGATGGTATTAAATTATGGAAAGCAAATCGCCGAAGGCAAACCGCAAGAGATCGTGAAAGATCCTTTAGTGATTGAAGCGTATTTGGGGAAATAAAAAATCCCGAATCCCAAAAACCCAAATCCCAAACTTCAAACCACCTAACCACCCAACCACCTAACAACCTAACACCTGACCATGCTAACTATTAACTCCATCTCCGTCTCTTACGGCGAAGTGCAAGCGTTGTGGGATGTCTCGCTCGAAGTTAAACAAGGCGAGATCGTCGCCCTTGTGGGATCGAATGGAGCGGGCAAGACCACGACCCTCAAAACAATTTCCTGTTTGCTTCATCCTTCAAACGGCTCAATCACCTTCGACGGCAAACCGATCCATCGCGCCAGCCCGCACGAAGTCGTCGCGCTCGGCGTAGCTCACGTCCCCGAAGGTCGCCGCTTGTGGGCGAACATGAGCGTCCGCGAAAATTTGGAGATGGGCGCTTACGCCCAACACGCTCGCGCCAGCAAAAAAGAAATGATGGAAAGAATGTATGCCCTGTTCCCGCGCCTCGCCGAGCGCACGAATCAACAGGCAGGCACACTGAGCGGCGGCGAACAACAAATGTTGGCAATTGCGCGTGGGCTGATCTCCAAACCTAAACTGCTCATGCTCGATGAACCTTCGCTCGGACTCTCGCCTCTGCTCGTCAAAGAAGTTCTCAACGTCGTGCAGCAACTTAACCAACAAGGTATCACCGTCTTGCTCGTCGAACAAAACACACAACACGCCCTGGCCATCGCCACACGCGGTTATGTGTTAGAGACCGGTCACGTCGTCATGAGCGGCAGCGGGCAAGAATTGTTGAACAACGAGAAAGTGCGCGAAGCCTATTTGGGGTTATGAGCTTGATGCGTGTTCTCCTCCGCATCTTCTTTCGTCTCCTCTATCACGAACTCGCCATCTCTTACGACCTTGTCAGTTGGGTTGTCTCCATCGGTCAGTGGCGCGAGTGGCAGCGCCAAACCATTCCGTTCATCATTGGCGATCAGATTCTGGAAGTGGCGCACGGCACGGGCAACTTACAAATTGATTTAATTTCTAAGGGCTACCGTCCTACCGCGTTCGATCTTTCATCTCAAATGGGGCGCATCGCCTCGCACAAACTAAAAAGACACCCCCACCCCAGCCCTCCCCCATTGGCGACTTCACCAATGGGGGAGGGTGTGGGAGGGGGTTTCGTGCGCGGCATGGTTCAACATTTACCTTTTGTCGGCGCCCACTTCACTTCAATCGTTTCCACCTTCCCCACCGAATTCATCGTTGACCCGAATGCGGTCAAAGAATTTAATCGAGTGTTGATCTCAGGCGGGCGCCTGATCTTCGTTCCGTCGGCAACGATTATTCCCAAACACTTATTAGATCGATTCGCTCGATGGTTGTTTGATGTCACAGGTCAGGCTGTCGGCGACACCGTGTTGTGGGAGAAAACCATCCGCGAGCGATACGAGTCGGCGGGCTTCGAGATCAAAATCGAAAACGTGACTCTGCCGCGCAGTGTGGTCTGGGTCGTCATCGCTACCAAAATTTAGAAAACGGGTTTCTCAAAGAAACCCGTTTTCTTGTAAAATGAAAACATGAATTTAGTTTGGAAACGTCCGGCGCGCCGCTTTCATCGCTTGAGGAATTTTCAGGCGACGGTGCGCGACACGTTGGTATTGATCAACGAATTTAAATTCACGCTGATCGCTTTCAGCACGGTAGTCTTTGCGGCGGGTTGGCTGTATTACCGGCTCGCGCTCATGAGCGGCGATAGCACATATTCCTATCCCGAAGCCGTGTTCACTATTTTGGCGATGATCTTTTTACAAGCAAATACCGCCTTCCCCGACGACTGGTATCGGCAAATTTTTTTCTTCGTCATGCCGTTGGTCGGCTTAGCATTAATCACGCGCGGCGCAGATTTTGCGTTATTACTTTTTAACCGCCGCCTGCGTAAAGGAGAATGGCAAGTGGCTATTGCATCTACCTATTCAGATCATGTGGTGTTGGTCGGGCTGGGGCATTTGGGTTTTCGCGTGGCGCGCGAACTGCGCAACTTGGGTGACGAGGTAATTGTCATCGAGCGCGACCCGCAAGCCGACCTGTTAGAGGCGGCACAGGCGATGGACATTTTGGTGATTCAAGGTGAAGCGACCAAGATGGAAACGCTGCAAGCGGCGAATATCGAAAAGGCGAGCGCGATCATCCTCTGCACGTCGGATGACAGCGCGAATTTACAGATCGGCATCAAGGCGCACAAATTAAACGACAAGGCAAAAGTGCTAGTGCGAGTCTTCAACGAAGAATTTGCCGAAGAGATTCAAGAGCATTTTGGATTCAGTCAGGCGTTTAGCGCGTCGGCGCTGGCGGCGCCAGCCATTGCCGGGGCGGCAAACGAGTCGGATGTCTCTAGCCCGATCTCGTTAGCCGGTCGCGCCTTAAGTCTGGCACGGTTTGTGATCAAGAAACATTCAACGTTGATCGGCATGACGGTTGACCAAGTTGAAAATGCTTTTGACGGAACCATTGTATTGTTGGAGCGCGGCAAGCAGGTAGATTTGCATCCGCACAACGATCTGGCGCTCGTCGCGGGCGATCACTTTGCCATCTTCGGCGAACCCAAAGCCCTTAATAAAATTTCGCGGGCGAATCGGTAAAAGGAAATAAGGGAAACAAGGAAACAAGGGAAAGGCGTTGTGCTAAAATCTTGAAAGAGGGATTTACTCTATGGATGTGCTACATCATTTACAAGACGTTGATTTTGAATGGGATGAGACTAAAGCAAAATCCAATTTCGAGAAACACGGCGTGAAGTTTGAAGAAGCGGCAGAAGTTTTTCTCGATCCGTTTTACCAATACGGAGAGGCTTCAGCAGAGGACGAGGAGGAGCGCGAATTTATTATTGGTTATTCGCTTTCGCCGCGACTCCTATTAGCAGTTTATACGGAGCGTGGAGAGCGAACACGCATAATTTCTGCTCGACCCGCAACCCGTGAGGAGAGAAAATTATATGAAGAAGAACAGTGAAGAATTTAAACTCAAATTACACCCTCGTGCCAAAGAGTCGGTGACACTTGATGTGCCAAAAGATACGCTCGAATCGCTCAAAAAAGTTGCTCAAAGCCGTGATATGTCGGTTGAGGCATTGATCAAATTTTATGTGGGGCAAGGGTTAAGACAAGACATCTCCAATCTTTTTGCGGATCGCGTGCTTGAGATGACCGAGCATATCCTCTCGCAACACATCAAATCGCAAGAGGAAGTTTCAAAAATAATTCGGGAGATTCGAGTAGAGGCAGGTCACTAATCCGCTAACAACCATTGCTCCAAACTTCAACCGTCAGCGCGTATGCGACTCTCGCGCAAACAAAAAAACCCTTCGAGTCTTTGCAACTTGAAGGGCTTTGCTTTATAACACTGCTACATACTCCGCCATTGCGCGCGACTTTGGCACACGCAATTTATCTTCCATCATCCCGCGAATGTGCATCTCAATCGCGCCGTGCATATTGCGAATCACTTGCTTACGAGTTTTGCCTGTGGCAACACAACCCGCAAGATCGGGGGCGTAAGCGGAATAATTTTGATTTGCTTTTTCGATGATGATGAGGAAACGATACATAGTTAATTCACCTGGATCGCGCCACAGACTTTCATCGCCCAAGATCATACTACAAAATTTTGCTCACAGGTGTAAAATCATAGCAACGTGTGCGCGGACGAGCTCTCGCAGGATGATGAATCATCCTGCTGATACGCTACGCGGAAACGCGATAAATCGCGTTGGAGTCAGTCTGCTTTAGCAGAATTTTTTCTAACACACCACGCACATGCGGGAGAGCGTTGAGGACGATACGATTAACAAAACGAGTGAAATAGTTTGCACTGGTTGGCAAAAATGATCTCGTTCCGGTTAAGAACTAGCTAGCCTGCTCGTTTCAATTGCCACACTTCATAAGTCATCACGCCTCTCTTATAACAATGCGACGATATGTAGGATATGCTCTCATAGCAATTGCCCTGCTAACCCTTGTGGTGTGGGTAGTAAGCCAGTTTATTCAGCCGATATTGCCTGCAAGCCTCAATAGTGGGTTGGTTCTGTTTTTCATAGCATTGCTTGGCGTCATTGGGGTGCTTGCACAACTCAAGGACATAGTTGAGTTATTCCAATCGGTTTTTGATAAACCAACTCAAACTGAGAAACCTCAATCGGTAAGTAAAGTCATAAGTGGGACAGTTCAAATTGTTCACGGCAATGTAACCAACGTGACTTTGAATGTTACCTACCTCGTTCAGAGCAGTTCGTTTGAAAGCATCAAGGCAATCAAAATTCAAACAGAGCCGAGTTTCCGCGTTGGTAGCCTTGTGCCGAGAGAAGCGCCTCCGGTGCCGGCTCATGTCATAGGGCGAATTGCTGAGACAGCCACACTCAAAAGGATTTTGTTTCAGCAGTCTCAAAGTCTAGGGCTGATAAGCCTTTCAGGCATGGCTGGTACAGGAAAAACAACATTGGCGGCAGTGCTAGCAAATGACCCCGACATCGAACGAGCATTTCCTGACGGCACTTTATGGGCTTTTATTGAAAGAAGCAGAGATTTTCGAGAAATCCTTACTCGATGGATTCAAGTGCTGAGTCCGTCAACTAACGCAAGCGAGTTAGACGGCGTCGATGAATGGAGTTTATCAGCCATCTTCCTTCACGTGATACAACACCGCCGGATATTCATTGTGCTTGACGGAGTTGATAGAAACAATGCCCGATACATTCAATCATTCATCAAGGCAATCGGGCCGGAGTGCAGAGTTCTCATCACGAGCCGCATAATCAACTTGCCCGGCGTTGAAACTATAGTCTCGCTTGACTTATTACCAGAACATCAAGCCGTATTGCTCATAGAAAAAGATATTGGCAGAAAGTTAGCCCCTGAAGAAAAGGACGTCGCACGAGAAGTTGCGTTTTTGCTGGGTTACTTGCCTCTTGCTCTAAAGATTGCCGTTAGCCAAGTGAGAGTAACCCTCTGTGTCACAATGTGTGAGACAACTGAAGCCGATCAATTAATGTCTAAAGTGAAGGAATCCAGATATGTCTCACGCCTCAAATTCCGAATCGAATTCCAATAATAATGAAGCACGC
>Ga0209514_10010224_pt1 | contig 10121 bp, 7 predicted proteins | sample Subgrocontami58m_FD_187452 | JGI IMG/M metagenome (GOLD analysis project Ga0209514, IMG submission 187452) | Subsurface groundwater microbial communities from S. Glens Falls, New York, USA - GMW37 contaminated, 5.8 m (SPAdes) (version 3) | ecosystem: Environmental > Aquatic > Deep subsurface >... | reverse complement strand
GAAAGGGATAGAAACCGACCGTTTGAGAAAGACGGACAATGGATATGAGTTTATTCTTGTCCATAGGGATGATACAACCATGAAAAAGGATATTGTAATTACGCAGGCGGATATTCAAAACCTTATCCATTCAAAGGCGGCTATTTATTCGGCAATTTCAACACTGCTTGAATCTATGAATATGGGCGTAACGGATATCGAGCAGGTATACCTTGCAGGCGGTTTTGGTAATTATTTGGATGTACGAAGCGCCATAACGATTGGAATGCTTCCTGATATTTCTGTCTCAAAAGTTCAATTTGTAGGGAACACCTCCGTAATTGGCGCAAAGATGTCCCTCTTCTCTCAGGATGCCTATGAAACTGCCAGGACAATAGCATCCAAGATGACTTACTTCGATCTGATGTGTAACAACAAGTATATGGAAGAATACGTTTCGGCGAACTTTTTACCCCATACGAATATTGAAAAATTTCCTTCAGTGGCAGAGGAGTTATTGGTACGAAGTTGAGAGGTTTGGAAGCTGGGAAGTTGAGAATATGCGAATTGCTCGACTTCTCAGCCTCACAACTTCTCATCTTCCGTAATTTCAAAATTTTTCTATTGGTTTGTGGGATTTGTCTCGATAGTTGTGTGAAGGGAATTTTATATGGCTTTTAATATCGCAGTAGCTGGAAAGGGTGGAACGGGAAAATCGACGCTTTCCGCACTCATTATTCGGTATATTACCGAAGAACTTGATAAACCCGTATCTGCCGTGGATGCCGATCCCAATGCCTCTTTAGGTGCATTGCTCGGATTGAACGTGAAAAATACGATTGCCGATATCCGGGAGGACATCGTCGAAAAGAAGGTGGATTTTTCCGGCATGTCCAAGGACAGATATATTGAGTATTCTATCGAGGAGTCTATAATCGAGAAGGACAAATACGATCTTCTCACGATGGGCAGGCCTGAAGGTCCGAAGTGTTATTGCTACGTGAATAACCTCCTTCGTAAATATTTAGATAAGGTAGGAACAACTTATCCTTTCATTGTGACAGACAATGAGGCAGGGATGGAACACCTCTCCCGCAGAACGACGAATAACGTGGATTTATTGCTGATCGTGAGTGAACCAACGATTGTCGGCGCATTGACAATGCAGCGGATTCTTAAATTAGCCGATTCACTTCCGATTACGATTAAGCAAAAGTTATGTATTTTAAACCGTGTGCCCAAGGATGGCATTCACGCAAATCTTCAGCAGAAGTTAGACAGTCTGGGAGTAGGAATATCTGCCATATTTCCGTACGATCAGGAAATATATGATACAGCCGCATGCGGCGCTTCCGTTTTTGAGATTTCTCGCGAGAATGAGTTGTATGGTAAACTGGGCAGGTTTTTACAAAAGCACTTGCCGGCAAGCATGCTTACGAAGAGTACGGTGAGTCGTGTTTAAAGTAATTCTATTTTTTGTATTAATTCAGTCTTTTTGAAAAAAGCCATTTGTGGATTGTATCTGTGGATTGTATCTATAGTAGGGGCAGGTTTGAAACCTGCCCCTACACAGGTGTAGAATGGGCGAAGCGAACCCATCATCAATTTTATGATTAGTTTTAGGAATAAATGTGTTGGGAGATTGAGTTATTATGGAAATACCAAATTTAGCTGACAAGTGGTCAAGTGGTGTCAATGAAATCACCCTTGGTGCTACGAAGGACAATGGCGGTACTCGAACAAAGACGATTACCATCGGTGGTTCAAAATGCGTCCCTTTCATGGATTTCGAGGGCAATCCAGGTCACAAGCCGATAATTGCGATGGACGTTTGTGACGTGCCTCCCGATGACTGGTCTGAGACCATGAGCAAGCCTTTTGCTGACGTCCTCAATGATCCGGCACAATGGGCTAAGAAATGTGTTGAGCAGTATGGGGCGGATATGATATGCCTCAAACTAGACGGGATTCATCCTGACAAAGGTAATAAAAGTGCAGAACAGGCGGTAAAAACAGTAAAATCCGTCCTTGCCGCTGTGGGTGTGCCTCTAATAATTTGGGGATGTGAACAGGATGAAAAGGACAACGAGGTAATGCCCAAGGTAAGCCAGGCCGCTAAGGGAGAAAACTGCCTGATGGGGATCGTATCTCAGAATAGTTACAAAACACTTACTGCAACGTGTCTGGCAGATGGGCACTCCCTTATTACCATGGCTCCCGTGGATATTAATATCGGGAAGCAGATTAATATTCTTGTGTCCGAAATGGACTTTCCGCTCAATCGAATCGTAATGTTCCAGTCAACCGGGGCTCTGGGCTATGGTTTGGAGTATACATACTCAATTCAGGAGCGCGAAAGACTTGCCGCACTTACCGGTGATAAGATGATGGCGATGCCGGTAATCTGCGATGTTGGGCGTGAGGCATGGCGTGCCAAGGAGGCTAAATCAGGTGATAGTGAAGCGCCACAATGGGGATCCAGGGAGGAAAGAGGACCAATGTGGGAGACCATCACAGCCGTTAGCCTCTTGCAGTCAGGTGTTGACATTATCCGTATGCAGCATCCAAAGGCAGTTGCAGCGGTAAAAAAGTGTATTGATCGTTTATATTAAAAAGAAAGGAAACATACGATGTTATCCATAGCAGAACGCATCAACGGTATGTTTAAAGATGTACGAGAGGCTATAAAGAACAAGGATCCGAAGGCTATCAGAGAACTTGCCATAAAACAGACGGAAGCCGGGGCGAGCTTCCTGGATGTGAACGTGGGAACAGCCACTGCCGATCCTGCAGGGGCAATGAAATGGCTGATTGAAGTGATTCAGGATACCGTAAAGACACCGATTGCCATTGATAGCCAGAAATTTGATGTATTGAAGGCGGGTTTATCGGTAATCAAGAACGAGGTCTTGATCAATTCTTCAAAAGGAGACCCTGAAGAGTTAGACAAATACATGACCATAGCAAAAGAATATAATGCATCACTGATGTGTCTCACGATGGACAAATGCGGTATTCCTCAGGATGTTGAACGCCGTATGGAGATTGCTATGACGATTGTGGAAAAGGCGGTAGAGCATGAGTTTGACCTCTCAAAGGTCTATATTGATCCCGTGCTCTTCCCTATTAATGTCGATCAGAAGCAGCCTGCGCTCATGTTTGACATCTTCAATCAGATTAAAATGATTTCTGATCCGCCGCCGCACAGAAATGTTGGATTGAGCAATTTCTCACAGGGGACGAAGGAAAAAAGGCTTTTAGCCCGTATATTCCTGACGATGGGGATTTCGTACGGATTGGATGCCGCTGTAATGGACGTGCTTGACAAGGATTTAATGGATGCTGCGATAACTGCGGAAATTATTATGAATCAGCACGTATACAGTGATTCCTATCTCACGGCATGCAGAAAGTAATTAATGGATTCGTTTTTACATTAAGTATTGTTTTCTCCGCGTGCTTTGCGTCTTTGCGGTACATTTACCATTTTCAATAAAGGCACGTTTTGAATACCGTGCCTTTTTTCTTTTTTCATATGAAAATTCACGAAATTAAAACTCGCGTTCGTTACCAGGAAACCGACCAGATGGGCATCGTCTATTATGCCAATTTCTTCGTTTTTTTTGAGATGGGTCGGACGGAATATTTGAGGAGTCTTGGATTACCATATTCTGAGATGGAAAAAGAACACATCTATTTCCCGGTTACTGAAGCCCACTGCCGGTTTCGCTCACCTGCCCATTATGATGACGTCCTCATTATCCAGACATGTGTTTCTGAACTGAAACATGCTACGATAGAATTCAGTTATAAAGTGATACGTGAAAGCGACAAGAGCCTCATTGCAGAAGGTTCTACCAAACTAGCCTGCCTTAACGCCAATCGCAGACCCACCCCAATGCCAGAAAAGCTCAGGAAACTCTTACAGGAAAAAGACGTAATAATTTGATAGAACCCACACTTCGTCTTTGCTGCGCCAGGTGTTTATAACTTCAGGTTTTCTTCTCCTCTTCTTCCAGCTTGATGTCATAAGTATCAAGGATTGTCCCCTTTGCCTTCTCCAAACTTCCTAACGATATCTCATAATCAATAATTGCCTTCGCCTCATTCCCCTCCGCAGTAGCTAAATCCTCCTGCGCACGCAGGATTTCGAGGCTTGTAGACCTTCCTACGCTGAACTTTTTCCCCTCAACCTCTAACCTTTTCTGCGCCAATTCCCTGGCCTTTCTCGTGGCGTTGACCCTTTCGATGTTGGTCATCACCTGCCGTACAGCTCCCCGTACCTCTACGACAATATCCAGTTCCTTTCTTTTGACATTTAAACTGGCCTGTTGTTTCTTAAGCTTCGACCTATTGTATTTACTTCTTGCCGACCTGTTTCCCAGGGGGATCTCTAAGGCGAGCGTAAAAAACTCTCCCTGAAATTCCTCTGAGAATGTAGAGTCGCTGACATCTTCTATATCTTCCCCAAGGCCTGTGTAGCGCATGCCCGCAGTGAAATCAAGCGCAGGATACAATTCATTCTTTCGCCTCCTGGTCTGCATATCTGCATTTTCTGTCTTGAGCTGCAATTCCAGCAATTCGGGACGTTTCCCCATGGCTACTTTGAGGGTTTCTTTCAATTCGACCTTTTTCGGTATAAAGTCCGGCTTATTGGTTGGGATGACGGCGGCATCGGAGATAATATCAGTGTCAGCAAAATTCATGATCTTTTTGAGTTCGTCCTCTTTATCCTTAATCGCATTTTCTGCAGAAATTATTGCCTCGACCCTTGATGCCACGCCGGATTCTGCATCAATGATCTCAATAGGCGCAAGGGTGCCTATTTCTACCTGTATCCTGTTCTTTTTCAACAAGTCTTCTGCACGTTCCTTGGATTTATTTGCTACCTTTAAATCCTCGATTGCCTTCACAAGATTCCAATACGCTTCTTGAACAGAATTGGAAACTTCTATTGCTTTACTTTTGAATTGAGCCAAGGAAATCTTTTTGTTGTTTCTCGCAATATAAATGAGGCTTCTGTTGTAAAACCAACCAGCGCCTTTTAACAAAGGCTGTGTAATCTTTGCTTCGACATAATTTTCATAGGCTGGATTGAGTAACCGGAAAGGATTTGGGTCTACAAAATCACGGAATATATTGTATTCCAGGGACAGCGTTGCACCTGTGGGGATCATTGACTGAATCACAGCATCTGCTGTCTTTCCCTGTTCAATAAAAGGGCTAATAGAGCTTGTTTCCAGACCACCGACCAGTTTGCTGTTAATGGGTACATCGTCATTTTCGATCTTACCTTCCAATTTCATTGTGGGGTCATATTTTGCTTTTTGTACGGTAATTTCATAATCTTTCATATTCGAATTGAGCTTCGATATCTCGATATCAAAATTGTTGCGCAGGGCATACACAATGCTATCTTTCAGGCTCAGACTGAGAAATTTTAAATTCGACCCCATTTCGACACTTGTCGGCGGTGCTTGAGATGTTACGGAAGGCGTCTGTACCTTAGATTTACCCTTACTACCAAAGGAAACACCCCCCAGGAATAAAACCATGCATAAGGCTATCGGTAAACAGGCACTGCTAACTATACATTTTCTTTTATATGAAGCAGTTATCATCATGAAGAATATTTCGTTTGTATCAAATATAACCCGAAAGAGAATTTTACCGGATATGTATTTCAAAAAGCTAAACTGTTACGTTTTTTATAATCTTGTACCTTTTCATACCTGCGTGGCAGGCATAACCATTCGGTGAGATTATTTCTATGGTACGGGGCTCCGACTATTTCTTCTAATAATTTCGATGTTATCATACCCATATTTGAATTACAAGACAAAACAGCCCACCGTGCCAGTAAATATAGGTATTGCATTTCATGTGTAAAGAAAGTGTGTTTAATTAGGTACACATCCAATACTGTTCGGCACGATGTTTGAGGGTTAAGATTTATAGGTAAAATATTTTCCTAAACGCTTGTTATATACGCATAGTCTAAGATTTAAGGCCAGTACAAAAAAATTAAAAGAGGCCGATCCTTCATAATTTGCAACAATGGCAACTATTTTGCGAAGAGACCTATAATTATAACTCGTAGACTTAATTTCACGAAGATTATGACTAATATTTTCGCAACTTATTCCGATAATTATATAAAAGGTAATTATGAATCTCTTATTTTTTTATTAGAAGATGGGGGGGTAGTCATGACTATTGGAAAGAAGATGTATTTATATTTTGGTTGCTGCAGCTTGATTCCATTTATTGTAATGGCCGTAATTGCCTACAATAATGCGAGTCGCTCGCTCAGGAAACAAGCAGAAAATAATTTAGTTGCCGTGAGAGAAATCAAACGTAATCAGATTAATGACCGTTTTACGAGCATAAAGAATGATATTGTGTCATTCTCTGCTAACTCTACGGTGATACAGGCAATGGGAGAATTCTCAAATGCATTCAGTGTGGTGGGTGACAAACAAGTCAGAGATTTGTATATATTCAAGAACTCCCACCCGGTAGGGGAAAAGCTGAAACTCATGGACGCAGGTGACAATAGCGATTATACGTATGTTCACAAAATGTACCATCCACTGTTTAAGGATTTTCTGGAAAGATACGGGTATTATGACATTTTCCTTATAGATAGTAAGACAGGAGACATTGTGTATACGGTTTTTAAGGAGGATGATTTTGGTGAAAATCTGTTAAATGGAAAATATGCCAAGGACAATATCGCAGATGCCTTTAGTGGGGCAAAAGCATCTGACAAGCCTGACTTTGTGAAACTTGTTGACTTAAAGGCATATGCGCCTTCCCATGGAGTGGCTGCCTCTTTTATCTCATCTCCGATTTATAATAGAGACATGCAGATTGGCGTCCTGGTATTTCAAATAAATATAAATCAGATTGACATTATAATGCAGGAAAAGTCGGGCATGGGAGAAAGTGGTGAGACATATCTTGTCGGAGAAGATTTATTCATGAGGTCAAATTCAAGATTTGCGGAGAATACGGTATTAAAGCGAAAAATAGACACAGAGCCGGTTCATGCGGCGCTTGGTGGTAAAGCAGGATTTACTATAATGCCTAACTACAGTGGTATTCCTGTACTGAGCGCTTATATGCCGGTTGGCTTGGAAGGAGTTAATTGGGTTTTACTATCAGAGATTGATGAAGCCGAGGCGTTTGCGCCGGTTTATGCGCTGAGGAATTGGGCATTAATCATTGGGGGCGTTATAGCGGCAATAGTTGCGACGGTTCTGTTTTTAGTCACATCACAGATTACGCGTCTATTAAAGGGTGTTATTTCCAGTCTCACAGAGAGTGCAGAACAGGTTTCATCTGGCGCTGAACAGTTATCTGCTTCCAGTCAGAGTCTTGCGGAGGGTTCTTCAGAGCAGGCATCTTCCCTGGAGGAGACTTCTGCATCTATGGAAGAGATGGCGTCTATGACAAAGCAAACTGCTGATAATTCTAAAGAAGCAGCTCAACTTGCCTCACTGTGTAATCTTACTGCGGAATCCGGCAACAAATCGGTAAACGATATGAATGTTGCAATGCAGGCTATTAATGGGAGCAGTAAAAAGATCGGGGACATCATAAAGGTAATAGACGGCATAGCATTTCAGACAAATCTTTTAGCCTTAAATGCAGCCGTAGAGGCAGCCCGGGCAGGTGAGCATGGGAAGGGTTTTGCCGTTGTAGCAGAAGAGGTGCGTAATCTGGCACAGCGGAGTGCAACCGCAGCAAAAGACACGACGGTATTGATAGAGGATTGTGTCAGCAAGGCTGGTGCGGGCACAAAGCTTTCTGAAAAATGTAAGGAAGTTTTGACTGGTATAGTAACAAACGTTAAAAAAGTAGGCAATTTAATAAATGAGATTTCCACAGCATCCAGTGAGCAATCAGGAGGGATTGAGCAGGTATGTAAGGCAGTGCAACATATGGACCAGGTTACACAGCAGAATGCCGCCAATGCTGAAGAAACGGCGTCGGCAAGTGAAGAGATGTCGGCACAGGCACAGCAGATGATGGAACAGATCGGGATACTATCGGCACAGGTTGGTGGTAATGATGCAGTAACGTCTCAAACCCACCGTGGAGACGTAAGGCAGGAAACTCACAATAAACCAGCAAGAATAAATCCTCCTATCTCACGTTATAAGAAGCAAATACCAGGTCGAATTGAGGAGTCGTCTGTGTATTATGATGGGCCAACTTCCAGCACAAACGGGGATGGGAATGGGAATAGAAAAAATGCCATCCCGCACAAGACAGATCCAGAGGCAATAATCTCGATGAATAAATACGAAGTGGAAGAACATATAGATGATAAACAAAATGATTTTTAAGGATATTTAACCACTATGTAGGGGCGTATTGCAATACGCCCCTACAGTATGAAATTAGTACTGGAGAAAGGAGGTAAATTTATTGTATAGGAATTTTCATTTTATTTATGCGGCAAGGGTGGCATGGACAAACTCGTTTGTCAGTGCCTAATTTAAACAAGTCTTTAACTTTTAAAATTATTGGGAGGATATTGTGATGTTAAGAAGGATAATGTTTTTTGGATTGATTCTAGTGTTTGCCGTTGGCATGTCAACTGCCCGGGTCTTCGCTGTTAGCGAGAAAGATTTAGAAAAGCAGGCAGAAAACGTTGCAAAATTGTTGATTTCCTGCAGGGCCATTATCGCCGAAAACCAGGGTTTGTTTAATAATCCAGAAATAGGCGATAAAGGATTTACGGGAGATGTGTACGTAGCCAAGGTTATTGAACATTTTAAGAATGCAACAGGTCTGGAGATTTCAGTAAGTGATGCTTCTTCCTCTGATCCTGTAAAAAAGACCCTCGGCACCTTGCTTGTTTCAACAAAGAGCGTAATAGATGAAAGTCAAACAGTATTAAATACAAAGGATAAGGGATTTAAAAACGTCATCCCTGCTATTGTAGGCAGACGTACCGGTTACAAATACAACGAAGCAATGGGATCTGACTATTATCTCAAGCAGACGAGTATGAAATACAGAAATCCTGCCAACCATCCTGATGCCTTTGAGGCAAGAATCCTTAAGGAATTTGAGGCCGAAGGCTATCCAAAGGGCCAGGGAAAAGGTGTGGTTGTCGATAACGCTGATGGTTCAAAGCAATATCGTTATATGCTGCCTCTTTACATAGGAACAGCATGTCTTAAATGCCACGGTGACCCAAAGGGTGAAAAAGACATAGCCGGACGCATCAAGGAAGGTTATAAGGAAGGAGAAGTGCGAGGCGCAGTCAGTGTGATGATTCCTTATCCTTCTGAAGGCCTTGCTCAGACAAAATAGATTACTATGAATGTGGATTTCAGATTTCGGATTGTCTTTTCAGCAATCCGAATTCCGCAATCCGAATTCAGAAATAATAGCTAATGGGGTCATTCTCGACATAATGTCATTTCCGCGAAAGCGTGAATTTATAAGAAATGTAGACATCCTATGTAGGGGCGTATCGCAATACGCCCCTACTTGGTTCGCCAGAATCCGCTGTCAATTGAACCAGCAAAAGTTTAGTAGAGAGGGAGACGCTGTGGGTAGAGGGAGGGTCACATCTTAAATAATAAATATTGATATTTTCTATTGCGTTATTATAATGATTTCTAACTAATTATTTAAGATTTAAGATGCGACCCCTATAAACCTCGACCCCTATAAACCTCCATTTTATCAATCTCTTATATCTTGATAATTGAACAATGAAGGTCTGACCCTATTGTCTACTATTGTCTATTGTTCTCTCTAATAAATCATGCCACGAATAGCCTAGCGCGGCCTTTGGCCGCAACCAAAATGTGATTTTTGGTCTATTATAAGGTATAGTAGTCTTCTCGTAAATAGTAATCAGACAATTAAGAGGACACTACTATGAAGTTGATGGAATTATATCGAGACAGGATCATGGGTGCAATAAGCGGTCTGGACAGGATTCGTTTTCGCGGGACATTGCGGTGGCTGGCCAGTGAGCGTGGGCTGGGCACATTCATGAACCATGCGAGGATTTTGCTTAAGGATTTTTCCGGTTGGGTCGAAGGGCTTACGGCACAGGTGCGAGACAGTTGTGAATCGCGGGCGAAAGATTTGGGTATCGAGGTGAGGTATTT
>Ga0209514_10010223_pt1 | contig 10122 bp, 12 predicted proteins | sample Subgrocontami58m_FD_187452 | JGI IMG/M metagenome (GOLD analysis project Ga0209514, IMG submission 187452) | Subsurface groundwater microbial communities from S. Glens Falls, New York, USA - GMW37 contaminated, 5.8 m (SPAdes) (version 3) | ecosystem: Environmental > Aquatic > Deep subsurface >... | reverse complement strand
CCCTTGTCAAAGTAGCCAGTCATAGTAAGCGCTTGTTGTTTCATCGTTCGTCTCCTCGCGTTCATACCGGCCCAACGTTTACCGTGCCCGGTACGATGACAGCGAGACGAGGTTTTTCAGAGTTTCCCTAAGCGGCGCGGCGCTTTTGGCCGCGTCCGCTTGAGCGCGAAGTTAGAGGCCGCGCATGGTGCTCTGCGTAGGCATCGAGTAGACGTCGGATCATCCGCTGATACTGCGTGTTGTGCTTCAGTGCCTGACTCTTGAAGAAGTCGACACTGCGTTTGCTCAGGGCAAGCGTTACCTTGACTCCGTCATCCCGGAAGACGAGGTCCTCCGGAAGAGGAAGAAAATCGGAAACAACTTCAAGGTTTCCGAGTGGCTCGTTTGTGTACCTTATTTTCCCGCTCATAGATTTGCTTTCCTTTGCGCCAATAACCTGCCCCGAAAATACGCATCACGTCGTCGCGGTACACGAACCTGACAGTAAGGATTCCATCTTCCACTTGGCCGAAGCAAAAGTGCCGCTTCTCATTTGAACTATGCGAAAGATCTTCTGCTATCACGCGCTTCGGGTCGGCGAAAGCGAACTGCGCCACGCCGAACGCAACGCCATGCTTCTCCTGGTTTTCCTGATCCTTCTTCGTATCCCATTCGAACCGGGTCTTCGCCATGAAAGAAGGCTAGCATAAATATGGGTCAATAGCCATATGAGCGTATGGCTATCTGGATTTGGCGAAATTTTTCGACAACGTTCAGTACGACATCCTGATGGCCCGCGTGGCCAGGAAGGTAGGCGATGTGTTGTTGCTCGCGCTGATCGGCCGGTACTTGCGGTATCTGCTTGCGCTCGGCGTGAGCAAGCGTCATGCGCTTACGACCGCCAGTAGCAGCAAGAGCTACTGGCGGATGTCGAAGACGCTGGCGACCCAGGCCGGGATGACCAACCAATGGCTGAAGGACCAAGGCTTGATTAGTGTCCGTGATCTTTGGATGAAGGCTCACGGATACGCATGAGCGACACGTGTGCTTCCTGTTCGTGAACCGCCCGGTGCGGACCCGCATGCCGGGTGGTGTTGGGAGGGCCGGTTAGCAGCCGGTCCTTACCCGATTGGGCGGCACTTTCAACTTGACCCGATGCCCGATTGACGCCGCTGTGAACCTACTTTGGCCTGTGTAGGGCACAAAGCTTGTTGCCGTCCGGGTCGCGCACGTAGGCCAGATGCATTGCGCCGAGTTTGCCCTCGCGCAGGCCAGGAGGCTCTTCGATCGATGTGCCCCCATGCGCGACGGCAGTGTCATGGAACTGCTGCACCTGCGCTGGCGAACTGCACTTGAACCCAATGGTGCCGCCATTGGCGAAAGTTGCAGGTTCACCGTTGATTGGCTCACTGACACAGAACGTGCCGCCGTCGTGCCGGTAGAACAGGCGGACTTGGCCAGTACCGTTCTGGTTCCGAAGCGGCTCTCCAGCTCCTAGAACGCCCAGCACGGCGTCATAGAAGCGCTTGGAGCGCTCGATGTCATTCGACCCGACCATCACGTGGCTGAACATGCATATGTCTCCTGTGTATTCAGAGTTTAAGCCAATTGACTACCTGTGTTCACGCGAGCGACTGCGCTCTGTGCCGCCTAACGAAGTCGCCCCCCCAAAGGGGGCCGTATAAGACCCCAAATGCGGGGTCGAGCACGGTCAGGTTACGCTGAAGCCATTGTTTCCTCAACCAGGGTGAACGGGATAGGCACCTGTACGCTCACACGATATAGGCACCACTGGGGTATGTCATGCCATCACCGCGCATTGCTCAGCGCTGCGCCAAGTTCCGTCGTTCGCTTGTAACGTGTGAAAGAGAGTTCTTCCTGACCCGATTCGCCGCTGCCAGCGTGGTGACTGAGTGTCCGCGGTTGGCCGGAACCGCTCATCGGCTAGAGCGCGAGAATCCGTCCTGAAGCCGGCGTTCTGGCAGTCTCCCGGCGCCCCCCGCCCCCCGCCCCCCGCCTGACTGCGACCAGCGGAGCCCCGAAACTCCTATTGAGAACACTCCCGAGTAGCGGCTTGGCCGGCCCGAGGTATCGGTAACGACTAAATTACAGTCGCGTGCATTTCACTCGCCCCAGGGCAGCCTCGTCAATAAGACGCGCCAAAGTTCTCGATGGCGCCCAACGCCTTCCTTGGGCGACGAAGCGGCTGGCTGCATCGACAACTGTCGCCGCGCTCCCAGGCTCCGTGATCAGCGGAGCCAACGCCAGCTCGGCGCTGGCCCGTTGATGGCGGTCGAATGCGCTAGGGTCAAAGTATCCTTCGTCGTCAAAGATGTGTCTGCCCGAGGCAAACCTATAGGAGCCTTGCGCTGGGCCCTGTGTTGCCAACGCCATGTCTGTCTCCGTGCCGCGCCTTCTGGCCCCGTCCGGCGCGGTGTAGAGCAGGAATTTGTCCTGGTTGCTCATACGTTGACCTCCGTCTCCTGAGCCGCCGCGTCCATGTTGTTCCGCAGCTTGTTGGCGGCGAGCCAGAGCTTGGCCTCGAAGCCGAGGTTTGCAGCGGTATCGGTGCTTTTTACTGCATTCTTCACCATCGGTTTTCCTATGGATAGTGCCAAAGGATTGGATGTCCCGAAATCGGGCGGCGCTATAGGTGGGCTATGACCGTCTGTTAACCGGTCTTCCGATGGAAGTGCGGATAGAGCGTGGCGACGATTTCCCCATCCGCGGCCCAGGCCTTGCAACCGTCGACGAAATACGGACGCTCGGTCTTGTAATCGGGGTCGGGCAGCGCGACCGGCTGCCCGTCCTCGGGCCAACTGTCCAGCGTCTGAAACGCAACCGTGGCGGCCGGAAGCAGCAGTTCGCGCAGATGGGTGCACCCTTTCACCCCGCCCACGCATTCCTGCACCGCGCGCCGCCAGCCGGCGCCTATTTTCCTGCCGATCAGCCCTTTGAACGCCGGCGCGACGCCAAAACAGGGCGCGTAAGGCGCCGACAGCGTCGCCACCTCGATGTCGCGCACGACCATGTAGTTGTCGATGGTCAGCCGCAGCGCCATGTCATGCACCGGCTCGCCGGGCTCGCGCAGGCCGCGAAACGACTCGCGGGAGGGAAAGGTCTTGGTATCGACGATCCGCGCCTCTATGTCCCACAACCCATCCTCGCGCTTATAGCCCTCACAGCTTATTTTTCGCGTGTGCAAATGGCGGCGCGGCGCCGGTGGCGGCAAATTCATGGTCTTGTTCCTTTGATCCATACGTGGTGACTTAAATGGCGCCCTCGTTGCTGCAAAATTGCGATTTGGCGCGGATGAAAAACCATCCGCGCAGAAAACACGGTTGGCGCGCGCAGCGCGCAAGTCCGCTCGTCGAATGCGGCGGCATTTCGTTAACCGTACATAGCTTCGCTCATCCGACTTTCCTGATATCCCCGTCAGCCGTCACCACGCCGAACACGGATTTCCTCAGCGCGGCAAGCTGGTCGCGCGCCACGGCTGCTTTTTCGAATTCCAGGTTCCTGGCATGGTCGAACATCTGTTTCTCCATGCGCTTGATCTCGCGCGCCAGTTGTTTCTCGCTCATGACCTCGTAGCGCGCCTGGTTCTGCGCCGCCTTCAGGTCGAACTGCGCCCGGTCGCGGTCGTAGAATCCCTCGATGATGTCCTTGATGCGCTTCGAAATGCCTACCGGCGTGATGCCGCGCTCCTCGTTGTAGGCGATCTGCTTGGCGCGGCGGCGCTCGGTTTCGCCGATGGCGCGGCGCATGGAATCGGTGATACGGTCGGCGTAGAGGATGGCCGCGCCGTTGATGTGGCGCGCGGCGCGGCCTATGGTCTGGATCAACGAGCGCTCGGAGCGCAGGAAGCCTTCCTTATCGGCGTCGAGGATGGCGACCAGCGACACTTCGGGCAGATCCAGGCCCTCGCGCAGCAGGTTGATGCCCACCAGCACGTCGAACTTGCCCAGGCGCAGGTCGCGGATGATCTCCACCCGCTCCACCGTTTCCACCTCCGAGTGCAGGTAGCGCACCTTGATGCCATGTTCAGCCAGGTACTCGCTCAGGTCTTCGGCCATCTTCTTGGTGAGCGTGGTCACCAGCACCCGCTCCTTTTGCGCCACCCTCAGGCTGATCTCGGACAAGAGGTCGTCCACCTGGGTCGCGGCCGGGCGCACTTCCAGCATGGGGTCGACCAGGCCGGTCGGGCGCACCAACTGCTCCACTACCTGGCCCGAATGCGTGCGCTCGTATTCGGCCGGCGTCGCCGAGACGAAAAACGTCTGCTTCATCATGCCCTCGAATTCGTCGAAGCGCAGCGGCCGGTTGTCCAGCGCCGAAGGCAGGCGAAAGCCGTAATCGACCAGGTTTTCCTTGCGCGAGAGGTCGCCTTTGTACATGCCGCCGATCTGGCCGACGGTGACGTGGCTCTCGTCGATGATCATCAAGGCGTCATGCGGCAGGTAGTCGATCAGCGTCGGCGGCGGCTCGCCTGCCTTGCGGCCCGACAGGTGGCGCGAGTAGTTCTCGATGCCCTTGCAGAAACCCATTTCGTTCAGCATCTCCAGGTCGAAGCGGGTGCGCTGCTCGATGCGCTGCGCTTCGACCAGCTTGTTCGCCTTGACGAAAAAGTCGATGCGCTCGCGCAGTTCCAGCTTGATCGCCTCGATCGCGCGCAGCGTGGTCTCGCGCGGCGTGACGTAATGGCTGGAGGGATAGACAGTGAAGCGCGGCACGCGCTGATGGATGCGGCCGGTGAGCGGATCGAAGATCGCCAAGGCCTCGACCTCGTCGTCGGCGAGGCTGATGCGCACCGCCGTCTCGGAGTTCTCCGCCGGAAACACGTCGAGCACGTCGCCGCGCACGCGGAAGGTGCCGCGGGCGAACTCGAACTCGTTCCTTTGGTACTGCATCGCCGTTAGGCGCGCGATGATGTCTCGCTGCGACAGCTTCTCACGCTCGCGCAGGTGCAGGATCATGCCGTGATAGTCGACCGGATCGCCGATGCCGTAGATGCAGGACACGGTGGCGACGATGATGGCGTCTTTGCGCTCCAGCAGCGATTTGGTCGCCGACAGGCGCATCTGCTCGATGTGTTCGTTGATGCTCGAGTCCTTCTCGATGAACAGGTCGCGCGAGGGCACGTAGGCCTCCGGCTGGTAGTAATCGTAATAGGAGACGAAATACTCGACCGCGTTTTCGGGGAAGAATTCGCGCATCTCCGAGTACAACTGCGCCGCCAGCGTCTTGTTCGGCGCGATGACCAGAGCCGGCCGGCCCTGGCGCGCGATCACCTGGGCCATGGTGTAGGTCTTGCCCGAACCGGTCACGCCGAGCAGGGTCTGGTAGGCGAGCCCGTTCTCCACGCCCTCGACCAGCTTGGCGATGGCCTCGGGCTGGTCGCCGGCGGGCTCGAACTGCTGGTGCAGCTTGAACGGGCTGTTGGGAAAAGTGACGATCAAGGGGTACAATTAGGGTCGTGATCAAAAACGCGAGAGTTTAGCACGATGAACGCCCCTCACCCCCCTTCCCTGCTCGCCGGCGTGCAAATGGCGCCACGCGATCCCATCCTGGGCCTGACCGAAGCCTATAACGCGGACAAGAACCCGAAAAAGGTCAATCTCGGCGTAGGCGTCTATACCGGCGACGACGGCAAAGTGCCGCTGCTCGAATGCGTGCGCCGCGCCGAGCGCCAGCTGGTGGAGCAGCCGGCGGCGCGCAACTATCTCCCCATCGACGGGCTCGCCGCCTATGACAAGGCGGTGCAGAGCCTGGTCTTCGGCGCCGATTCCCCGGCCCTGAAGGAAGGCCGGATTGTCACGGTGCAGTCCCTGGGCGGCACCGGCGGACTCAGGGTGGGCGCCGATTTCCTGCGCCGCACCGCGCCCGATGCCACGCTTTGGATCAGCGACCCGAGCTGGGAAAACCACCGCGCGGTGTTCGAGAGCGCCGGCTTCAAGGTCAATACCTATCCCTATTACGACGCCAAGACGCGCGGCGTCGACTTCGACGCCATGCTGGGCGCGCTCAAGTCCATGCCCGCCGGGGACATCGTGCTGCTGCACGCCTGCTGCCACAACCCGACCGGCGTCGATCTCAGCGAAGCGCAATGGGCGGCGGTCGCCGAGACCATAGCCGCGCGCGGCCTGGTGCCCTTCCTCGACATCGCCTACCAGGGCTTCGGCGACGGCATCGATGCCGACGGCAGCGCGGTACGCTTGTTCGCCAAGGCGGGCATGCCGCTGTTCGTGGCGAATTCGTTTTCCAAGTCGTTCTCCCTCTACGGCGAGCGCGTTGGCAGCCTGAGCGTGGTCGCCGCATCCAGCGACGAACGTGCGCGCGTGCTGTCGCAGATCAAGCGCCTGGTACGCAGCAACTACTCCAACCCGCCCACCCACGGCGGCCAGATCGTCGCCATCGTGCTCACAACGCCCGAGCTGCGCACGCTGTGGGAGCAGGAATTGGGCCATATGCGCGAACGCATAAAGTCGATGAGGAAGCTCCTGGTGGAGAAAATCCATGCGCGCGTGCCCGGCGCCGACTTCAGCTTCGTCACGCGCCAGCGCGGCATGTTTTCCTATTCCGGTCTGACCAAGGAGCAGGTGGTACGCATGCGCGAGGAATTCGCGGTCTATGCGATCGAGAGCGGGCGCATTTGCGTGGCGGCGCTCAACACCGAGAACATCGACTACTCTGCCGACGCCATTGCCAAGGTGATCGGCTAAGGCATATACGTTCACCCAAAGGACGCGCAGCGCCCAAAATAGGGCGCGAAAGGGGTCGGTGTTCCAGGGCGGGAACCATCTCCCACCCTGATCCGAGCGCAATATCAATTGACCCAGTACCCCTCAGCCATTAGAATACGCGCCTTCCCGAACTCGTTTCACCCGGGTTCGCCGTTCCCCGATAGCTCAGCTGGTAGAGCGACGGACTGTTAATCCGCAGGTCCCAGGTTCGAGCCCTGGTCGGGGAGCCAAGTAAAACAACAAGTCGCATATCGAATTGCCCGATTCGTCAACGCCGAAGAAAGCGATGCAGGCAGAAGACAGCCCATTCCCGTCGTGGAGTATTTGAAATGCAAGAAATCATGCAATACCTGAAAGCCCACGGTGAACTGCTCGACTCCGAGATCGCATCAGGCACAGGCATCTCGCTTGCAAACGTGAGCCGCTGCGTGTCAGACCTGTCGGCCAAAGGAGAGGTCATCATGTGCCGTCTGACTCGATTCACGGATGGCAAGAAAATCGAAGGGATGCTTTGCCGGGTGTCGGGCTATGTGCCTCCGGCCGCGCCGGGAAGGAAGTCGAAAGCGCAGACGTAGACGGACCGGATCAGGCGGCAGGTTTACGCCAGCGCCGCCAATCGGCGTCAGCGGCCGGTTCCCGCGCTTCAAACAATGCCGCGGCGCGCGCAAGGGCGCGCCGTTATCCCACGAACACCCTGCCTTCACCCTCCGCTGCTCGATTTTCATGTCTCGTGATTTTCATCAATAAGGTCGATTAACGTCTCATCTAGCCTGAATCAAGTAATTCTGTCTCCTGCGGAAGCCTGTTGCAGTCATGGAATCTCTGCTGTCCATTCAAGCGCTGTCGCTTGTCCTGCTGCTGCTGGGCATCGGGCTGGCTTTTTCCGGCATCCGCTTGTCGGGCTGGGTTCTGGGCTGGATTCTTCTCGCCGGGGCGCTGCTGCTGCAGGGGTTCCGCAGCATGCTGGCTTATTCCTTCGAGCACGGCGGCGTGGATCCTGCAACCTATGCCGTCGCCAATGACTGGATGGGGCTGGGGTTCTCCCTGCTCATCGTCGCCTCCATGCACATGATGCGCGAGGTATTTGCGCGACATTTGCTGGCGGAGGAGAGGCTGCGCGTCATCGGCGCCGCAGCCCAGGACGCCATCATCATGACGGATAACACGGGCAGGGTCGTCTTCTGGAACGACGCGGCGCGGAGGATTTTTGGATACAGCGAGCCGGAAGCGCGGGGAAAGCATCTCCACGAGCTGATCGTCCCGGAACGGTACCGCACCGATTTCGAAAAAAGTTTCGATTGCGTTCGGCAGAACGAACCGGGGCACGTCGTCGGCAAGACCCTGGAACTTGCCGGATTGCGCAAGGATGGGACGCAGATCATCACCGAGCACTCCATTGCCGGGGTGAGCATAGACGGACGATGGCACACGATTTGCCTCGTCCGGGACATCACCGAGCGCAAGCAGTTCGAGGAGCGCATTCGCCACCTCGCGAATTATGACAACCTTACCGGCCTGCCGAACCGGATGTTGTTCTACGATCGCCTGCGCCAGGCCATCAATCTTGCGGGACGCAATCGCCACGAGTTGTCGCTGCTCTACCTCGACCTCGATAAATTCAAGACAGTGAACGACACTCTGGGACACGACGCGGGCGACGAGATTCTGAAAGGCGCTGCCGATCGCATCCAGCAGCAGGTTCGCGAATCCGATACGGTCGCCCGCATCGGCGGTGATGAATTCGCCGTGATTCTGCCCAAAATCGCAAGCCGGCAGGACGCGGCAACCGTCGCCAGAAAAATCATTGAAGCGCTGTGCGCGGTTTTTGAGCTGAGCGGCGAACAACAGCAACAGGTCCACGTCGGGGCGAGCATCGGCATCGCGACCTTCCCCGTGGACGGCGCGGACATGGATGCCCTGCTCAAGGTCGCGGATGCGGCCATGTACCAGGCCAAGCAGTCGGGGAACAGTTTCAGTTTTGGCGCGGCTTGGAAGGCTGACTCTTTGTGCAATAGCGCGGCTCCCGTCCAGACGGTGCTCAGCAGAAAAGAAAAGGCCCGGAACAGCTTTGTGCCGGGCCCAAGCGTTCAAAGAGGAGGAGGAGATGAAGTACTTTGAACGAGTTTTCATGATGTCCCGACTCGAAATGCCCGGTGTTGACAAAAATCACGAAACATGGAGATTTTCCACCAGAAGGCCGGGGCCTGCCTGGACACCGAGTCAAAAGACGCCCCCGCCCGTTCGTCGGCAACACGCGGCGATCTCTCGCCGGCGAGGCGCTGGTCGATCTGGTGGCCGCTCCAGGGCTTGCGTCCGGGAGGCAACCAAGGGGGCAAACGGCTTCCTGCCGCGCATCGCGCAAGCGTTTCAGCGTAACATTGACATTGTTTCGCAGCGGTACTACATTTTTGCCGTATCCATAATCGTCCCCTTTTGGAAAGCACTCGGCGTATGTCGGACAAGGACGCAATCCGCATTCTCATCATCGACGACGACATCGAGTTTGCCAACCTGCTGCGCATGCACCTATCGGCGGCGGGCTACGCGGCCGAGGTGGCTGAAGACGCGGTCGAAGGCGGCAGGGCGCTGCTGGCCCGTCCGCCTGCCCTTATTCTGTGCGATATCAACATGCCGTATATGAGCGGACTGGACCTGATGTCCCTGATGCAATCGGATGCACGTTCGGCATCGATCCCGGTGGTTTTCGTTTCCGGCCGCACCGACGGTGACACCATGGCCAATGCGGTGAAACTCGGCGCCGCCGATTTTCTCGCCAAGCCGATAACCCGCGAGCAACTGCTCGAGTCGGTTAAAGCCTGCCTGCAAGCCGGCGGGCGCAGGGCCGCGCTACCGGATTACCGTTTTCCGCCGGTCGTCTGAGCCGGTATAATCGGACAGAGTTCGGGATTTGACCCGGCAGCGGCCGCGATAGCCTTGCCCGCCGCATGTGCCCGCGCGGGCAAGCTCATCCACGGCGCCCTGGACAAGACCGATCACCATGTTTACCCTGTGTATCGGGCGATCCGCGGTTGCAGAAGGTTCTTCATGTTCCAACACATCCTAGTACCGACGGACGGTTCCGGTTTTTCGAACAAAGCGGTATCGACGGCCGCGCGGCTTGCGCATTCGCTGCACGCGAAACTGCTGCTGCTCCATGTCAGATCTCCGATTGAGTCTCCGCACCACGTCGAAGGCGGGGCGCTGACCCACTTGGGCGGGAAAGTCGTCATGCAGGAGATTGAAGACGAGGAGCGCAAGCTGCTTGACGCCGCCTTGAAAATAGCCGCGGCGGATGGAACGGCAGCGGAGACGGCGTTCGTCGCCGGTTATTCGACCTACGATGCCATTGTCCGGGTTGCCGGGGAGCAGCACTGCGATCTGATTGTGATGGCGTCGCACG
>Ga0209514_10010218_pt1 | contig 10125 bp, 10 predicted proteins | sample Subgrocontami58m_FD_187452 | JGI IMG/M metagenome (GOLD analysis project Ga0209514, IMG submission 187452) | Subsurface groundwater microbial communities from S. Glens Falls, New York, USA - GMW37 contaminated, 5.8 m (SPAdes) (version 3) | ecosystem: Environmental > Aquatic > Deep subsurface >... | reverse complement strand
GGAAGGCGAGCGCAATGTTTTTGAGACGTTCCTGACGGTCGATAAGCCCGGCAAGGGTGTTGTGGTCCCGCAAGATAAAGAAAATCTGGATAATTTCAATTGTGTCGCGGGCAAGGACCTGGATTATGTCAACAAGCAGGCCTGGGCCGCCACCGCTGCCGCCCACTATGAAGGTGGGGTGCCGAACATGACGATCACGGTCCCCGGTTTCGACGCGCATTCTTTGGGGGAGTTGTTTTACTTTTTCGAGAAATCGGTGGCCATCAAGGGTTATCTTTTAGGGGTCAATCCTTTTGACCAGCCGGGGGTTGAGGCGTACAAGAAAAAGATGTTCGAACTTTTAGGGAGAAAGTGAAGCGCAATGACGGACGCGATCACGCCGAACGAACCATCATCCAGGAAAAAGAACCTCACGAGGATCTTTTTCGGATTCATCCTTATTTTTCTTTCGGTGTTCAGCGCGGGGGTCGCGTTGTATTGGCCGCAGTTGCAAAAGCAGTTTTTTCCGGAAATGGCAATGGCGGTTCCGGTGGAAAAAAGGATTGTTCCCGCGCCAGCCCCGGCGGTGAGCGCGCCTGAAGTGAAGGAGGTTGCGGCTGTTGAGAAGAAGTCAGTGCCCCGGGAAGGGTTCCTGTGGGTCGATCCCGCCTCATCCCCCCAAGGGGGCCCTAGCGGGCAATACATGGTCACCTTGGGAAAAGCGCAAGGGGTCTTAGACGGGAGAAAATTGAAGGTCTATGACGGGACGGACCTTTTGGGCCAGGTGGTCGTGGACCGGGCGATGGAAACCGTTTCTTACGTCGTCGCGGATAAGTCGATGGATATTCCGAAGGACGCGTATTATCGTGTTGTCGCAGAATAAGGAGACCGTATCATGGGACAGATAGGGATGCCGGAGTTAATAGTTATTCTTGTGGTGGTCATTATTTTGTTCGGCGCCAAGAAGCTTCCCGAGATCGGCAGTGCCATCGGCAAGGCCATCCGGGAATTCAAAAGATCCAGCAAAGATATCCAGGATGACGTTAAAGACGTTATCAAGCAGGATGATGAACGCAAATCCTGATGAGCTTTCCGTCTGGGGGCATCTTGATGAACTGCGTTCGCGGTTTTTAAAATCCTTCATCGCCGTTGTCATTGCCGCCTGTTTTTTTTATCCGTATGTTGATAGTTTCCTCGCGTTTTTGATCAAGCCTGTCGGTAAAGTCGTTTTTACTTCTCCCGCGGACGCTTTTATCGTCCGGTTGATGCTTCTGATCTGCGGCGGGGTGGTCCTGGCCCTGCCTGTTGTCATTTACCAGATCTGGCAGTTCGCCGCCGTGGGCTTGAAGGAAAATGAGAAGAAATATATCCGCTTTTTCGCGCCGGCCTCGTTTGTCCTGTTTCTGGCCGGCTGTGTTTTTGGCTACTGGATCATCATCCCCGTAGGGATGAAATTCCTGTTGAGCTTCGCGACGGATTCGATCGTCCCGATGATCACGCTGCCGAATTATATTTCGTTTATCGTCACGCTGGTCTTGGCCTTTGGGCTTTGTTTTCAGTTGCCTTTGGTCCTGATGTTTTTGGCCAAGATCGGCATCGTGACACCGGCTTTTTTGGTGCAGAAACGAAAACACGCCATCGTTTTGATCTTGATCGCCAGCGCGATCCTCACGCCTTCACCGGACGCGATCTCGCAAGTCCTGATGGCCGGGCCGTTGCTGGTCTTGTACGAGCTGGGGGTTGTCGCTTCAAAATTCATCCAGCGGGGATAAAATCCCAGAAATTATTGGCGGGGAGTGATTATATGTTATACTTATCCCAGGAAAGCAAGCGGTCAAGAGTTCAGCCACGGAAAGGGAAAAGCCATGAAGATTTCCGATCTAAGAGAGTTGTTGAAAGACAAGCGGGTCATTGAAGAGATCAATAAACATTTGTGGATCGAGAGCCAGAAAGCGGGATATTCGATCGGGTTTGAACGCGCGACGGATGAATGGCTGCGGCTTTACGCGGCTGAGTGGATGAAATACCATAATCCCGAAAAATATAATATGTTGAAGGATAAAAAGAAACGATAATGCGCGCGGGCCGGAATCGTAAAAAACCCCCTGAAAATTCAGGGGGTTTTTTACATTATGATCTTTGTTAACTTATTTGCGTTTTGCTGTTTTTTTCTTTTTCTTTTTCGCTGGCATTAGGTTCTCCTCCTTTTTTTAAAAGAGATTTGTGCCGCTTTAATAAAATAATATCACATGCCCACTTTAATGCAAAAACTACTTTAACTATTTTAAGTTGTTTTTATTGCAGCCGAAATCTATGACGTCGTTATACATTCATATACCGTTTTGCGAGAGCAAATGTTTTTATTGCTCGTTCGTTGTTTTCGTGGAGCCTGCCCGCTCCACGAAAACCGTTGGGCAGAGCCACCGGGTGGATGATTACCTGGATTGCTTGTCGTTTGAGGCCAGGCGATACAAGGGAGTTGAATGCGCAAATGTGTTTCTCGGCGGCGGAACGCCCAGTTATCTTGGGAACGATCAACTCAAGCGGTTGTTTGGGATCGTGGAAGAAAATTTTTCGTTGCGTCCGGACGCGGAATACACCATTGAAGCGAATCCGGAGAGCCTTGACGCGGTCAAGCTTAAGACGTTGCGTTCGCACGGCATTAACCGGATCAGCCTGGGTGTCCAATCATTCCATCCGCACTATTTGAAATATCTGGGAAGAAATCATGACCAGGAGAAAGCACGCGAGGCTTATCAACTGGTGCGCGATGCCGGGTTCATGAATGTCAATCTCGACCTCATGTTTGGATTTCCCAAAGAAACGATTCCTGAGATCGAACAGGATGTCGTGGCGTTGACCGCGCTAAAAAGCGACCATATTTCTTTGTACATGCTGAATCTCGAAGAGAACAGCCGCTTCTACGCGCAAAAGATACAGCTTCCCGACGATGACCTGCAGGCGAAGCAATATGAGATCGTCCGCGCCGGGCTTGAGGACGCCGGGTACCGGCAATATGAGATCAGTAATTTCGCCAAACCCGGAAAAGAATCGCGGCATAACCTCAATTATTGGCAGGGCGGTGAATATATCGGCCTGGGCGTGGGCGCGCATTCTTATCGGGGCGGAAAGCTTTTCTGGAATGTTTCGCGGTTGAACGTATATATAGAGAAGATCCGTGAGGGCGGTTCTGCCATCGATGGGTCGCAACAGTTAGACGCGCATGAACAGCTCAAACAAGCGGTGTTGATCGGGCTGCGCATGAACCGCGGGGTGCGGGTCGAATCGCTCGAACAGGCGTTGCATTGTGCTTTAAGCGAAGAAGAGCGGGGAAGAATAGAGCATTTTATTCAGCACGGTTTCTTTACGCGGGAAGATGGTTATTTAAAGGCGACAGAGAGGGGAAGGCTCGTGCTGGATGAGTTGTGCGCCCATTTGAGCTAAGGTCACACTATGAATATGTCCCTGCCGACAAAACATTATCCGTTCTTAGATTTTTTCCGGGGGATCTCGGTGCTCTGGGTTATTATGCATCATGTCTTCATTTTTTTTAACATGAGGGATTTTCTGGGGCCGATGTACCCTTTTTTAAATCAGATCGCGCAATCCGGCCTCTTGGGAGTCGACATGTTCTTTGTTATCAGCGGTTTTTTGATCACCGGGATCATCGTCAGAGATAATGAGGGCATCCGGATCGCCCGATTTTATGTGCGCCGGTTCTTGAAGATCATGCCGCAATACCTTGCGGTCTTAATTGTGGGCGTCTTGTTCAATACTTTCGTGAGTAACTTTGTTTCGGCCGAAGATCTTAAATGGTTGTATCGCCCCGATGTCCCTGTCGTTTATTATTTTCTGTTTTTGCAGAGTTATATCGGCCAGATCCCGATCCTGGCCCACACCTGGTCGTTGACCATTGAAGAGCATTTTTATTTATTTTACCCCTGGCTGTTGTTCCTGGTGTGGCGATTTAAAAGAGAACCTGCGGATCGCCTAAGATGGGCCGGGCTGCTATGCCTGGTCTTTATCGTTCTGGGGAATGTTGTCCGCTATTTAAGCGCGCCAACCAGTTTTGACCTGTTTGCTTTTGGTTCACCGACGTCTTACCAAACAACCTTCATCAGATTTGACGCGCTTTTTATGGGCTGTCTGTTAAAATTCTCGGAAAGAGCGATCGTTAGAAATGCCCGGCCCAATTCCTTGTTCTCATCTTTTTTTTGTTTGATATTATCCGCAATGATTTATGCTTTATTGATAATGGCGGGCCCGCGATGCCTTTATCATTGGCTGTATTTTACGCTGGCTTATATTGCTCCCGGCCTTTTGGTCATATCTTGCCTGAAAGGATTTGATCTGTTCAGCCAGGCAGGGGTTGTCCCATGGATCGGGAAAAATTCCTACGGGATCTATCTCTGGCATTATGTTGTTTTATTTCCGTATATCATTTTATCTTTGTTAAGGAATGAATTATGGGTAGTGTTATTATATGTGGCGACAACGATTTATGTTGGGGTTCTCTCAACGCGGACCATCGAGAAATATTTTCTGAACTTACGGGAAAGAGTCGTTGCTTGATGATGCTCGAGAGTTCCCCGCGCCAATAGTGCAGGGAGTTTCAGAAGCTAGGCGCAGCAACAGCCGGCGTGATGATGGTCGGAATGGACGCCGTATTGCTGGGCGATGATCGCGCTGTGCCCAAAGAGTTTCAGGATCGCGTCCTGGATGATGCCTTTGTAGGGCTGGCGCATCTTGAGGCCCTCGAGCAAAGCAAGCGTGCGGTTCACGCGTTTTTCAATTTCTTCCAGGCTGTACTGCAAACTCCCGGATTCCAGGAATATTTTACGGATGGCGACAAGGTCGGCGTAAGTTTTCTTCGGCTTATTGAAATGCGCCATGAATTCTTTTTTTGCCTGACCGCGCAAGGTCTCATACGCGTGGCAGACCAGCAGGGTCTTTTTGGATTCGGCCAGGTCGCTCAAGATCGACTTGCCGATATTTTTTTGCGAATCGAAAATGCCGATGATGTCGTCCTGGATCTGGAACGCCTGCCCGACCAATACGCCTAATTGGCACAATTTTTTGATGTCCCCTTCCGGCGCGCCGGCTAAAATGGCGCCCACGACCAGTGGACAATCGAACGTATAACGCGCGGTCTTGAGCGTGTAATTAAGGAAGACATCCTTTTCTTTGACCCGGTTGATCTTTTCCACCCCGTGAAGGGTATCGATAAATTCTCCCATGGCGGTGAACGCCGCCGTCTGGATAAAATATTTCAGGGCCCGTTCCTTGCGCTGCGGCGCTTCATCGATGGCCAGAAAGGCGTCGATCGCGAGCGCGTAGACGATGTCGCCGGCAATGATGCCAAGGTCATACCCGAGCTTTTCCCGATCCGCGGTCTTGACGATGCGCCCCAGGAGCCGGTGCAGGGTGGGTTTGCCGCGGCGCAGGTTTGAGCGGTCGATGATATCGTCGTGGATGAGCATAAAATTGTGCAAAAGTTCGATGCAGGTCGAGGCCTGGTAGATGGAAGCGGAATCTTCTTTTTTCGGGGAGGAGTATCCTTTGTAACTTAAGACCAAAAGGAGCGGCCGGATACGTTTCCCTTTGCGCAACGTGAATTCGCGGATGCTTTCATAAAGGACCGGATGGACCAGATGCAGTTTGTAATCCCGCTTGATCCGGTCCATGAACCGCGCGAGGCTTTTATCAATTTGTTTTTTTGCGTGCTCGATCATGGGGTGTTATGGTAACATACAACCATTGGCGCTTCAACAGAATTTCAACAGAATTTCCTGGAAGGGGGAGTTATGATGAAAAAATTATCTCTTACCGTATTTTCTTTGGCGATCGCCGCTTCGTTCGCGCATGCTGAAACGATCTATCTCACCGACGGCAGGGTGGTGACGGGAAAGATCATCAACCGCGGCGCTACGGATGTTACTGTCAAAGAGGGAGGGACCCCGCGGCATTATTTTAACGACCAGATCCTTCGGATCGAGCAGGATGACGCGCCGGTCAATCGCGCGGTGTCTGCGGATCCTGCCCCAAAACCGGTGGTATCCGCCGAAAAGATCGTTCTGATCACGGAGTTCATTGAGGTCAGCGGCATACGCCAGAGCATACAGGCGAATATCGACCGGATCATCGCGCAGTCGCCGCCCGAAAAGCAGGCTGAATTGAAAACCATCTTTGATATGCAGGAGATTGTGCAGGAACTCATGCCGATCTATGACAAATATTATTCTTCAGAGGAATTAAAGCAGATCAGCGCCTTCTATAAAACTCCTGCCGGACAAAAGATGGTCGAAGTCACCCCGAAGATCATGGGCGAATTTTTGCAAGCCACTGTTGACGCCGTCAAGCAGCGTTCCCAGCCCTAACTCCTTTACGTCCATTCGTTTAAGCGCCTCCAGGCCTTCTGGAGGCGTTTTTGTTGATTTTTTGATATAGATGTAATATGTTGTAAATTAACAGTTTGTGTAATATTTTGCTTTTTGGGAAGGGGCGATTTTGTGATTTTATTTGCTTTTAAAAAAAATCTTTGCTATAGTACAGTCCTTCTGTAATTCGGTAGTAATTCATCAGATATGACGGGCGCTGCGGACCATTAAATCAAAAAAAGGAGTTATTTCTATGATCGATCGTTACACATTATCAAAAATGGGAAACATCTGGTCGGAAAAGCATAAAATGGAAATTATGCTCAAGATCGAAGTCCTTGCCTGCGAGGCCATGAGCAAACTCGGGCTGGTCCCTAAAAAAGCGCTGGAAAAGATCAAAAAGAACGCCCAATTCAATATCGACGAGGTCAAAAAACTTGAAGAGAAGACCAAACATGACGTTGTGGCTTTCATCAACAACGTCGGTAAATACCTCGGCCCTGAAGCCCGGTATTTGCACATGGGACTTACATCATCCGATCTTTTGGACACCGCCCTTTCGGCCCAGTGTGTTGAGGCCAGCGACATATTGCTCGCTGATATCCATAAGCTTTTAGCGGTCCTCAAGCAAAAAGCCAGAAAATACAAGGACACGCCCTGCATCGCGCGTACCCACGGGGTCCACGCGGAACCCATGACTTTCGGGCTCAAACTGGCGGTCTGGTATGATGAAATGAAACGCAATTGCGAACGGATGGAGCAGGCCCGGGAAATGATCCGGTACGGGAAATTATCGGGGGCGGTCGGAACGTATGCCAACATCGACCCTTCCGTCGAAGATTTTGTTTGCGAGAAATTGGGACTAAAACCGGTCAATATCGCCACCCAGATCATCCAGAGGGACCATCATTGCCAATTCATCACCACGATCGCTATCGTCGGTTCGACGCTTAACAAGATCGCCACCGAGATCCGTCTTTTACAGAAAACCGAAGTGCTGGAAGTGGAAGAGCCATTCTTTAAGGGCCAGATCGGATCCTCAGCCATGCCGCATAAACGCAACCCGGTGACCTGCGAGCGCGTTTCGGGGTTGTCGCGTCTTTTGCGGGCCAATTCCCAGGCCGCTTTCGAAAATATCTGCGTGTGGCATGAGCGCGACATCAGCCATTCTTCCGTCGAGCGCATTATCCTGCCGGATTCGACGATCGCCCTTGACTACATGCTTCAGAAGATGATCCCCCTGATCGAGGGATTGCTGGTTTACCCGAAGAACATGATCTTGAGTCTGAGCAAGACCAAAGGGCTTATTTATTCGCAGCGTGTTCTTCTGGAATTGATGAGAAAAGGCCTCACCCGCGAGGCGGCGTATGAGATCATCCAGCATTGCGCCATGCAGGTGTGGCAGGAGACATCGGACTTCAAGGACATCCTGTATCGCGACCGCAAAGTACGCAAGTTTCTTCGGCCCAGCGATATCGACGGCTGTTTTGACATCAAGTATTACACCCGCCATACCGATCGTATTTTCAAAAAAGTAGGGATATAGACAAGACCACACGGAGAATGAGACTATGAAAAAGGGAAAGCAGCTTTACGAGGGCAAAGCAAAGATCATTTACGCCACGGAGAATCCGGAGCTGATCATCCAGTATTTCAAGGATGACGCCACCGCTTTTAACGCGGCCAAAAAAGGCACGATCGTTGAAAAAGGTGTCATGAACAACAAGATCTCAACGAAGATCTTCGAGTTCCTGGCGTCGCAGGGAATTCCGACGCATTTCGAAAGGAATTTAAGCGACCGCGAGATGCTCGTCAAGAAAGTGGAGATCGTCCCCGTTGAGGTCATTATCCGCAACAAGGCGGCCGGGTCTTTAAGCCGGTTGCTTGGCCTTCAGGAAGGGCTGTCTTTGGCTTCCACGGTATTGGAATTTTGTTACAAGCGCGATGATTTGGGTGACCCCTTGATCAACGAAAGCCACATCAAGGCGCTTAATATCGCGACCGACCAGGAAATTGAGACCATCCGCAAATACACTTTGAAGATCAACGAGTTGTTGAGCAAGTTTTTCGCGAACCTGGGGCTTGAGCTGATCGATTTCAAGCTCGAATTCGGAAAATATAAGGGCCAGATCATTTTGGCCGATGAGATCTCTCCGGATACCTGCCGGTTGTGGGAAATTGGTACCGGGAAGAAGCTCGACAAAGACCGTTTCCGGCACGATTTGGGGCAGATCGAAGAGGCGTATCAGGAAGTTTTGAGCAGAGTAAACAAATAGCGTTTAACACGTGGTTCCGGATATCCGGGTACCCGGTTATCCGGGTATCCGGAAAGATAGCGCAAGAAGTCCAAGTGTCTACCCTTACTTCACCATCCTCGGTTGGAATTATCCCCAGCCCTGATCATATGATTTGGCGCGTTGAGATAAAACAGAAAAGCGGCGTCTTTGATTCTGCCGGCGCGGGTATCCAGAAAGATATCGTTGATCTTGGCATCAAATCCGTCCATAAAGTCGAAGTCATCCAGGTCTATAATATAGAAGCCTCCCTCTCTGAAGAGCAAGTCGCGCGCATCTGCCGCGAATTGTTTGTCGACGGTATCACGCAGGAATACGCGTATTGTAAACTGCAGGACTGGCGGGCCCCGGATGGCAAAAGCGATGATCGCGCCGTTGAGATCGCGTATAATCCCGGCGTCATGGACCCTGTTGAAGAATCCACTTTGAAGGGGATCCGGGACCTTGGTGTCGGCCAGGTCGAGGCGGTGCGCCGCGCCCGCCGGTATCTTCTCTACGGGAACATTTCCACGCAAGAGCTGGAGACGATCACCAGCAAAGTCCTTTCTAACAAACTCATCCAGCACGTTGTTACCGATCCGGCAGAACAGAAGATTTTCTTTCTCGCGAAGCCCAAAGAATCGTTTTCATTGGTCCAGGTCGATCTCTTGGGCGCGAGTGATAAAAAGCTCAAGGCGGTCAGCCATGACGGACAGTTATTTCTGAATCTCAATGAAATGAAGGCCATCCAGGCGCATTTCAAAAGAATCGGGCGCAACCCGACGGATTGTGAGCTGGAGACGATCGCCCAGACCTGGAGCGAACATTGTTACCACAAGACGTTTCGCGGCAACATCCGCTATCGGGAGAACGGAAAAAAGAAAGCGCGATTGATCCGCAATCTCTTGAAATCCACCATCGTCAAGGCAACCAAACAGATCAATAAATCCTGGTGCGTTTCCGTGTTCCATGACAATGCCGGGATCATCAAGTTCGATAAGGACATGCACGTTTGTTTCAAGGTCGAGACGCACAATCACCCGTCGGCGTTGGAACCTTTCGGCGGCGCCAACACGGGCGTGGGCGGTGTCATCCGCGATACTTTGGGAACCGGGCTGGGCGCCAAGCCGGTGTGCAGCACGGATATTTTTTGTTTCGCGCCGCCGGACATGGCTTTTGCCGAATTGCCGCCGGGCACGCTTCATCCCAAACGGATCATGAAAGGGGTGGTGAGCGGCGTGCGGGATTACGGTAATAAAATGGGGATCCCGACCGTCAATGGGGCGATCGTGTTTGATAAAGGTTTTGTGGGAAATCCCTTGGTTTACTGCGGCAATGTCGGATTGATCCCTAAAAATAGAGTTAAGAAAAAAGCGCAAAAGGGTGATCTCATTGTTGTTGTGGGTGGCCGGACGGGCCGCGACGGCATTCATGGCGCCACGTTTTCTTCCGGAGAACTGACCGAAAAATCCGAAGTGGTTTCTTCCGGCGCGGTG
>Ga0209514_10010215_pt1 | contig 10127 bp, 7 predicted proteins | sample Subgrocontami58m_FD_187452 | JGI IMG/M metagenome (GOLD analysis project Ga0209514, IMG submission 187452) | Subsurface groundwater microbial communities from S. Glens Falls, New York, USA - GMW37 contaminated, 5.8 m (SPAdes) (version 3) | ecosystem: Environmental > Aquatic > Deep subsurface >... | reverse complement strand
CGGCCTCCACCAGTTGCCGCAACCCCTCCTTCTGCTCGGCCGAAAGTTTCGAAGGCCGACCCGGCGACTTGGCGTTGATAAGGCCGTCGGGGCCTTGCTCATTGAAGCGATGGACCCAGTCCCGCACCGCTCGCTCGCCGACGGACAACGCCTCCGCCACCGCCGGCACCCGATGTCCCCGCGCCACCCTCAAGATGGCGCGCAGCCGGACCTGGTTCACCGCCCGCTTTTCCGCCTTCACCCGGGCCGCCAACTCCGCGACAGCCCCCTCCCGCTCAACCGTCAAAGGGGTTCTCATGCCTTGAGCCTCCATGCTCGAACCCCTTCCATATCGGCAGTTTCATACTAATACTGGTATAAGATCGCGGCCTGGTCAAAGGAGAGCAGGTGCATGGCCCAAAAATCGAAGCCGATGACTGGATGGGTGCCTATGGTCGCGGACAAGACTCGTTCCCAAAGCGAGAGCGTCCAGACCATCTACTCGCAGATGCAGAGCAGTCGCCTGGTGGTACCCGACTACCAGCGTGAAGCAGACCAGCGGGATGATCGCAAAGAGTCGCTTTTCCTGGAGTCGATCCTGAACAACTTGACGATCCCGGCTTTCTTCTTTGCAGAAACTGACCGTTGTGTTGAGGTCGTCGACGGTCAACAGCGACTGAGCACAATCCGGAAGTTTAAGGCTGGAGAGATCGCAATCAGCGGCGACGAGTCGATGGTCTATCTCAGCCCCCAGAGTGTTCACTACGCCGGGAAAAAATACAAGGCTCTGCACAAGAGCTTGCGACAGGTTTTCGACGAGTATCCGCTCACCGTCATCTATCTCCCCAGGCAAATGGAACAAACCGCGAAGTTGGAAGTCTTTCGTCGAATCAACGAGGGTGGAACCCCGTTGACAGCGCAGGACATCCGCTTGTCCTACTACAGCGAGTCTCGATCCGTCACGTTCGTGCGTCTCGTCGGTGTTCACGCGGAAACTGAGTCATCTGGCAAGATGGTCACCGCAGCGAAGCAGCGTGGAATCGAGAGCCCGTGGAGCGGGCATGCCAAGGCGAAGCGTGCTTGGCACGAGTGGTGGGAGGAGAAGGCGAAGGCCAGGGGACAAACGCCCTCGGAGATGTTTCTTTGGTTCCTTGTGGCCCGGTACAGAGATCTACTGCAAAGTCTCCTCCAGACGGCCGACGCACACAAGCACCTCCAACTCAGTTTCCGCGGCTCGACCGAGGAAGCGCTCGACATCTTCTGCGCTCAACTTGCCTACACCGACAAGACCACGAAGTCGGCAGGTTTGCCGACCCTTGGTGCCAAATTGGAGGAAGAGTTCAGCAACTTCCGAGTTTGGATGCACAAGACGCTAGAGATGGGGCTAGCGGGGCTCAGTGTCGACAAGTATAAGCAGATGGCACTTTTTTTTGCTGCCGCGGTCGAGCTACGTCTCCGTGCCGACAAGGTGACCAATGACCAGTGGGACTCGATTGGTGAGTTCATCCGCACACCCCGAACCGCCGGTCAGAAATGGCTCAGCGGTAAAGGCTACCCGGAACAAAAAGGGCGCTGGAGTGGTACGAAAGGTCAGAAGACTCAGTGCGATCGTGTCGTCGAGCTTCTTGAAGCAATCGTCGGATGACAGATCAGTTGCCGCGCCACCTGCCGCAATGCGATCCGCGCGATCGTCTTTTCCCACTGCCGTGGAAGGAGTCGTACTTTCGAAGGCACTTTAGCAAGCGATCTGGTGGATATGTGTGCCCTCGCTGCTCGCGAGTCTTCTCGGGTGTCCGCGGCTTCGCTCAGCTTAGATGTGATCACGTGATTCCCTGGAGCGAAGGTGGAAGGACAATTTGGGCGAACATGACTCTGCTTTGCGCCCGATGCAACTCTGTCAAGTCGGACTACATTGATGACGATCGGGAAGATTAGGAAGTGAAAAAGGGGCACGCCAGGCATACTTGTTTTTCTCGGGCAGAAAAGGGGACATTCTACTTCTGCACATGAGGAGACGCCGCAATCCCGCCTCCTCAGGGGGGGAAGCAGGATGCGGACCGCCGCGACACCGAGTACCGCGCTAGTCCGCGACGGAGAAGACGGAAACGCCGAGGACGTGTTCGTGGCCTGTTTGGATTTGGGCGAGGACCGTTTCTGAGGGGCGGGCGGTGAGTTTGATTTGGGCGCAGGCGGCTTTGGCGCCTTCGCAGATGACGTTTTCCATTTCTTCCACGTTGATGCCCGCGGCGCGGATGGCGCCGAGGGTATGAGCGAGGACTCCGGGGCGGTTGCGGTGTCGGACGACGACGACGTAGCGCGCGGCGGAGCGGGCGCAGAGATTCACGCAGTTTTCCACGCGGCCTGTGCGCATGTAGGTGGTGACGATGCGCACGGTTTCCTCGGCGATGGCGGCTTGGGCTTGGTCGGTGGATGCGCCGATGTGATGCGTTCCGTAGATCACGCCGCCGGCCTGGACGAGAGCGTCCTTGAATTCGCCGTCGCCGCCGGCAGGTTCATTGGGATAGACGTCCAATCCGACGCGCAGGCTCTTCTCCTTCACCGCGATGGCGAGGGCTTTGTGATCGAGCACGTCGGCGCGGGAGGTGTTGATGAGGAAGCTTCCGAGGCGAAGGCGGTTCAAGACGTCGGCGCTGACGATGTTCTTCGTCTCCGGGGCGGCGGGGAGATGGATGGAGAGGATGTCGCAGTGAGCCGCTACTTCGGCGGGGGTTGCGTAGGAAAGGAGGCCCATCGCCTTCGCGGCGGCGGGCGTGAGCGATCTGCTCCAGGCGATGACGGGCATTTCGAAGGCGTGGGCACGCTGCACGACGGCTTGGCCGATCGGTCCGAGGCCCAGTACGCCGAGCGTTCGTCCCTTGAGTCCGCGGGCGACGGAATATTCCTTCTTGTTCCACACGCCGCGGCGGAGGTCGACGACGTTGTCGACGATCCTGCGATCGAGGGCGAGGATCAACGCGAAGGTCAGCTCGGCGACGGCGATGGCGTTCTTGCCCGGGCAGTTGGCGACGAGGATGCTGCGCATCGAGGCTGCTTTGGTGTCGATGGTGTTCACGCCCGCGCCGGAGCGGACGATCAAGTTCAGTGAGCGCGTGGCGTCCATCATGGGCTCGGTCACCTTCGTGCTGCGCACGATGAGGACCGCTGCGCCGGTTCGCGAGAGCGCGTCGCGGAGCAAGTCGCCCTCGAGCGACGGTTCGTAGACCACTTCGCACCCGCCCTCGCGAAGAGCGTAGAGACCTGCTTCCTCGAATTTGTCGGCGACGAGAACTTTCATGGGGACTCCGGCTGGTGGACTGAATACGCCTTTCCGGCGCGAAACTCCGCGTCCGCGGAAGCGATCATACTGAATGGTGTTCGTCTGGCGAGTTCGACCCTCACTCCTCCCCCTCTCCCTAGGAGGGAGAGGGGGAAGAGCGGACCGTCAGGTGCCTGCGCCCCGTGTGCTGCGATCAGATCCCACACTGGGATCGGACGGGGCCTCACGTGGCGGCGGGGACGGGTTGTGGCGGGTTCACGCAGTTGAGGAAGCGGCCTGTGTCGGCGAAGGTTCGGATGATTTTCACGGTTTCGTCGGCGACGGCTTCCTGCGCTTGCTCCGTGGACGCGCCGATGTGATGCGTTCCGTACACATGCGGAGTCTTGGGGATCGGATCCTTAAAATCCTTTTCGTCGGCTGCGGGTTCGATCTCGAAGACGTCCAGCGCCGCGCCGCCGATGTTCCCTGCTTCGACAGCTTCGGCGAGGGCGGTCTCATCGACGACTCCGCCGCGGGCGCAGTTGATGACGAAGGCGTGCGGTTTCATGCGGGCGAGTTCGTTTCGTCCGATGAGATGTTTGGTGTCGGTTCCGCCGGGCACGTGTAGGGTTACGAAATCTGATTCCTCGAGGATGGTTCCGAAGGGCACGCGGTGGAGGCCGAGTTGTTTTTCGGCGTCGGTGCGTTGCATGACATCGCAATAGAGAAGGCGCATGTCGAACGCCGCGGCGCGTTTGGCGACCTCGTATCCGATTTGGCCGAGGCCGACGATGCCCAGCGTGCGCCCCTTGAGACCTCGTGCCTTGCTGTATTCCTTTTTGTTCCAGACGCCGCGGCGAAGGTCGACGGTTTCGTCGACGATGCGGCGATCCAGGGCGATCATGAGTCCGAGGGTGAGCTCGGCGACGGCGACGGCGTTCTTGCCGGGGCAGTTGCAGACGCGGATGCCCCGTGCGGTGGCGGCGGGGACGTCGATGGTGTCATAGCCTGAGCCGGCGCGGACGACGAGCGCGAGGTGCGGGGAGGACTCCAGGACCGCTTTAGGAACCTTGGTGCTGCGGACGATGAGAACCTCACACGCCGCGTCTCGCACCGCGTCGGCCAGAGCGGCGTCTTTCAACCCTGTGCGTTGCGTGACGTCGAACCCGGCGTCGCGCAGGGTCCGAATCCCGTGTTCCTCGAACTTGTCAGCGATGAGCACTTTCATGGAAAACCTCCCGGAGGACGTCGATTCGCGATCCTCACAAACGGGTGGCAACTTCCGTGCCACGATGGAGCGCGGAACGCCAATCGAGGGGGGGGGAATTCGTTCGACCGGCGGAAGTGGTGGGCGGTGCCCACCCCTACGGTCAGCCGATGGACGCGTCGCACCACACTGACCACGCGCTCGCGCTTGTGGCTCGTAGGTTGCTCGCGTTTGCGGTTCGTACAGGGATGGTTGACATTACGCCGGTTGCGACGCAGAATCGCGGGCGACGTTCGCCGAGCGTCCGCTGGACGGGAACCGGCGCGGACCCAACGAGTTCTAGCCCATCAAGGATCGCGTCCTATGCGTTTTTGCGTTGTCGAACTACAAGGCGCGGCGAAACCGGTTCTCGCCGTGGAGAAGAACGGCGGTCTGCTTGCGCTGAATGCTCCCGCGAGCGTGCGCGACGCGATTGAGAAACACGGCGACGTGGGCCTGCTCGATCTCGCTCGCGGTGCGAGCGGCGCGCCGCGACCGCTTTCCGATGTCACGCGATGGCACCCTCCAGTTCCCAATCCGCGGACGTTCCGTGATTTCTACGCTTTCGAGCAGCACGTGAAGGCCGCTCGATCGCGCCGCGGTCTGGAGATGATTCCGGAGTGGTACAAGCTCGCTATTTTTTACTTCTCGAACACGGGGTCGCTAAAGGGCCACCTCGAACCCGTGAAGCGGCCTGCGTCGGTGAATGAGCTGGACTTCGAGCTTGAAGTCGGGTGTATCATTGGGCGAGACGTGCAGGATGTTTCCGGTCAGGCGGCGGAAGATGCGATCTTCGGGTTCCTGGTGCTCAACGATTGGTCGGCACGTGACTTGCAGCGCGATGAGATGAAATGTTCGCTGGGGCCTGCGAAGGGGAAGGATTTCGCGACATCGATCGGACCTTGGGTGGTCACGAAGGACGAACTCGCCGATCGGCGCGTTGGTCCGGGTCGGTACGATCTCACCATGCTCGCGCGGCGCAATGGCAAAGAGATTTCTCGAGCGAACTTCAAGGATCTGCACTACGACTTCACCAAGATGATCGAGCGCGGCTCGCGCGACGCGATGATGTACCGCGGCGATTTGGTGGGCAGCGGCACGTGCGGAACGGGGTGCATTCTCGAACTGGGCCCCGAGGCCGTCGGCGGTTGGCTGCAACCGGGTGACACGCTTGAGTTGGAAATCGAACGGTTGGGAATTCTCCGGACGCCGATCGTTTAGCGTTCACGTCGGTCGAGCATGGCGGCGCTTCGCTTGGCCATGCCACCCGCCGGCGGAAGGATGACCAGCCGAAGAGTCAGGCCCGCAACCGGCGGAATCCGTACCCCACCGTCGCGGTAGCGAGGATGGGGCACCCGGCGTGTCGAAAGAAAGGTCCGCACAGCGGACCCTACGAAACGGAAGAGGTGGGCAATGCCCACCCTACAAACTCACCGGCGACATCACGGGACGTTTCTCCGGGGCGACAAATCGCGTAGAATACCCAGCGCCATGCGCGGCGGTTCGAATTCTTACAATGATCCTCGATCCATTCTTGTCGTTCTGCCCACTTGGGTGGGCGACTTTGTGATGGCGACGCCTGCGCTGCGCGCGATGCGGGAGCGGTTCGCGGGATCGCACATCGTGTTCCTCATGGAGGCGAACCTGCGGGACGTGGTTCGCGGCGGCGGGTGGATGAATGAGTGTGTGGAATGGCCCGCTATGACGGAACGGACGCCGCTGTACCGGGCGTATCGGGATTTGGTGTGGGAGTTGAGACGGCGGCGGTTTGACTGGGCGGTGCTTTTTCCGAACTCGTTTCGGGCGGCGCTGATGGTGCGACTCGCCGGGGCGAAGCGGCGAATCGGGTATGACCGCGACGGACGGGGATTTCTGCTGACGGATCGGGTGCCGGTGCGGAATCGGATTGGACGCGGGGGGCGGAATGGGACTGGGACGGTTGGCGGGGATGGGACGCAGAGAATCTCGCACACCCTTGGGGAGCGATCCGGTGGCGGAAGAGACGGAATGCTTGCTGAGATTCGAAGAACCCCCCCTACCCCCCCCTTAATATGGGGGGGAGCGGACCATGCTGGGCCCCCCTTGGTAAGGGGGGGAGAAGATGGTGCGCGCGGAAACATGCTGGGCAGCTTGCACCCGGCGCTGCCGAGGACGGTGCGGAACGGGGCGTATCGACCGATGCCCATCGTGGAGTATTACGCCGATCTGGTGGAATCGATCGGGTGTGCGAGGCCTGGGGATCGGTTGGAACTTTGCACTTCGCCGGAATGTGATGCGTCGGTGGAGGAACGGATCTGGGGCGTTCAGCGTTCGCTCCGTACTGCGGGCACGCCGGCGGTGGGATCCGCAAGATCTCTTGAAGAGGAAGAGGTGGGCAGTGCCCACCCTACAGCTACGACGTCCGCAGATTGTAAGCAAGGTCCGCACAGCGGACCCTACGAAACGGAAGAGTTCGGCCATGCCTGCGCTACAAGTCTGAATCCAGTGTCACGGGTTGGCATCGGCGAGGCGCGGCCTTTGGTGGTGATCAGTCCTGGGGCGAAGTACGGCGCGGCGAAGTGTTGGTTGCCGGAACGGTTTGCGGCGGTCGCGGATCATGTGATCGACGAGCACGGTGCGACGGTGGTCATCACCTGTGGGCCGGGCGAAGAGTCCCTCGCGGATGCGATCGCGCATGCGATGCAACGGTCCGCTCATGTGCTTCACACTCCGTCGCTTTCGCTGGGTGAGTTGAAATCGCTGATTCGACGGGCAGACTTGTTGATCGCCACCGACTCCGGGCCTCGGCATTTCGCGAAGGCGTTCGGGGTTCCGGTGGTGACGATCTTCGGTCCCACACATCCGGACTGGACGGCGACGAGCCATGAAGAGGAGCGAATCGTACGGATCGATCTGGAATGCAGTCCGTGTCAGCGGCGCACATGTCCGCTGGGACATCACGAGTGCATGAAGGGGATCACGGTGGAGATGGTGGTTTCTGCGTCGCATGAGTTGTTGCGGCGTCGAAAGGAAGTCGTGGCGGTATGAGTTCGGGAGCTTTACGCTCTGCTCAAGGACCGAAAGAGACCACTGGTGGACAGGTCACCAGCGGCACCCGGCGTTCGCACCGGTTGGAAACCGGTGCCACACCGTCTGGCTCACATTCAGATCCGAGTGACGAGGATCCGGACCGAAACGATGATGGGTTCGTTAGGCTGAACGACCTCGTTGTGTCGCAGCGGTTCGTGGGACTTCTCGCGGCGAACGGGCTCGATTCGCTTGACGCGTTGTTTCGCGCGGAGAACGGACAGTCGCTGCGGAAGGCGGGACTGGGCGGTTGGCGGGAACGCATCCGAGTCACATTGCGCGGCGCTGCGAACCAACCCGGAGAACCCTCACTCCTACCCCTCTCCCTAGGAGGGAGAGGGGTGATTGGGTTGTGCGCTGCTGGAGCAGAACCACGCGCTTGCGCTTGTGGCTCGTTGGGAGAGGCACGCGATGGCGCTGACCGTTCGTTGGATGTGACGCTCTATGTGAAGCGATACACGCGCCCGCCACGGGCTGCTACGCGCGAAACAACTCGCGCGGCGCCTGGCGCTCAGACTCTCGCGGGCGTCGAATGGCATTGGTTGCGGCGACTGGCTGAGGACGGCATTCCGGCGCCGCAACCGGTGGCGCTGGGCGAGGAGATCACCGGGGGTCGGGAAGCTCGCAGTGTGTTGCTGATGACGGCTGTTCCCGGTGACGCGCTGGAGCGGGTTCTCGCGAATCCGGATGCGCTCGATGCGCGGGCGATTCGGCGGCTGGTGCGACCGATGGCGGAGATGGTGGGCAAGTTCCATCGACTGGGATACGTACACCGCGATCTCTATTTGTCGCACGTTTTTCTTGACGCGGCGGAGGACGACGGAGCTAGGTTGTCGCTCATCGATGTGCAGCGTGTGATGCGCCCCGCGACGCATTCGGCTTATCGGATCGTGAAGGATTTGGCGTCGCTGAATTACTCCGCGCCGGTCGGTCGCGTTACCAGAACGGATCGGCTGCGGTGGTTACGCTGCTACCTGGAGACAAACGCCCTTCCGACTTCGTCGAAGTGCGAGAATCCACTGGTGGGCAAGCCACCCGTGGCACCCGGCGGCCTTGGAACGAGAAGATTGAGCGGCGCGGGGAGACGACTGGTGTATCGGATCGTGGGGAAGTCTCTTCAGATTCGTCGGCATCAGGCGCGGCGGGAAGCTCGATTGGCCGAGGGGAGCGGATCGCGTTGAAGGTCGCCCTGGTTTCGGAATGGTTGGATGCGTGGCGCGGCGGCGCGGAGACGTCGGCGCTGCAGTTCCTTCACCACCTCGTCGACGCGGGGGCGGACGTACATGTGTTCACGCGAAGTCGTCCGGCCAGTGCGCCCGGGCTGACGGTTCATACGGTCTCCGGGGCGTCGCTCTCTCGCACCCGGCGGAGCGTGACGTTCGCGCATCGCGTGGAACGCTTGCTGCGGGGCGAGTCGTTCGACATCGTTCATGGCATCACGGCGTGTCGAGGTCTGGATCTGTATGAGCCTCGCGGCGGGACGGTGGCGGAGACGATCGAGCGGAATCTCGCCCTGCGGTCGTCGCCAACGGCGCGATCGCTGAAGCGATACGCGAATCGGTTCAACCTGAAGCAACGGTACACGCTCCGGCTGGAGCGGGCGCTGCTGCGTGATCCGAGCGGTCCGACGGTTGTCGCACTTTCGGACTACGTGGTGGAGCAGTTACGAAGACATTACGCGCTCCCGGATGGGCGCATCCGCAAAGTGTTCAACGGCGTGGATCCGGATCCGACCACGCCGGCGGAGCGGGCGCGACACCGCGAGGAGATTCGGCTCGAGTACAATGTTCCCGCGGACGCGACGCTGGTGCTGTGCGTCGCGCATAACTTTCGCTTGAAAGGCGTGGCGTGTTGGATGGAGGCGCTCGCTGCCTTGCGCGACCGAGGCGTCGACGACGTTCGCTCGCTGGTCTTGGGGCGTGACGACTCCGTGCGTTGGCGGCGGTTGGCCGATCGGTTGTCGTTGAACTCCCGCCTGACGTTCGTGGGACCGACGGACCGCGTGGGCGAGTTCTATCACGCCGCGGACGTACTGGTGCATCCGACGTATTACGATCCGTGCAGTCGGGTGGTGTTGGAGGCGATGTCGTCGGGTCTGGCGTGCATTACCACTCGTTGGGACGGGGCGGCGGAGTTGGTTTCCGACGGGTGCAGCGGGTTCGTGCTTGTGGAGCCGACGGATGTCGGACGATTGGCCGATTGCGTGCAGAAACTGCGCGATCCTGCGGTGCGGAAGGCGATGGGAGACGCGGCGCGGGTGAGCGCACAGCGGGCGAGCATGGCGCAGCATGCGCAAGAACTCCTCGGCGTATATGAGGACGTTGTGCATAGAGGGCGACTGGCGACGGATGGGCGGTCTCGGTTGATGAAGTCGGTGTGACGGGTCTTGGATCATTGCATCGGGACCGGCGAGGGTTCGCAACTTCGGTTACCGGTCCCGAACGATCCGTCCCCCACCCTCGCAGTAGCGAGGATGGGGCACCCATCGCGAAAGACCACTGGTGGGCGAGCCACCCGTCGCACCCGGCGAAATGGAGACACGTATCACCACGCCGACCACGCGCTTGCGCTTGTGGCTCC
>Ga0209514_10010212_pt1 | contig 10130 bp, 9 predicted proteins | sample Subgrocontami58m_FD_187452 | JGI IMG/M metagenome (GOLD analysis project Ga0209514, IMG submission 187452) | Subsurface groundwater microbial communities from S. Glens Falls, New York, USA - GMW37 contaminated, 5.8 m (SPAdes) (version 3) | ecosystem: Environmental > Aquatic > Deep subsurface >... | reverse complement strand
GGGAGCGTCGGCAAAGCGGCCGGCCGCCACGGCGGCGCCGTCGACGACGGCCACGACACCATCGACGGTGACGCGCGAGGCGATCTCGGGCCAGTTGAAGGCTTTTACCAGCGGCTTGGGCAGCGCGAGGCCCGAGGTCTCGATGACGATGTGTTCGGGCGGGTTGGGCCGATCGAGCAGGCTTTTAAGTGCCGGCACGAAATCGTCGGCCACCGTGCAGCAGATGCAGCCGTTCGACAGCTCGACGATGCTGTCCTCGGTGCAGCTTTCGATGCCGCAGCTCTTCAGGATGTCGCCGTCGATGCCGACGTCGCCGAACTCGTTCACGATCACCGCGAGGCGCCGTCCCCCGGCATTCTCCAGAACATGGCGGACCAGCGTGGTCTTTCCGGCACCGAGGAAGCCGGTGATGATCGTGCAGGGGACTTTGGCGAGCGACGTCATGGTTCTACAGCCTCTGCGACAGAAATGGGAGGAACCCGGGCGATCACGCCCTTGCGGAACGAGGCCGGCCGCTCCCGCCAGGGAACGATGCCGTTTTCGGAAGCGGCGAAGCTCAACGCCGCCGAGACGATTTCCTCGGCATGCGAGTCCGGATCGAGATCGCCGATCAGGTACGTCCACTTGCCGGCGCCCGCCAAGGCGACCGTGCACGGACGCTTGCACACGGCCAGGCAATCGACCGGAGTCACGGTCACGCCCGTCTGCCCACCGTCGCGCAGGCGGGCCTGCAGCGCCTCGACCAGGCCGCGGCCCGGCCGGTCGAACGACTCCTCGGCATCACCAAGGTTCCGCCGGCACGAGACGCAGACGAAGATCGTCACGGTCGCTTCAGTCATCCAGACAATCCCCAGGCCGTCGCACAAACGCGACGGCATACCGGCTGAAAGATCAGCCCGCCGCCTTCGGCGCGAATTTCGGCCAGAGCAGGCCGATGCCGATGCCCACCAAGGCCCACAGCAATGCCTGCACGACCAGCGACAGCGCGGTGAATTGCGCGGCCAGTTCGGCCGGCACCTTGCTCTCCAGTTCGTGCGGATGCGGGGCACCGATGAAATGCGGGGCCAACAGCAGGATGACGGCACCAAGACGCACCAGCGGATGATGATCCGCGCGCAGGAAGGCCCACAGGGCGACGGCCGTCGCGATAGCCGTCCCGATCCACCAGGCCTGACGACCGACCAGGTCTCCGGCGGCGCTTCCCGGCAATTCCGGTGCGAGACCGGCGGCCGGCGCCAGACCGCAGGCGACGAAGCCGGCGATCGCCCACGCCAGCGCGCGACGTTCGTCGATCGGAACGCCGGCAAAGACCATGACGGCCGTCAGCACGAACGCGACGCCGATGGCGGTCGCGACCGTCGTGATGGCGGTGAAGAAAAACCGCGGCATGCCGTCGGCGTGCGCAGCGTGAGCATCGGCGCCGTGATGGCTATGCGGCTTGGGCGCGGCCGAAACTTCAGCCGGCTTCTCATAGGTTTCGGCCACGAGGATGAGCGGCGTCGTCGTGACTTGCTGCAAAGCTGCAATCAGCAGCCCAGCCAGAAGCCCGGCCAGAAGGCCGACCGACAAAATCCGGGTAAGCATTGCTGCCGCGTCAGTGACAGGGAAAGCTCAGGCTGTGACGCGTGTCGTGCGCGGCGTTGTGGATGACTGCGGGGTACGCAAAGCCGGTCAGAAAGATCAGGCCCAAGCCCAGGATCAAGGCAATGCCTGCCGCGCGCAGGGTTTCGCTTCGTTCGGTTGTTCTGATGACGGATGCGGTCGTGTTGGCCATGTCAGTTCTCCCTGGCTGCCCCTCCGGCAGCTTGAATGTACCACATGACGGCAGGTCTCCTGGCTCTCGGATCTTCGCCGCAGGCCCCCTTCCCGGTTTCCCAGTGGTGTCTTGGCCGTTGGCTCGCCGACTACAGTTGCGGGGGCAGCCGCGGAGTCGGGGCGCAAACCCCTTACCACGTTCCCTTTTGAACCCCGTGAGGGGCACCGTCGGCTACTTGATACGGGCCGCGACGAAGCCCCGTCAACGGGATTCGCCGGATCGCGGCGAGCCTTGCTGACGCGGGTGTCCCCCACCATTCTGCAGCCCCCAGGTCGAACAGCAGGCGCCCGATGCCCCCCGACACCGACGAAGACGCACGCCACAAGGCCAAGATGGCCAATCGCAAGGCCATTCAAGACGCCGAGGTCGCCGGCAAGACCGTCGAAAAGGGCCTGCTCATCGTCCACACAGGCAAGGGCAAGGGCAAGTCCACGGCGGCGTTCGGCCTTCTGCTGCGTGCCATCGGCCGCGGCTTTCGCTGCGGCGTCGTGCAGTTCGGCAAAGGTGCCTGGCAGTCGGGCGAGCGCACGGCGATCGAGCGGTTCGGAGACCAGGTCCAGTGGCACACGCTGGGCGAGGGTTTCACTTGGGAGACCCAGGACCGCGCCCGTGACGTCGAGGCCGCCAGGCGCGCCTGGGCCAAGACGGTCGAACTGATGGCCGACCCGTCGATCCGCCTGATCGTGCTCGACGAGCTCAACATCGCCTTGCGCTACGATCATCTCGACATCAGCGAGGTCGTGGCCGCCCTCAAGGCGCGCCGGCCCGACCTGCACGTCGTCGTCACCGGCCGCAATGCCAAGCCCGAGATGACCGAGGCCGCGGACCTGGTGACCGAGATGACTCTCGTGAAGCATCACTTCGCTTCAGGCGTGAAGGCACAGGAAGGCATCGAATTCTGATGAAGGACCGGAAGGCAGCCAGGGCCCTCATGATCCAGGGCACGGGCTCGGACGTCGGGAAGTCCCTGCTCGTGGCCGCCCTCGCCCGCGCCTTCACGCGCCGCGGGCTCCGCGTGCGGCCGTTCAAGCCGCAGAATATGTCGAACAATGCCGCCGTGACGGCCGACGGCGGCGAGATCGGCCGCGCCCAGGCGCTGCAGGCGCGCGCTGCCCGCGTGGCGCCCAGCGTTCACATGAATCCGGTGCTGCTGAAACCCCAGAGCGACATCGGCTCACAGGTCGTGGTCCAGGGCCGCGTCGTCGGCACCGCAAAAGCGCGGGAATACCAGGCGATGAAGCCCAGGCTGCTGGGCGCCGTGCTCGAAAGCTTCGAGCGGCTCGCAGGCGAGGCCGACCTCGTCCTGGTCGAGGGCGCGGGCTCGGCGTCGGAGGTGAACCTGCGTGCCGCCGATATCGCCAACATGGGTTTTGCCCGCGCGGCCGACGTGCCCGTCGTGCTGGTGGGCGACATCGACCGCGGCGGTGTGATCGCGAGCCTCGTCGGCACGCAGGCCGTGATCGATCCCGCCGACAACGCCATGATCGTGGGCTTCATCGTCAATCGCTTCCGCGGTGATCCCGCGCTGTTCGCCGACGGCATGAAGATGGTGGCCCAGCGCACCGGATGGCAGTCGCTGGGGCTTGTGCCGTTCTTCGACGATGCGCACCGGCTGCCCGCCGAAGATGCGCTCGGCCTTCCAGGCCGGAAGGCGGTCGGCGACGGACGTCCGCGCATCGTGGTGCTGGCCTATCCCCGCATCGCCAACTTCGACGATTTCGATCCCCTGCGCCTGGAACCGAACGTCGACCTCGCGTTTCTGCGGCCCGGCGAGCCGATCCCCGGCGATGCGGCGCTGGTCATCCTGCCCGGATCGAAAGCCACCATCGCCGATCTCGCCGCCCTGCGCGAAGCGGGGTGGGACGTCGATCTCAAGGCGCATCTGCGCCGCGGCGGACACGTCCTGGGAATCTGCGGTGGTTATCAGATGCTGGGGCGGCGCATATCCGACCCCGACGGCGTCGAGGGGCCCGTCGGCAGCGTCGACGGCCTCGGCCTGCTCGACGTCGACACCGCGCTCGAAGGCGACAAGGTCCTGGTCGAAGTCAGCGGCGCGATCGTCGAGGGCGCGGTGCCGTTCAAGGGCTACGAGATGCATGTCGGGCGGACCACCGGCACCCCGCGCCCGCTGCTGCGGCTCGCCAACGGCAAGCCTGACGGTGCGATCAACGACGGCGGCACCGTTGCCGGCTGTTACATTCACGGTCTGCTGTCGGACGACCGGCAGCGGCAGCACTGGCTGCGGCGTATCGGCGTGAAGGGCTCGGCACTGGACTACGAAGCCGACGTCGATGCCACCCTGGATCGCCTCGCCGACCATATCGAAAAGCATCTCGACTGCGATCGCCTGCTCGGCCTGACGCGCACGCCCAAGTTCAAAACATCAGACTGATCGCCACGATGCCGACGAGCGCGGCGATCTGCAGGCCGCAGGCGGCGCGATAGAGTTCGAGGGCGGCGCGGATGTCGCGGGCGGTGAGGTCGCGGCGCCCCTCACCCACCCAACGCTCGGCAACCTCGACGCCATCGTAAATGCGCGGGCCGGAGAGCTGGATGCCGAGCGCGCCGGCCATCGCGGCCTCGGGCCAGCCGGCATTGGGCGAGCGGTGGTGGCCGGCGTCGCGGAACAGCACATCGATCGCGCGCCGGGGCGACAGCCCCGGTGACAGCGAGGCCGCCAGCACGAACCAGAAGGCCGAGAGGCGCGACGCCGGCAGATTGACGAGATCGTCGAAGCGCGCCGAAGCCCAGCCGAAGGCGAGGTGACGCGGCGACTTGTGGCCGATCATGCTGTCAGCCGTGTTGACCGCCTTGTAGGCGATGGCACCGGGCAGTCCGGCCACGGCCATCCAGAACAGCGGCGCCACCACGCCGTCGGAGAAATTCTCGGCCAGGCTCTCGATCGCGGCGCGGCTCACGGCGGCCTCGTCGAGGGCACGCGTGTCGCGGCCGACGATCATCGACACCGCCCGCCGGCCGGCCTCGACGCCGTCGACTTCCAGTGCCGAGGCGACGCCGGCGACATGGGTGTAGAGGCTGCGCTGCGCCAGCAACGAGCTGCCGAGCACGCCGCACAGCAGCAATACCAAGGCGTCGTGAAGGAACTGCGCGAGGAAGGCGGTGATCGCCAAGCCCGAGAGGATGCCGGCAGCCAGCAGCAGCACGAGCGCGTAGATACCGCGCCAGCGGCGTTCATCGTAGGAAAGCGTCTCTGAATTCCACGCCTTGTCGCACCATGCTATGAGCGCCCCGATCCACGTCACGGGATGGCCGATCCGCCGATAGAGGCCGTCGGGATACCCGAGGATCGCTTCGGTCGCGACGGCAATGAGGGCAAGGGCGGCGAACATGGGTGCTTTGCCTATCACGGGGACCGCGACCGTCAAACCGGTGGCCCACGGCGGCGAGCTGGGCGCGGTCCGCCGTCGATTTCCGGAGGCACCCGAGCCCTGGATCGACCTCTCGACGGGCATCAACGCCGTCCCCTATCCGATCGCGCACCTCCCGACGGAAATCTGGTCGCGCCTGCCCACGCGACGGCAGGAGCAGGCGTTGATCGAGGCCGCCGCGGTCCGATATGGCGTTCGCGATCCCGCGACGATCGTGGCGGCTCCCGGCACGCAGGCACTGATCCAGCTCCTGCCGCGACTCGTTCCGAGATCCCGGGTTGCCGTCGTCGGACCGACCTACGAAGAACACGAGGCCTGCTGGGCCCGGCAGGGACACGACGTCGGAATCGTCACGAGTCTGGATCAGGCCGCTGACGCCGATATCGTCGTCGTCGTCAATCCGAACAACCCCACGGGCACGGCCCTGCCGCCGGCAGCACTGCGCCGCAGGAAGGGCCTGCTCGTCGTCGACGAGGCCTTCGCCGATCTGCTGCCCCGCGACGCAAGCCTCGCCGGCAGCCTGCCGGACGACACCATCGTCCTGCGCTCATTCGGCAAGGCCTATGGTCTGGCCGGCGTACGGCTGGGTTTCGCCATCGCCGAGAAATCGATCGTCGCGCGGATCCGCGACGAACTCGGCCCGTGGTCGGTGTCCGGTCCGGCCCTCGAGATCGGCCGCCGGGCGCTGGGCGACTCGGCGTGGCTGCAGGCAGCGGCCACCCGCCTCGCGGCGGATCGCCGGACGCTCGACGCTCTTCTCGTCTCGGCGGGCTGCGAAATCCTGGGCGGCACGCCGCTGTTCTGTCTCACCCACCACCCCGACGCCGCGGGATTGGCCGACAAGCTGGGACAACACGGCATCCACGTTCGCCGTTTTGCCCGCGAGCCCCACTGGCTGCGCTTCGGATTGCCCGCCGATGCGCGCGGGTTCAGGCGCCTCGAAGCGGCTCTCGCCTAGAACGCCCGGCCAGACATCCGGGTTTGCCGGGCGGCCCGCTCCATTATGATCCTCGGCCAAACAGGAGGAATGCCGATGCCGCGACTGGGATACCTGCTGCCGACCCGAGAACGGATCATGGAAGGACGCCCCGAAACCGCACCGCTGCTGGCGCTCGCCGAACGCGCCGAGGCACTGGGTTTCGATTCGATCTGGGTGGGCGACTCGCTGCTCGCGCGACCGCGGCACGATCCGCTCACGCTGCTGGCCGCGGTGGCGGCGCGGACGCGCAAGGTCGACCTCGGCACCGCGGTGCTTTTGCCCGCCCTGCGCAACCCCGTCGTGCTCGCGCAACAGGTCGCAACGCTCGACCGCATCGCCGAGGGGCGGCTGATCCTCGGCGTCGGCATCGCCACCGACATGCCGAACATCCGCAGCGAATTCGAGGCCGCGGGCGTGCCGTTCGACAAGCGTGTCGGCCGCATGATCGAAGGGCTGGCGCTGGCCCGCGCCCTGTGGACGGGCCAGCCGGTGGACTGGCCTCCGACTGCGGAAGGACGCTGGCAGGTAAAAGCCGGCGTGCTCGGCCCGACGCCGCACCGGCCGGGCGGGCCGCCGATCTGGATCGGCGGCTCCGTCGCACCGGCGCGGATACGCGCGGGCCGGCTGTACGACGGCTGGTTTCCGAATGCACCGACGCCGCAGGAGTATCCCGCACAGTGGGCGGAGGTTCAGGCGGCGGCACGCGCCGCCGGGCGCGATCCGGCAACCCTCACGGGCGCCATGTACCTCACTCTGGCGATCGACGACGACGCCGGCCGTGCCGAGGCCAGGATCGACGCCTATCTCGCGCAGTACTACGGTCAACGCCCGGACGTGATGCGCAAGCGGCAGATGTGCTACGCCGGCCCCGCCGCCGGTGCGGCCGACTGGCTCGAGGCCTATGCCGCGGCCGGCGCCAGCCACCTGATGCTGCGTTTCGCCGGCGACCACGAACGCCACCTCGAAACCGTGGCGCACCTGCGCCGCGATCTCGGCTGGTAACGCGGGCAAACTCCCTGCCCGTGTCTCCGGCCAAGTCCCACATGCTTTTTCATGGCCCGAAGGGCCGTTCGATGCCGTGTTTTCGCGGCTTTCCCGCATTGTTTGTGGACGCCTGAATGTAACGCGTTCCGTCCGGAAACCTGTCCGGAATCCCGCCCGGAATCGCGTTCGCAAGCCGATCGCCCGGGCCGACGTTCGCCGTCGGCGCAGTTTGCTGTTTGGATCTCGTTCTTTCGTTGTCGAGGGCATGGTCAGGACCATGCCGAGGCGCAGGCGCTCTCTGAAGAGCTTTTGGGCACGCCGGGGGGAGACCCGGTGGCTCGGACGCCTCATGTTGGATTCGAAAGCCGGCAGGAGCGCCGATGCACTTCCGCCAGATTACAGGAAAGACCCTATCATTTCCTGCTGAACCTGTCAAAACATCTCGAAAGAATCTTCGGTGCTGGCAGTGCCGGCACTTCGCCCCGCCCGTGGCGCCCTAGATGTGGAGCGCTTCGCCCAGCGCCCGCAGGCTTGCCTCGTGGAACGCCTCGCCCAGCGTCGGATGGGCATGGATGGTGCCGCCGACATCTTCCAGCCTCGCCCCCATCTCGAGCGCGAGACCGAAGGCGCCCGCAAGTTCCGACACGCCGGCGCCGACCGCGGCGATGCCGAGAACCAGGTGATTGTCGGCGCGGGCGGTCACGCGCACGAACCCGTCCTCCGCCTCCAGGGTCAGGGCCCGGCCGTTGGCCTGGAACGGGAAGGTGCCCGTATGCACCTCGTGGCCGGCTTTCCGCGCCGCCTCGGGCGAGAGGCCGACGGTGACGATTTCCGGATCGGTGAAACACACGGCGGGAATCACCGCGCCGTCGAAGACGCGGCGATGGCCTGCGATCACTTCGGCGACCACCACCCCCTGGGCCATGGCGCGGTGGGCCAGCATCGGCTCGCCGGTCAGGTCACCGACCGCCCAGACGTTGCGCATCGACGTGGCGCAGCGTTCGTCGATGGCCACGAAGGCGCCGTTCATGGTGAGGTCGAGCCGTTCGAGGCCGAAGCCCGCGACACGGGCGCGCCGGCCGGTGGCGACGAGGATGCGGTCGGCCGCGAGGCTGCGCGCCGCCGCCCCTTGCCGCTCGACCCGCACCGCGTCGCCCGAGTCGGTGAGGCCGGCGGCCCGGGTCTGTGTCAGGACCTCGACACCCAGCGCCTGCAGGCGACGGGCGACGGGACGGACGAGCTCGGCATCGTAGACCGGCAGGATACGGTCCTCCGCCTCGATCACCGTGACCCTGGCGCCGAGCTTGGCGAAGGCCGTCCCGAGCTCGAGCCCGATATAGCCCGCGCCGACCACGACCAGGCGCTGGGGAATCGCCTGAAGCGACAGGGCCTCGGTGGAGGAGATGACGCGGCCCCCGAACGGCAGCGCGGGCAAGGTCGCCGGCATCGAGCCGGTCGCCAGCACGACGTGCTCGGCCCGGACGACCTGCGGACCGGTATCGGTCTCGACCCGGCAGGTCTTGCCGTCGACCATCGTGGCGCGGCCCTGCACGATCTTGACCCGGTGCCGCTTCAGGAGCGCGCCGACGCCGCTCGTCAGGCGGCTGACGATGCCATCCTTCCACTCGACGGTGCGCGCGAAGTCGATGGTCGGATGCTCGACCTTGAGGCCGAACGGCTGGGACTTCGCCTGCTCGACCGCGCGACCGTAGGCGTCGGCGGCATGGATGATCGCCTTCGACGGAATGCAGCCGACATTCAGGCAGGTGCCGCCCAGCCCGCCGTCGGGGCCGCCCTGCTCGACGAGGACGACATCGAGGCCGAGCTGGCCGGCGCGGATCGCGCAGACATAGCCGCCCGGCCCACCGCCTACGATCAGCACCTGTGCGGCGATCTCGGCCATCTCATGTCTCCATAAAGATCGTCGCCGGCGCTTCGATCAGGCCCTTGATGCGCTGGACGAAGCGCGCCGCGACGTAGCCGTCGATGACGCGGTGATCGAAGGAGGACGACAGGTTCATCATGGTGCGCGGCACGAACTGCGCGCCCTGCCAGACCGGACGCACGACCTCCTTGTTGACACCGATGATGGCGACCTCCGGCCGGTTGATCACGGGCGTGGTGACGATGCCGCCGAGCGCGCCCAGGCTGGTGATGGTGATGGTCGAGCCTGAAAGCTCGGCGCGGCTCGCCCTGCCGCCGCGCGCGGCCTCGGCCAGGCGCTGCACCTCGGCGGCGCAGTCCCACAGTCCGCGCGCCTCGCAATGGCGGACAACGGGCACCATGAGGCCGGTCGGCGTCTGCGTGGCGATGCCGATATGAACGCCACCATGCCGCTCGAGCGTCTCCGCCTCGTCGTCATAGAGCGCGTTCATCTCGGGAAAGTCGGCGACCGCCTTGACCAGGGCCTGCATCAGGAACGGCATGAGCGTAAGACGCGGGCGATCCGGGCTCTTCCCGGCATTCAAGGTCGCCCGCAGCTCTTCCAGCGCCGTGACGTCGATCTCCTCGACATAGGAGAAGTGGGCGATCCGGCGCTTGGACTCCGCCACGTTCTGGGCGATGCGCCGGCGCAGCCCGATGATCCTGACGATGTCGACGCCGGTATCGGCAACCCGGCCGGTGGACATCGTGGCCTTCGGCGCACCGCGCAGAAACGCGTCGAGGTCGTCATGGCCGATGCGGCCCGCCGGGCCGGTGCCGCGCACCTGGCGCAGATCGACACCGGCATCGCGCGCGCGCCGCCGCACCGCGGGCGAGGCGAGCGGCTTCTCGCCCGGCGGCCGCGGCGGCCCTACCGGTGCTCGGCTGGTCGGCGCGCGGCTGGCCGGCGCGGCCAGTGCAGTCGGTTCGGTCGGTCGGGGCGGTTCGGGCGGCGCGGGAGACTGCGGCGCCACCGCCGTCACGGCAGCGTGGGAATCGCCGACCTCAACGACCTGCCGCCGGACCTGGCGGAGAACCA
>Ga0209514_10010211_pt1 | contig 10130 bp, 10 predicted proteins | sample Subgrocontami58m_FD_187452 | JGI IMG/M metagenome (GOLD analysis project Ga0209514, IMG submission 187452) | Subsurface groundwater microbial communities from S. Glens Falls, New York, USA - GMW37 contaminated, 5.8 m (SPAdes) (version 3) | ecosystem: Environmental > Aquatic > Deep subsurface >... | reverse complement strand
CACCAGCCACTCCGCCAACAATCAGTAGTTTCATGTTTGGTATTCCTTTAGTGATGGCGTGGCAGCCCTCAGCGGGGGCAAGAATCCTCCAGGCATTGGTTCCACGGCATTCTGGCCAGGATCATCCCCATCCCACAGGTATCGGTGAGTCCGGAGAATAACAGACCGGCTCCGACGAAACCGGATAGCCCGATGAATGCCGGATGGACGAACCAGCCAAGTATCGTTCCCAACAGCACGAGCAACCCTGCTGTGATGCGCACTTGCCGCTCCAGCGAAATGGCCTTCTTGCCGCGAACGACCGGCACTCCCGATTCCACGCAAGCGATCGTGCCGCCTTCGATGTTGACTACGTTCGAGAAGCCTGCCTTGATGAACTTCTCACACGCCTGCTGTCCTCGGCTTCCAGAACGACAGATGAGATACAGTGGTGCGTTGGCCGGGCTGTTTCGGGCTTGCGTCAGAGCCACCGGATTGAGTTGATCCAACGGCACATTCCGGGCAATCGCAACATGGACCTCCCGATATTCGACGGGAGTGCGCACGTCGATCAGCTCGATCTCTTTGCCTTGCGTGCAAAGTTCTACAAATTGGCGAGGCGAAATGGTGGAAATGTTCATGACGTTTTCATGCCGCCGTGTGAATCTCTGCTGTTGGTCACGCCAGTCTCGTGCGCCTGCCTTGGGGCGTCCACGCTGTTGGGGACCGAACTCGGCCCGCAGGGTCCGCTCATTCAGGTGTTCACCCCAAAGCGGGGCAATACCCACGCCTGGAGGATGATCCAGACCACGAGGATGCCCAAGGGAATGAGGAATGCCATGTTCTTGCCTCCATTGGCAGTGATTTCCATGGATTGACTTATCCAGACTACTCGGTACTTCTGGTCACAATCACTCAAACCTCGCCGAGCCGTTCTTCGAGCGACAGAATTTGTCGTCTCGGCGTCTTGCTGATTAGGCTGTTACGATCACTTTGAGCGCTTTTGTCCTGGCCGCCTGTTCGAATACCGCGTAGGCATCGAGCATCGCACCGAAGGCAAAGCGATGTGTAATCAGCCGCTTGGCCTCGATCCGCCCCTTGATAACCGATTGCAGCAACGCGGGCATCGTCGTGGTGTCGACGAGTCGAGTGGTCAGCGTAATGTTTCGCGACCAGAGCGTTTCCAGGTGCAGTGGCACGGACCGGCCATGTACGCCCACGTTCGCGATACGTCCTCCAGGAGCGATGATCGCTTGGCAGAGTTCAAGCGTCGCCGGCACGCCGACCGCCTCAATCGCTACATCCACGCCGCGTCCGCCCGTGCGCTGCATCACCTCATCGGCCGCGCGCCCGTCGCCGTTATCGATCACCGCCGTGGCTCCGAATGCGCGGGCCACCTCCAGCCGATTCAGATCCGTATCGATGACGATCAACTCGTCCGGGGAATAGAGCCTGGCCGTCAACAGAACCGCCAGACCGACCGGTCCTGCCCCGACAATCGCTATGGTATCGGATGGACCAATGCGCGCATTGAGCACCCCGCACTCATACCCGGTCGGAAGAATATCGGAGAGCATGACCAGCGCCTCGTCGTCGGCCCCGGGCGGCACTCTGTAGAGACTGACATTTGCATGCGGCGTGCGAACCAGCTCGGCCTGCGTGCCATCGATCGTGTGTCCGAGCACCCAGCCGCCGGTCGAGCAATGTGAGAACATGCCGCGTCGACAGTATTCGCAAGTGCCGCAGGCCGAAATGCAGGAGATGATCACGCGATCGCCGGGTTTGACGGCGCTCACAGCCGGACCAACCGATTCGATCACGCCGACGCCCTCATGTCCGAGCACGCGGCCGGGCGTCACCTCGGGGACATCTCCCTTGAGAATGTGTAAGTCGCTACCACAAATCGTAGTGTGCGTCATGCGCACGATAGCGTCGGTCGCGTCCTGAATTTTGGGCGTAGCGACATCCTGCAACGCCTTCTTCCCGGACCCGAGATAAACTAAGGCCTTCATCGTCGGTCTCCGCTTCGTCGAGTTCACCTCAAACTGCCAGAACAAAAAAGCCGGCGTGTTTGAGCGCCTTGAGGCACCCGAACACGCCGGCTTACTCATTAACGAGCCTCCCGCAAAGAACGGGCCGCCCTTTAGTTAGTCATCCGACAACTTCAACTCGGTTCTTGTGGCGATCCAAATCGGTATCACCCCGAGTTCTGCAATACTATACTATCGCCACTATCGCCCGTGTCGAGAATTGCAAACGAGCATCGTTCTAACCGTCGTTTCCATGGTTCGGGAGGTTCTGTTCGGGCTGATGGTCCGGTATTCGTCGCAAAATCGACCCCAAACCTCTTCGCCTCATCCCGCCCAACGTCCGTGCGAGAGCCGCCCGGTTGAGACCAAGTGCCTTTGAGGAGGAGCTGTGAGTGCAGGGCGAAAGGGAAGCCGGCGTGCAAGTCGCGAAGAAGGCGTTTGCCGAAATGTGACGGACCGGGGAAGTTCGGCCATGGGTTCTGAACGCGGCGTCTCTTGGGAACGAATTGCCGAGTGGTCAAATCCATACCGACACAGGTCGACGGCCGCCATGAAAAACGAGTACCCGATAGGTACCTGAAAAAAGCCGTCTACAACGGCCTTGAAGAGTCTGAACGGGTCGCGAGTGGTCAGGTCGCGTTTTCGCGTAAATCCCGGTGAATCCGCGATTTCTGGTTCAGAATGCGGTTTTTCCGCGTTTTTTCAAACGATTTCGATTCCCCCCGCCTCCATTCTTCGCAAACCGGCTGGAAACGGTCTAAACTACCTAGACGATGTGTTTAGTGACACCGACAAAGAGTTGCCAGAGACTTACGAGTATCTTGAGCGGATCGAGGCCTTCTTGGGCAAGAAGATCGTGAAGGACCGATTCATGCGATCCTGGTTGTTACTGTTGATATTGACCATTGCCGCTGCTGCGTTGTGGGCTCTTCTGGTGCTGGTCGGTTGCATCGAAGGTTGGGGGCGTCAGCGCCTCGCTCCGCCTGGGAATGTCCCCGCATTCGAGAGTGCCGCGACTGACCAAATAAAATCGAACAATCGTGGCAATATCGCGTTCATACTTCTTGGAGGAGGCCAGCGTCGCAGCCACTTTTTCGCGTCCGTTGGACAAGCTGTAGATGGCGACTCGCGATTCCAGGTCGCGTCGCTAAGCAAGTGGGTGAGCGCGTGGGGTGTCCTGTCCCTGGTCGACGCGGGAAAGGTCGACCTCGACGCGCCGGTCGGCACCTACCTCTCCCGTTGGAAACTGCCGGAAAGCGAATTTGACAACAGCGGCGTCACGGTGCGACGCCTGCTGAGCCACACGGCAGGGCTGACGGATGGTCTCGGCTATGCCGGATTCGCTCCGGGCAGGGAGCCGCAATCGCTGGAAGGGTCGTTGACACAGGCGGTAGACGCTTCGCCCAGGGCCGACGGTCGAGTCCGCGTCGGAATCGCGCCGGGTACCAAGTGGGAGTATTCCGGTGGTGGCTACACGCTCTTGCAATTGCTCATCGAGGAAGTTTCGGGCCTCCCTTTCGAGTCGTACATGCGCAACGTCGTGCTTCTACCGCTCGGAATGACCCGGTCCACTTACGTAATCCCGGAGGGCGAGGACGACAACCTGGCGGAGTCTTACGATTCAAAGGGCGCAACTGCCCCGCTGTTCCGGTTCACCTCTCTTGCCGCGACTTCGTTATACACAACTACCTCGGATCTGACGCTGTTTCTTCAGGCTCATCTGCCAGGGCCTGACGGCGCCCCGTCGGGACGCGGCGTATTGAAGCCAGCCACGCTCTCATTGATGCGGCAACCGCACGCGTCGCAGTTCGGCGCCGATATCTGGGGCCTGGGAACCATGCTCTTTACACCTAACAACAAGGGCGATTTCATCATCGGACACGATGGCAGCAACGAGCCGGCGATCAACACCACCGCTCGCCTCGATCCGTCCACGGGCGACGGAATTATCATTTTGGAATCAGGTGATCCACTCCTGGCGACTCGGCTGGCCGGGGAATGGGTGTTCTGGCACACGGGCAACCTCGATTTTCTGATGGTCATGATGAATGCCCGCCGAATGATGCTGTTTGTGGCAGTTGGCTGGATTGTGATTCTGCTCACTGCGATCATCGTCGGGTGGCGCTTGCGCCGCGCACGGCAACAATAGAGATACCACATGTCTCCGTCCAACGGAACACCGTTTGTTGTCGACGTAACGCAAGCGAGAACGCTGCCTTGAACGTGATCATCGCTCTGAGGCCCATTCCCACCGTTCAAGCTCAAACCTCCGGAAGCCCGACTGCAGGCGAGGCCTGCATCGCACCCTAACGGCCGTCGCCAAGCTCGCTCCGCTCGTCTCCCGTGAGGTCGGACGCACGACATCGTTGGAATCGACGCGGATCAACTCGGGTCGAGGTAGTCAGCGCCAGAGGATGGCACCGTGCGAGCTGGTGGCCCGTTCCTATTCGGGTTGGAGACTTGGAAACAACCGATCGTTTTCGAGGCGGGTCTTCTATTTTTTCGCGAAAACAAGGCTTTCGATGGCTTCGCAGCACTCGACGACCTTGGGGTTTGTCGCCTGCGTCACTGAACGGTCGTCGTAGCGAAGTTCCCCATCGAAGCCAGAGCAACGAACGCGGATGTGAGCAGGAAGGCGAAGAACGTGAAGTAACTTACGCACCCTGAGATCTTCTCCTTTTCGCGTTTCATCGCCCGATGCGTCCGTATCACATTGGAACGCCTATTCGCCATCTCGTTCTACGAAGCCCGATCCGGTGTGCGTCCCCGCAAAACGACTGCCCCCACGACGAACAACAGGAGCATCATGATGAACGCGCCCCACTCGGAAACGGCGGGGATGCTGCCGGGCGGAGCAATGACTTCGAACTGTCGCATCATCTCGTGATCTTCGTGTTCGAGAATGTGACAGTGATAAGGGTATAGGCCGGTGTAGTCCTCAAATCGGGCGATGACCCGGGTGATCTGATTCGGGTGCGCCATCACAGTGTCCTTCCATCCCGCCTCTTCGGGCGCGGGCGGCACCGGACTGCCGATCGGAACAACCTGTCCCAGGACGATGTCGAAATCCTGCCGGCCCAGTACCTGGAAAAAAGTGAGATGCATGTGCATGGGATGCGAAATTTCCGAGCGATTGATGAAGCTCCAGATCTCCGTCGTCCCAAGGACCGGCTGCTCGTGAATGTGCTCCCAATGCATGCCGTTGATCAACCAGACGGAACCGGTGCATGGGTCCGTGGTCTTTTGAAGCGTAAGCTCACGTGTCGTGACGACATCCATGGGGTTCAATGTTTCAATAGCGCGTAGGCTCGCAGGGATGGCGCCGGTAAAGCCGATTTGATTTTGCACGATGAACTTCATCACATTGGGAATGGCGTGCATTGGGTCGCCGACCGGGAAGGGAGCATCCGCACTATTTTCGAGCACAATCTCTGTTCCCGGTGGATATGTGGAGAAGTCGAAGATGAGGTCCGCGCGTTCAGCGGGACCAAGAGTGACCTGATTCAGCACTACAGGCGCGGGCAGGAGGCCTCCATCCGTGCCAATCTGCTGAAAGGTCTGCCCATTCGAGAGGGACAGCGTCAACGTACGGGAGTTACACCCGTTCAACGCTCGCAGGCGGTACTTGCCCTGCTTGACATTGAAGTAGGGCCAGACCTTACCGTTGACCAGCATCTTGTCGCCGAAGAAATGTTCCGCCCAGGCGGCCGAATAGTACAACGAACCATCGGAGTTGAACGTGCGATCCTGGATGATCAGCGGGATGTCGTACTCGCCCGAAGGCAGGTTCAGCGACTGCTCGAACGCATCGGTGATCACATATCCACCGGCCAGACCCATATAGACGTTGAGCCGGGTGATGCCTAGCGCGTGATCGTGATACCAAATCAGCGACGGAAGCTGGTTGTTGGGGTAGGCATACGTCGCCGAGCTTCCCGGAAGGAACGTGCTCTCGGGATACCCGTCGAAGGCTGCAGGTACGTGGCCGCCGTGAAGGTGGACGACGACCTTCGGCTCGTTGACCGCACCATGCGGACAAAGATCGACGGGCAGGTAGTGCGTCGTCCGCGGGTTATTGAATTCATCCCTTAGATCGTTGATCCAGTTCACGATCACAGGCACATTGCGCGTCGCGAGAATGGTCGGCCCCGGATACATTCCTTCGTAGGTCCAAAGTGTCGTCATCGGCAGGTCTTGGTGCAACTGCTGTTGAACCTGAATCATGTGCATGTCATAGGTTGCCGCTCCGCCGGGTGCGCCCGATATCGGAGTCGCAAGCGGTGGAATGGGCAAGGGGTCGACGAAAGGCGTAAGGATGACTGGGCACAACTGCGGCATGCACGCAGTGAAATCACCTTGATATGCCCCGAACTGCATCGTGCAGCCCGATTGCGCCAGAGTCTGACACGTTCCGCTGGTGAAGCAGCAGGCACCGGTAGGCTGAGCGCAGGGGTTCGGCGTGCAACTCGTGCCTTCACCCTGAGGGCTTCCGTTCAGGGAGTTGCAGACTGCCTCAGACCGTACCTGGCACGAACCGTTCATAAAGCAGCAGGCGCCGGCGGTGGGGTCGGGCGTGAAATCGATCGTCAACTGAGGGCGGCGGGAGATCTGGGATGTCTCTCGGGTGTCGAAACGCTTGGCGGTCTGGCTCTGTGCTTCGTTTCCGATGATGATCCAACCAGACTTGACACCCGGCGAATCAAGCCATGTCTGGACGTCGCTGACCATCGCAGCGCTGGACCCCCAGATGTACGCCCCGATACCTCCAACCGTCCCACTGGCACTGGCGGTGACCGCGTAGTCGCCGCCGGGACTCGTCCAGGCAGGCGCCGACGGCGGATCATTCACGACGTAGAAACGGTATTTCCACGTTGCGTCGTTGTTGGTGGCGAAAGCGCCCGAATTGGCATTCGACGTGCCTTCGCCCCAGTCAGCGAGCAATCGGTGCAGCCGGACGGTTTGATTGCCCGCCTGTGTTCGCGACATATAGAGCCGCAGAGTCACGCTATTGATCGTCGAGCCCGCCGGAATGCTGCCGCTTACGTCGAACCCGATTAAAGCACGCCGCAGGTTTCCTGAGTTGGTCATCCCGGAAAACATGTAACTTCCGGCGCCGTTGCTCACATCATCGGCCTCGGAATAAACCGTGTTGTCCTTCGCTGGCGCGAGTATGACGGTATCACCGCGAAGCGGCGTACTTGTGGCGGACAAGAGGATCAGGATGCCGACCCCGCTTCGCTGAAGTCGGACGGTCGAAGCTGCGTAGCAAAATGTCACCCCTTCCCTCCATCTGAATCCGGTCGCCCATCCCATAGTGACAAGGTTGCCCCCATCTAGCTGATCAGAGCGAGCAAGAACTTTCCACCTGCCCTTCCAGCCTACTCAGCCGAAATTTCCGGAACGGCCGACGCTGGCGGGAAGCTGACGATCCAACCAACCAATGTACTCCATTGAAGCCCGGATCCAAAGGCATTTTACCCGCCTGACGCCGGTCTCACGCCCAATTTCGCACGGTTTGGGAGTGGAGCGATGAAGCCGTACTGTGCCGGGAGCACCAGTCGGCAGGCTCCGGGCGCACCGCTTACGCCCTTGTCTTCGTGTTCCATCGCATGCCCACGTTAGTGCCCGCTCAACCTCATCGGACCAGCGGCGGTGGCACCCCGAACCGCTGGACGCGATCGAAAATCATAGCGAACAACTCCCGCGGCACCGCCACCTCGGCCATCTCAAACGCCACATACATGGCGTGCTGGACAACCTTGGCTCCGATCTTGACAAGCCTCTCCCGCAGTGTGGTCAACGACCCGTGTTTCACCGAGTTCGGCAGCGCCAGCCGACGCAGGAAGTTGCCGAGGTTGCACGCGAGTGGTGGTTAACGATCGGTCGCAGCCATTCCCGCTCGACCGCGAAAGAGCGACACAGTTTGGAGCCGCTTCGATCAACTCTTCGTGGGGCCGAGGACACGCCATCGCGGGGTGGGGTCGAGTTTTGGGTCCTCTTCTGGCATCTCGGGGGGTGTTCCCCATGTGAATCTCGACTAGTTCCGCCTCTCAATCAACAGCGAACCGCCCACCGTTTTCGTGTTCGCCGGCACGTTCGGTCCCCACGACTCCAACTCCGCTTTTACCAGAACACTTGCGTCGTCGTCGTTCTCAATCTTGACCTGAATCACGTTAGCATGACAGCAGACGGGACAATCCTCGACGTACTCCTGGGTGGCTCCCGCCGTTCGATCGATGGGGATGACGATTTCTTCGCCACAGGAGCTGCAGGTGTAACTGGCTTCATCCATCATCTTCGCGATTTTAGCCGGAGACCGACACGGCTGGGATCGATGGCAACGCCGTCTGTGAAAATCCATCGGTGCCGGTGAATGGCACGGAGCGAGTTGATTGACCGTTCCTTCTTGGGATGGAGACTCGGAGAAACGACGTCGTTTTCATGGCGGATGTTTTATTTTTTCGCGAAAAAATGGCTTTCGATGGCTTTGCAGGGCGTCGCGACCTTCTTACTTGAATCCGTACGCTGTCCCAATCGCTTCCACGGCCGGTCGCGTCAATTCCGGGTTGCGACGTACGTAGGCGTCGGATTCGCCTTGCATACGGTGTCCCGCAAGGATTCTCGCCGGTACAGATCCAGCGACGATCGCAGCCGTGTACGCGGAGTCGCGGACGCGGTTCAACGTCACGTCATTCGGCAAGGCGACTTTCTCGCGAAACAACCGGAACGCGGTCCTCAGTCCTTCGGCCGCGTACCCCGTACGGCACTGCGACAGAAAAAAGGTGGTCTTGCTCGGATGCTCCGCGAGCCAAGTTTTCAACAGTCTCGTTGTTGTCTTCCAAAGGACGGCGACCCGTGGTGTTCCTTTTTTCTCGCGGTCAAAGACGATGGTGCGAGCCTTGAAGTCGATCGCGGTCACGGGTAGCCGTCGAATGTCGCAGCCGTAGAAACAGCAATTCAACATCGTGACCAGCATCGGTTCCCATTGCGTACCTTTGGACAGCCGGTACAGCCGTTCCCATTCGTCGGTTGAAAGCGGGCTTGGGGCTTCCCCGCGCTTGGGCGGGAGTTCCAGCCGTCGTATCCAGGTGAGCAATCGTCCGCAGTTTTCCGGGTCGACTCCCTTTTTCTCGCTCGCGTAGCGAATGACGCGGCGTACTCGTTCGATGCGATGATGCAGCGTCGATGGGGAACCTCCGTCGTCATGCGAAATCCAACAAGCCTTGACCCACACATCGAAGCGGGCCTCGTTCACGTCCGCGAGCGTCGTTGCGGGGCGGACCCGCTCCGTAAAGTAGGTCCAAGCTGATTCGATCTTGCCTCGTTCTTCCTCCGAGATTCTGCGCCGTTTGTCGCGAAAAACTTCCAGGCATTGACTCAGCGTTGCGGACGGAGCGGGCTTCGGAAGGCTTGTCAGCCGTTCGATTTCAGGAATTCGCAGTAGACGGGCAGCCTCTTTCGGTTCGTTCAGGATCTTCGCTGCGACAAACTTGTAGGCTTCCAACTCAGGAAACACGAGAGTTGCCTTGACCCGCGTTTGGAAACCCGTCCGCATGTTCCAATGCGGGGGCGATCCGTACGGCACGGTCGCGACGTACTCGACTTCGTGACCACCGGTCCGTTGCTCGACGTACGCACGGAACCGCCAGACTGCGGCGTCAAGGTTGTTCCCGAAGTAGACCTTCGGCTTGCTCGGAACGAGGTAGTAGCGACCCGTTGCTCGGTCGAAGCAGAGATACGCGGCAGACGGTTCATCCGCCAGAACGGGATGTCCGTTGGCGTCGTTGACACATTGAATCGGCTTCCGCTTGGGAAACTGTATCGGCGTTCTGCCGTGAGGCGGTTCGAACGGTTTTTCCGTCATTCCAACAGGCTCCGTTTGGACCCAACGGGAGCCTACCAGAAGCGGACCGAAATCTCAACCTAAATCTCAAACCAGCGTAGCAGCGTCAGAATCAATCGGAGAGGGGGGGATTCGAACCCCCGGTACAGTTTCCCGCACACTGGTTTTCGAAACCAGCTCCATCAGCCGCTCGGACACCTCTCCCAATCGCCGTTGGCGCATACGCCGGAGCACCGCCACGCGCGACGCGATGCTATCGTATCGGCAGGAATCGGGGA
>Ga0209514_10010209_pt1 | contig 10132 bp, 10 predicted proteins | sample Subgrocontami58m_FD_187452 | JGI IMG/M metagenome (GOLD analysis project Ga0209514, IMG submission 187452) | Subsurface groundwater microbial communities from S. Glens Falls, New York, USA - GMW37 contaminated, 5.8 m (SPAdes) (version 3) | ecosystem: Environmental > Aquatic > Deep subsurface >... | reverse complement strand
CTGGGATAATCTCTCCGATGCTCAAATTCTTGAGCTTTTCAGATTATCCCTCCAAACAGACAAGATTCAGACAAGAGAAGATTTGATCAAATCAGTGGAGAAAATCAGCAAGGATCAGGCAATCACCATATCTTCAAAAGTTTTGGCCAGTCTAAATCCTGCGGGCAGAAGCGGACTGTTTACTACCAAACAGGAAGAGCAGTTGAAAAACACTGTTTCCAATATTAATCCGGAAAAAGATTTGTATAAAGATTTGGGGCTGGCCAAAGGCGCATCAGAAGAAGCAGTAAAAAAAGCTTATGAGAATATGCCGGAAGAGCTAAAAAAAGATAAAAAAATTGCATATGCCAAAGATGTTTTAACCAAGCAGGATTCAAAACAAAGATATGACCAAAATAAGGTGGAGCCGGCTGTTTTTGCCAAACTTATCTCCCCATCTATCTTATATCTGCAGTTTAAAAAATTTACTCCCACCTCTTTGGATGAGTTTCAGAAAGCTCTGGAAGTATACATTGATAATTCTAATTTGCAGGCTTTGATTTTTGACTTGCGGGGCAATGTTGGCGGAGCTATAGATGCCACTGCTTATTTTTTGGGTTTTTTCCTTGGAAAAAATCAATACGCCTTTGATTTTTATAAAAAAGGGGAGTATTTGCCTTTCAAAACCCAGACAGATAAATTGGCTGTAATAAACAAATTTAAGCAGATGGTTATATTGGTTGATAAAGAAACCCAATCTTCAGCAGAAATGATGGCTGCCTCTTTGAAAAAATATCACCTTGGAGTAGTGGTGGGGACTGCTACTAAAGGCTGGGGGACAGTGGAAAGGGTTTTTCCCTTGCAAACCCAAATTAGTGATCAGGAAAAATATTCTGTATTTCTGGTCCATTCTATCACTTTACGGGATGACAATTTGCCTATTGAAGGCCGTGGCGTGGAACCGGATATAAACATCAATTCTCTCAATTGGCAACAACAATTGCTTTTATATTTTAATAATCAAATTTTAGTAGATAACCTTAAAAAAATACTATTTTCCCAGTAAGTATCTAAGCGCAGCTTCGGCAGAATATGAGCCATCTGGTCTTCTTGGAATTCCAAGAATGCATCCTATATCATCTCCGAGGGTAACCACAGGTGGCTCTAAGCCGAGCTTGTCCAGCTGGGGATAACCTGCAGTAGCTGCAAGTCCGTTACAAATACACATACTGCCTTCAGTATCCCTTAGATTGCCACCTTTTTGCACAAAAGCATTAGCAGGTTCGGCAGGGCAACGAACACCTATTTTTCCTGCTGGTGTTTGATAAGGTCTAACTAAGTGGTCTATTGTACATCTTCTTATTCTACCATCATAAACTTTCTGTTCAGAAAGGGTTTCTCCTATCAGAGCAACTTTAATTGGAAATCCTGTGGGTGAAGCTAAAAGAGAAGTTTGAATTTTTAAATTGCCTTCTTCTACTAATTGGTGCACTCTTCTTTTTAGGTCATCCCTCATCCCTGATTCCTTGCACAGAGCAAAGATAGTTCCCACCTGAATGCCTGTTGCTCCGAATGCTCGTGCTACAGCAAGTTGCTCAGGACTCCCATAAGACCCGGCCAGCCAGAAAGGCAGTTTTAATTTTGCAATCTCATCAAGATCAACAAGATCTTTTATTCCATAGATCGGTTCTCCTAGTTCAGTTAAGTTAAGTTTACCCCTAGGAGGAGCATTATGTCCTCCTGCTGTTGGGCCCTCAACAACAAATCCATCTACTTGACCGGAAACCTTGCGGGGATCTGCTAGTACTTTTGCCAGCACATTGGAGGCAATAATAGCTAAAAATGTCGGACGCCTAAGCTGTCTATCAAATCCAAATGATGTTGGGTCAAGATTCATTTCAAGTTTATCTCTTGATCCGGCAACATCAACTTTATATTTGGCAGGTTCCAGATTGGCAAATCTATCTAATACACCGGGAACCTGATCAGGAATGCCGGCTCCTTCAAGCACGAAATCCACTCCCGCCAGCATTGCCCCGAGTAATCTTGGCAGATGAAGTAGTTGGATTTTCTCCAGATGATTAATGCCAATAGGTCTGTCGTGACCTTCTTTAGCCAGCCATACTTCTACAAAATTGGCAGCAATACTTAACCCGTTCATTTCTCTCACCCGCAGAGGATTGTTACTTAACAGATCAGCTAGTTTTGGCGCGTTTCTATAACGGGCAGAAGGCGGTTTAGAAATATCTCCAAAATACTTATTTAAAATGTAGTTAGTAATTTCTGGAGCAGGAAAAGCAGCAAGGGCCCTGCGCATATGTCCTCCGGGATCTCCGTCCTGCAGACGCCTTACGAGTAATACTTCAACTCCTGTTCCTGATACCACGCCCAAGACCGGCGTATCAAAGTCTCTACCCGCTATTGCCACTGCCCGTGCCAGTTCCCAGTTAGATATACCAACCCCCATGCCTCCTTGGATGACAACGGGCAATTCACGTTTAGTTTCTGCAAGACTCATTATGTATTATTTCCAACCCCTGTTTGGCTCTTTTCTCATTTCTTCCGTCTCTGTTGGACGGGAATAATCATCCTCCAGCCTGTAAGTATTTCCTTTTTCCGGAGTAGAAAATTCCAGAATATCACAATCTGTTATAGCAAATATCCGGTGTTTTTGGTTGATTTTAGTGGTATATCCTTTATTCTTCTCAAATTCAATCCTTTCCATTTCTCCTTTTTCATTTTCTATCAGGACTCCGCCTTGTCCAGAACCCAAATAATATGTTTCAATTTTTTGGTCATGGATTTGCAAAGATTGTCTGGTGCCTGCCTTAAGGTGCATCAGTTTTCCGGTATATGGCAGGTCATCCGTGGTAAAAATCAGCTCATATCCCCACGGCTTTTCCACTTTCTTAACAAAAGGCGCATTTGTAAACTTCATTGCCATTATTCACATTCTAACACTTATTATGGGGATGCAAAAATCATTAAAGAGGTGGTGTAATGATATAATACTGCCCAAATGAGAGAAGTTAATTTAGGATCATATATTACATTCTTTATATCTGAAGGGGTATTTAAAGAATTCTATAGCGACAGGACACCTGAAGAAATAGAGAGTTTTCAACGGGAAATCATGGGCTATATGGAAGGAGATTTTGAAGAACATATTCCTTTACCACAGGTTCCTAAGGATATTAGGGGAAGATTAAAATTACTCCATGCACACGAGATTGTTCCTAGCGAACAGTGGTCATTTAGAGATGATGGCAACGAGTATCCTGTACAGCAGTGGGTAGATTCTATGGATGGGACAGCTGAAGTCTTAATAATTACCTGTTGTAATACACTTAATGCAACATTAACTGCAAGAAGATCTTTAGTTATCTATCCCGCGAGTGCTTTTAATCTATATGGAGCAATGTACGGTGAGGTTCCGCTTAATATCTCAATTCCTCATGGATATTAGCATATTTTATCAAAATAGCGTATAATGGTATGTCATGAAAAATATTCGGAATATTGCCATTATTGCGCATGTTGACCACGGCAAAACCACTTTGGTGGATGCCCTGCTAAAGCAGACCAAAACCAAACTTAACAAAGATGTGGCAAATACCTCTTTGATCATGGATAGTAATGAGCTGGAAAAAGAAAGAGGCATTACGATATTTTCCAAAAATGCTTCTATTTCCTATAAAGGCGTAAAAATTAACATTATAGATACTCCGGGACATGTTGATTTTGGAGGGGAAGTGGAAAGGGTCTTGAAACTGGCAGACGGCTGTTTACTGCTGGTTGACGCTAAAGAAGGTCCAATGCCCCAAACCAGGTTTGTGTTAAAACAAGCCCTAAAAATGGGGCTAAAAATTATTGTGGTAGTTAACAAAATTGATAAAGCCGACAGCAGAACTGACTTTGTAGTTAATAAAACTTTTGATTTGTTTATAGAATTGGGAGCCAACGAGGCTGCTGCCTATTTTCCCATTGTTTATGCATCGGGAAAAAAGGGCCTGGCTGGGGACAAGCCGGAGCTGGATACAATGTCAGATATTACCCCTATTTTTGAGGCAATCCTAAAATATGTGCCTGAACCAAAAGGGGATAGCGCTAAACCCTTGCAAATGCTTATTACATCCACTTCACCTGATAATTTTAAAGGAAGATTAGCTACAGGCAGAATTTTTGAGGGTAAACTTAGCCAAAACCAGGATATAATTCATATTTCTGCAGACGGAGTAAAAAATAAATATAGGTTAACTTCTTTGATGACTTTTGAAGGACTGGAAAAAATTGACTGTAAAGAGGCCTTTGCAGGAGACATTGTAGCTATTTCAGGCATACCAAATATTACCATCGGAGAAACAATTGTGAATAATATGAATACTCCTACTCTACCTCTGCTTTTTATAGAAGAACCAACTGTCAGAATGACTTTCGGGGTTAATACTTCTCCTTTTGCCGGCCGTGAAGGAGAGTTTAAAACTTCCCGACAAATAGAAGAGCGCCTTTTTAAGGCTGTTGAAGAAGATGTGGCATTGCGCATGGATCCTTCGACAGGCTCAGGATGGACCATAGCGGGAAGAGGCGAGTTGCACCTTTCCATTTTAATAGAGAGACTGCGTAGGGAAGGGTATGAATTTCAAGTTTCCCGCCCGCAGGTAATAGAAAAAATCGTGGAGGGTAAAGTTATGACTCCGTATGAAAAAGTGTATATTGAAGTACCGGAACAATTTTCCGGAATGGTGATGCAAAAAATGGGACTTCGGCACGCTAAACTTACAGATATGGCAAGTCTTGAAGGAATTGTTACCATGGAGTTTATAGCTACCACCAAAGAACTTTTCGGCTACAGGAGTGAGTTTATTACTGATACAAAAGGCCTTGGAATTTTTAATACCAGTTTTTTTGAATTTGGTCCTGACATACAAAAAGGATTTGACAGAGACAATGGATCGTTGGTTGCTCACGAAGACGGCATAACCAAACTTTACGCGCTGACAGGCATACAAGATAGGGGAACTTTATTTATAGGTCCCGGCATATCTGTTTATAAGGGCCAGGTTATAGGAAAAAGCTCCCGGGCAGGCGACATATCTGTAAATGCCTGCAAAGAAAAAGCCCAAACAAATCACCGCTCAAGCGGAGAAGGAACTTCAGATCATTTTGATGCTCCCAGAATAATGGGTTTGGAGGAGGCGGTTGAATATATAAATGACGACGAGTTTGTGGAAGTTACCCCCAAAAATATCAGAATCCGTAAAATTGACCTCGTGGCTAGGCTGTAAGCGCTTTTTTAGCCTCATCGGCCCGCCATTTAGCATTGATAACCCGTTCCCCAACTATCACATCCTGTTTGGAATGAGCAGTAAAAGGAAGCTTGGATGTTTCATGAAAACCTACCCATGAAAAAGTGCCTTTTTTAAGGCGGTTAACCCGGGGACTATTTACCGCAGCATAAAATACATAATTAATTTTATCCCGCACTTCATGAAAATAATCATAAACCGGATAAATGTTTTTTGTTTTTAGATCTATATCCAGTAATTCATTTATAATCCGGGCAAAAGCTGTTTGGGCTTCTTCACCTTCACTGCTTTCTCCTCCAATAGTGGACCATAAAAAATCAGGACTGTCTTTTTGTTGGGATTGGATAAGGAGAATTCTGTGGGTTTTTATACTGTAAAGAAATCCGCTGGCGTAAAATGAGGTTTGCACTAGTTAAGTATAACACAGATTAAAATATGTTACCATAGCCAATATGCTGATTGATGAGGTTGATATTGTTATTAAGGCAGGACATGGAGGGCCGGGGCGTATTTCTTTCCATAGCAAAAAAGGCGCGGGGCCTGATGGCGGTAATGGAGGAAAAGGCGGGGATGTCTATGTGGATGTAACCTCTGATTTATATGCATTAAACAGATATATTTCAAAAAAAGTTTTAGCCGCGCCTAATGGTGAAGCTGGAGGAAAAAATGAAAAGACCGGGGCAGATGCAGGTGACTTAACTTTAATAATGCCTATTGGAACTTTTATTACAGACGGGGAAGATAAAGAAATAGAACTTAATGAAATAGGAAAAAAAGTATTAATTGCAAAAGGAGGGTTGGGAGGAAAAGGAAATGCTTTTTTTAAATCCCCCAGAAATACTACTCCCAGATATGCCCAGCCGGGTTTGCGCGGTGAAGAAAAGAAATTAAATTTGAAATTAAAACTAATTGCAGATTTTGGTTTGATTGGCCTGCCCAATGCAGGCAAGAGCTCTATTTTAAATGAGCTGACTAATGCCAGCGCCAAAATTGGAGATTATCCTTTTACAACCCTTGAACCTAATTTGGGGATGTTAAATGGTAGTGTCATAGCAGATATTCCCGGGTTAATAGAAGGCGCGTCGGAAGGTAAAGGCTTGGGCCATAAATTCTTAAAACACATAGAAAAAGTTAAATTACTGTTACATTGTATTTCTACAGAGTCAGATAATCCTCTTACAGATTATAAAATTATTCTTGATGAGCTTAAAAAGTTTAATCCCCTACTTTTGGAAAAACAGGAAATGATTCTTCTTACAAAATCTGATCTGATAAATAAAGAAGATTTAGAAAAAAAGCTAAAAAATCTTGCTAAAACCAAAAAACAAATTATCCCTGTCTCCATTCACGACTGGGAAAGCTTACAATCACTTATAAAGATTATGGGAAAAGGTTAAACTTCAGGAATATCAGCCATTAAAGGCAAATTTAAATGATTTTTAATCTCATCAATTTCTCTCTTATCTCTTTGGTGCCAGAGGCCTATTTCATCATGCGTAGCTTTTACCTCGGAGAGAACTTGTTCCATATCTCCTGACAAAGCCTCTAATTTCCTTGTATGGTCTTTTTGCGTTTCTTTTATTCCTGCAATATCATTTCTTACTCCATTTAGATCCTTCTTTACTACACCCAGATCTTCCTTCACTCCATTTAGATCCTTCTTTACTACACCCAGATCTTCCTTCACTCCATTTAGATCCTTCTTTACTACACCCAGATCTTCCTTCACTCCATTTAGATCCTTCTTTACTATGCTTAGATCTTTCTTGATTGGATCTATTGCCATATTAACAACGCCCTCAACTATTGCTTTAAATTTATTCTCATCCATAAATTTATGTTAAATCTAAGGGGTGAAAAAAACAAGAGAGATTATCTATATCAAATGAAGGTTAATGCAGTTCCTGATTTGCCGATTCTACCTGTTCTGCCTATTCTGTGAATATAATCATCATAAGTTTGGGGAAGGTCATAATTTATCACATGAGTAACATTATCAATGTCCAAGCCACGGGAAGCCACATCTGTTGCCAAAAGTATTTGAAATTCATCCTGTTTAAAGGCTTGCAAGGCCCTTTGTCTCTGTCCTTGTGATTTATTGCCATGAATAACACCTATTCTAAAACCTCTATATTCAAGTTCCCTGTGCAATCTATCAACTCCATGTTTGGTACGCAGAAAAATTAAGACTTTATCAAATCCATCCTGAATTAACAAATCATGAAGCTGATCCATTTTTTTAGCCGGATTTATAACTTTTATAACATTTTGCTCAACATTTTCAGAAGTATCCTGTTTTTTAACAGAAATAGTTAAAGGATTAGTAACAAATAACTGCAAAATTCCCTGAACTTTGGAAGGAATAGTGGCTGAAAAAAATAAAGACTGCCTGACTTTTGGCATTAAGGAAATAAAATATTTAACATCATTAATAAACCCGATATCAACCATTAAATCAACTTCATCCAAAACAATATTGGCAAAATCCTGTAAATATAGTGTTCTTCTTTCGATTAAATCTTTAAGTCTACCTGGAGTAGCAATAACTATTTGAGCACCTCTTCTTAAATCACTAATTTGCCTGTGCATATTTGACCCGCCTATTAAAAGGGCTGAATACATGTGCATGCCAAAAGAAAAATTTCTAAATTCTTCATTGATCTGAACAGCCAGCTCCCGTGTGGGAACAATAATTAAGGCTTTTTGGCTGCGGTTTTTAAAGATTTTATCAAGGAGCGGAATTAAAAAAGCTGCTGTTTTGCCCGTGCCTGTTGAAGCCAAACCAATAACATCACGGCCCTCCAAAATTGGTTTGATAGCCTGTGCCTGAATTGGGGTAGGTTTACTATATCCATGGTTTTTTATATTGATTTTTAAGGCTTGAGCAATATCAAAATCATCAAAAGAAATATCTTCCAAGGTTACCTGATCTATAATAGGTGCAGCTTTTTTGATAAACATGTTAATATTTGCTCCTTCCAATTGGCTTTTTCTTTGACCCCCACCTCTATTATTCGAAGAAAATCTGGGGTTGTTAAATCTGCCTCTATGAGAAGAGAATCCATTGCCATTATTACCTCGGATTGATGTTCTATATCTATTATTGTTATACATATACTTTGATTCTTCTTCATCATATTAAATAGAGAGAAGTAAGAAAATTAAAAATTGAAAAAGAAACCAATATTTAAAAAATATCAGGAGCTACTTGAAAAGTTAGTCCCTTGAGGAAAAAATGATCTATAGCTAAAAATTCTTAAATCAACTATTTATAATAGTACCACATCTGCCAAATAAATGCAAATACCTTAATTATAGTTTATTGTTAAAGGCCCTTTGATAGGTGAGTTTTCAATTTCAAGCACTATTTTTTTGCTATCCGGGTACAAAAAACCTTTATAGCCGGTTGATAATCCACTACTCTTTATAAATAGAAAGTTACAGTCTCCGGAAACCCTGCCGGATATTTTCCCGCTGTTTCCGCCTTCATACTCACCACTAACAGTACCTTCACAAGCACCCCCAATGCTGCCGCTAAACCCACCACCATTTTTAGGTACCAGAAATAAGTATTTAATTGATTGACCAAGATAAGAATATGTACCCTGTATGAAAAGATCGTTGCTTTGATAATTGTCTTTGTTTTGTGGCAAGGGGGTACTAACTGGAGATAAATTAGTATTTGATAAGGGTGAAGGTGAGGAAGTTTTAACTACAATATTTATTGAAGATGCTGCAGGTTTATTAATTTGTTGAACCTCTTTAATCTGCGCAGGAGCAACCGGGGTAGTAATAGCCCCTACAGAGACCAAAACACCAACTATAAAAGCCTTTAATCCTGCAAACAAATTTATCATAATTTAATACATATTAACACTTTTGCCAAGTAAATGCTGTATGTAGCAATCCCACCTGGGCCGTGCGTCGCCATAGGCTATGCCGGCGGCGCGAGGTGGACTAAATAGGCCACCTAGGGATATTTCCTGAAATTGACTACTGATTGCGCAAATGATATACTCCGCGAATGCAACCTGGAGGATTAGAAAGAGCTGTAACAGATTACTTTATGGTATTACGCGGGCCCACAAGCCCTGCACTTTCTGAACCAGCCAGAAGGATTGAAGAGCTACTAGAACCCTATGATGCAGCATTACTTTTATCTGCCAATCAATGGCGTGACCGTCCGGAACTGCTTTCCCGAAAAGATTATGCTTTGTTGCCAGTTGTTAATAGGAAAGTGAATCATTTTCAGTTTATAGCAGATTCAGGTTCAGATCCACATAGTATTTGGGGGGTGGAGATAAAATTAAGAGAGCCTACAAAAGGTTACAATTTGTGGATACCTACGGTAACAACTTTTGTCAGAATGAATTCCAGTATGGCGGAATCACTGCAAAGCGAATGGATCTCTTCAAACGAGTTTTTACATCCTTTTGACAGAACTTCTTCATCATATAATCTCAGAAGACTAAATGGAGGTATTTCATTCGTTGCTACAATAACAGCAGATAAAGCCGGTCGAATAAGAGATTTAACTGCAATAGCACAGGAAGAAGCCGCCCGTACTATTCTAGAAGTAAGTTTCACAAGAAGAGGCGATCCTGCATTTGTTCCTTTGACTCAAGCTCCCATAGCCTTACAAGCAACCAGGGTAATTCTAGGAGATTTACCTTTTGATACAATAGCGTACAGGGGAAAGCCCCTTGAATAACATCTAATCAAACACAACTGTTTTATTTCCATATGTAAGCACCCGGTTTCCAATGTGGCATTTTACCGCTCTTGTCCTTTTCTGTCAGGACAACTAACTAAAAGTGTGGCTGTATTTTTCATCCTCTTATTATAGC
>Ga0209514_10010208_pt1 | contig 10132 bp, 8 predicted proteins | sample Subgrocontami58m_FD_187452 | JGI IMG/M metagenome (GOLD analysis project Ga0209514, IMG submission 187452) | Subsurface groundwater microbial communities from S. Glens Falls, New York, USA - GMW37 contaminated, 5.8 m (SPAdes) (version 3) | ecosystem: Environmental > Aquatic > Deep subsurface >... | reverse complement strand
AGGTCCCAGCCAATCAACCACGCAACGACTTCACCGAGCGACGCGTACGCGTACGTGTAGGCGCTTCCGGCGATCGGGACCATCGAGGCAAATTCGGCGTAACAAAGGGCCGCGAAACCGCAGGCAACGGCGGTCAGGACGAACGACAGGATAATGGCCGGCCCGGCGCCTAATCTAGCGGCATCCCCTGCCGCGGCGGTGCCGACCGTTGCAAAGATCCCCGCCCCGATTATCGCGCCGATGCCAAGGGCGATGATATTCACCGGCCCCAGGACGCGTTTGAGCCGGTGACCCTCTTCACGCGAGCTCGCCAGCTCGGAGTCAATTGATTTAACGCGAAAGAGTTGTTTTAACATACCTTACTTTCGTAGCGCAGGACTTTAGTCCTGCCAATACTGGCAGACCTAAAGGTCTGCGCTACAAATCGCTGGCCCCAATCTGGACATAAATCTTCCCATTTAGCAAAATATTTGTTATACAAGTTCAACGTATATGTGGTCCACTCCCAAACGCGACATTAAGGCTAAAAAGAAGTCCCGCATCCGCAAATTCTTCAGGTGGATCAAGTTCTTCATCTGCGTTGCGGTCATTGCGACCGTCCTTGGCGGCTGGTATATTCACACGTTGAGCCGCGAGATAGAAACCCGCTTCGAACAATCTCAAAAGTGGAAGATACCGTCCAAGGTCTTTTCAGACGCGGAATATCTCTATCCCGGGGCCGACGTCTCCCATAAAGACATAAAGGGAAAGCTCTCGCGCCTTGGCTATCGCGACATGGGGCAAAAGATCACCGGCGCCGGCGAGTATTCTATCGCCAAGAGCTACATCGATATCTATCTGCACGACTTTGACTATCCAAACGAAAAGTTCAAGGGTTTCCCCGTCAGGTTCGACCTGCAGGGGAACCTTATAACAAAGCTCACGAACCTTGCCGATAACAGCGAGATGACGTCCGTTAAACTGGAGCCGGAGCTCATCGCCCCGGTCTTTTCGGACGAGATGGAGGACAGGACGCTCGTCTCGCTAAGCGAGGTGCCGCAACAGCTGATCGAGGCGGTCGTGCTGATCGAAGACGAACGGTTCTTCAAACACAAAGGCGTTGACCCGATCGGCATCGCGCGCGCGGCGGTGAAGGACGTCATTGCGTTAAAGATCGTCCAGGGCGGCTCAACACTCACACAGCAGCTGGTGAAAAATTATTTCCTGCACAGCAAGAAGACGATCTCAAGGAAGATAAACGAGGCCCTGCTGGCAATGCTTCTGGAGCGCCGGCACACCAAATCCGAGATACTGGATGCCTATCTGAACGAGATATATCTTGGCCAGCGCGGACGCTCAAGCGTCATGGGCGTCGGAGAGGCAAGCAAGCTCTACTTTGGCAAGAACGTCAACCAGCTGACGCTCGGCGACTGTGCGCTCCTTGCCGGCATGATAAAATCGCCGAGCGAATATAATCCGTTCAAGAACAAGGTGAAAGCCAAGGCCCGGCGCGATTTTGTGCTGGACAAGATGTATGTTGAAGACCTCATCGATGCCCGCGAGCTCGCAGACGCCAAGGCAGAAGAGATCGTCACACCGGAGCGTTACGCGCAGGTCGTCAAGGCCCCCTTTTTCATCGACTTTGTGAAGCTGCAGATACAGGAATTCTATCCGCCGGAGATCTTGACGAGCGAGGGGCTGAAGATATTCACAACTCTCGACATGACCGCCCAGCTGGACGCGGAGAAGGCGGTGACCGACGGGCTGGTAAAACTCGAAACGACCTATGCCACGTCTCTCCCCAAGGACCACCCCGACCCGCTGCAGGCGGCCCTTGTTGCCATTCAGCCGCAGACCGGTTTTGTCAGGGCGTTGGTCGGCGGGCGCGAATACGAATCGAATCAGTTCAATCATATAACCCAGGCCAAGAGGCAGTCCGGCTCGACATTCAAGCCGTTCGTCTATCTGACCGCGTTCGACCCGAAGCGAAGCGAAAAACCGTTCACGCCATCTTCGTTCATCGAAGACAAGGCCTTCACGGTCAAGGCCGGCGGCAAGGACTGGACGCCGGCGAACTATGACAAAAAAGAGCACGGGCGAGTCACGCTGCGCACGGCACTTGAACACAGCTATAACATCGCCACCGCAGAGCTGGCCATTGAAGCGGGGCTGGATAACGTGGTCAAGACCGCCCGCGACATCGGCATCACCAGCGACCTTCTGGCCGTCCCAAGCATCGCGTTGGGCGCGTTCGAGGTAACGCCCATGGAGCTCGCGGCGGCATATACCGTCTTTCCAAACGGCGGGATCAGGGCAGAACCTATTTCGATAATAGACATCGTGGATTCAGCCGGCAATATCTTGGAAAAGCGCTCGATAGAGATGAAGCGCGTCTCTGACGCCGGACCGGTCTATCTTGCAACGAACGTCATGAAGGGCGTCATCGACCGCGGCACCGCCGCTGCGGCCCGTTCGATGGGGTTCAGGGGCATCGCCGCCGGAAAGACCGGCACCACAAGCGACTACCGCGACGCGTGGTTCGCCGGTTTCACGCCGCGGCTCCTTGCCCTGACATGGGTCGGCTACGACGACAACGCGAGTTTCAATATGAGCGGCAGCCGCGCGGCGCTGCCAATGTGGGTCGAGTTCATGAAGGCCTTTGTCGGCGACTCGACGGAAGATTTCGCTTCACCAAAGGATATTATTCTGGTAAAGGTGGACCCGAAGAGCGGGCAGCTTGCCACAAAGAACTGCCCGGAGGCCTCATTTGAGCCTTTCATTGAGGGGACGGAGCCGAACGAACCATGCGAACTTCATCCAGCACCGGGGATATTAAAGAGAATGTTTGGAAAGTGACCGATAATCCCCCCATTCCCCCCTTTATAAAAGGGGGGATAATCTCTATTCTCCCCCTTTGTAAAGGGGGGATAATCTCTATTCCCCCCCTTTGTAAAGGGGGGTTAGGGGGGATTTTACTATTCTGTTTTGCACTTTTAGCTTTTGGCTTTACGCTCGTTGGCTGCGCCAAAAAATCCTTCTATAAACACGTCCCAAAAAAGGCCCCATCCGCCAGGATCGAGCATGAGCGCGCCCCGGAGACGGGCGCTAACAAAGAGATCATCCGTAACGAGCCTCGGCCGCCCGCCACAATGGCGACGCCGCAGGCGCGGGCATCTGCCAAGTTGATGGACGACGGCCGGCAGAAGATGTCGCTTGGCGAGTTCGACCCCGCAAAGCGTTCGTTTCAGGAGGCCATTAATATCGACCCTGCCAACGGCATCGCCTATTACTACCTTGCCCGCTCAAAATTCGAGCTGGGGGAATATCAGCAAGCCCTCGGCGTCCTGGACAAGGCCGAGGAGCTCCTCTCCGGCTCAAAGGAGTGGGAAGAGACGATCCAAACGCTTAAAGGGTTGATACAGGAGAAAATTTCGAACCATTAACGAAAAGTCAAAGCAGTCCATTAAAATAAATACCGATAATCCTACGCTAATCTTTTAATAATTTTGTAGCATTATTGGGAACAGCAATATTATGTGTTTTCGCATATTGAACATATGATTTTAAAATATCTTTGCTCAATTTTATATCGACTGGAACCACTATTGCAACAGCCGCCGAACCGCTGACGACATCCTTCATCGTCCCCGCATCTTTCAAAGAAACATTCTTTGAAGCATCCTTGGAGTCCTTAGCTAACTTGGTAGCTTGAAGGCCTACAGCCGCTTTTAGGCCGAGAGAAGCGGTCATGTCAATTATACTCTTACCAAATAATGTGGCTGATTGTCCTTTAAGTGGAGAAACTTCGCTCATTTTCTGATTAAAGAGCGCCAAAAGGTCTTTAGAGCTTTCCTGTATTTTCTCCATATCCTTTTTTGACAAATTTCCTTCAGTCAGGGATTTAGCAACTGCCATCTTTTTTACAACTTCCTCTTTAACCCCTAATGCGGCACCGGCATTTTCCAGGCTTGAAACAAGAAGGCTAGTGGATTTTACATAATTTTTTGCAACGGTAGTCCAAGCCTGAACCAGTCCATCTGTGGAAACAGTTGTTCCACCAGCAGATTTGTCTCCACCTACTAATCCTTTGAGAAGCCCTGCATTAGCTGTGGCACATACAAGCAAGGCAGCCAGTACGTACGACAGACACCCCACGAAAATTTTCTTTCCCATACTTTACCCTCCTTTTTTACAAGCCTTGTTTTACCCTAAGCTGATCGACCAAATCCTTGGCCGCAGCCGTACCCGCGTTTATTAGTGCATTAGTTTTAGCGGCCCTGGGGTCTTCACCAACACCGCTGTATTGCACAGGCCCTACACTGCATACTTTCTTAACGAATTTTCCATTTAGGTCCCAAATGAAGGCATTGACTCGGACATAAGCTTTTTGTAATCCGGTAGCCGCATCAACAAGCTGTTCACCAACATCAAGAGTGCCAACAGCCAGATAATTTATGCCCTTTGCTCTAGCCGCGCTAACAGCAGCCTGCTTCGTGCCATCGGAAAGCTCATCTTTGCTAACAAAATCGCTCACAAATATTTTTGGATTAACTCCTGATTCAAAGGACGGAATCACATCAAAATCAGCCTTATTAAAGATTTCAGTAACTTTATTATCAATGTCTTCCGAGATATAACCCTTATAGCTTATGTTATCTGATTTTTTCTCTGCTGACCCAGCTGTTGTATTTTCGTAAGCATATGACCTATCCTTAGTTGACGAACTTTCTCCTGTTGTTAATTTATTGCTCCTGCTGGAACGTGCATTCTGTAAAACGCTTTCATCGGAAGTTGAGTCCTCACTTGCAGATTCTTTCTGGGCTCCTGTTGCATTCTCCTTATAACTGTCAGTTAATAACCCGCTCTCCTTTTTTGTATCGTTGTATTTAACAACGCTGTTTGTTTCCCTTGCAACAAATACAAAAGAGAGATAGCTCTCCGGTTTTTTCTGAATTTTCTCCTTTGCAAACTTGTTTACCACTTCTTCAATCTGGGCTTCATTGATTGTCGCCTCTACATCGATATTCCAATACCCATTATCCCAGTGACCATCATCAAGTGGAATTACTTCTAAAACATATGTATTGATGTTCTTGTGTAAATCCCCCGGCGGCCACCCAAAAGCGGCCAGTCGTGGCCACTTCAAAAGCGGCCACTCGGATAGCCTTTTTTCCGCAGTAAACTAAGGGCTTTCAAAACAGCGGCGGGACGTTACTCTCTCCTCCATTCAACAAAATGAAAGGAGGAGAAGATGGGAAACGTCTTGAAAACGCATCAAAAAACAGCATTACTGACGTTGGTTCGGGCCGAGCATTCGTTTCGGGATATTGAGGAACGGCTTGGGGTCCGACGTGAGACCGTTTCAAAGTACGCGAGAGAGGCAGGGCTGTGGCCGGTTTCAAAAGCGGCCACCCCAACTCTCGAAGTGGCCACCGGCTTTTACGATCCGGATTCGAACTCACAGCCGGTTTCTTGGCCGACATCGGAGGCTTTTTCTTCTGGCCCGAGACTCGATCCTGAATGCAGCGATGGCGGGCAGACAGGAGGACAGGCAGTCCTTCGGCAAGCTCAGGACGCGGGAACTCGGATAGAGGTCACCGCGTCTATACCCAAACACGCCAGATCGGCCTGCGAGCCCTGGCGTGAATGGATAGCGGAGGAGGTCGGGAAGGGCCGCAACGCGGTATCGATCTACCAGGACCTCGTGGAACGTTTTGGATTTACCAGCCGGTACAATTCCGTCAAACGATACGTCCGTGGACTGAAGAGGGTCGAGCCGGAGCGCTACGATCGGCTGGAGTTTTTGCCAGGAGAAGAGGCCCAAGTAGACTACGGCCAAGGCGCGCCTACACGTCATTCGGATACGGGAAAGATGAAACGGCCCCGTCTTTTCGTGATGACCTTAAAATACTCCCGCCGCTCTTTTCGCAAGGTCGTGTGGACATCCAGCAAAGAAACATGGGCGAGGCTCCACGAAGAGGCCTTTCGCTATTTCGGTGGCTGTCCGCAATACGTCGTGCTGGACAATCTCAAAGAAGGGGTGAGCAAGCCCGACATCTACGAGCCGGAGCTCAATCCTGTATATGCGGCAATGCTTTGCCATTACGGTGTGGTTGCCGACCCCGCGCGGATAGGAGATCCCGATCGCAAGGGAACCGTCGAGAATGCCATACAGCACACGCAGAACACGGCGCTCAAGGGCCGGGAGTTCGAAACGATCGAGGCCCAGAACGAATGGCTCATGCGCTGGGAAGAACGATGGGCATCGTTGCGCGTTCACGGGAGGGCGAAGCGGCAGGTGGCCGAGATGTTCGCCGAGGAGAAGCCGTTCCTTAAACAGATACCCTTGGAATCGTTCCGATATTTTGAGCAAGGAGTTTACACCGTTTGGGACGATGGCTGTGTTGAGGTGCAAAGATCATATTATTCTGCCCTGCCAGCCACCATCTTCAGCAAAGTGGTCGTTCGGATCTATTCGCTTACGATCGAGATAATCGACCCCAAAACACTTACTGTGATAAGACGGCATTTAAGGAGTCATCTCCCCGGAAGCGTAAAAATGGAAGATGCCGACCGGATATTTAATCCCTCCAGGATGACCATGTCGTTCCTCGAACAGGCGGCAAAGATCGGCCCGAAGACGAGAGAACTCTGTGAGCAATTTTTTCAAGATAATGGCCGCGTCGGGCAAAGGCGGATGCGGGGCGTGCTTTCGCTGGCGCGCAAACATTCCGCAGCTGTTATCGAAGAGGCGTGCGAGCTCGCCGTCGGCCGTCATGTTCAATCGAGCAAGATCGTCCGAAAACTGGTCGAACGATTGGAAGAAAAAAAGCTTCATGAAAGCTCGGCTGATGCGTGTCTGACGCAGTCGCATGAGCTTATTCGAAACCCCCATGATTATGCGCGTTTCTTTGAAAGTCACGCGCTTCAAATAAAAATTGGATCATTGCACTAACTTTGGAGAGAATGCCCTCTCCTAAAACAACAAGGAGGATTTATGCCGATGTCGATGGTTGAAATAGAAAGATCCCTCAAGATGCTTCGCCTCTCCGGGATCCGAGCCACACTTGAAACAAGGACTCTTCAAGCCAATCAGGGAGACGTTTCTTTTCTCGACGCCTTCTCGATGCTCCTGCAAGATGAGATGGATCGAAGAAGATCAAGGTTGATCGAGAGGCGCTTAAAGCAATCAGGATTGAACGAGAGAAAGACCCTCGCTGAATTCGATTGGAGTTTCAATCCCAAGATCCCCAAAAAAGCCTGCTTCGACCTCGTGACGTGCAAGTTTATCCAAAATAACGAGGATGCGCTTCTTCTCGGCTCTCCCGGAACCGGCAAAAGCCACATCGCCAAGGCCACTGCGCACGCGGCTATCCTGGGTGGATTTCGGGTTGTCTATCGGGAAGCTCATCTTCTACTTTCGGAACTCTTCGAAGCAACTCAGTTGAAAATGAAAAAGAAAAAACTCGAGCTCTTTTCAACGGCCGATCTCCTCGTTATCGACGATCTTTTTCTTAGAAAAAAACTGCCGGAGGACGCCGCCGATGACCTGCAGGAAATCGTCCTGATGCGATACGCAGCAAGAAAAAGTACGCTTATAACCTCAAACCGCGTTATCGACGACTGGGGAAAATGTCTCGGAGATAATGCCATTGCCTCGGCCATTCTGGACCGCATCCTGCATCACGGAAATCTTCTTAAATTTGAGGGGCAGAGCTACAGGCTTAAAGAGGCAAATATGAGACTTGCTAAAAATACGGCGATCGACTAACTAAATACGCATCCCGCCACTGGCCGCTTTTGAAGTGGCCACGACTGGCCGCTTTTCAACTGGCCGCCGGGGAATTTACGTACGAAGATATATGATTCAAAAATACACGATTGTGTTATAAAAGAATTACAAGGCAATTCAAATATTATATTACCACCAGATATATCAACGACACGATATATTTCCTTCTTTTCTACAGAACTGGAATATAACATTGAAAAGGATCATAGCTGGAAGGGATTGGGAAAAATGTTGTGGTTTCAAGTTGGCAACGATCTGAGTGGGGTGTGGGTAATATTCTTTATGTGGGGCGGACCTAAAGAAGCGAGGGAAAGGGTGTGGGCGCTGGCAAAAAAGAATCATCACATATTCAATCGCGCTAAAGCGAAGAGACAACTATCTGAAACGCATATGACGTTGTTCTCAAAGGTATTTGTCAAACGAGACATCATTGACGATTCTGATTGGGAAGATATTGAGCGGAAGATTAAAGAGGGGTTGCGCGCATTTATTAGCACGGATATGAAAGAAATCGTGGGTGTGTTGGGCAACGTGCAGTAGACATGAGGCGAAAAGGAGTTAGAAATGTTTTTTAACAAAGGGGGTGCAAATGAAGAAGGCCCTTAAAAAGTTGGTTGTATTGGGATTTGTTCCGTCAACGATGATTGTTCTTTCTGCCTTGCAGACTGTTCCAAAAGAAAAGCGGCATAAGGGATTTTTTGGTCTGTTGAGAGATTTATGGAATATGCCTGACATTTGTGTTTTTCCTCCAGAAGAGAAAAAGGAAACAGTTGATGAAATCAGCAGCGTGCTCAACAGGGAAATGTCAGAAAAGGATGTCGGGAAATTGCCAGACATCGACAAAGAATGTGGAAACATTAACAATGGTCACAATGCTGCCAATGAACTCATTAAGGAAAACAGGCCATGTTTGCATACTGCGACACACGATTATATTTTAAAAGATTTGCAGAAGTTGACCGAGTTGAAAGCAACGGGAGTCCTTTCCGAAGAAGAATTCCAAGCCGCAAAGCAACGATTGCTGGCTTCTGAAACGCATACTGGAAACGCTCAAGAGGAAGTGATAGTCTCAGGCGCTGTGGAAAAAATCAATGACACCCAAGGAGAGGTAAAACACCCTTGGTATTTCAGCATTTGGTTCATCATTCTTACAATTTTTATGTGCTTTCCAGTTGGTATAATACTCATGTGGCATGGAAAAAGATTTCCAATGTGGGTACGTGTAATACTCACGTGCTTTATTTTGATTTATTTGATTTCACTTCTTGGATAGCCATGAGGGGACACACGCTTTTGATCTGTGAAAAAGTGCATTCCAAAATTTTACATTAAAAAAATTGATTTAGTGCCAGCGCGGGTGTAGAAGTTCTTCTGGAGATAGATCATGACCGAAGCCCTGCTAGAGGTTCGTAAGCTCGTAGAGCGGTTCAAGGAACACCGGGAGGAGTATCTCTCGGGCGCCTACAAGGAGGAACAGGTTTGCGCCGAGTTCATCCTGCCGATGTTCGAGGCGCTGGGTTGGGACATTTCCAACAAGCAGGGCAGTTCGGAGGCATACAAGGAGGTCATCCACCACGACTCGATCAAGAGCGGCGTCGGGACGGAGGCGCCGGATTACTGTTTCCGGATCGGCGGCGTCCGCAAATTCTTTCTCGAAGCCAAAAAGCCCTCCGTCAATATCAAGGACGATCTACATCCTGCTTATCAGCTTCGGCGATATGCATGGAGCGCAAAACTGCCGCTCGGCATCCTCACCGACTTCGAAGAGTTCATCGTCTATGACTGCCGCGCCAAGCCTGCAAAAACCGATAAGGCCTCGACTGCGCGCATCCTGTATCTGACGCACGACCAGTTTCTCGACCGATGGGACGAGATCGCAGGCGTCTTCTCGAAGGATGCTATCCTCAAGGGTTCCTTCGACAAATACGCTACGGCGATGAAGGGCAAGCGCGGCACGGCGAGCGTTGACGATGCCTTCCTGGAGGAGATCGAGCGCTGGCGCAAGCTCCTCGCGCAGAACGTCGCGCAGCATAACCGAAAGCTCGGTGTCCGTGAACTCAATTTCGCTGTTCAAACTATCATCGACCGGATCATCTTTCTGCGCATCTGCGAGGATCAGGGTTTCGAAAGCTATGGCCAGCTCATGGTCCTCCAGAACGGACAGCACGCCTACGACCGACTTGTTGAAATCTTCCGGAACGCCGACCGACGCTACAACTCTGGTCTATTTCACTTCGATGAAGAGAAGGGGCGGCCAACGCCACCCGATACGCTGACGCCTCACCTCAAGATCGACGATGACGTCCTGCGCGACATCTTCAAGAACCTGTACTACCCGCAGAGCCCGTACGAATTTTCGGT
>Ga0209514_10010202_pt1 | contig 10135 bp, 10 predicted proteins | sample Subgrocontami58m_FD_187452 | JGI IMG/M metagenome (GOLD analysis project Ga0209514, IMG submission 187452) | Subsurface groundwater microbial communities from S. Glens Falls, New York, USA - GMW37 contaminated, 5.8 m (SPAdes) (version 3) | ecosystem: Environmental > Aquatic > Deep subsurface >... | reverse complement strand
TAGAGCTGTTTTTCCAAAGCGTCGAACGGAGGCGGAAGCACAATAAGGACATCTTTTTTATGCACTGTATTTACCTCAATCATTGAACCGTTTCAATGAATAACATTAAAATATCAACATTTTATGCCAAAATTAGCTTTAAAAACAGGAGACTAACGTAACAAGTTATCAACATTTTTTCACTATTATGCCCATTGCGAGAAGAGGAGCGACGAAGCAATCTCCGCTTTTGCATTAGTAATCAGCCTCAAGGTGATCAGATTGCTTCGTTTCACTCGCAATGACGGCGTACACTTTTTCAATCGTCATGCATCTAAATTTAATGCGTTTGTATTAGTAATGTAAAGAAGACTTATGTTTCGGCTGGATTGTAATTGGGCTGTTATAAAAGCAAGGTAACTTATATTTAATAAACCAGTCTGTCTGGTCTGATGGGGAAAAAGATGGCAGCAAAACCGGTTATTTTTACTGAGAAATGCGACGGCTGTGGCCTCTGTGTTGAGGTGTGCAACCAGGATGCTTTAGTGATAAAAGATGGGAAGATTACTTTTAAGGGACCGGTGGAATGTGATTATTGTGGTGAATGCGAATCGGTTTGCCCCAATGAGGCTATAAATTGTTACTATGATATAGTCCTAGGCGAAGAGAACCAGTAAACTACCATACTAATCATGAATAAATATTATTGCCGTCCTCTGTTTATTAAGTAGTATCCCCACTTTGTAGCGACAATCTCAGAAAAAGAAGTTTACAACCTCCTATTTGAGACAAAAGTCGCATACATATTCCGTCTTCGCCACATACAATCTTAAGAGGTGGGAATTAATTTAATTAATCACCCTTTCCTGTCACCTGTTAGATCGTTATACAGGAGGCGAAGATGTATACCACAATTACCAATCATAAAACCGTAGTTTTGGATTTACGAACCACCCAACCTGGCGAGAGACGCTTTCGGGTATTCGACGTTTTTGATAATTTGAGGATTGGGGATACTCTAAAAGTGGTCTATAGCCATGACCTCCAGCCACTTTATTACCGCCTGCTCGCAGAGAGACGGGGTGAGTTTGTCTGGCAATCCGAAGAAGAGTCACCCGAAGAATGGGCAGCCTGGATAAAAAAGGTGAGATAACCTCTACAACGGATACGGGAGGGCCTTAACGTGATACCTCGTGAGCATGGTGGGTGGGGGATTCTATTGTTCTCGGTAGCCCTGGGGGTAGGGGCAGCAGGTAAATTTAGCCTTTCGCTGCCTTTATTCGTGATAGCTGCCTTTGCCCTTTTCTTTGCGCGTTACCCTTTGACTCTTATTGTGAAAGGTACCTCAAAAAACAGGGTAATAACCTGGGAGATTATTTATCTTTCGGTGGCTATTTTAGCTTTTATTCCTCTTCTGTTTATATTCAATCTGTGGTGGCTGGTCCCGTTTGGGATAGCCTTTATCCTCTATCTGGGGGCTTATCTGTACCTGGCAATATCTAAAAAGCAACGCACCGTCTGGGGGGAAATGGTAGGGATTAGTGGCCTTGCGATGGCATCGCCAATGGCATATTACGTAACCTCCGGGGCATGGCAAACTGGAGCTTTATATCTATGGTTGTTGAGCTTTTTATATCATGCGAGCAGTGTTTTTTACGTAAAACTTAAAGTAAGACACAAAACAATTCCGGATTTGGCGCCTTCTTTAGCCCTGAAACTAAAGATGGCCCGGGGTTTACTTCTGTATTTAGGGATGCTTCTGGTTGCCGTACTTGCCCTGGTATTCGGAAATCAAGTTCCGGTGTTAGCCCTTCTGGCTTATTTACCATTAATGGGAAAGGCCATTGTCGGGGCTTTGTCTCCTTCCAGAGTCACTTCGATCAAATCATTAGGCTGGACTGAGGTGTTCCATGGATTGGTGTTTACAAGTCTGATGGTTGTTATTTACCGTTTTTATGGTTAAATGCTATCCCCATATCACGCGGGGGTTCAAAAAATTATCGTTTAATAATCAAATAAGAGGAGGTAAGTAAATAATGAATCGTGAAGAAGCAGGTCATGGGGCACAAATTAAAAGTGGGATAAGCGGTGGCAAGGATGATGCAGCAAAATGTATGTCTTGCGGTACCGATAGCAAAACCCGTCCGTTGCTTGGCTGTCTGTTGAAAGGCGAGCATAAATGGGTTTGCGTCCGCTGTCTGCCCATGCTAATCCACGGCACCGAGTGATTCTAATCCCCCTTGGATTATAACGGGAAACAGTTTGAATAGTTAAGCAGTAAATCCTTGGACGGCGGAAATGTAACAGCAATTCGCTAATGCTAATATATTCGATAGCGGCCCATCCCAACAAAGTTGGGATGGGTCGCTATGTATTTATATCATATAGCCAATGAAGGCAAAACGTGATAACATTTCCACATAGAGGACAATATGTTTACGGATTATTTGGTTATTTCCAGATAGGTTGTTGTGTTATTTATGAAGGAAGGTCTTGAGGCCAGAATACGGGAACACATAAAACAGGATGGACCTATTTCCTTTGCTGAATATATGGAGATAGCCCTCTACGACCAGGAAGAAGGTTATTATGTAACCCCATCGGTTGGCCGTGATTATTATACGAGCCCCTCAGCCCATCCTGTTTTTGGTGCGTTGGTGGCTATCCAGTTAGAAGAAATATGGTCCTTAATAGGCCAACCCGAATCTTTTCCAGTGGTAGAGCTAGGTGCAGGGCGTGGAACACTGGGTAGAGATATCCGGGATTACGCATTGAACATTTCCTCTGACTTTGCAGAGGCAATTGACTATATACCGGTTGAAAAGCACTGGGGTAAAATACCCGAGTTACCTATAGAAGGTTGCTTTATCTCCAACGAGTTTATGGATGCGTTGCCTACCCATATCGTTGTAAAAAAAGATGGCTCCATAAAGGAGGTAATGGTAACTATACAGGGCGATAGCCTGACCGAGATCCTTATGGACCCGTTGCCGGGAGTATTGAAGCATCTGGATGAGGAACTCAACGTCGGTCCTGAAAAGCTCGTCTTAACTGAAGGGTATCGGACCGAGGTAAACCTGGAAGCACCCCGGTGGATGGCTGCGGTGGCTAAGGCACTGAACCGGGGAATAGTATTGACTATTGATTATGGTTATTCGGCAACAGAACTTTATTCACCTGAAAGGCGGAAAGGAACGTTGCTTTGTTATCATCAGCATACATATAATGAAGAGCCTTTGCAGCAGGTGGGTTGCCAGGATATTACCACCCACGTTGATTTTACCGCATTGATTCGTACCGGAGAAAAAAAGGGATTGTCTACCAAAGGCTTTATAACTCAACGGGAATTCCTCAATAACCTCGGTATTCAGCACTATATTCGTGCATTAGGCAATCTTGGTCTATCGTCCCTGGAATATCAAGCTAACCTTTATGCTATTCAGGAATTAATACGGTCTGAGGGAATGGGGTCTTTTCGGGTGCTGCTTCAAACCAAAAGGATGGAAGGCGCTAAATTCAAAAGTCTTCAAAAGGAGACTGATAGCAGATATAAACCGCCAACGATAGTGCCGAAACTCCGACTGGAACATTTGCCATTGTATCAGGCAAAGTATTCACTATCAGAGAAAACGATAGGAGAGGAGATTAGTCTATGGCCGCCGACATAGCATTGGAAGCCTTGAAACAGGCGTTGAACCTGGAAAAGGAGGGTATCCTTTTCTACAAAGAAGCTGCAGAAAAGGTCAAGGATGCTGCGGGGCAAAAAATATTCCTGGCTCTAGCTGAAGATGAGCGGGACCATCAAAGGATTCTTTCAGCGCAGATTCGCTCTCTGGAATCAGGCAAGGGGTGGAGCCGTTTCCCGGAAACTGAAGGCGTGGAGCCAATAAAGGGCGCGCCATCTTTATTTCCAAAGGGAAAGGCTGATGTACAAAAAGCCGTCGCTACTGTCTCCACTGAGTTAGAGGCAATCAGGTTTGGCCTGGATATCGAGAATCGTAGCTATGAATTTTATTTTAAGGCTTCCCGTGAAACCAAAATAGCCGAGGCAAAAGCAATGTACAGTTTTCTTGCTGAGATGGAGAGAGGCCACTTTGATACTCTTATGATGCGGTATGAGGGATTGGGTGGACCGGTTGGGTGGACATATTAAGATTAATATATATTATTTTAAGATGTTTTTTACCAGACCGTCATTCCGGTACTCCACTGTAACGTAACTCGACTTAACAGGACCGGGATATTCGTTAAAATAAGCTAATTGTGGATAACTCAATTTACATTTAAGAGTTGAACGGATAATTATAGTAATAAAAAATAGGATACTATGATAAACAGCCGGTATCGCCAAAAATTTAGTTTTGGCTCGTCGGGTATCAGAGAGATAGTAACAGCAGAATTTATCGAAGCAGCTTACCATTTGGGATTGTCTCTGAGTAGTGGCTATCACCGGTTGATAGTTGGGGGTGATACCAGGGTGTCCACCCCCGCTATGAAATATGCCTTATTTTCAGGTCTGCTGGTGGGTGGAGGGGAAGTGCAGGATGCTGGAGTGATACCTACGCCAACCCTGGCCTTTGCTACGCATCATTTTCAGGCTGGCGTCATGATAACTGCGTCGCATAATCCTCCGGAGTATAATGGCATTAAGCTATGGAATGCCGACGGTTCTGCTTTTAACGATACACAAAGAGAGCTATTGGAATCACAAATAGCTGCACCATATAAATACCCCGATATCTCCCGGAACCAAATATCTGATGTCCATGCCTATCCATCGGCGAAAAACGACCACCTGACACGGATCCTCTCTGATTTTCCCGATAGTTTAAATTTGAAGGTAGTAGTGGATGCCGGCGGTGGCGCCGCCAGCCTGGTTACCCCGAACCTGTTAAGGCAAATGGGTTGCCAGGTTATATCTCTAAACTGTCATCCTACAGGGTTTTTCCCCCGTCCCAGCGAACCATTACCGGAGAACCTGGCCACACTAATTCAAGCGGTAAAGGCCACCGGAGCTGACCTGGGATTGGCCCACGATGGAGATGGAGATAGACTGGTAGCCGTTGATGACATGGGGAGGGTTGTGCCCGGCGATAAGCTACTGATACTTATAGCCAATTCTCTTAATGCCAGAAAGGTGATAACAACGGTAGATGTTTCGATGATTGTGGAAGAAGCCGGTTTTCAGGTCCTTAGAACCCGGGTTGGGGATGCCTTCATTTCCCAGGAAATTAAAAAAGGAGGGGATTTTGGTGGTGAGGCGGCGGGAGCCTGGATATTTCCAAAGGTCTCCCTTTGCCCCGATGGTATATATGCTGCCGCTGTAGTAGCCCATATCGTATCTAAAGAAAGATTGTCGGTGTTGATAGATGCTATCCCATCCTATCCGATATTGCGTGCGAGTTTCCCCACCAATAAACAAATCATGGCACTGATTGAAGAAGAGTTTATGAAATTGCAGCCATTATCAGTGACCCGCCTGGATGGTTTGCGTCTGGATATGGGGGATGGCTGGCTGTTAATCCGGCCTTCAGGTACGGAGCCCAAGTTGAGATTAACGGTCGAAGCACGAGAGCAGAAACGGGCCGAGGAACTATTTAACTCAGGTAAAGCTGTTATTCAAGCGTGCCAGAAGAGGTCCAATTCTATAGTGGAGGGGTTATGAAAGCAGTAATACTGGCGGCAGGCGAGGGAGTCAGGTTACGCCCTTTAACCGAGACCAGGCCCAAGGTCATGCTACCCCTGGCCAACCGTCCTATCCTGGAGCACATTTTAACCGAGGCTGCTCAGGCGGGTTTGAAGGAATTTATATTCATTGTTGGTTATCAGTCTCAAACCATAGAGCAATATTTCCGGGATGGCGCCAGTTGGGGCGTCCACATCGAATACGTCAGTCAACGTAAACAACTGGGTACAGCCCACGCCCTAAGAACATTAACGCAACTGGGAAATGAACCTTTTGTGGTTATCAACGGGGACTCTCCGGTTAAAACCCTGGATATTAAACTCATAGCAGCCAGTGAACACATCGCAATGGGAGTAATCGAACACCCCAATCCGAAACACCTGGGGGTTGTGGAGACGGAGGGCGATAGAGTAGTACGAATCCATGAAAAAAAGGAGAAGCCCCCTTCTAATTTAGCCAATGCCGGCCTTTACCTTTTTACGCCAGATATATTTCCTGCCTTATTCAGGACTGAAAAGTCACCCCGTGGCGAATATGAACTCACAGATTCTTTGCAAATGCTAATTGATGAAGGTAAAATAGTAAAGTCTGTCGCCATAGGATACTGGCAGGATTTAAGTTATCCATGGGATTTATTGGAAGCAAACAGCTCGCTTTTGGCTAGTTTAAAACCTCAGAATCAAGGGATTATCGAAAAGGGCGTTACAATTAAAGGTGCGGTATCCATTGGTAAAGAAACTACTGTAAGGGCGGGAGCTTATATTATTGGCCCGGTGATAATCGGAGACAATTGCGAGATAGGTCCCAATTGTTATATACGCCCCAGCACAGCAATTGCGGATGACTGCCATATCGGTCATGCTGTAGAGGTAAAGAACTCCATCATAATGCAGGGGAGTAAAATCCCCCATTTGAGCTATGTTGGCGATAGTGTCATAGGGCAGGACTGTAATTTAGGAGCAGGTACAATTATTGCTAATCTAAGACTGGATAAAGGACCGGTTCATGTGCTTGGTAAAGATACTCAACGGGTGAAATTTGGAGCTATTATCGGAGACCACGTTCAGACAGGCATTAATGCTTCGATAAATGTCGGGAGTTTAGTGGGTAGTGGTACCTTTATCGGCCCTGGTGCAATTATAAGTGGTATTATTGATAAAAACTCAAAAGTATTCTGATTGCTTTGGGGAGATATGAGTGAGTAATAACCTTCGGCGGGTAAAACAGGCAGTAGTGCTGGCCGCGGGTGAGGGACAGCGGCTCAAGCCATTTACGGCATCAAAGTCGAAGGTGATGATCCCGATTGCCAATAAGCCTATCCTCCAATACGTCGTAGAAGCTCTGGCTATGAACGGGATCACCGAGGTGATTCTTGTCGTTGGATACGAACGAGAGCATGTCCAGGACTACTTCGGCTCTGGTGAACAATTCGGTGTACGTATTAATTACATCGTACAAAAACAGCAGATTGGGACGGGCCATGCGTTAAAGCAAGCGAAAGGGGCTGTTGACGAAAACTTTTTGGTATTAGCCGGTGACAATATCATCGAGCCAAGTACCATAAGTTCTTTTGTATTGGTCCCACCTAATTCGGTTCTGGTTAAACAACAGGAGAATGTATCAAAATATGGCGTAGTTACCATGCAGGGAGGGGTCGTTACGGATTTAGTGGAAAAGCCTTCGGAACCACTTAGCAATTTAGTAAACATCGGCATCTATATGCTGAACCGAAAAATATTCCAGTATTTAGAGCAAGAGGTTGGTCTTCCGCAAGCCCTGAACCAGATGATTTCAGAGGGCGGGATCGTCACGACTCAGGAAACACAGGGAGTATGGCTTGATGCAGTCTATCCCTGGGATATCTTAACTCTTAATCAGCAAGCATTGGGCAGGGTTGTATCTAAAATTGGCGGTGTTGTTGAGAGCGGAGTAAATATACGGGGTATAGTACACGTAGGCAAGGATACGATAATCCGCTCCGGGAGCTATTTTGTTGGCCCTGTAGTTATTGGCGATAACTGCCAGATCGGGCCGAATGTATGTCTGTTCAGTGATACCAGTATCGGCGATGGAGTGACCATAGCTCCCTTTACCATTATCAGGAATAGTGTAGTCGGCAGGGACACCTCTATCGGGCCGGGTTCGTTCATCGAGGATACCGTTATCGACCAGGGATGTTTCGTAGGCAGCCATTTTATTGCCCGGAGCAACGATTCGGACATACGAGTGGATAAAGAAATATATCAAGTCAAATGTGGGGTATTCATTGGAGGGGATTGTAATATTGAAGACGGTGTGTTAATACATCCAGGTGTAATTGTGGGTAACGGCGCCAGTATTCGAAGTATGAAAGTTATTACCGAAAACATTCCTGAAAAAAGCTGGGTGGTTTAATTATGTGCGGTATCGTTGGTTATGTGGGTAATAAATCCGCTCAACCCATTTTGATGCATTCTTTAAAAAGGCTGGAATACCGTGGATATGATTCCTGTGGTATAGCTCTGGCCGGTAGTGATCTTGAAGTATATAAAGATGTGGGCCGGATAGACGCATTAGCAACTAAACTTAACTCTAATGGTTGTTCAATCGGCATTGGTCACACTCGTTGGGCCACCCATGGGAAGCCATCCCGTATAAATGCCCATCCTCATACTGATTGCTCCGGCCAATTTGCAGTTGTCCATAATGGAGTCATATCTAATTATCTGGAATTACAAACCCAACTAATCCTGGAAGGACACCACTTTTCCTCTGAAACAGATAGCGAAGTGCTTGCTCACCTTATTGAAAAGTATTATACAGGCGATTTAGTGTCAGCGGTTAAAACAGCCTTGACCTATATTAAAGGTTCATATGCTATTATCGTTCTGGGTAAAGACACTCCGTATATCGTTACCGCCAGATATGAAAATCCCGTGATAATAGGCGTAGGTTATCATGAAAATATAGTTGCTTCTGATGTTCCAGCGGTTCTGGATTATACCAACAAGGTAATTATCCTGAAAGATGGGGACATCGCTACTGTCAGCCGGGAATCCGTGAAGGTTTGTAATAATGGCCGGGAACAAACGAGAAACTGTAATGTTATTTCCTGGGATATTAATGAGGCTGAAAAAGGCGGCTATGAGCACTTTATGCTCAAGGAAATACATGAACAACCCAAAGCGATCGCCGAGACCCTTCGAGGCTGCTTGAGCAAGGTGGAACCGCAGGTAAATCCGGGAATAAAAATACCAGATAATATCGAAGATGTACTTTTATTGGGTTGCGGTAGTTCTTATCATGCAACAATGATAGGAAAGTATGTTTTGGAGTTAATAGTCGGAATACCGACCAGAGTGGAGCTAGCCTCGGAATTCAACCATGCCAATCCAGTTTTAAGGAAAACATGGACTATAGGAGTTACCCAATCTGGCGAAACTGCAGACACCCTGATGGCTTTAAAAAAAGCCAGGCAGCTAGGAAGCCACACATTGGCGATCACGAATGTAGTCGGCAGCAGCGTGACACGCCTTGTGGACCAGTGCTTCTATACCCGGTCAGGCCCTGAAATAAGCGTCGCCGCAACCAAGACTTTTATCACTCAGCTTATGGCATTTTATCTATTAGCTTTATCTTGGCCGGGAGTTGATTATAAGTATAAATATGGCCTTATACAGGATTTGGGCAGGCTATCCAGTAAGGTCCAAAGATTACTGAATCATCAGGCTGAGATAGCTAAACAGGGGGCAAATTTAGCCCGTTTTGAAAACGCTCTATACGTTGGCCGGGGCATCAACTATCCGGTAGCCCTGGAGGGAGCTTTAAAGCTAAAAGAAATATCGTATATCCATGCCGAAGGTTATGCCGCAGGTGAACTAAAGCACGGTCCTTTTGCTTTACTAACCCCTCAAACCCCCGTCATAGCAATAGCCGGGTTAGATAGCACACGGGAGATGTTTTTAGCTAATATAAGGGAGATAAAAGCCAGGGAATCACCCCTTCTGGCTATAGCTGACGAAAGGGATACAGAAATAGATAAGTATGTTGACTGTGTAATCAGAGTTCCCAGCACGGAACCTTTATTGTCTCCCGTGATAAATAGTGTTGCATTGCAGTTGCTTGCCTATTTTGCAGCCGAGGCGAGAGGTTGTCCCATAGATTTACCTCGCAATCTGGCTAAGAGTGTAACTGTACCTTAGGCAACATCGGGCAAATAAATTTATACCCAGATATCGTGAGTGTACAGACAGTATCAATGTCTTTCATGTCCCTGTAGCTCAGGGGATAGAGCAACTGCCTTCTAAGCAGTGGGTCGGGAGTTCGAATCTCCCCAGGGACGCCACAGCTTCAGCCAGACCTACAAGCCGGGAGATTTCTAACCGCCTCAGGATCTCACCATAGACTTGCAGCTACAGGTAAAGCAGAGCGCTCCTTCAGCATAAGGGCATTTTTCGTGCAACTGGCGCGACAGATGCCGCAACCGAAGCA
>Ga0209514_10010196_pt1 | contig 10142 bp, 7 predicted proteins | sample Subgrocontami58m_FD_187452 | JGI IMG/M metagenome (GOLD analysis project Ga0209514, IMG submission 187452) | Subsurface groundwater microbial communities from S. Glens Falls, New York, USA - GMW37 contaminated, 5.8 m (SPAdes) (version 3) | ecosystem: Environmental > Aquatic > Deep subsurface >... | reverse complement strand
GAGCCGCCGTGACGGGGCACCCGACGCCGACCTCAGCCGGGGTCGGTCCTGGATCCGACGGCACCCCCTTCGGTCGCTATCGACTCCTTTCCCCGCTCGGCCACGGCGGCAGCGGCGTGGTCTGGAAGGCCTACGACACCAGCCTGCGCCGCGTCTTCGCGCTCCGGCAGATCCTTCCCGAGGACGCCGGTGGCCCCGAGTGCGTGCAGCGCTTCCTCGCCGAAGCGCGCCATGCATCCAAGCTCCGTCATCCCCACATCCTCTCGGTCCACGAGGTCGGGGAAATCGACGGCCGCGCCTACGTCACCGTGGAGTTCGTCGAGGGCCGGACCTTCCTCGCCTACCTGGAGGGGGTGCACGGCGCAAAGCCTCCGCGTCCGCCCGCGGACCTGCTGCGCCACGAGATCGCCATTCTCGCTCACGTCGCCGAGGCCGTCGCCCATGCGCACAGCGAGGGTATCACCCACCGGGCGCTCAAGGCCTCCAACATCCTGCTCGACCGCAAGGACCGGCCGTACTTGATGGACTTCGGCTTCACGCGGAAGCTGGGAACCGAGGCCGGCCCGCCGCCCCCCGCGATCGTACGCCGGCTTGCGGGTGGCCCGGTCCTGGGCACCCCCGACTTTCTCAGCCCAGAGCAGGCGATCGGGGACGGCGCGCGCATCGGCCCGCGCAGCGACCTGTGGGCGCTCGGCGTCATCCTCTACGAAGTCCTCGCCGGCCGCCTGCCGTTCCACGCATCCACGCCCTGGGCGACCATCGCCGCGATCCTCGACATCGATCCCCCGGCGATCGGCAGGGACCACCGGCCGGTCCCGGAGGACCTCGAGGCGCTGTGCGGCTACCTCCTCCAAAAGGACCCCGAGCAACGGCCCGCCCGCGCCGCCGAGGTCGCCGAAGACCTGGTCCACTGGCTCCGCGGCGAACCGCTCCGCGCGCGCCGGCCCGGGCTGCTCACACGCTGGTCGAAGCGCCTGGGATTTTGAGTTGCGGGCGCCTCACGACGTCGCTACACTCGCACCATGCGCCACCTCCATTCCCCACGCCGCGCCGGCTTCACCCTCACCGAGCTCATGGTCGCGCTCACCATCATCGCGATCGCCCTCGGCATCGGCATGGCGATGCTCGGGCGCACCGACAAGGGCATGGGTCTGCGCGCCGGCACCGGCCAGGTGATGGCCGCGGTCCGCTTCGCCCGCTCCGCCGCCATCACCGAGCGCAGCCCGTCCTACGTGGTGATCGACGCCGAGGATCGCACCATCTCCTTCATCAGCAAGAAAACCATGGGGCTCTGGCATCTCGAGGATGACGTCACCACGGGGGCACTGGGACGAAACGGCGCGCCCAACGGCGGCCGGCGCATCCCCGGCCGGATCGGCCAGGCCTGGCATTTCCCGGGGAGCGGAGCCATCGATTGCGGCCCCATCGCTCCGTTCGCCCCCGAGCAGGGACTGGTTCTCGAATGCTGGGCCCTGGTCGACGAGCGCAGCGAGCAGTCCCTCGTCTCCAAGGGCGACGACTATGGCATCCGCGTGACCAAGCAGGGCTACCTCGAGGCGTGGGTGGGGGACGAAATCATCACGACCGCCCCGGACAAGGTGCCGTTGAAGAAGTGGTTCTACGTCGAAGCGATCCTCACCACCGCGCTCCCCCCGCCCCTTCCAGAGCCCGAGCCCGCCGAGGTCATGGACGACGGAAAAGGCAAGGACGACAAGGGCGGCAAGGACGGGAAGGACGCGAAGGACGCGAAAGACGACGGCAAGAAGGTCGAGGCCAAGGGCGCCAAATTCGAAGACGGGAAAGCGCCCGCCGCCCCTGCCGCGGAGCGGGTCCGCACCTTCGTTCTCTACGTGAACGACCAGTTGATCGCGTCGACCGAGATCTCCGGGAGCGTGATGGCCTACCTGCCGCGCAGCTCGGCCAAGCTCACCCTCAGCTCGAGCGACGCGCCCATGCGCGGGGCGCTCGACGAGGTGCGCGTGAGCGCGCTCGTGGAAGGCGAACGCTATCGCCTGCCCGAGAAGGTCGAGTTCGACTCGCCGAGCCAGACCCTGCGCTTCGACGGCACCGGCAAGCTCGGGGGTCCGGCCGAGATCCGGCTCAAGTCGGGGGTGGACACCGAGAGCATCCGGGTCGGCGTGCTGGGCAACATGGAGTGATCCAAGCGCGCCCCCGACCGGCGGCATCTGCCTGGCCCGCCGACCGGCGGGCGACACTCTGGTCGCGCGCTGGGCGGAGCGTATCCAGCTGCACCTGGCCTTCAAGGCCGATTGCAGGCGGGTCATTCACGAATGGCGGAGCCGTTGGCGAAGGGGCCCCGCGGCATCGGCGTCGTCCGGCTCCGGGCCGCCGGGGTCCGAAGAGGCCGGATCCGGACGCGGAAATGCCTCGAGCGGGAATGCGATGCGATTCACCGTCCGCGACGTCGATAGCGGCACCGCACTCGACGAGTACCTCACCCAGCGGATCCGCCGCGCCTCGAAGCAGTCGATCCGCGATTGGATCGGACGCGGGCTCGTCCGCGTGAACGGGAAGGGGTGCATCCCCAAGCGGCCGCTCATGCCGGGCGACGAAGTGACGGTGGAGGTTCCGGAGGCGGACTTGCCCGGTCCTGCCTTCGGCGCGGCCATGGAGATCCCGGTGATCTACGAGGACGACCGCCTGGTCGTGCTCGACAAGCCTGCGGGGATGCCGGTGCTGCCCGGCCGATTCGCCGGTGAGCCGAGCGTGTACGGAGAGCTGCTGGAGCAATTCGACGCGGCCGCCGGTCCAGCGGAACATCCGGGCGAGAGCATGCGGAACCGGGAAGGCGCGACGAGTGGGGGCGGGGAGCCGAATGAGCGGGGGCAGACGAGCCCGGTCGGTGAAGGAGAGGCGGAATTCGAGGCGGCCGGGCCGACTCCGCTGATCAAGCCGCGGGTGGTGCATCGGATCGACCGCGAAACGAGCGGGCTGCTGGTGGTGTGCAAGGACGAGGCCTCTTCGCGCGCGCTCTCCGTGCAATTCGAGAACCGCGAGGTCTGCAAGACCTACCTCGCCCTCGCCGAAGGCGCGCCCGCGCAGGATGCCGGCCGGATCGACGCGGCGGTGGAGCCGGACCCGCGCGGCGAGGGCCGCTGGCGCGAGGCTGCGGCGGATTCACGCGGCCGCCTGCCTCCGGAGGCCAAGGAAGCGGCCACCGAATGGCGGGTGCGCACGCGTTGGCGCGGCTATTCCCTGCTCGAGCTGCACCCGCTGACCGGCCGGACGCACCAGATCCGGCTGCACGCGCGCGTCCTGGGCCACCCGCTGCTCTGCGACCCGCTCTACGGGCGCCGGACGGAGTTCTTCCTCTCCGACGTGAAGCGGGGCTACAAGCGGAAGGAAGGGGAGCCGGAGCGGCCGGTCCTCGCGCGGCTCGCCCTGCACGCGCATGCGCTGAGCTTCCGCCATCCCACGGACGGGCACGAAGTCTCCTTCACCTCGCCGCTGCCCAAGGACCTGGAGAAGGTGGTGAAGCTGCTCGAGCGGCACGCGAGGTAAAAGGCCCGCGGCGAACGGTAGGCGGCAGACGCCGGCGGGTCGGGGTACATTCACCGCCGAGGGGGGGACTGGCTCTGCCGAGGGGGGGACTGGCCCTACTGTAGTGATTCAAGGGGTCATTCCCCACCGCAGGATTCCCGGTCATGCCGATCACAACGGCCGTCCCCCGGGCGAAACCGCTGGGGGGCGGGCCGTTGCGTGCGCCTACCTCCGCCCGCCGATCCACACGGTGCCGTCCTTCACCGCCCATTTCGCCCCGTTGGTCTCGCAGAGCATCGTCAGGCAGCGATCGAGCGCGAGATCCTTCACCCGCAGCGTCACCGGGCGCTCCGCGATCTCCGGGTCGGCTCCGATGTCGATCACGAAGTTGACTCCGGTGAAATCGCGCAAGAAGGCCACCACGTCGCTGAAGGGGGCGGCCGCGAAATCGAGGCTGATGCGCGTGGACTCCAGCTGGGTGCGGACCTGGGCGTCGGCCGAGCCGGCCTCGAGCGGATGCGCCACTGCGGACCGCCGCTCGGCTGCACGCCGCGCGCCCGCCGCGCGCATCTCCTGCGCCCCTTCCGGAGTGGTGAGCGTCACCACGCCCTCGCCGTACACCACCTCCAGCGAGTACTGAGCGCACATCAGCTTCAGCACGTTGTGCAGGGCGAGATCGCGCAGAGTGAGCGTGATCGGCTCGATCTGGTCGATCTTCACCCGGCTGCCGTCGATCACCATGTTGAGCTGCGAGAGCTCGCGCAGGTATTCGATGATATCCACCAGCGGCGTGTCGACGAAATTCACCTGCACCTTCTGGGTGTGGGCGCGGCCCCACATCCGGGCCGACGGGCCGTCCACGATCCCGTCGGCGAGGGCGTCCAGGGCCAGCCCCGCCCGCCCGCGCGACTTCGCCTCCAGGGCGTCCAGGCCGCGACGCAGTTCCGCGCCGCCGTCGGGGCCGAGCGCCGCGAGCAGGGAAAAAGCGGCGTCAAACACTTTGGGATCCTCGCTCCCCAGGTCGGCCAGGAAACCGCCGTGTGCCTGGGGCTTGTCGCCGGCCGCTCCGGCCTCCGACTTTTCGATCTCGCGCAGCCGCCCCGCGGCCTTCTCCGCCGTCTCGCGCTGGCCGCCGAACTTGTCCAGAACCGTGCGATACGCCGCCGCGGCCTCATCGGCCCGGCCGAGCTTCTCCAGGCAGGCGCCGATCTGCAATTGCGCACGCGCCGCCACCTCCTGTTCCTCCCGCTCGCGCTCCACCGCCTTCCGGTAGAAACCGATCGCCTTCTCCAGATCTCCTTCGCTCGTCTCCGCGTACCACCCCTGATAGAAGAGGTCCTCGGCCCCCGAGCCCTCCGCCCAGACCCCGCCTGCCCCCACGAAACCCGTCAGGATCACCCCCGCCACGATCGTCGTCCAATTCCGGCTCATGTGCATCTCCTTCTCACAATCGGAACGACGGAGGTTATAGCCGAAGTCGCCCCGCGAGTTGTCACCAGCGCGTCGAAGAATTGTATGAAATTGTAGAAGACCTCAGCACGTCCCGTCCGCGCCGATCTGCCGAGTCATCGCACCCTCTGCCGTTGGACCATCCGGATTACCCACCGGCAACATCGTCGCGAATGCGACGATCTGGCGAGGAATCCCACGCTCTGCCGTTGGACAATCCGTGCAATCCGGACAATCCGCGTATTCCGTAGTTCCGTCGGTTGCGGCGGAAGCCGCGCTGGGCAATCCGTCCCATCCGCGTATTCCGTAGTTCCCGTCCGGTCGACTCGGGCAAACCGAGCCCGCCTCGGATTCCGGCAACCTACGGCACCAGCTTGTACCCCGCCCCGTGCACGGTGACGATGTGGCGCGGGTTGCGCGGGTCGGGCTCGAGCGCGCGGCGGAGCTTGACCACATAGTTGTCCACCGTGCGATCGGTGGGGCCCGCGTCCACCCCCCACACCTCCTGGAGAATCTCGCCGCGGGAAACCACCTCGCCCGGACGGCGCGCCAGCAGCGCCAGGATCTCCGCTTCGAAGTGCGACAGCGCGCGGGTGCTCTTGCCCTGGCTCCGGGCCTCGTAGCGGTTGCAGTCCACCGTCCACTCGCCCACGGAGACCTCCCCCGGACCGGCGAGCCGACGCTCCGCGCGCCGCACCAGCGCCTTGACCCGCGCCAGCAGCTCGCGCAATCCGAACGGCTTGGTCAGGTAGTCGTCCGCGCCCAGCTCCAGGCCGACCACCTTGTCCACTTCCTGGCTCTTCGCGGTGAGCATGAGGATCGGCATGGTCCGGCCGCGCGCCCGCAGCTCGCGGCAGACCTCGAGCCCGTCCATCTTCGGCAGCATCACGTCGAGGATCACCAGGTCCGGCTTTTCCTTCACCGCCGTCTCCAGCCCACGCGCGCCGTCGGCGGCATGCAGCACCCGATACCCCTCGAACTCCAGGTTGTGGCGCAGCCCGAGCGCCAGGTCGGCATCGTCCTCGACGATGAGCACCAGCAGCATGTCGGGCCACCCCCGGCTCACGATTCCGACGACGGCCGGTCGGGCGCGGCCGGCAGATGGAGGACCCACCGCGCGGCTCCGTCGCGCGGGAAGTCAAGCCACGATCCCGTGCCGGCAGACCAGGAGCGTAAGGTCGTCGCTCGACGCGGCAGTGTCCCGGTGCTCCTCGACCGCCTGCACCACGCCGTTCAGCAAGCCCGCGGCGTCGGCTTGGGGATACCGGTTGACGGCAGCCAACAATCGGCCCCCGCCGAACTCCTCCCCCGCTGGGCTCTTCGCACCCGTCACGCCGTCGCTGTAGAAGACCAGGCGGTCGTTCGGCTCGAAGCGGACCAGCGTATCTTTCAGGACCGCGTCGAAGCGCTGGGCCTGGTCGAGGCCCATGGCGATTCCCGGGGACTCCAGGACCACCGCGGACCCCATCTTCCGACCCCGGAACACGGGTGGGGTGTAACCGGCGTTCGCCAGGATCATCACGCGCCCCGCGGGGTCGAGGGCGCCATAGACCGCGCGCACGAGCAGCTCCCGGCGGACGCCCTTCACGAGGTGCCGGTTCACGTCCTTGAGCAAGGCTTTGGGGGAGACGCGCATGGGCGCGAGGCTGCGGAACAGGGTGCGGACCAGCGCCAGCACCATGGGCCGCGAGGGATCCTCGCCCGACACGTCGGCGATCACGAAGCCCCAGCGGCCGTGCGGCAGGGGGATCAGGTCGCAATAGTCCCCGCTCGTCTCCTGGGCCGTGTGCTGGATGGCGGCGAAATCGAAACCTGCGAGGACCGGGATCTCTCGCGGGACGAAGCACGCCTGCTGGATCTCACAGGCCCGCGCGGGGTCGTGCTCCCCCCGGGCGACCCCTTCCCGTGACGACGGCTCGTCCTGCGGGCAGAGGTCCATCAGCGCGATCATGAGATCGGTGGGCTCGACCGGCTTGTCGAGGAACCGCAAGTTCGGATGGGAGGCCACCGCGGGCGCGTTCCGGAGGTCGGCCTTCGTCGTGGTCACCACCACCGGCGGCGCGCCTGGCAGCGCGGCGAAGCCCTTCAGGATCTCGACGCCGTCGGCGCCGGGGAGATCCAGGTCCAGGATCACGCAAGCGAAGGGCCCGCCCACGCGATAGGTCTCGAGCCCGTTCGCGCCCTGGGCCTCCGCGACGACTTCATAACCGGATTTCACGAGGTCGTTCAGGTACCCTGCGAGCGCTCGAGCATCCGCGTCCAGGACCAAGACCCGACGGCGCCCGACGTCCTGCGGTCCCCGCACGCCGGGGAAAAGCTGGAAGAGCCGGTTCATGCGCCCTTCGACCTCCTCGGCCGCGCCCCCCGCCGCGATCACCCCGGTCGCGATCCTGCTCATCAGGCCCAGGAACTCCCCGGCCGCAGGCGCCAGGACATCGACGCAGTTCCGGAGCTCCTCGGCCGGGAGTTTGCCCGCCAGGATCTCCGCCTCGAGGATGCCGGAGTGGACGACGGGGTCGAGGCAACGGAGCACGTCGAGTAGATCGCGGGTCTCGAAGTGCTGCGCATATGCGCCGAAGAGGATCTGCTGGCACTCGTCGGGAAGGCCCTGGAGGACCTCCCGAACGGCTTCGAGGGCCGGACCCAGGCCGGCCGCAGGTTGGATCATCCGGGAGAGCAACTGGTTCAAACAGTGCTGGAGCTTCTCCCGGGCCACGCCCTCTTCCAGTGCGCCGAGATGGGGATCGATGCCGCGGAAGAAACTGACGACCGCCTGGGGGGTCACGCCGGCGCCGGTGCCGCCGGTTCCCCCCTTGGCGCTGCCCAACGTACGGTCGAACGCCAGGTCGAGCGCCCCGAGCGGGTCCACGGCCGGGTCGATCCCGCCGGTTCCGGTGTCCGTCGGCGCCTCGTCGGGCCCGGCAGTGGGGCCGCGCGACCGTACTCCTGTGCCGCCGACGGCGGGGCCGCGCGACCGTACCCCTGTGCCGCCGGCGGCGGGGCCGCGCGATCGCTCCCCTGCGCCGCCGGCGCCGACGTCCTCGCCCGACCCTTCATCGAAGCCGGTCTTCGTCACGACCTCCTGGTCGTCGGTCACGAGAACGAATCGCGCCTCGATCACCTTGATGATGCGGAAGGGCTGCAGGAGTTCCGGCCGGATGCGTTTTTCCTTGAGCACGTCTTCGGCCTTCATGCCCATGAGCCGGATCAGCTGGAGGAGCTCCCCCTGGGGCATGCCCGGCCGCAGGACGAACTTGGCGATGCGCGTGGTCTTGAGCAGGTTGAGGAAAACCGCGACCACATCCGACTTGTCCTCGACGATCTCCTCCTGCACGACCAGGTTGTCCTGGTCCCTACCGAGCGAGAAGGTGTCTTTTCCCTGGTAGCACTGAGCGAGGGCTGCCGCAAGGCGCTCGAGGTCGGTCTGGACGGTGGGGTGGTCGTCGGCAAAGGTCTTGAGTTCCTTGACGAGCTTGTTGAAGAAGCGGAAGAAGGTGAAGACGGGCTTCTGGAGTTTCGCCATCGGGACACCTGAATGAAGGACCCGCGGGGAAGCCGGCGCAGGATCCAGGGGGAGGACGCCGACTCCTTGCCCTCTGCGCCACGCGGTCGCGCACAGCCACCGATCGCTTCGAGGACGCACCGGATGGCAGATTGTATCCCGTCTTCGCGACTCGCTCAAGTGCGAGAGTCGCCCGGTCGCCCGAAGGAGAAGCGCGTGAAAGCGGTGGCCGAATGCGGCCAGGCCCTGGAGGTGAACCCGGCGTCCGCCGAGGCGTACTGGCGCCGCGGTCGGCTCCACCACGTCCAGGGGCACATGTACCCGGCAGCCGGCAAGCCCTTGCGCTCCCGTTCACTCGCCGGAGAGCGACCGCAAGTCCACGATCAGGTCTTCCCGCTCCGCCCTCGAGAGATCGCGCGTGCCGCGGTGGCGGTCGTCCGGATCGGCCGTGGTCAGAAGGTCCTCCAGCGCCGCCGCGCGGCCGTCGTGGAGGTACGGCGCCGTGGCGTGGATGCCCAGGAGCGAGGGGGTGTCGAAGGCGGGCACCAGCCGCTCCCCGGGCGCGCCGCCGGTCCCGACGTCGTGCATCTTGCGGTCGGTGAAGAGCGGCGGGACGTGACAGGCCGCGCAGCCCGCCTGACCTCATCCTCCGTGATGCTGGCCTGCGCGGTCGGCCGACGATGGCGGCCGGTCGGGCGCGGCCGGCAGGAACACGTGGAAGACCGAACCGCCCCCCTCGCGCGCGGTTGCCCAGACCCGGCCGCCATGCGCCGCGATCGCGTGCTTGACCAGGGCGAGCCCGAGCCCGCTGCCCTTGCGCGTCCGGACCCGCTCGTCGGCGCCGCGCGCGAACGCGTCGAAGATCCGCTCGCGCTCGCCCACGGGCACCCCGATTCCCCGGTCCGCGACCTCCACTTCCGCGCCGCCGTCGCGGGCGGAGGCGCGGACCTCGATTACCTTGTCCCCGTCGGAATACTTGGCGGCATTGTCCAGCAGGTTCGACAGCGCGGAGACCAGGGCGCCGCGGTCCGCCGCGACGGCGGGGGGCGCGTCGAAGTGCAGCTCGACCCGGAAGCCCTCGCGCGCGAACCGCTCGCGGTGCGCCGCGACGACCTCTGCGAGCAACGGGCCCAGCTCGGTGCGCTCGATGCGATAGGTCCGCCGGCCCTGGTCGATCCGCGAGAAATCGAGGATGTTGTCGATCATCGCCGAAAGCCGCTCGCTCTCGCGGGCGATCGTCCGCACGTATTCGGCGCGCTGCTCCTCACCGGCCACCCGGCCGAGTGCGAGAGTCTCGGCGTACATGCGAATGACCGAGACCGGGGTCTTGAGCTCGTGGGAAACGTGCGCGACGAATTCGCCCTTGAGCGCGGCCAGTTCCGCTTCCTGGCGCGCCGCGCGAACCAGCAGGACCAACGCCGCGACGCTGACCGCGAGCAAGCCGACGGCCGCACCCGCGAGCGCCCACTGCTGCGCGCGCAGCCCGGACTCGATGGCCGCCGCGTCGCGCAGGGATGGCGCCGCGCCGATCACTTCGGAGGCCGTGCGCAGATGTTCGCCGGTAATCGTCATGATGGTGCTCCTTCGGTTCAGTCGCCGGCGATCCGGCGCGCTTCGACGGTGATGGGCAGCAGCGTGTCGGCCGCCATCGCCGGCAGTTCCAGCTGCCAGCCGTTGCCCAGGGTCACCA
>Ga0209514_10010191_pt1 | contig 10148 bp, 9 predicted proteins | sample Subgrocontami58m_FD_187452 | JGI IMG/M metagenome (GOLD analysis project Ga0209514, IMG submission 187452) | Subsurface groundwater microbial communities from S. Glens Falls, New York, USA - GMW37 contaminated, 5.8 m (SPAdes) (version 3) | ecosystem: Environmental > Aquatic > Deep subsurface >... | reverse complement strand
ATCTTTGTGAATTCAAGTTGCTTTTGATAAAACATGGGAACGATAATACTCTCAAGTTTGTGATACAGGGATGCACTTTCGATGTCGGGGTTGCCCTCTGTCGCCGAGTTTTCGCCAATAGACCAGCCGGTTATGCCCTCAACATTTCCTTCAATCCACCAGCCATCTAAGACGCTCAGACTTGGCACTCCATTCAAAGCAGCTTTCATCCCGCTAGTTCCCGATGCCTCCATGGGTTTAAGGGGTGTATTTAGCCAGAGGTCAACGCCTGAACAGAGATACTTTCCCAGCGCCATGTTATACTCTTCCAGGTAGACAACGCGGATAGTATCTTTAAGAGTAGCTGCGGCATCAAAGACGCGTTTAATTTGTTCCCTACCGCTATTATCCTTTGGGTGAGCCTTACCGCCATAAATAACCTGTATAGGGCCCACCTCCTGAGAGATTCTTTTTAATCTTGTTATGTCGGAAAATAGCAGGTCTGCCCGTTTGTAGGCTGTTGCTCTCCGGGCAAACCCAATTGTAAATAGCCCCGGGTCGAAGGTTATACCTGAATGTTTTTGAACCTCAGCCAATAGATTTCGTTTGGCCTCCTCATGGGCCTGGCGGATGTCATCGAGAGGGATACTTATAACGTAACGCAAGTAAAGGTTATCACGGCGCCATTCCGGGATATGTTTGTCATATAGTTGACAAAAAGGTGACGAAGTCCAGGTTACAGCGTGAACTCCGTTAGTGATAGAGTTTATAGGGTAATTAGGGAACATACTGTTGGATATTTCCTCGTGACGCAGGGAGACTCCATTTACATAGTGGGAAAAAGCCAACGCCAGATGAGTCATGTTCAGAACCCCAACCGTGCAACACTCGGTATTTTGTAAAATCTTAGTTGGTACGTCACCAAGTACGCTTTGTACCAACTCGATGGAAAACTGGTCCTGACCAGCGGGGACCGGAGTATGAGTGGTGAACACACAATGTCGCCGGACGGCTTCTTCGTCAGATTTGGTCAAAGCATGAAGGTTACGCTTCTGGTTGTGCGTCCTCTCCATTAGCAGGGCCAAGGTAAGCAGGGCTGAATGTCCCTCGTTCATATGATAGGTACGAATCCTGTCGTGTCCGATAGCCCTGAGCATAGCTACTCCCCCTAACCCCAGGACGACTTCCTGGCATAGCCGGTAGTGTTCATCTCCTCCATAAAGAAAATCGGTGAGGGTCTGATCCCATGGGGAATTCTGTGGTAAAGCTGTATCTAAAAAGTATACCGGAACAGGATGGCCGCCTGTACCGTAGACTACGTAGCGCCACGCGCCCACCAGTACCTGCCTTCTTTCGATAGTAACAGGTACCTCGAAAGGCATCGGTTCCAGGAATTCTTTTGGGGACCAGATGGAGGGGCTCTCTGTTTGGTTTCCATTGGCGTCGAGGTGTTGTTGAAAATAACCCTTGCGATGCAGCAGTGTGACTCCCACCATCGGTACACCCAGGTCGGCTGCAGCGCGCAAGGTATCCCCGGCCAATACGCCCAGGCCGCCGCTATAGGTGGGCATAGCCGGGTCAACGCCTACCTCCATGGAGAAATAGGCTACGTTAAATGGATGGGCAGCTAATAACCGTGGTAGGTCAGTCATAAAAGGACTCCCAAGGGTTAAACTGCTTTATTATAACATAAGATAGGTAGGGATTTGTTGTTTTGTTCGATAGATTGCACAGGGGAAATTTGATGTTAAATCAAAGCTCAAATCTCATAAGTTAAAGCCACAACTTAAAAGTTAAAACTAATTAAGGGAGTAAGCCCAGAAGGTTATAAATTATTCTATGACCCTAACTTTCGTTCTTTTATGGGCAAGTTTTGTCCCCGCTGTTGTGCCTGAAGAGTATATTCCTTACCTAGCAGAGCCGCGCCGATGCATCCCGAGAGCAGTGGCTCCGGCGGCACCTGGACAGGGCATCCCAACCTGGCTTCCAGCGCTTTGACCAGTCCGATATTCTTGGCCCCTCCCCCGGTTATCACCACATCCCGCTCTATCCTGATCCTATTCACCATGTTCCCAATACGCTCGGCGATAGCTTGATGAATGCCAGCTATAATAGCCCCGATACTGGCGCCATCGGCTAGATGAGATATAATTTCCTGCTCAGCAAAAACGGTACAGGTGCTGCTGATTCTGACGGGGGCTGATGCTTGTAAGGATAGCTCGCCCAACTCCTCCAGCTTCAATCCCAGCTTCTGCGCCACCACCTCCAGGAAACGTCCCGTGCCGGCGGCGCATTTATCATTCATGACGAACTCTTTTACCCGCCCGTTTTGCAGCAACCGGATGGCCTTACAGTCTTGCCCCCCTATGTCAATGACGGTGCGAGCGGATGGAAAGAGGCTGTTCACCCCCCGGGCATGGCAGGAGATCTCGGTAACCTGTCTATCGGCAAAAGGGACATTGATCCGCCCGTAGCCTGTAGCAATGATGTAGTTTATCTCTGTAAAGGGGATATGGGCCTGGATAAGAGCCGTCTCCATGACCTTGTGGGCCAGACGGCGGTGCTCCGGCCCGGTAGGGCCGATAACCGAGGCCACCGGGCCTTCATTCATTATGGCCACTTTGGTCATGGTGGAGCCAATGTCAATGCCGGCGAAGTACATGGAATGCTTGTTGCTAGCCACGTGTCTGAGAGTCAGGCCACTTTTGTTGGGAAGTGGTAGATTGGCGCAAATTCATGAGGTGGTGCCTTCTTTTCCAATAATTCATCAATCACGGCTATAGTGTCCTCGCGAACAAGTGTATCGCCGCAGCGACTGCAAATAAGAACTGGTACACCTTCAATAACAATGGTTTCCCCGCGCCATTTATAGTTTCTGACCACAGTTTTTTCCTGGTATTCACCGTCGCAGAGGTCACATCTCATCTTGCTCTCATCCTTTGCTTTGGCGTGAGCCAATAAGGCTGTTTAGGTTCGTATACGGTAATAACCCTGGTCGGTATTTTCTCCGTTGTGATTACCAGATGCAGATTTCTACCATTGCTCAGATTAGCATAAATAAGGCAGCAAGGTCCTCGCTTGTGGTCTGGATAATCCTCAATGATTTCCCCTGCATTGATTGCCTCATGAATGTCATGTAATGAAAAATCTTCTTCTCTGGCTTCTTCATCCGCATGCGCAGTTAATAGGAGTCCATACTGAGATACCGCTTCTCGTATTACCTGTAGCTTTTCTTCCAAATCACTCAACTTACTATAGTATTGTATCTCTTTTGATACAGTTGCTCAACCTTCAAGAAGGTTTAGCCGATAGGGTGGTAGTAGCCCCGATTTGGTAGGGGCGAAACCCACCGCCAATGCGGTAATGCGACGCACCAGTTTATCCTGCTGATGTGGTGAGTTGCGCTTCGCTTTACCCACCCTACATAGTCATATATCTTACTGGGCTTACCGCTAAGGATTTTTGAGGCATTCATCACGGTTGTCAACATTACGCATGAAAAATTTGCCTCCGCGCCGCTCAAAAGTCATGCGGTACTTATCATCTACATGGGCTGCAAGGATGCCCTTTACCCCTTCCAAGGGATGAGACTGTAAACCTGGATGTCTGAAGTCCGAATCAAGGAGGCGAAGAGCTTTATCCACCTTCCTTTGTAGAGTTATGGGTAATCGTTCATACTGTTTTACAAACCGCTCGCTAAACTGGACAGACATTGCAGGCTAAGTCCTGTCAGATTCGCCTGAATGTTTCCTGGCTCGCTTGTGGAGAAAGGCTACTGCCTCCTTGACATTATTAAAGTTGTGAACATGCCCTGAACGTATATCTTCCTCGGCTTCTTTTTCTCCTTCTTGCCAGCGCTTGCTCCAGAACCATGCCTGCTCCTTGTCTACCAGCTTCTTCACCCGCAGCACAATTTCACCGCCTTCGACCCTGACATCCAGGAAATCGCCCTCTTCAATATTGAGTGCCTGGCGAACAGATTGGGGCAGGGTAACCTGTGCCTTCTTGCGTACCTGGACTAACTCCGGCATGTGAAACTCCTTCTGTCTGACTTTCCAACAGTATTACTATATCAAGGTAAGGAAAACAATGCAAGAGATTAGAAATAGCCCTGACAGAGGGTCGGGTTGGGAAACCCGACCTACGATTCTTACACGCTTTCCCCTACCTCGACTTTAGCAGCGACCTTCTTCCGCCAGTCTGCGGCGGCCTTAAACATGGGAAGGCACTCTCGCTGCCAAGGTAGAGCGTTTGCACCAAGTACCTTAGCGAGGACGCCTGCCGTGCCGATGGCGGCACCCAATAATGCATCAAAGGTACCGATGAACAGCACGCGATCATACAGACCACCTAGTCGCAGATCATGTGTGTCTGGGTCGACAAGAGTCTTGAGGGAGTTTTTTCTCGCGTGCGCGGCATATTCGCTCATAGCGCCGTAGTTGTGCGTCCATGCCTTAAGGAATTCATCGCCTTGCCTTTTAGCCATCTCAGCATAGGTGAGTTGTTTTTTTCCAAGTTTACCGGTTCCCTCAAGAATTGCATCTAGAGTGTCTTTGCATTTTTCAGAGTCCACCGAAGTAGGTTATCCTCCATCGTAGAGCGTACAAGCGTCATTGCCTGCGTGTAATAACCCAGTTGAAGCAACTCGTATGCGCAATGCAAGGAGTTGAAGCCCCGCGTTGCCAGCAAAAGCTGTGCATATCCAAGACGGTTATCTTCTCCGATGGTAAAGGAACCTAATCGTGTGAATCTACGACGACATTGAGTAAGCAAATCTTCAATTAGTTTCAACTCCTCACTGTGCTGTTTAACCGTAGCTTTCTGTACTTGGGCGTCATTGTCTTCTAAGCTCCTGCTTGATTTTGAACTCAATTTGGACCCCCCAAATTACTTTGGTATAAAGAGGAGTTTGTTACCAAACACATTTTATTCCAACCTCAGCCATTAAATCTGTAACCATCGCCGCTAGTTTGTAGGATGGGTGTAGCTCCATTGCAGTCGGGGCGAAATCCATCGTAAACGCAGTAATGCGACACCTAGTTCTTCTGTTGATATGGTGGGTTGCGTTTCGCTTCACCTCACCTTACCCCATCGTCTCCAGGAAAGCCTGTATCCGCGTCCGCAACTGGCCGATGGTGAACACGCTATAGTCATCCTCCAGATGCAGGACGGGGAAGCCATTCTCTTCGAGATAGTCTCGCACGTCGGGGACATCGAACTCATAGGTGTCGCAGAAGCGGATTATATAGAAAACCACTCCCTGCACCCCGAAATCCCGTGCATAGTCAAGCAGATAGCCAAAGCGGTTTACCACATCCTCTTTGTGCGAGCCTGTCTTGGGGCGGTAGGTGCGGGGGCAATTAATCCCACCCAGGTAACGATCTACCAGTCCATCTAAGCGGTCGGGTGTGGCTTTCACGTCCTGCCAGAAACAGCGAGTGGCGGTGCACAGATCGTCCATCACCACGTTCGCTCCGCAGTCCTCCACCAGTTGAATAAATGACGAATCATCCATCTCGCTGCCAAAGACCAGCAACCGGGGCTTGGGTTCAGGCCGGTTTGGTAGAGAGTCTACCTCCTGAATTACCTGTCTGATGAGTTCATTATATTCTTCAACTGGCAAACCCATACCCGCTACCTGCAACTGGGTAATCTCGGCGCCCGATATAAGGGGCGGCTCAGTCTTACGCAATTCATACAACTCCCTGAGCAACGAGCGGTTCTGGTTGTGGAGGCCAATTGCTTTATCCAGTCGCTCTTGTGTCAGCTTTAACCCCGTATATTCCTCCAAGCTTCGCTGGAAGCTCTCCAGTTCCCGTTTAAAGAATTCGTAAGAGGTGGCATCCAGCATATGGGGTACATTGATAAAATGGGTGTACTCAGGCTTACGGTAGTGCCGCCATATTTCATAGATACGCTGGACAGTGTCGCAGCTATGGGGCACCACCAGGCCGTTCAGGAAGTCGTATTGGCCTTTTAATGCCAAGTCGAAACAGCTTCGCATAAAAGGGCACATGATGGTCTCCAAGTAGGCATCGGCCTTAGTAATCGGCTCTTTAACGGTACCCTGAATGCGGAAAGGGACCAAATGCAAAGCAGTAAGAAATTCTATAGGTGGGTAGCAGCAAAAGTAGCCGATGATTTTCTTGCCCTGTGCGCGTAGCTCTTTAGCCCGTAAGCTGCGGTTTTCATAGAGGTGTTTTACCCTGTCCATTGCAGAAATCTTTGCTGTAACCATATTATCACTTACCTCTTAAATCCCACCCCCTTTATTAAAGGGGGCGTAGGGGGATTTTTTATTTCAATTTATATTACCGCTTCCTGTTTTAGCTTTTCAATATCGTCCCAGGAATATCCGCCTAACTCCATCAATACCTCCTCGGTATGTTGACCGAAATCCGGCGCCGGCAATCTTATAGAGCCTGGTGTCTGAGTGAAATTCACCGGTATGCCCGGCAGTTTCACCTTCCCCAGAGTAGGGTGGTCAAATTCCTTTATATAACCGTTAGCTATCGCCATCGGGTCGGAGACCAGTTCGGCGACACGATTGACAGGCGATAGAATGAAATCCCCCTGAGATTTGAGATATTCCATCCATTCGGCGCAGGTGCGTGTAGCGAATATATTATCCAGAATGGCAACAATCTCCCTGGCGTTTTTCTCACGGCTAACAGCATCGGCAAATCTCTGATCTTTCTCCAGGTGAGAAATCCCCATTGCCTCGCATAACATAGGCCAGTGTCTATCGGGTTGGAGGTGGGCCAGGGCTAACCATTTGCCATCTTTGCATTTATAGTGGTTCCACATCGGATTAAAGGAGTTAGCCCTTTCCTGCCGAGGTAAATCCTGACCTACCAGACAGGCTGCTACTACGTTTAAGCTCTGAAAGGCAATCATGCCGCCAAAGTGGGAAACATCAATCTCCTGAGAGATACCCAGACGCTCACGGGTTAATAGTGCGGCCAGGATGCCATAGGCCAGAAAAATCGCCCCCATCTGGTCGGCGAGACCACCAACCATCCCCTGCGGTGGGGTATCGGGTTCCCCGACTGCATTCATTATACCGGAGCGGGCTAGCCCCAGATAATCAAAGGTGGGTTCCCCGCTATCCGGACCTTTTAGGCCATATCCCGAAGCCGTAGCATATATAAGCCTGGAATTGTATTGCTTGAGTTTGACATAATCTAGTCCCAGACGTGCAGCAACACCGGGCCGGAAATTCTGGACAAAGACATCGGCTTTTTCTGTAAGTCTATATATTATCTCCTTACCCTGTGTTTTACGCAGGTCGAGAGCTATACCTCTTTTGTTGCGGTTATTATTCTCATAGTAAAAATTGCGCCCACCGGGTAACTCTGCTCCCAGACCCCGCACCCGCTTCATACCGCGCCCGGGGTCTCCAGCTACCCTTTCCTCGATTTTTATAACCTCAGCCCCCAGGTCGCCGAGCATAGCAGTGGCTACCGGCCCCTGTTGCCAGATTGTCCAGTCCAGGATACGAATGCCCTCTAAAGGAGAAACCAAAGCCAAAACCTCCGGTTAAAATTTAGTTTATTCTAGGCTATTTCAGATAGAAAAGCAAGCTGTAAAAAAGAACAAGCGAGGGGTTTTTGGTCTTACTGTCCATGAATGGGGCTAACTCACTCAGGTGAATCGGACATAAATTGTTTGAAAATACACGAGATGTAGATATGTTTAAACCTTATAGGATAATGTGGTGGCTTCAGGCGAAGGCTGATATTAACAATACAGCAGAAGGAAATGGCACGATTTAGAGGGCTGAAAGAATAGGGCGGCCCCGATTCAACGGAGCCGCCCTAAAAATGCGAGCACACGAGTTACTACGGTAAGTCTGTCCAATGGTCATTCTGGCCGAAGCCCGGAGAAGGAATCTTGTCAAAGACGCCATGGAAGCCGCCTGCTGGGTCGTTATAGATCTCTTCGATAACGGTATATTGTCCCCACAAAGGACTTCCCGGCCCCGTCCATACTATCTTAACAAACCATGTATAGTGCTGGAGAACACCATCGGTATCCAAATAATTACCTTGAACGTGATTAGTTTCCCAACCTTTGCTGATACCGCCCGATACTCCGTTTTCAAGACCCCTGTCCAATTTGCCGTCTCCATCGCAGTCAACATTTGCCAACCAAGAGTCGCTCCACTTCATCATCAGCTTGTCGTCAACATAATCCCCCGTTGAACCCCAGTATTTACCGTCTAATTTACGGTCAACGCTGTCATAAGTCCCGTTGAACATATGAGCCTGATAGTTATAACCGTATTGATCGTAACCCAGAACGATCGGATTGCCCGCCGAGTCTTTGATACTACCATCTTGAATGCGAGCGCAGGCAGCTTTGGGCGCATTCAAAACATTATCGTTTCCCTGGCTGTCAAACGTGGTCAATTTATCTGCCAAAGCCTGACCCCCAGTCAGAGTAAGGGATACTATCAACATCAATATACCTAGAATTGCTAGTCTGTTCACTTTAATAAATCCTCCTTTAAAGTAACATTGTGGGATTAATTTCTATCGTGTTCCCCAACACCTGCCACGCAGGTGATGGGCCCACTTCACTCGCTATAGGCATCACCTCCCTTTCCAAGGTAAATAATAAAAGGAGCGTAGATTTATGAACCTTTTCAGTCTGGAGCATCTGGAGTAAAATTATTACTTGAAATTATTGAAGCGTAAAAGAATATGGTGGGGACTTTGCGTTTAATATATAACACGGGTTGTGAACCTTGTCAATAGGAATATTGATTAAGACAGGCAATTTGTTTGTGCATTAATTCGTATTCAGTGGTATAGTAGCATTCGGAAGCCACTTGTAGTCGTCAGACTAAGGAGGGCAAGATGACGAAGCTATGGAGATTAATAGGCGCGCTGATGTTAATTGGAGGACTTACAATGTCGGGCTGTAATAATAGTTCGGGAAGTTTATCTTTCAAAGAACCAAAGGAACCCCAGGCCTGGGCCATTCTCTCTGATCAGCCCGTTTATGCAGTTGTGACCGGGATGGACTGGACTAAGTATTATTCAACCCGTCCAACGCAGGCCGATTTTAAAGAAAATTTCTACATTGTGGCTACACTGGGTCCGAAGCCAAACCCAGGATACCTGATATCCATAACATCGATTAACCAAACTGGCTCTTCTTTACAGGTAAGGCTAAAACTGGACGAACCGGACCCCAAAATGGCCTATGCTCAGGTTATCGTAAGACCTACAGCCGTTGCAGAGGCGAGCATATATGCATTAAAACAGCGTGGCAAGCTTACCTTTGAGTTTCTTGACCAGAGGGGAACCACACTGGCTCGCATGGATACCGAAATATAAAAAGGTGCGCCCCGATATCCGGGGCGCACCTCTAATTGGATTATGAACAGTTTATTGCACGGACTTTAAAGCATTCACTCTGCCCAGTGTGGTACTAAAGCCAGTAGTGGGGTCGGTCGAAGCCAGTAACCGGTTTCTTATGTCATTGTTTGTCCATGCCGGGTACCTGGCAGCAACCAGCGCCGCCACACCGGCTACAAATGGAGTAGCCATTGAAGTTCCACTTAGATAGCCGTAGTTCTTTAACCCAATACGGTTATTGTGATTTGGCAGTGTCGAGTAAATATCTACACCGGGAGCAGCTATATCAACCCACGAGCCATAATTGGAGAAACTCGCTTTGACATCATTCCTGTCCGTGGCAGCGACCGCTATAACGTTGCTGTAATAACCGGGATAGCTTGGGGAATTTGTGTTGCTATTCCCGGCTGCGGCGACTATCACCACGCCTTTACTCCAGGCATAGTTAATTGCGGTTTCAAGTGAGGATGAAGGTGACCCGCCGCCCAGGCTCATATTGATTACCTTGGCGCCATTGTTCGCAGCCCAGGTGATACCGCTAGCTATCCAGCTATAGTTACCCGATCCGTTATCTCCCAACACTTTGCCGTTCATCAGACACGTGTTGTATCCTGCGCCAGCTACTCCCTTGCTGTTATTAGTCGAAGCCCCTATAATTCCGGCTACATGAGTGCCATGGCCGTATTGGTCGTCTACCGTCCGGCTGTTTGTGAAGTTCCGGTTGGCTACTACTTTTAGAGCCAAGTCCTCATGGTTCTGGTCAATTCCAGTATCAAGGATTGCGGCCTTCACGCTGCAGCTACC
>Ga0209514_10010186_pt1 | contig 10152 bp, 15 predicted proteins | sample Subgrocontami58m_FD_187452 | JGI IMG/M metagenome (GOLD analysis project Ga0209514, IMG submission 187452) | Subsurface groundwater microbial communities from S. Glens Falls, New York, USA - GMW37 contaminated, 5.8 m (SPAdes) (version 3) | ecosystem: Environmental > Aquatic > Deep subsurface >... | reverse complement strand
GAAGTTGGTTTGGGAACAATCCTGACTATCCATGACGTTACAAAAGAAAAAGAGCTGGAGAACATGAGGCTTGATTTTGTTTCTATGGCCGCCCATGAGCTGCGCACCCCTCTGACCTCAATTAAAAGTTACCTTTCAGTTTTCATCAGGGAAAACTCATCAAAACTTGGCCCGGAACAGAATTTATTTTTAACCAGGATTCAAAACGCAACCGACCAGCTTACAGGGCTGACAGAAAATCTCTTAAACGTTTCCCGGATTGAAAAAGGGACTCTAAACGCAAGCCCCACAAGGTTAAACTGGGTTCCCCTAGCCAAACAGGTTACCGAAGGTTTTATACAAAGGGCTAAAGAAGCAAACCTAAGTCTTACCTTTTTACCCCCTACCCAAAACATCCCGGATGTAAGTGCTGATAAAATCCGCATTACTGAGGTTCTTTCTAATCTTTTAGCTAATGCAATCTCATATACACCTCCAAATGGAAGTATCAAAGTGTCTATAGATATTAATGGAAATGAGGTAATTACCCATGTTACCGATACCGGAAAAGGAATCCCCAAAGAGGCACTTCCCAAACTCTTTACCAAGTTTTTCAGGGTAGAAGGGGCATTAGGGGAAGGGACTAAAGGCACAGGGCTAGGGCTTTATATCTCCAAAGCTATTATCGAGCTTCATCACGGAAAAATTTGGGTAGAATCGGAATTTGGGAAAGGGTCAACCTTCAGCTTTTCCCTGCCGCTTATAAAGACTTGACAGGAAAGTAGATTACGTTTAACTTAAGAGTACAACTATGGGGAGAAAAATACTTTTAGTCGAGGATGAGACTCCGATCAGGGAACTTTATAAAAGAGAACTCGACCTGGCCGGCTTTGAGACAGATGCTTTTGCAACCGGGCGGGACGGGCTGACTGCCCTGAAAGCCGCCCAATACGATTTAGTGCTTCTTGATATCATGCTTCCGGATCTAAATGGGCTGGAGGTCCTTCAGCAGATGAAACAGGACGAACAAACAAAAAGCGTCCCCGTTGTGTTTTTAACAAACCTGGGACAGGATACTATAATTCAAAAAGGATTCGGTCTTGGAGCCGAAGGATATCTGATTAAGGCTGCCCTGACTCCGGATCAGATAGTCCAGGAAGTAAAAAGCATCTTCGAAGGAAAAGATAAAAGTTGATATAGTTTGACCCCCTTGACCTGTTCGGGTTTTATTGGTAAATTATTTGTATGCCAATAACCTTATACCGCCGCCAAAAACAGATTCTTGATTTCATACGCCAGTATATTGATAAGTACGGTTACTCCCCGACTTTAGGAGAGATTGCCGAGAGTATAGGGGTTTCTTCCCTGGCTACCGTTCACGAGCACCTTCAGGCATTGACACAAAAAGGGGTGATCAGAAAATTCGAGGGAGCCGTCAGGGGGATAGAGCTAACGGACCAGAAGATAGCCAGTACATTAAAAGGGATTGAACTTCCGGTGCTGGGTTTTATCGCCGCCGGCCAGCCGATTATGGCCTACACTGACCCCGATGCTACAGTTAATGTCCCCCCGGCTATGGTCTCCGGTAAAAAAAGGTCCTATGTCCTCCAGGTCAAAGGGGACTCGATGATTGAGGACGGGATTTTAGACGGCGATTACGTAATAATAGAGGAACAAACAACTGCCCATGACGGGGAAATAGTTGTGGCACTTTTAGATAACGGCCTGGCCACCCTAAAAAGGTTCTTTAAGGAACCCAACCGGATAAGGCTGGAACCGGCCAACGCCGCCATGGAACCAATCTATACAACCGATGTCAAGATCCAGGGCCGCTGCGTCGGTGTAATCAGAAGGTTCTCTTAGTGATTAATGAAACGAGCCCATCCTCTGTCAATAGGCATACCAGCCATTTTACTTCTAACCCTCTCCGTCGAAGGGTTTGTTTTTTTTAGTACGTTTGATTCAGGTAATAAAGTTAAACAAGAGCCTAAACCAATATCTGCTTCTGAAACTACTCCCGAGAGCGTCCTCGGCGTTTTAACCCCGGAGCTTGCAACTCTTGAAAACAACGATATGGGTTATTCAGTCAATTACCCGGCAAACCTCAATGTCTTATACACCCAGGAAGGTGTTGAATTTACCACCAAAGAAGGAAAGGGAAAGATTATCTTAAAGGTTAAAAATGAGGAGGCTAATGTTTTTATTCAGGCAGGAGAATTAAGCCAGTCAGAGTTATCGCAATTAAACTTAGCAGCCCAAACAATTAAAGAAAATTTACAATTCAAGAAAATATTACCTGAGAATAAACCAACAGACAGGGGAAGATTTACAAACGTTCGCTTTGATCCTAAAAATTTCTAGCGTTCAACTGTCACAACTGTAGCATCAGTGGCAACTTTTCCGAAATATTTAGTATAAACAGTCACTTTAAGAGAGGTTGGATTTGCATCATACTTACAAACCCCTTTCGAACAAGTACCAAGAGGAATTAACTGCCTGAAAAAAGGTTTCCCCTGCCAATATAATAACTGGTCTTTAACACTTTGTAACCACGGATATAAAGTTCCTTCTGCACCTCTTAAATCCCCGGGGTCAGTAGTATTATAGTTTAAATTGTAATGGATATACTCCACATTATTAAAATTATCCCTTTCCATATCAATTACAAGTAAATTGTACTTATCAGAAATGGACAAATAAGGGATCACTCTGGTGCCTTGTGTTTCCGCAGTAAACTGGCTTGAAGAACGGGGTGCAGCTAAAACAGGAGAAGAAAGCATAATAAAAATCCCTACACAAACTACCAAAATAAAGAAATTTTTATAAATTCCCATTACATTCATCTTTAATTACCATACTAGAACTTAAGTTACTCTGTCAACTTAAATGAAGTATGTTAATTCTTACCTCTTTCTCACCGCATATTTACCTAAATCTTTTCTCCAAGGTTTAACATTCAAAAAGGTAATATAGTAAGGTTGCAGTTGGTTTAAAGGAGCAGCTTTTTTCCATATGCAAGTGCCCACCTATCTAACACAAACTGAAAATCCGAGTAAGGGTGACCAAGTAAAGCAGGCTGTAACCTACTTCATGAAACTTGTCAAACAGCACAACTCCACAGATACCGCCCGCAGAAAGGTTTTCCAAAAGACCGGCGTGGTAATCTAACCCTTCCTTTATATAAAAATCTTCTGTTATAATAATTCGGCATGGTTCCGGATATAACCACATTTATTAAAACCATCGGGCTTTTAGGCGTTTGGGGTGTAGTATTTGCCGAATCAGGCCTTTTGATCGGTTTCTTCCTCCCAGGCGACAGCTTACTTTTTACCGCAGGCTTTCTGGCTTCCCAGGGATTTTTCCCTCCGGCACTTCTAGTAGTAGGATCTTTCATCGCAGCAGTCATAGGTGACAGTGCGGGCTATACTTTCGGGCACAAGGTAGGGAAAAGAATTTTTCATAAGGAAGACTCAATTTTCTTTCATAAGGATAACCTCCTAAAAGCACAAAATTTTTATCAAAAACACGGTAAAAAAACTATCATTTTAGCCCGGTTTGTTCCGGTGGTTAGGACATTTGCTCCGATTGTTGCAGGAGTAGGAGATATGAAATACAGAACATTTCTTACCTACAATATTATTGGAGGGTTTCTCTGGGCAGTAGGAATTACTTCACTTGGATATGTTTTGGGCAGTAGCATTCCTGATATTGACCATTACTTACTGCCAATTATTGGATTAATTATTTTTCTCTCTATACTTCCCAATCTCTACCACCTACTCAAAAGTCCAAGCTCAAGAGCCCAGCTTATTAAAATGATGGGTCTTGCCCTAAGAAAAATTCAAAAATAACAAAGCAGTGCTTTATATAATCCCCACCCCAATCGGCAACCTTAAAGATATAACCCTAAGGTCACTTGAAACACTGCAGCAAGTTGACGGCATAATCTGCGAGGATACCAGAAGAACAGGTATTTTACTGTGCCATTACCAAATAAAAAAACCTCTCCTTGTATTAAACGACTACAACGAAGCAAGGATGTTCCCCGAGATCGTTGACAGGTTAAAAGGAGGCCAGAATTTATGTTTGGTCTCAGATGCAGGCACCCCCTTAGTCTCAGACCCGGGGTACAAGCTAGTTAGGGAATGTTTAGCCCAAAAGATCGAAGTTGACTCTTTACCCGGTCCTTCCTCAATTCTGCCGGCTTTGACCCTTTCAGGCCTCCCACCGGACAAGTTTCTATTCTTAGGTTACCTCCCCGAAAAACCCGGCCACCGAACTCAACTTCTAAAAAAGCTTACTCTAATACAAGAAAACATCAAAGTAACATTTATCGCTTTTGTGCCGCCGCATAAATTAATGCGTACCCTGGAAAATATGCAAGAGGTTTTTGGTGATATAGAAGTGGTTTTAGCCCATGAGCTTACTAAAATCCACCAGTCAGTAAAAAAAGAAACTATCAGTAAATGTTTAGGGGACTTCAAAAAACAACCTCCTAAAGGAGAATATGTAATATTATTTAACCTTCTCCCTTAACTAAAACTTACCCCATAGTTTGATTTAAAACCGCAATTTTGTTAAAATCCCACTGTAGCCAAAAGGCTGCAAGCACTTTGTACAAAAAATAATTGGAGGGTAGATTGAAGCTCAACTTAACACTTTTGGGAGCCCTACTTATGGCAATTATCCTCGGTTTGGGTATGGTAGTATCCACCTACGAGGCTAATTACGCCGGTCCCAGGGTGGACATGGTAACCCAGGGGGGCCGTGTCCTTAATATCTATGGAGGGTCAACCAGGGAGGTAGAAATCGAAGCGAAGTCAAACAACTTCTTCGCCATCCAGGGATTGAAAAACGGGGTTATCAAAAGCCAGGACGGTTACGTCCTGGAAAGGATCAGAATTCCCAAGGGAGAATGGTATGTTTCCAAGGGATCTGATATCAACTTAACAATCTACAGCTACTTTCCGGGACCGGTCAAGGAGGGCGTCTTTGTTGCGGAGATCGAATACGGCTTCAGCTGGAAATCGGTACTTCATGTCGCCTTCCTTATGAACCTGGCACTGATCACAGCAGTGATTTGTGCCATATTCGACACGAGGATCCGGGGAAGGATCAGAATCTTTAGTTAATTGTACAAAGACCGCCCGGGGGCCTTAAAACCCCCGGGCCAATTTCTTTAACTTAGCCTTTTAACTACCATTCTTCTTTCGGAAAAGTGAAGGTGGTCAGGTAATGATTCTGCTTCTATTTTAGTATTGGCAATTATCCCGTAAACTCCGTTTTCTAAAAGCACATCTAAAATATCAGAATGCATACAAATTATCCCTTTAGCTAAAACCGGAATCTTTGCTTTATGCAATACCTTAAAGCCGGGTACTAAAAACTTAACCAGAGCAGAGACCTCTTTTCCGTAATATTCCGTCTCTTCTTTTTTAAACCCTAAAAGGTTATTTTGAAGTTTATCCAGATCCACAATTACCCCATCAATCCCTACTCCCAGGTAATCCTCTATATTAATTAAATTTTCCGGTATCCCCATTTCCTGCCAGAATCTTAACGTGCCTTTTCTGGTAATCCCCCGGGAAGACAGTTCTTGTTTTATTCGCACTAACTCCTCTGCAAAACGAACCTCCGGAATCCCAAGCTCCACATTATAAAGAGCCTTTTTATTTCTGACAAACAAAAATGCATCTGAGGCTAAATCAAAAATACTTTTTTGCTTTATATTTGGCACACAAAAAACAACCGGACAACCCTGAAAACTTAAGGCAGCCTCCTCAGTTTTAAAAACAAGGTTTTCAAAGTTTACCCTCTTATCTGTTTGCCTTGAATCTAAAATATTTTCCGCCTCAATTATTACCCCGTCTACTTCCGTCCCGGGGATAGCAAACCCCGAAGATAAATTAAAAAATACTTTGACGGCAGATTTTACAACTCTTCCTTGGGCAGCCTGAGGAAGAATAACATCCTCACTTTCTGAAACTGCTAAAGTTTGGGTAAAAGGGGTAAGCCCTACCAAAAAAACCTTGCCCCCCGTAACAATAAATTCATAAATAAAAGGAAGGAAAAGTTTTTTATTTGCCGATAAAACAATTTCCTTTATTTCCTCTTTCTGCTTTTCATCAAGGGAAGCTTTTATTGTTACATCTAATAAATTAGGGTCAAAATACGCCGAGCCGGTAATAATTTTTTTTTCAATTGTAAAAACAAGCTGTGGCAAAACCCGGGAAATAAGGTCAGGACTAAACCCGTTTTGCCAGATAGCCCCGTAAATTTGTGTTACCCAAAAATTTAAAAGCGCCCGAAAAAGATCTTTTTTATTTTTAAAAACCTCACCTTTAAATAAGTAGGGGCCACCTTTTCCAAAAACTTTTTCAAACTCATAAGGCGTGGGCAAAGAATTAATTTTTCCTTTAACTACAGTTAACCTTTGCTCAAAAATTTCCCTTCCTGCCGTTTGGAAATGTTCTAGGAAAGTTTGAAGAAGTATATCCGGAGGGCAAACCACAAAACCAGGGGCTATGGGAATACCCCCCCTCTCAAGTTTTGCCAGGCTTAAAGCAGCAGCCCCGAATTCCCGGTCAAAATCGCAAATATATTTTATAGGCAGTATGTTCACTCTACTTGATTAAAAAAACCTGGTCTCCGGCTTTAATATTATTAGTCTTTGAAAAACCGCTGTTTACCTCAAGTAACATATCAACCGGCACCGTCGGTTCATAAATAGTCAGTGTTGAATCATCCTGGTTTTCTGTGGGAGGGGATGCATTCTCAATAAAATCTACAATCTTACCGTCTTTAATAAAGATTAAATCTAAGGGGAATTTCATCCCCTTCATCCAGAATTGGTATTTTTTGCTTTCAGGAAAAACAAAAAGCATCCCGGAATCAGCCGGCAGGCTGTCACGCCCCCCAAGCCCTATACTTCTTTCACCCGGGGTATCAGCAACTTCTATATTTAATGTAGTCTCACCAACCTTAATCTGCTGTGCTACCTGGCTGCGGCTTCCGACCTGCTTTATTCCCGGTATATTACCCTGAAAAGCAAAATACAAAGCCCCAAAAGCTGCCAGAAGCAAAATTATAATTTGTATAAAGAATTTTTTCATATGCACTCACCCCACAGTCCCCGCTTTGTTTCCCGGGCTTCCCTTTCCGCCTGTAAAAACTGCTCAGTAAATTTTACATCCGGCGGGTAGGTTGAAGCTTTGGCAAAACCCCGGCGGACAAGATGGTCATTAATAAACAAAAACCCGTCTTCCCTTTCAATATACACATACCGAAGGAGCCTCCCAAACCTGTCCGTTTCTGAAACATCCTTTACCAAAATAACTTCCCTGCCTTCCAAAAGCCCTTTTGTTTCCGAACTTGCCTCCCGGCCAAAACAGCCAACCGGACGCCTTGGGTCAACAGTCTCCGGCGTATCAATACCTATCAGCCGGACCTTTCTTCCACCTTCAATCTCAATTGTATCACCATCAATTACCTTTGTGACAAGAACTTTTTCCCCGGATATGCCAAGTGAGGCAGCTGGTGTAGACTCAGAAACTTTTAAAGGTGTACTTGTGGGAGTGGGGACTTGAGTTAAAAGGGTTTCGGTCTTTTGCACCAATCCTAAAATTAAAAATAAGAAACCCCCTAAGACTAATAAGAGGCTACCTATCAAAAGGATCTTTCTCATTTCCCTAGTTTTTAAATACCTGAGTGAACATTATTCCAAAGTCCTCACTTAAAGCAGCACCAACTCCGATTTTATTGTAATCCGGGGATAAAATATTTGCCCGGTGTCCGGGGCTGTTCATTAAACCGTTATGGGCAAGTTCCAGGGTTGGAGCAAAAGCCAGGTTCTCGCCGATCACCAGAAAATCCACCCCGCCCGCTTTTGCCCTATCACCTAAATCGTTCCCGTCCGGACTTATGTGGGCAAAGTAACCCTTTTTAAACATATCACCACTATGCCCCCTGGCAACTTCCCTAAGTTCCGGATCAAAACTTAAGGGAGGAAGCTCATTTTTTATTCTTTCTTTATTGACCAGGTCTATCATTGAGCTTTCTAAGCGTTCATCGAAATTAAAACGCGAAGTCTTAAAGCCTAAGTTTACTCTCTGGGAGGTCTTTGGCTGGACAGTTAAAAAGGTTAGTGTATCCTGGGCGACTCCCCCGAAAACATTCTTTAATGGGCCTTCGAGCCGGTAAGTCTGGGATAAAAGCAGTGAGCCGATTTTAGAGTTTTTAACCTCATTTTTAATCGTCGGCTGGACAGGGAAGGTGCCTATTAAAACTAAAATTACACTGACAAATATTACCCCGCGAAGAAGAGAAGGGATTATACTCAAATAACGTTCGCCCGGGAAGCTCCCCGGCCTGGGCAGTTTTTTCTGTAAAACCCTTAAAAATATAAAAAAGGCAATTTCCACCAAATACCAGACGATAATAAATCCCAAAACATTGGCAAATGAATGTGGCAGGGAAAGCTGCGTTTTTAAAACCGTTGCGGCAAGGTTATAAAAACGAAGGGATAAAAAGAAGGCAAGAAGGAAGCTGGTAAGCTCCAGAATTTCAAGATATAGTGATTTTCCGAAACCGGAATAGGAAAAAAACAAAAGGGCCAGGACAAGAGCAAGATCAACAAGGTTCACCTCAACATTTTACCATTAATTTGTGATATATATTAGGTATGGAGGAAAGACACGTTCCTGAGAATGTAAATTTAAAACACAAGCAGGCTTTGACCCCGCATGACAAGATTGCCATTGTCTCAACCAGGTTAATAGGGACTATGTATGCTGTCTATATTCTGATTCTGTTTCTGGCCGGATGGATGCTTTGGCAGTCAGCGGATAAAAACGCTTTTGACCCATATCCTTTTGCTTTCCTGCTTTTTATAGGTAATGTAATCCAGCTTATCTTTATCCCGCTTATTATGGTCAGCCAAAATCTGCAGAGCAGGCACGCTGAAATCAGGGCCGAGGAAGAGTACAAAAGAACCGTTTCGATTTATAATGATATCGGTAAAGTTATCGAAAAGCTAGATTCTTTAAAATAATCAAGTAAGCCCGAGCATCATTTTAACTTCACCTGCATTCTCGTATATTCCTGAAGGAAGACTGTTTAAAAACCATTGTTTTTCAGCGGGCGGGACATCGCTCATCTCGTCACAGGCCGAGACTAATTCGTCTTTTGATGCCGGATAGACCACATCGTTTTCAATATGGTTTACAACCTCCTTAACATCCGAGAACTGGCTTCTTAATGTCTGCATTTTCTCACCCCCTCTTTAGTATTTGAACATATAAAATTAATAAATATATGAGAAAATTGTTATGAAAACTAAAGAGTTTTGAATAAATTAATTTTTTTACTGTTTTTTAGGCCGAATATGTTATAATACCTTTGTACTCTTAAGTGTTGATACGTAAAGATTCTTCGATACTAGCCTACATTAAAAGAGACTTAAATCCCAGAAGGGCGGTGAAAAATTAAATGACTAAATTATTTGTTGGCGGTTTACCGTACTCTACAAACAGTGACGAACTTAAACAGATGTTCGCGCCTTTCGGAAATGTCCTTTCAGCTGCAGTTATTACTGATAAGTTTTCAGGACAAAGCAAAGGTTTTGGTTTTGTAGAAATGGAAAATGATGAAGATGCCCAAAAAGCTATTCAGGAACTAAACGGAACTAACCTTGAAGGAAGAACTGTTGGTGTTTCTGTAGCCAGACCCAAAGAAGATCGCCCGAGAGACGGCGGCGGCTTTAACAGGGGTGGTGGTTTTGGAGGAGGCGGATATGACAGAGGTGGAAGAGATAGTAGAGGCGGAGGTGGAGGTAGAGGCGGAAGAAGATAATCTTAAAATAATTATCTAACATTAGGCGGAGGTAAGGCGTAAGCCCCCTCCGCTTTTTGTATGGATTGATTTCAACCTATAACAATAGTAATATTCCTTTAATTGCACTTTGAAAAATAGTAGCAGAGAGGAATTTAGGCAGCAGAACCGGCAAATGAGCCGGATCTTTGGTACCTAAAAACTCTCTACTATTCAGTTAAAAAGGAGACCTGATGGAAGATTATGCAATCCTAAATATTGTTGGATTCTTAGCACTGATTCTAATAATAACCGGGAGAATCCGGACACGACGTGATTTACAAAAAGGTGACAGGAGTTTGAAGG
>Ga0209514_10010181_pt1 | contig 10153 bp, 10 predicted proteins | sample Subgrocontami58m_FD_187452 | JGI IMG/M metagenome (GOLD analysis project Ga0209514, IMG submission 187452) | Subsurface groundwater microbial communities from S. Glens Falls, New York, USA - GMW37 contaminated, 5.8 m (SPAdes) (version 3) | ecosystem: Environmental > Aquatic > Deep subsurface >... | reverse complement strand
TAGCTGATAGCCCGCAGGCCCAATCCCAAGCGTCTTGCGACTTTACTCCTAAGAGACTATCAGGTATTAGCGAATCTTTCGACTCGTTATTCCTGACTCGGGGGAAGGTTCCTACGTATTACTACCTCGTCTGCCACTAACACATGTTTGATGTAATCGCATAAGTGTCCGTTTGACTTGCATGCCTTATCCACGCCGCCAGCGTTCATCCTGAGCTAGGATCAAACTCTAAATATAGATTACGATTGCTCGTATCTAGAACGGAACAAAAGAGAAAACGATAGTTTTCAAAAGTGTACCGAGAGAATTCAATCCCGCTCATATCCCGACGTGCCTGTTGCTACTGGCCGTCGGGATGGTTTCATTTTCAGAATAGAACAGTTTTTGCACTGTTCTCATATAACAATATTTTAAGGTACAGGCTCTAACCGACCCAACCACAACGGCTGGGCTTTGTTGTAGTTAGAGCGTGGAAATAAGTATACGGATATTAGGCTAGGCGTCAAGTCTACTTGAGAGCCCTTTGTATACATGGATAAAGGCCAGCGAGGAGACAGGAATCGAGACCAGAAGTCCAACCCCCAGAGCAATGGTCCCCAGAATATTCAAGAGAACCATCACCACAAACAGGCCTAGCAGTTTCCACTTTGTATCCTTGCTCATCAGGGCGCTTTGTTTGAAAGCCTCGCCTATTTTAAGGTCTTTTTTATCTACGATAAGTGCCGGTGCGAATCCGTATTTAAGGGCTACATAAAAACCAGGAATAACCAGAAGAACAAATCCAATCATCATCGCTACTATGTAGATAATATGAACTCCGAGATATTTCCAAAAGATTTCTACGTGTGTGAAGAGTTCTGTAAGAGAAGCCTTCTCCCCTCTTTCTATATGGAGCATGATTTTGAGCCAACCGATTTGCACAATGATACTAACTGCGAAAAGAACTAACCAAACGATGGGAGAAAATCCAGAATGATAGCGCCCCCAGCCATCTCCACTCTGATTATTAAGATTTGATAGGATAACAAAAAGCAACGTGGCTAATATCAGAATTTTTTTGTTCGCTTTGAACAATGTCCAGCCGTGTTTGACAGCTTCTTTGATTGAAAATGTTTGCATACAAATATTATAACTCATTATTAAAAAGCTTGCATTTTATATAAAAAGGGTTATAATACAGTTGTAGGGTGGTTGCGTGTGAACGATAGAGATGCGTTGGGGATTCGAGTTAGATGGGCCCGGACTCATCAAATCCGAATAACTGGGCATGACTTCCCGTTCACACGCACCCCCTCCCCCTCCCGCCAGCTAGTCTCGGCGGGTTTTTTATTTGTCTTTCTAGTACAGAGACACCAAGAGAATCCAACCAATTAAAATCAGAAGGAGAATTGCACCACCAGAAAATTTTTGTTGAAGAATTTTGTGATGTTCTCTTTCAAGACAAGTAACAACTATGATAAAAGAAGCGAAGGCCACGATGCCTATTGAGGAAACAGATTTGGTCAGTACAGTTCCTTCCATTATTTCCCAAATAGAAAGTACTCCAAGAAGAGCCAGTATGCCTATAGAAGTAACAAGGGTAACCACTGTGGCATATCGAATTCCTGTGAAAGCGGGGTTAATTTCAGGAACAACTACTGGTTCTAGTGTACCAAGAGCGTTGGCCTGTAATGCTTCGTGATGACTATCAGTAAATCGACCGGCAATCATGATAATGACAGAAACTCCGGCCAAAAGACCAAGTGTCTGGAAAGATTTGGTAATGACGTCTGATCCAAAAATATCCCAAACACCTAGAATTGAAACAACCGAAAGAACAACCACACATATAATAAATAAAAACGCTGCGACATTTTGTAATTTTTTCATGTCTTTTATTATAACAGGATTTCTATTTCTTCTGCCACTTTTTCCTCATACGCTATCTATAAGTGACCACTTGTCTGTAGCGTATACATTTATAATCCGCTATAGCGTGAATTAGATGTATATGTGTGATAAGTGCAATATTCAATTTTGCACAATCTGCAGAACATCAGATATTCGATACTGTTTGAGTGCTTTAATCCAAACCAGTCATTCCAAGCGACATCCCATAGCCAGACAAGGCACTGATATAAGACCACGCTTTCTTTTTTTGTTCATCACCAGCTACCTGTGTTTCAGGATTTAGTGCTTCTTCAAGTTTTAATCTAAAAGATTCATCCGAGGCGGCTAGTCTATCACCAATACTTTGTAATTCCTCCAGATAATTCACCGGATCTACTACATGAAAGTTTGCATATAAAGACTTGTATTGCTCTAATTCCGCTGGTATTTCTACTACTCCTTCTGGGCCTGTCATGGTGTTAGTTTAATATTATTTGTAACTCTAATAAGTATATCCTATTTCTTCTGCCATTTCTGAAACGTTACAAGGAGAGGCGAAGCCACGAAGATTGAAGAATACGTACCGACGATAATTCCAACAATGAGAAGGAGAGCGAAGTCCTTGGTTGCGCCGGAGCCGACAAGGAAGAGCGCGAGGAGAGTGATGAAGATAGTGAGAGAAGTGTTGATAGAACGACCAAAGGTTTGAGCCACTGATTTGCCCACGGTAGCTTCAAACTCTTCTTTGTTATTTGTGTCTCTGTTGATTTTCAAATTCTCGCGGACTCGGTCAAACACCACGATAGTGTCGTGCACAGAGTAGCCGAGGATAGCAAGGAGTCCTGTGACGAAGAGGAGATCTATTTCAATGCCCTTGAAGTGTCCGAGGAATACGAACACACCGGTCGGGATAATCACATCGTGGGCCAAGGCGATGATAGTCGCGAAACCAAATTTCCAGGATGAAACGGGTTTTGAAACCTTTCTAAAGGCGAAAGTGATGAAAAGCATTATCATAAGCACCACCACAGCGATGGCCTTCATGGCCTTGCTCTTGAGTTCGGCTCCAGCAATAGGACCGATGGTATTCTGTCGTTCTATGGTGGAGCTCGCGGTTGGACCATTGATCGCTTGAACCAGAGCATCTCTCTCGCTTTGAGAAAGTTCCTTGGTTCGAATAATAAAGTTGGTCGTCCCAGAAGGTCGGACGGAGAAACCGCCGATCTCGAGGGCAGAAATCTTTGTATTTAATTCATCGAGGGTAGGAAGGGTGCCGGTGTATTTCACTTCAGTCAGAGTGCCTCCCTTAAAATCTATGGACAAATCAAATCCATAAGTACGCATTCCGTAGAAAGAAAGAGCCAGCAAGATAGCCGAGAGGGCGAAAAATATTTTTCTGTATTTTACTACGAACATTTTATTTTATATGGAAACCGTTACTGAATAAGAATCTCTTGAAACCACTGTCCCCTTTCGGAGCTATCGCGAATAGGAATGTTCGTGAGACAGAGATAGCAGTGAACATCGAGATCAAAACTCCGAGCCCAAGAGTGAGAGCGAAGCCCTTGACTGCACTTGTCCCGAGCCAGAAGAGCACAACGGCGGTGATGATACTCGAAACGTTCGAATCACGAATCGAGAGCCAGGCTCGAGAGAAACCTTCGTGGAGAGCATCATAAATACTTTTGCCCTTCTTCAGTTCTTCTTTGGTACGTTCAAAGATAAGCACGTTCGCATCCACGGCCATACCTATAGAAAGGATAAAGCCCGCGAGGCCAGCCGCTGTGAGAGTCACAGGAATAATTTTGAAAACCCAAAGAGAGAGAATGATATAGGAAACCAAAGCCACCGTGGCAATAAGTCCAGGCAATCTGTACCAAAGGATTAGGAAGATAGCGAGAGCGATGAACCCAATCTCTCCGGCTCGTACACCAGAGTCCAGTGCCGAGACACCGAGAGAGGCTCCGATGGTTTGGGAAGTAGAGAGTGCGATAGGTACAGGTAGGGCACCATAATTCAGATTCCTCACAAGGTCTTTGGCCTCTTGAGCAGTGAATCCTCCGGTGATTTGAGCCTTGCCGTTCGTGATCGCATCCTGAATGACCGGTGCTGAGAGAACTTTACCATCGAGAATGATGGCTAGGATTTGACCCTTGTTGTCTGTGGTAATCTTCGAGAACAAATCTGTTCCTTCACTGTTGAATAACAAACCAACAAGGGGCATTTGAGTATTCGGATCAAATTCAACCGTGGCTCGAGAAAGATACCTGCCGGTCAAACCTGTTGAAGTGAAGATGTCTTCGATCGTAGCATTAGGGTTTGCCTTCGAGATTTCCTCTGCGTTTGGTTTTTGTAAACGAAATTCCAGGACCGGGGTTTGTCCGATGAGAGCGATGGCTTCGTCTATATCTGTGACTCCAGGGAGTTCGACGATCAGGCGCTCTTCTTTGTTCCCAGAAACTATACCCGCACTCTCGGTCTGCACAATTGGTTCGGAAACTCCAAACATGTTTACTCTCCTCTCTATCACATCCTTCAAGCTGTTCATCGCGTCGCCAACACTATTAACCTTAGAAGTGTCAGCCTTATAAACCAACTCTGTTCCTCCCACGAGGTCAAGTCCGAACTTGAACGGCTTATAATCCTTGGTCAACAAAAATCCTAATGCCACAAACACAATGAGGAGAAGAATCGATATAACGATATGTTTTTTGGATTTCATTATTTATTTACCCACTCTGGATATTAGAGTCTTTATAGTACGCAAAGCGATTTTTAAATCAAGTAGGAAGGAGCGGTTTTTTATGTAATAGAGATCGTACGAAAGTTTCTCCTTGGTCTCTAGGACGGCTTCAGCATGATGAGGATGCTCGGTTTCCTGATAGATCTGTGCCCAACCGGAGAGCCCCGGTTTGATGAGGTGACGCACGTTGTAGTAAGGAATCTCTGTGTTGTAGAGCTTCACCAATGAAGGTAGTTCTGGACGTGGACCGATGAGGGAAATATCTCCGTGAATAACATTCCAGAGTTGAGGAAATTCATCCAAACGAGATTTGCGTAGGAAGGCTCCAACTTTGGTAACTCGAAGTTCGGTCGCCCCACCTTCACCATACTGTCCGTTGTCGTTCGAGGTCATACTTCGGAACTTCACAATCTTCACTGTTTTGTTCCCTTTACCTATACGTTCCTGATTTATGAAAATCGGTCCACCGTCCTCGAGTTTAATCGCGATGAAGACAAACGGATAAATAATGATGAGAACAATGAAGAGAGGAATGGAGAGAATGATGTCCATCAAACGTTTGAGCACATCATAAGTTTGTCTTGAAGAGGCCGAGATATTTTCAAGGAACCAATTATATTTGAGGAGGGACAGGGGCACTCGGTTGAAGATGTCTTCGTACAATTTGTGCATATCTATAAACTGAATCTTCGAGAAAATTAAATTGTAGAGATTGGGCAGAATGGGTTCGACTTTGTTGTTGGCTAAATCTATAGCAATAAGAGAAACTTCATCGGAGTAAGCTTTGGAAACTATCTCGTCCACGAAGCCTGTATCGTCCATCTTGTCCAAGTCCACACATGAAGAGAAATGAATACTGTAGAGCGGATTGCCGTTCACTTCATTAAATAATTCTTTCATCTCTTCCCCACTGCCGATGAGCAGGGCTTCGACTGCATGTCCAGCGTTTATGAGGAAATATCCATACGCTCTCCAGAAGAAAATAATGAATGATGAGACTACGAGATAAATAAACAAAATTGTTTTCGGAGTAATCCCGAACAAAGGAATGAAGTAGAAGAAGAGCACCGCGAGGCCAGCGTTCACTACCTGGGTGTTTATGAGTCTAGACGGTAACTTTGACCAGAGGATAATGATGTGTCTCTCATACAAACCAACAATATAGAAAACCACAATCCAAACGATGAAAAGCACACTAAAGGGCGCCAAGTGAGTGAAGAAAAAGCTATTGCTCGGCACAGAAAAACTACGTAGAAAGAGAGAAATCCAAAGGGAAATGATGAAAACTGAGATATCGCCGAAGAAGAGAACCCATCGGCCGTCGCTTTTGAGAGACTTCATATTTCGTGCATTATACACCAAAATCCATATAATGGCTATATGAAGATACTTTATGGCATCACTAAGTCGAATTTCGGCGGAGCGCAGAGATATGTGTTCGACATGGCCCTAGGAGCGAAAAAAGCCGGGCATGAAATCGCAGTTCTTTGTGGCGGTGATGGTCCTCTCATAGAAAAGTTAAGAAAAGAAAATATAAGAGTTATTCCTCTAGACACGATGGAACGCGACATTTCTTTATCCAAAGAAATTGCTTCTTTCTTTCAAATCATAAAAGTTTTGGATGAGGAAGGACCAGACATCTTTCATATCAACAGTTCAAAGATGGGAGGTTTGGGTGGAGTAGCCGGACGCATCGCTCACGTAAAGAAAATTGTCTTCACCGCGCACGGTTGGGCCTTCAATGAACCTCGACCCGTCTGGCAGAAAATTATTATTAAATTTTTCGTCTGGCTCACGCTTCTCTTCTCTCATAAAATTATTTGCGTATCAGAAAAAACCAGGAGAGATGTCTCCGGTTGGCCTTTCATAAAAAAGAAACTGAAAGTTATTTATAATGGCCTAGAAAAATTTGATCTAATTCCGCGTACAGATGAAACTTTTACTGTAGGAACTATCGCCGAACTGCACAGAATAAAGGGTTTGGATATTCTGCTCACTACGTGGAGTAAATTTATAAAAAATTATCAAGCAAAATTAATAATCATCGGCGGAGGTGAGGAAAGAGAAAATCTCCAAAATATGGCTAATAATATGGGTATTTCAGACTCGGTAATTTTCAAAGGATTTATAGACAACGCCCGTTCACTTCTTTCTACATTTGATATTTTCGTATTACCCTCTCGTTCAGAGGCCATGCCTTATGCTCCACTCGAAGCAGGACTCGCAGGACTTCCTGTCATAGCTACTTCCGTTGGAGGCATACCAGAAATTATTGAAAATAATGCTGGTGGTATTTTAATAGAGAAGGAAAATCCCGAAGCGCTTCTTTCTGCGTTAATTAAATTATACGAAAACGCCGATCTGCGAAAATCCTTTGGTGAAAATTTAAAAAAGAAAGTTGAAACCGAATTCTCGTTGGATAAAATGCTTCAAGATACCTTGGAAGTTTATAAATAAAAAGTTTTATAGCCTCGAACCGTGGGAGTAACCTTTCATACTTGAGAGCATACCGAGGGCGAACCATTCTGTAGCGAGGTGAGAACCGCCATAGCTCATAAATGGAAATGTTATGCCGGTCACGGGGAGAAACCCCATATTCATCCCAGCGTGAATACCGATGTGAATACTAAATAATACAAAGATACCAAGCGCGAATAGGGCTTCGAAGTTGCTGGCCGAAACGATAGCGTTACCGATTATTCGCCAGAGCAAAACCGCACAGAGAATAAGGAGCAGGCTCGCTCCGAGAAGCCCCCATTCCTCGGCGAAAGCAGCGAAGATAAAGTCGGTTTGAAATTCCGGCAAGAACAAAAGTTTGGATTGACTCCCCTGTCCAATCCCCTTGCCCATAATCTGTCCTGAGCCAATCGCGATCGTGGATTGATAAGCGTTGTAGCCCGCACCGTGGATGTCAGCCAGGGGGTGAATAAAGGTTTCTATGCGAGCCTTTTGATATGGTTGAAAAGCGAATAACCACAAACCCACCCAAACCACCAAACATAGTCCAATCAATATTGTTAAATGTTTTTTAGAAATCCCAGAGACGAGCAACATTCCAAACCAAACAAGGAAGATGATGACCGCTCCTCCAAAGTCCGGCTGAAGAAAAACTAAAATAAAAATAGTGAAAGCATAAATACTCGAGACCAAAACATGCCTGATGTTTGCAATCTCCACGTGTCTACGAGAAAAGTACTTGGCCAAGATAAGGATGACAACAAACTTGGCCGGGTCAGAAGGTTGAAAAGCGAAGAATCCGAGACGGAACCAACTCTCGGCACCCTTCACCACATGCCCGAGGCCGAATAGGAGAAGCAGGATAATTACTGTGATGATGAAGATGGACACCAATACTCTGGTCTGTCTTAAAAATCTCCAATCTATGGAGGAAGCTACGAAGAACAGAATCACAGAGACGAGGATCCAGATACTCTGCCTAACAAAAAAATATTGATTAACCGAAAACGAATCCATCGTGATAAGTCCGGCGAGGGAGATGAGAATAGCCGGCACGAACAAGAGCCAATCGATATGCATTCGTTCGGCGAAATTATTAATTGCTTTCTCTACCATTTTAAATAAAGCTCTTGTCCGGAAGAATCCTTGGAATAATTTCAAAAGTAACTCCCTGCCCTACAAAAGGATTTGGCCAGCTGAAAACGACCGGCACTACTTCTCCAGGATTCAATACATCAATAAAAGTTTTTGAAGCCGCGATGATGTTGCCGTTCTGATCTGAAACCAAAGCTACCAATTCTATATTCGAAACCTTCGAGAGAGAGGCGCTCGAAAGGGTGGCCTCGAGACGTGGAGTTTTGTCCAAATTCGAAAGGGCGCCGTCTTTGATATCTAGTTCGGGTACTAGATTCATATTCTTCTCCCACACAAAGCTGTCCTCTCCCCAGGCGAAGGTGGCCCGCACAGGCACAGCATCTCCAAAGTTAAATGGGCCTTGGAAGATTCCAAAGGTTGAGTGTTTAGGAATAAAGGTTTGAGCCTGGATAACCTTGAGAGGTACGGCGCTCTCGGCTCCATAAACATTTATAGTGTACGGTGCGAGGAAAACTTGCCCGGAAACATTTGGATTCTCTACTTGCACCACCACTTCATAAGTACTCGTGGCTACCTTTATCACCCGCGGATCGCCCTTCATGATGAGGGGTAAGGTCTCGTTCGAACAAATAAGTTTGCACGAACCACCACAATCTACTCCAGTCTCATCGCCGTTTCTTTTGTTATCCGAACAAGTTGGAGAAATATTAAAAAATAGATACGTCGGTATGCCGATGATTAAAACAATCACTCCTAGAACAATAGAGAGAACTACCCTCTTGCGATTTATGGCCCATTGATTCATCCCGTTTATTATAACAAAAAACCTCTTTAAATTTATTTCAAACGCTGTGTTCCGGCGATTACCTACTCGCCTTACAGGCGCTGTACACTTTTCGCATCTGCGATGCTCAAAGTCTTGCGGACGCTCCGCGTCCTCACCCCATAAGAGTATCATCGGCACTACAGAGCTTAACTTCCGTGTTCGGAATGAGCTGAAATGCGAAAACTTGGAGCATTTCAGAGTCGGAGTTCACGAAGGTGAACGAGACGGGGTCGGCGTAAAAATTCAGCAGAATTTTATGCGTGACCGGGGTGACCTCGCGACAATTAGATTAAAAAAATAAGTTCTAAGTTCTGGCGACTACCTACTTTCCCCCATAAGAGTATCATCGGCACTACAGAGCTTAACTTCCGTGTTCGGAATGAGAACGGGTGTGACCTCTGCGTCGAATCACCAGAACTTAAGACTTATTTTTTACTAAATGAAATGCTTTGAGTTAGGGACCATCCGAAGATGATCCTTGAAAGAACATGTTGGTTGAAACAGTTCAGGGAGTGGGAGTCGAACCCACACGTCTTCGGCATCTTCTCAGCCGTCGACACAAGGCCTGGTGGTCAACAGGGTGTTTAAACCCCTCGTCCAGACACATGTGCGTCTACCAATTTCGCCATCCCCGAGTCTCCGTTTCTCTCGTACAACTTGTACTGCATTCCCGGAGCAGGGTTCGAACCTGCAACTTCCTGATTAAGAGTCAGGCTCTCTACCAGTTGAGGTATCCGGGAAAACATGGGGACGGAAGGAATCGAACCTCCGACGCGCAGATCTTCACTCTGCCGCTCTACCAACTGAGCTACATCCCCCTCCAACTCAAAACATTTCATTTATTGTATAGAACAGCAATGGAATGGTTAATTCCATTTAGCAGGATAGAAACAAGTTTTGTGATTTCTAAATTTCCTAATAAGAATCGAGCAATTAGTACTTCTCGGCTCAACACATTGCTGTGCTTACACCTAAAGCCTATCAACGTGATCATCTCTCACGGCTCTCAACGATTCCTAATCTTGGAGTTGGCTTCATTCTTAGATGCTTTCAGAATTTATCCATTCCCGACATAGCTACCCTGCGGTGCCCTTGGCAGGACAGCAGGTACACCAGAGGTCAGTTCAACTCGGTCCTCTCGTACTAGAGTCAAATCTCCTCAA
>Ga0209514_10010178_pt1 | contig 10158 bp, 7 predicted proteins | sample Subgrocontami58m_FD_187452 | JGI IMG/M metagenome (GOLD analysis project Ga0209514, IMG submission 187452) | Subsurface groundwater microbial communities from S. Glens Falls, New York, USA - GMW37 contaminated, 5.8 m (SPAdes) (version 3) | ecosystem: Environmental > Aquatic > Deep subsurface >... | reverse complement strand
CGGAGGCGACCCGAAAAAACTTGAGGCAGCCAAGGGAACGCTCACAGGCGCCGTCATCGGCCTGGTCGTCATCGTATCGGCTTACCTCATCATTAGGACCATCGAGGTCACTACCGGCGCCCCAGTGACGAAGTTTGAATTGAATTTCCAATCTCCTTAAACGATTGACATGACGATCACCATATGCTAAAATTATGTTAGACTATAATTTTAGCATGGGCCAAAATGACTACTTCATCAACCTATGTTCCGCGTGAACTAGAAAAAGGTATTAAAAAATATCTCCCACTTCCGGAGATATTGGCTGTCGTCGGACCCCGCCGAAGCGGGAAGACGACGTTCCTTCACCATCTCTCACACTTCTGGAAATCCTGCACCATCGTCACCTTTGAAAACCAAGTCATCCTTGATCTTTTCGATCTCCACATCGCGGTCTTTGCCGACCGCTATCTCAAACCATACGACTGCCTCATTATTGATGAATTGCAATACGCGAAGCGGGGTGGAAAAAACCTAAAGTACCTCTTTGATACGTATCCGGGGAAAAAAATCATCATTTCCGGCTCCTCAAGCCCGGATTTAACCATCAAGGCTCTCCGACACCTCACCGGGCGCTGTCTCGTATTTACGCTTTTGCCGTTTAGTTTTGCCGAATTTCTCACGACGAAACCTTCTCTTTCCACTCCGCAGGAGCGTAGCGCCTATGCTCTCGAGTACATGACGTTTGGCGGATATCCGGAAGTTGTCTTGCAGAATGACCCGGAAATCAAAAAAACGCTCCTCCAAAATATTTACAGCCTGTTTTTTACCCGCGAGGTAAAGGATCTCACCGCTCTGGCCGATGATTACAAACTCAAGAATCTCGTGAGGGCGCTTGCCCTGTCTACCGCAAGTCTCATCGAGTACCGCGAGCTCTCGCAAGTTTCCGGTTTTGACTATGGAAGTCTCAAGCGGTATCTCAATTTTCTACAAAAAACCTTCATCGCCTTTCGTGTGGTGCCATACTTCGGTAATCGCCGGACAGAGTTGGTAAAAAACCCAAAAATCTACTTTTTCGATTTAGGTCTGCGCAACAGCCTTATTGATAACTTCCAACCGCTCGCGCTTCGGCCGGACAAAGGGGCACTGGTAGAAAACTTTATTGCTATTGCGCTAGGTAATTTAGGTGCGGACCTGCGATTTTGGCGGACAAAAAATAAAGCAGAAGTGGACTTCGTATGGCAAAAGGAGGGGGTCCTTTCTGCGGCAGAGGTAAAAGCAGGGACCCAAACACGCATTCCCCCGTCGCTTGTCAGTTTCATCGGAAAGTACGCACCCGCCCGGGCTTTCGTGTTTAATGAAGCCTTCCAAAAAACCTATGCAACGGGCAAGACCCGTGTTTCCTTTCTCCCCTATTGGCACGACGTGCCGTATTGACGGACTCGGGGGATACTGGGATAATACACTCACCATGAATCGTTTCCTCCGACTCGTTCCGTTTTTTTCCCTCATCGCAAGCGCCATCCTCGCCGTTACCGTCCTTGCAACCCCGCCCCCCGTCCAGGCCCAGGAAAATCCGAATAACTGGGTAGACGGCGGGTATGCGGAGGAGATGTACTCGGCAAGAACAACCGGCAGCGTAAGCCAAAGCCCGTATACCGTCCGCAGTTTTGACACTCCCATGTACCGCACCATTGAAAACATTTTGGGCCCGGTGCCGGGAATCACCATCACCATGGACATCATGCAAAAAGATCCCAAATACGCACAACAAATGCTCCAAAAAAGCGCCGTTGCCGGCATCGGCAACTACATCGCCATGATCTATGCCAATCCACCGGCAGATCTCGCCCTCTGGATCCGCGACACCGGCCAGACCTTGGGCTTCCTCCCTAAGCAAGTCTATGCCCAGGGCGTCGGCTTCTCCGGCCTCGCCCCCCTTCTGCCGATCTGGAAAGCATTTCGCAACATCGCCTATTTATTACTCGCAATTGTGATGATCGTCATCGGTTTCATGGTGATGCTCCGGAAAAAAATCGACCCAAAGACAGTCGTGACGGTACAAAACGCTATACCAAGAATCGTTATAACGCTACTATTAATAACTTTTTCGTATGCGATTGTGGGAATAATGATCGATTTGATGTATTTATTGATAGCTATTGCTGTAGTACTTATTAAAAACACAGGACTGCTTCCTGAATTGACATGGTTTCAAAAACTTTTTAACTTCCAGTCTCACGAGCAGGCTTTTACGACCGGCACCTTGCCTGTCTATGTATCGATGTTATTTCCCTGGGGGATAGGAAGTATCTTAGATACGGTATATCAGATATTCGGTTTGGGCGGAACGATAACTGCGGGTGTAACTGGAGCAGGAATCGGAGCTCTTGTGGGTGCAGCTGCCGGTCCACTAGCAATACCTGGTGCTGTTATCGGCCTAGCTGCCGGGGCAGGGGGTGTGCAAATCTTGGTTGCTATGTTGGTCTCACTTTTTCTTCTCTTTCTTTTTATACGCCTGTTTGTTTTGGTGTTATCAGCATATATCAATATAGTACTTGCCCTTATTATCGGTCCCATCCAATTGCTGGCAGGGGCTATGCCGGGAAGCAATGCGTTTGCGTCGTGGATGCTAAATCTCACGTCTAATATGCTCACCTTTCCTATTATTGGTGTAATGGGGATGATCGCTATCGCCCTTGGGACAGCAGCAGACAAATACTATAGTTTCTGGACGGGAGGAAATGGACAATTTTGGACACCGCCGTATGGAATATCCGGCGGAAATGCACAGAGTATTTCTGCGTTGTTCTCGCTAGGCATACTTATGGCCATACCCCAAGTCGTTGGCTCTGTAAAAGAAGCGCTAAAAGCAAAGGCGGCGGTGCCACTAACAGGTGCTTTCGGACAGGCTATATCTTCACCAGCAGCAACTGGAATGCAACTTCTCTCAACCGCGTACTATATCCGGGGATTCGTCCCTGATGCAATATGGAAAAAGGTTGGTCTTGGCGGAGGCGGAGGACCAACCCATTCGCCACCAGCCAATTAATGACAATTAATGACTTTGTCCTGAATTACTACCAGTGAAAGTTTGATCAGCAATTTTCGTCGCTTCTAAAGTCATGATGACAGCCGCTACAGCAATAAATAACCTAGATCTATACGCATAAAGCGGTAGCCTTCTAATTATCTCTGGTGTGTACTCGTCCGCAGAGAAGGTAATCCCAAGAAATTTTTCCACATATGCGTGCAAATCTGGAACCACAAGCTTCATTTTTGAAAGGGCAAAGTCATGTTCATCCATAAACTCTTCTAATTCATTAAGTCCCATTGATGCTGCTTTATCACCAAAGAGACGTTTCATAGCTGAGCTGTTTTGAAGATTTCCAAGAAACAACCAATCATACACCTGATCCGTTTTTGCCGTTTTTCCCCACCCTCCCATGAGATAAAGTGCGGCTCTAAATGAAGCCACTTTTCCTGAGTATGTGTCGACAGCATCTTTAATCTTGACTATACGATCTAGGAAATTCTTTTTGTCGGCGTGGAGGATTCCATAAACCTCTTGAACTGCTTTCACAGCAGTGCTTGCATCACGCCAAGATCGAACCAAGGGATCTACATTTCCAGCTCCTTTCTCTGTAAGCAACTCGGAAAGGGGAACATCATAATCCGCTCCCCCGCTGCCGTATTCTGTCCGTAGAGCCTGTTTTGGCCGCTCGAGGCGGTTAAGCCGTGCATCATCAAGCCATCTTGTCCTGTAATAAACCTTATCATATTTTTCCTTCGTCAATCCCTCAATATTTATTGGTTGCCCGGCAAAACTCGCCGATTCTTGCATAAGCGAAAGATACCCCTGTGTATATTGACCACAAACTGATTCAATTACATGATGCTGTCCTATGCTTATAGTTCCGATTGAAGAGTAATCAATTGGGGGCAGACCTTCCTCCGCCAACAGCTCGTTGATATTTAAAAAATGTTTCGATGTGTAATAATAATACTGATCGATTCTTCCGGGTTGAATTGCTTCGCCTAAAACCGGTGCCGTGAGTGCTCCTCTGTTGGCAAGATCAGTCATCCACTGTTGCACTGCTGGGTCCTTTTCGTCCGACAAAAACTCGAAAATCGCCTGTGGTCTGTATTGTGCAACCACCTTCAATATCTTCTGGGTTTCCAAAGCGTGCTTGTGTCGTGTTTTCTCGTCGACCGCATGAATCATAGAATATCCTTCTTTGCGCAACCGCATACCAAGCGCTAGCTTATCTCCATATCCATATATCCTGTCAATTTGCTTAAGATGCTCACCAATCCGCCAACCACTCGAAAAGTGATCATACACCTCAAGAAGCTCTCCTACGATCTTCTCGCCCTCTGCGACAAGCATTCTGTCCTGGAGCTGCTGGAGGGTAATCTCCTGAAAAGTCGTAGGGACTTTTTTGTTTTCCTTGCCGTTCTGGTCACACTTAAGATACGTCTCTAAATTTTTTTCTTTCCCAAAGGCTTCTTGTGCCAACTCTAAAAATCTCGGTGATCCTGGTGTTGCGCCTTGTAATTTCTCCATCACGACTTCCATTCTTCCCGAAGATTCTCCAGCTAAACGGCAAGCGTTTTCCCACATCATTCGCTGTCCAGCGCTTAAATTGGTCCACTTCTCAAAAAACCACCTATTGATGTCCATCGCAGCAAGAATTTGTTCTCCCGTATTAGTTGAGAGGAATCCTGAATATGCATCACTTTCGCCCGGCCCCAGACCACCCAACATTGCTACGATGTCCTGCTGCGATATAACAACTGCAAACTCTGCTTGTCGTACTATTGCTTCACAATCTTTGTCCGTAAAATCTCTACCATAAACCTTTTTATATTGATCAGAGTATAAGGCTTTATCCCGCTTCATCTCCTCCATCGCATCAAGTCGAACTTTTCTTATATCTTCAGGATGGAGCCTTCGTAGATTTCCACTATCATCAAATCTCGCCAGTTTATAAAGCCGCACGTATTTGTTAAACACGATCTCATTCAACCCACCGTTTTCATTTAACAGATGCTCAAACCCTCTTTCCCCGACTGTTAAAAGTGATGACCAAATTTTTTCTGGATCGCCAACACCTCGGATCATTCCATACACACGATGAATACTCGTACGGATGTTAACCTTATCAGAAAGTTCTTTAAACCTTCCCACGCGGTCGTCATAAAATTTGTCTCTGTCACCTCCTGTCATGCCTTTCCCATCCATATATTCAACCACGTCCCGCTCATATCGTTTATTCTGAAAGTAGGCGTTCATAAGGCTCAACCTACGGGTAGCCGCTTCTGCTGCTGGTCCTTCTGGAAACAAAACTGTTGCCTCTTCTATTCTTCTCAATTTTTCTTCAATTTCCCATTCAGGGCTCAACACCATTCGCTCTTGCTCGTCTGGCTCCAAATGAAACTCGCTAAAAGGTTGTTCCTCTCTGTGTCGTAACTGAGCATCAGCTATCGTTATCTGCTGTTGAGCACGAAGTTTCTGAATATATGAACGTATTTCGCCCGGTGGAAATCCAGATTTTGCAAGATCCCGCGCTTCATCACCTAAAAACTTTGTGTCGTTTTCAAGCGTAGGGTCGTTCAATAAAGCATCTTGAATCTCTTGAAGTGCATCATTTACGTTCTTGCTGCTTGCGGAGCCGGGGCTGGTTGCATCAAAAAACGTCCAGCCTGCGCCTCCGCTTATGTGAACGAATAAGTCCGAGTTTTTTGTTATTTTACCGACACGATTAATAAAAAGGTATGCTTCGGGGGTTGTAAATGTATTTGGCTTATGTAATTTTTCTTTTACTGCTCTCGCAATCTGTTCAAGCGTTTCCCCGTGTATCGCGCCGTGCGCCAACACTTTCTGCAAGGCCTCATCTTTCACTGGTTTGCCGCCGAGCGCTGCCGCAAATTCTGGGTTTACTTCTGCTGCTCTTTGCACGACAACTTCGGGCGCTAGCTCTGGTCCGACAGCAACTTTGAACCCATCCAGTTTTTCTCTTGGTATCACTGGTCCACCCTTTTGCTCATCATGCTGGGGAGATGGTTTAGATTCTGCCGAATTAGTTTTTGAAGGAAATTTTGACTTCGCCACAAACACCGTTTCCGGCTTGGGCGGTAGAGGTGCTCTTTTTTTATTCTCTGATAACGCTTCTGCAGCTTTTTTTGCCGCCTGAAGCACAGCTTCTACTAAATTCCGTGGCTTTTCTGTTTCTACCATATTCTTTGCCATAGTGGGCTAGGGCAATAATACCATTAATAAACGAATAACGGAATAATAGAATAAGCGAATGGGCTTATTTTTCCAACGACTGCCAAAGGAGCTTCTCAAGAGGAACGAGATCGCCGTTGTCCCCCGCCTGCATGGCTGCCACATACTGATTGCGGATGGTGCCACTCTTCTCGGCGGGAATTTCGACAAGCGGCAATCCATGCTCCAAAAACAAGAGGTTTGTTGCGAGGCGCGCGATTCTTCCGTTGTAATCCAAAAATGGATGAATCCACGCAATCCGGTGCTGCATCCATGCGGCGACAGCGACCACGCGCTCCTTTTGCTTTTGGGTGTCTTTTTGAACGGACGCAAGTTGCACACCCAAATCTTTCTCAAAATTGACCAGCTGTTCTCGTATAGCATGGGGCGGTGGCGGTGTGTAGTCGGACACTTGCACGTCTACCCGACGAGGTGTTCCCGCCCACTCTGGAAAGATAAACCCGAAACATCGCTTGTGGAGGGTAAGTAAAAGTTCTGTTGTAATCGGCGGTCTCTTTGACGCGTTTTGAATCACCCACACCAAACCCTTCGCTATCCCCTCTGCCTCCAATTCAACAAGCTTAGTCCTCGGTAACGTACCAAACGCCGTCTCAAAGTAACGCGTCGCGTCTTTCGGCTTAGTGGATGTCTTGATCATGAAAGAACGCGAATATAGGGCTTGAGAATCTTGCGGAGCCGGCCTGGCGCGATGGTCTCGTTTTCCAAAAGGAGCGACCGCAGGACAGTTTTATACACTGCGGTTGCCCAGCGCGTGCGCTTTTGGTGTTGTAAGCGTTTCGTTCTGATCATATACTTTGCCATAGTGGGCACGGCAATAATAACACACTTTTTAATAAACGAATAAGAGAATAAACGAATAATGGAATAAGCGAATAAATGAATAAACGAAAATCCAACCTTATTTCATAAGGTCGCGCAGCTCATCGATGGTGAGGTGGGATTGTTTAAGAATTCTAGCAAGCAGTCCTTTTCCCAGTGTTTTGGAGTGAAACGGGACGGTAGTGCGGTATCCTGCCGAATGACGAAGATCCACGTGGCTTCCGACGGTTTTGACCTCCACAAATCCGTGCTTCTTGAGAGCTCGGATAACATCGCGGGGACGAACGTTGCCTAATTTACTCATGCAAATGCAAAAGGATAACCCTTGGGAACCGAAACTTTTGCTGTGGCAACAACCACGGTGCCTGCAGGATCCTCTGGCGAAGGTACCGGCTCACCGCCCGCAATAAGTGCGTCTATGCGACAGCGGATTGCTTCTGTAATGTGCGTTATCGCCTCTTCGATGGTATCCCCATTGTCCGCAACATCAAGCGCCGACGCGTAGGCTAGATAGCAGGGCTTGCCTGATCCAGAATAAACGTCTGGCTCGATGATAACCCGATAGTTAAGTGCTTTCGTGTCCATACCTTTTGCCATAGTGGGCTACAGCAATAATAACACACTAACTTTAATAAGCGAATAATGGAATAAGCGAATAATCCAATAAACGAATGGGGGCAAAAACCTTGGACAAGAACGGGTGCTTGACACCTCAACGATAGCTATGCTATCCTCTTGGGTAGGTAAAAAGGCAGGATGTCCCGCTAGGGAACTCCTTAAACTTTTTACCGTTTTTATTTCAGTTGCTGCCGAAGCCGTCTCCACGACACATACTCTTCCCCCGCTATTCGTTCCTTCAGTATATCGTACCATCGGGTATCTCCACGGGCTACTGCGACGCGAACCGCCCCAGCAACGAAGTCAGGAAGACACATTATGCTGTGCTGTTGGCTGTCGAGGTGTTCAATAAATACTGGCCGCTTGAGCGATGCCTCCAAGCAGGTATCAAACGCGGCTCTTTGCGACACTGACGTAAAGTGCCGATCGATGAGAAGATGCGTTGGACGCACAGACGGATCCCGCACATACCGAACCAATCGAGCCGCAAGAAGAGCCATATGTTCTGGCGTATCAGCAATTGACCTTCCTTCTTTTGTTATGATGAGTGCGTAGATTTCAACGGGCGCCTTGCTAAGCCGCAGCAATACCCGTTCTTTTGTGCCGTCACCAACAACGGAAAATTTTATTTCTGCAAGCGAACGCTCCTTTTTGCTCTTTCCCTTGGATGGAATGCCTCTTCGTGCTGAAGGAATAATCCGAGCGAGTGACGGGAGCTCAAAAGCAACAATCATAGCAAGAACAAATACGGGGTCGCGCGGATCTGATAAACGGCCGCTTTCGTCAATCAGCGCATAGTTCATGCTCGTGCCAAGCTTGGTTCTTTTTCTGCCATATTCTTTGCCATAGTGGGCACGGCAATAATAACACACTTTTTAATAAACGAATAAGAGAATAAACGAATAAACTAATAAGCGAATAAAAGCCACTATTTCTGTTTCTTTGTGTTGAAGATGATGGTTGTTACTATCCGCACGATCTCGTCGCCTTCTTTCATTTATTCTTCCCGGCGTACCGCTCGCGGGAAGAGCGGATGACTTTATCACGGTTTTGGTTCTTTGAGCGCGGGAGCGGTAACGTTGTTGCCGAAAAAGGCTGGCTCGTGTGATTGTCTATAGCAAGCTTGAGAATAATCTGATAGTTGCCCAGGGAAACGAGCTCCGCTTCTTCATACTTCTCCCCAAACTCGCGGCTTAACAGTCTTGCATCAGATGCTCCCACCCCGAAGGAAACGATGGAGCCGGCATTGCCGAAAATTGCTTTCTGCACATCTTCTTCTATTTGGCCTACATATTGATTGGCAAGCGAAAGACACAAGCGGTACTTTCGCGCTTCGGAGAGGATTTTAATAAAAGAGTTGGTCGCGAAATTTTGAAACTCATCAACGTAAAGATAAAAATCCCGGCGGTCACCCTCGGCCTGGTACACGCGGTTCATGGCGGCAAGCTGGATTTTCGTGATAATCATCGCCCCCAAGAGCGCACTATTATCCTCGCCTAATTTCCCCTGGGAGAGATTGACGAGAACGATTTTCCCATCGTTCATCATGGTTTCCAGGTCTACGGTGGAGGTCGGGCTTCCGACGATGTTCCTGATCGTCTGCGAGGAGAGGAATTGCCCGACTTTATTTAGGATTGGGGATATTGCTTCACTTCTCAGTTGCGGGGTCATTTTGTTAAATTCATTAAGCCAATAGTTTTTTAGCACCTGATCGGGAAGTTTCTCAACTACGCGGGCACGATACTGCTCGTTGGTCAAAAGCTCCGGCACTTGGAGAAGTGTCGACTGCGGCACATGGAGAAGGGTGAGAATGGTATTTCGGAGGATATACTCGAGCCTCGGCCCCCAACTATAGCTGTAAAGTTTGTAAAAGATGGATACGATGCCGCTTGCGACGAGCTCACGGAATGCTTCGTTTTTTACCTCCAAGGGATTGAGGTGAAACGGGTGTTCAATATCCGAAGGATCAAGATAGGCAACGTCATTAATGCGGTGGGACGGTATGTAATCAAGGAGAATGTCGCAAAGATCTCCGTGGGGATCAACCACCGCAACGCCCTCTCCGTTTCGCATGTCATTGATTGCCATGTTGGCAATCATGGTGGACTTGCCGGTACCGGTTTTTCCCACAACGTAGACGTGCTTCCTTCGGTCGTCTTTTTTAATACCAAATGTAACGGGCGAATTACGAAACTCGGTACGGGCAAAAAAATTAATACGCTTCTGCTCCTCTTCGTTTGGAGCCTGTCCCGAGTCTTCCCGAGGGATCGAGACGGGCAGGTTTTCCGGCGCGTCACTTGTCAGAAGCTGTCCCCAGGAAATATTTTTAATCATCGAGAGAGAAAGCCCTGGCGGATGCCAAAGGCTAGCAAGTTCCGCAGCGCCAAAAATTTGATTTTTTGGGGCGCCTCCGCTACCGCGTGAAACAAAAGCCTCCTCAACGTTCTTCT
>Ga0209514_10010173_pt1 | contig 10163 bp, 7 predicted proteins | sample Subgrocontami58m_FD_187452 | JGI IMG/M metagenome (GOLD analysis project Ga0209514, IMG submission 187452) | Subsurface groundwater microbial communities from S. Glens Falls, New York, USA - GMW37 contaminated, 5.8 m (SPAdes) (version 3) | ecosystem: Environmental > Aquatic > Deep subsurface >... | reverse complement strand
CGCGGAGGTAGGGCTCGCTGTCCTCGGCGGGCCGCACGCGGAGGTAGGGCTCGCTGTCCTCAGCGGGCCGCACGCGCGGTCGAACGCCCAAGGCGGCGCGCTGGGACAGACGCGCCCTACCGCAGCGGAGTGTGGTCCATCCCGTCGCCCAGGCAGTCGGTGGAGGAATAGCGTCGATTCCACGGGGGCCATCGAAGAGCGAGGATTTCGAGGACGGCCACCCCTGTTATTGGCTAGTGAATACGCGGCAGACATTGCGTTTCTGCGTTTTGATGATCAGGTCGCTCACCCCGTCGCCGTTGAGATCCTCGGGTTGAAGCCAGTGAATGGCTTCGGGGCAGGCGAAAGTGAGATCCTCTTTGCGGCTGAACCCCTTTTCCCTCGATATGAAGAAATGGACCGATGCCTGGCCGCTTTGATCGCGGGCAAGCAAGTCCTTCCGGCCATCACCATTGAAATCGCCGCCACAATTCACACAGCGCTCGAAGTACTCCTGGAGCGATTGGCTCAGGAAGACGGCATGCTCGTCCAGCTTTATGAGTACCCGCGCGCGGCAGTCCGGCTCCTTTCCAAAACCGGTTCCGGGACGGCAGAAGTGGAATCCGAGATTCACCTCGATCTGGCGCGTCGTGATCATCTTGCGCAAACCCTCGCGGCTGTCGAAAGGGGCGCTGCCCAGCACGAGGTCGGGGTAGCCGTCGCCATCCACATCCAGCACCGGCAGCGCGGCCATCGAGTCATCCTTGCGGAACATCTGCTGCGGTTCAGCCGGCACGTGGCCGCGTTCGTCGGCGAAGTGGAGCCCTGCCATCACCTTGCCTGTGCGCGTGCCGGGAAAGAACCAGGAATCGGCACTTTGGGCGCTCTTGATGAGGTCGATTCTGCCGTCCCCGTTGAGGTCGATCCAGCAGAGCCATGCGCCCCTGCCAACGTCATTCCGGCAGGTCATCACCGGCTCCGGCCCGAATTGTACTTCGGGGGTTTGCCGATAGAGCGTGAAGAGCTGCGTGCCGGGGGCGGCGTTGACCCGCGTCATTAAGTCCTCGCGCCCATCACCATCGACGTCGCTCGCGCTGATGCTGAACCGGCTCGATCGAGTATAACCCACCGGCTGGGTCTGCGGCCAGTTGTGTGTCTCGAGAGCCCCACTCAGGGTCTGGCCCCGCTCCCAGTCCTGGCGATGCCGCCAAACCTCGAGCCCGCCATCTACCGGCACCAGCAACAGCGGCCACTCCGCCGCCGTCCGCGCCGACATGGAACATACAATAATCCCCTGTGGATCGCGGGCGGATTGTTGGGACGCCGCCTCGCTGGTGGCCTGTGGAACGAGCGTGCGCCGCTGAATGATCTGCCTGCGGGCCGGCGGGCCGTTGCGATTCGTCAACAGAAGGGCGGTTACCCCATCGCTCGTCATGAGCAAGAGAGATTCCGGGCCCGGGCCAAGCCTCGCGGCCCAAACAAGCGCCGGCTTGTCCTCGATCGAGTAACGCAACTGGGGTTGGGGCGGGAAACCACGGCCTGGGTTCTGGTAGAAGACAGAGATCTTCGGCCCATCAAGAAGCACCAGGTCTTTGAGCCGATCTCCGTCCAGGTCGCAAGCAAGCAATTGCGATCCGGGAGCTTCGATAACGCTGGGGCGGAACTTCGGTCTGGCGTCCGCCGCCGAGCCGGGCAAGGCACTCGCCAGGAGCATGCCGCAAGCGCAGACGGCGGCGCTAGAGCGCTGAAACACGAATCCGTTCACTGTTGGCTATAGACAACCCGGCTGGTGAATTGTGTTGGAGGATGTTGTTGATCCGGGCGGTAATTGCGCCGTGACTGTTCAGGTCCGAGCGTGGGGCAGACCTCCGGTCTGCCGGTTAGCCGGGCCTCTGGCCCGGACTGGCGGCCGCGCCAAGGGCAGGGAGCCGGAGGGTCCCTGAACCGGCAGACCGGAGGTCTGCCCCAGACCCCACCCCACACCTGAACAGTTTCTTTGCGCCTTGCGCGGCGGTGGGTTCGGGGGCAATCTGAGTTGTCTAGCCGCAGAATGTGGTTAGACGACCGAGTGGTGTCATATGAACCCTTTTGATTCCGCTTCCAACCCGGGCCGGTTCCGCATGAGCCGCGCTTTCACTTTGATCGAGCTGCTGGTCGTCATCGCGATCATCGCGATTCTGGCGGGCATGCTGCTCCCGGCGCTGAGCCGGGCCAAGCAGAAGGGACAGTTGGCGAGGTGCCTTTCCAACCTCCGTCAGGTGGGGATCACCATGGCGATGTACACCGGCGACCACAACGACCAGTTTCCTTTCTCCGGGGCCGACTGGCCCAAGATGGCGTTTGTGGACCTCCTGAAACTCTTCAACCCGTACATCAGCACCAATAGCCGGGCATTGTATCTGTGCCCCTCGGATCGGGGGCGGGGATTCAACATCGAATGGACCAAGATCAACGGCGCCGGGAGCGGCATCCGCACGAACGATTTGCTCTTCCCAAATTCCTATTACTACTACGTCACTTTCTACCACACCGATGACAACGGGACGCTGAAGGTACGGAAGATTTCCGATGTGAGATCACCCGCCAAGAAGGCCATTGATCCCTGCTTCGCCAGCACCGCCGGCACCGCTTTCGACGTCCGCAAAAACAGCACCACCGGCGGCCACGGACAGAAAGGTATGGCGCTTTTATTCGTCGAGGGCCACACGGAGTTCTCCCTCTACGAGAAGTTGAATGCTCCCTTGCGGGACGGCACGGTGCTGATCTACAACCTGGACTGGACCGTTGGCGGTCTGGCCGGCGAGGACCTCAAGTAGATGGATTCCGGGGGGTGCGCCAAAGGCGCCCCACCTATCAACCGGAGGCAACACCCCAGGAACACGGTCACGTATCCCATTCCCCGGCCTTGAAGGGGCGACGCCCGCCTCTGCGAGCGTCCGGTCAGAATCCTCGTCGCTTCGCGACGCCCCGATGGTAGCCGTGGGTTTCAACCCACGGTTCTACGCACCCACGGTATGCGTCGCGTCGCGACGCCCGAGCGCCACGACATGCCCGCGCCTCAATCGTCGCTATGCGACGAAATCGCACGCCGTCCCCTTACCATGGATTGAAATCCACGGCTACCAGCAGCACCTCGCGACGCGAGGAACCGCGCAGCCGCAAAGGAATCACCCATCAGTAAGTTCTGTGGCAATGATTTCAAGACCCATCCAAGCAAGTGAAATGCGCGCCCCCCCCTCTCGTCGGACATTGTTATCGGACATTGGGGTGGACGAGTTAAAAGTGGGGGCTGCGAGAGGCGAGAGGCCCGGAAGTCCTCAGAGCGGCCGGAGAGGATGCAACAACTTAGCCAGGGATAAGACGCCTCGCACCGCGACATCCCCGCCGAGAATCCCAACGGGATTCGGTCCTCCAGCCCAGGGTTGCGAGGAACGAGCTACCCTGGGCTTCGAGACGGAGCCCCGTTTGGGCAGTTAATACTTGACCCGCGATGTAGTATTACTACTACAATATTCGCGCAAAGACCAAGGCAAAACCCCAAAACCCACTTTTATCTTGTCCACTCGTCCACCCCGGGCAGCGTTATCGCTTGCGCCGGGCGGACGAGCCCGGCAATACTTCACGCTTCATGCTCACGCTTTCGGGTATCAGTAAAGCATACGCCGGACGTGCTTTGTTCACGGACGTTTCGCTGCAGGTAAACCGTGGAGACCGCCTTGGTTTGGTGGGTCCCAACGGTGCGGGGAAGTCCACGCTCTTCGCGCTCATCCTCAAACGGGAGATGCCGGATGCTGGAGACATCTCACTGCCGCGCGGCGCCACTGTGGGCTACCTGCCGCAGGAGACCGCGCCGGTGGGGAACGAGACCGTGATCGAGCTCGCGTCGGCGGTCAGCCCCGAGATGGCGGCGTTGCGCGAGATTTTGAAGGGCGCGGTGGTCGGAGACGGCCACGAGTCCCACGAGGTGAGTGATGCCCGCAAACGGTTTGAGGAACTGGATGGCTACAGGGCCGAAGCCACCGCCAAGCGAATTCTGATCGGTCTGGGCTTTCGCGAGTCGGATTTCGGACGGCCTTCCCGGGAACTAAGCGGCGGCTGGGTGATGCGTGCCCATCTGGGGCGGCTTCTGGTCCAGGAACCCGATCTGCTCCTCCTGGACGAGCCAACCAACCATCTGGACCTGGTCGCGCTGGTCTGGCTCCAAAACTACCTCAAGAACTACCCTGGCGGGATCTTGATCATCTCGCATGATCGCGAGTTTCTCAATCAGCTCGTGGGCGGGATCATCGAAATCCGGCAATCGCGGCTGTTTGAGTATCGGGGCAACTATGACTCCTTTCTTACGCAGCGCGAGGCCAGCGAGGATCAACTGCTCGCCGCCTGGAAGAACCAGCAACGGGAGATTGCCCGCCTGCAGGAGTTTGCCGATCGTTTCCGGGCGAAAAACACGAAGGCGGCGCAAGCCCAAAGCAAGCTCAAGCAGATCGAGCGGATGGAGAAGATCGAGGCGCCCGTGGCCCGGGAGAGAGGGATCGCCTTCACATTTCCGCAGCCGAAGCGGAGCGGGTTGAAGATCATCGCCCTCGAGAACATCCACCAGGCCTATGGGGAGAATCTGGTCTATCGGGGCATGAGTTTTCAGGCCGAGCGCGGTCAGCGGATTGTGCTGGTGGGTCCCAACGGCGCGGGGAAGTCCACGTTGCTGAAGCTTCTTGCGGGCGTGGTGACTCCTCAGGCGGGGGAGCGCAAGCTCGGCCACAACGCCCGTTCCGGTTACTACTCCCAGTACCGGGTCGAGATGCTCAAGCCGGAGCGAACGGTCCTCGAGGAGGCCCTGGACACCCCGGAGGCCGTCACCGAGGTCTTCGTGCGCACTGTGCTCGGGTCGTTTTTATTCCGGGGGGATGACGTGTTCAAGAAGGTCAGTGTCCTGAGCGGGGGCGAGAAGAGCCGGTTGGCGTTGGTCAAGCTGCTCCTGGATCCGCCCAACCTTTTACTCATGGACGAACCGACCACACACCTGGACATCCCGAGCACCGACGCGCTGGTCGAAGCCCTGCGGCAGTTCGAGGGTACGTTGATCTTCATCAGCCACGACGTCTATTTCATCCGTGAGCTGGCGAACCATGTCATCCACGTGGAGAACGGGTCGCTCCGGCATTTTCCCGGGGGGTATCAGTATTACGTGGACAAGACCGCCGCTGAAGCGTCCGCCGCCGCGCAGGCCGCCGAGGCCCGCCCTGTGAGCCGTGCTGCCCCGGAGGAAAGTCCGGCGGCCAGAATGCGGGCACAGAAGCGGTTGGAGGCAGAGCACAGGCAGGGCCGCGCCCGGCAGCGGCGCGGGCAAGAGCAGCTCGTCACTCGACTGGAAAAAGAAATCCATGAGTTGGAGGTTCAGGAAGGCAAGTTGACCCTCGAGTTGGAGGACCCGGCGACCTATCAAACCCCCGGCAGGGCGGCCAGCCTGAATCGTGAGTTCCTCGGGCTGCGGGAGCAACTGGAGGCATTGACGGCGGAGTGGGAAGCGGCAGCAACCCGCTTGACCGAGATGCAGGGGGAGTAGGGTTCCCAATGTTCGCATCGAGACTAGTTCCAGGCTTGCCCACGGGGAACAGTTGGTAAATAGTGGGGTCATGGGCGCACAATGGAAACAGGCCGGTCGCGTTGAAAATGCCACTAAACGCGGCGCGTTAATCGGCAAACTGGTTCGCGAGATCCTGGTGGCCGCCAAACTGGGTGACCCGCATCCGGAGAATAACGCGCGTCTGAACGCGGCGGTCGAGGCCGCCCGGAAGTCGTCCGTTCCGCGTGACACGATCGACCGCGCCATCAAGAAAGGGTCGGGCCAGCTCGATGAGGCGGTCAGCTACGAACTGGTGACCTTCGAGGGGTTTGCGCCTCACAAAGTCCCTGTGATCGTGGAGTGTCTGACCGAGAATCGGAACCGGACCGCGCCTGAGGTTCGGCATCTTTTCAAGACCGGCCAGTTGGGCGCCCCAGGGAGCGTCGGATTCTTTTTCGAGCATCTGGGAGTGGTGGAAGCCCACCATGCGAACACGGCGCAAGACATCGAGGAGGCCGCCATCGAGGCGGGGGCCGACAACGTGGAGCCTCTCGGAGCGGACGAGACGCCTGAAGGGCGCCTGGGCGCGCGCTTCCTCTGCGGCCTTAAGACGCTGGACGCCGTCTCGAAGGCTCTGGCCGCCGCCAAATGGACCATCGTCGCGTCCGAGATGCGTTACATCGCCAAGAACCCGGTGGAATTGCCGGAGGCCCAAAGAAAAGAAACGGCAGCGTTTTTGGATGCGTTGGACGAGCACGATGACGTGCACCGGGTTTACGCGGCGTTGAAGTAACCTCGGGCGCTAGTTTCCTAACGAAGCGGGGGCCTCAGACCGGCAAGGCAGGGTGAGTCTCAAGACAATCGGAAGGCTTGCGGCTGCCTTGCCGGTCTGAGGCCCCGTCTTGCTTAAATCAACCGCTTTCGGGCTCACTGGAGGAATATGAGCCCGGTTAGGCGGCGCGGCACCCGGCGTTGAAACGCCGGGCTATTTTCGCGATGTCCCTACGGGAGAAGGCTCGCGCCGGTCTCATCTGTGTCGCGCAGCCAGACCTGACCGGTCAAACCGTGCAAGGTCGCCTCGCTGTCCCGGAGGGACAATCCGATACTAGCCCGGCGTTTCAACGCCGGGGGGCGAGTTCTGGATTGCCCAAGTCCCAAAGGGACGGCTGAACGCCAGGTATGTCTTAGGTCAGTTCCTATTTCCATTGCGTGTTCGGCACCAAAGAACGCCGCCCACTGATCATGCCTGCTCTCCGCCAGAGACTGTGGCCATTTCTGGGCGGCATCGCACGGCCAGGCCCCACCGGTCAAACAGCAGATGAGTCCCAGAAACTAGCGAGGCTTCGCCTCAGACCATTTCTCGATTCGCACGGCGGGTCCGCACCGATAGCTCGTGGAGAGAGCACGCTGACACTCCGCAAACGCGCGGCCGGCGTCTCACCCTCTGTGCGGGAGAACCTGGAGGCGGACGGCCGTAGAACGCTCCGCGAATCATCACCAGGACTTCGCGCGTGAACCAGAACCGGGGTGCCATAAGAAAGGACCACAGAGACTTGGCGCCCTTGCGTTAACAGGGAACGCACCATGACCGGGTGCTCACCGGGTGTTGACTGACTGACGGACCGAGCCGGGGAGTTTGGGCACGGTGCACCAGGGCAGCCCGTCGTCGAAGAGCGTTCGGACGGCGTCCAACATCCGCCGAGCCTCTACGAAGTCGGCGCTTTTGTGTAGTGCTGAAAGATGAGGCTTACGGGGCGCGCCCCGCCTTGCCGACGCTCAAACGACCTGGCCGGCGGCATGGCCGGAGGCCCACGCCCATTGGAAATTGTAGCCTCCCAGCCAGCCCGTTACGTCCACCACCTCACCGATGAAGAACAGGCCGGGCACCTTGCGCGCCTCCATCGTCCGGGACGAGAGCTCCGCGGTGTCAACGCCCCCCAGGGTGACTTCCGCCTTCGTATAGCCTTCGGTGCCGCCTGGAGTCACCGCCCACCCATGAAGCTGTCGAGAGATCCCGGCCAACTCTTGGACGGAGTATTGCTTCAGCGGACGGGATGGGGCGCACCGTTCGCACCACTGTTGTACAAGCCTGCGGGGCAGAGCCTCGCTGAGCACAGTGGCCAGCTCCCGATCCGTCCGCCTGGCCGGTTCAAGCAGGCTCAGGGCAGGTTTGTTGGGCAGCAAATCAAGTAAGATGGTCCCACCTTGGGGACAACAGGAGGAGACTTGGAGAATCGCGGGGCCGCTCAGCCCATGGTGGGTGAAGAGCATCATTTCTCGAAATCGATGCTTGCCGCAGCTCGCGATCACTTCCAAGGAGATTCCGCTGAGATTGCCGTATGAGGCGCGGTCGGCGGCTCCGAATAAGAGCGGTGTCAGCCCCGGGTATCTCGGAATGAGGTTGAGGCCGAACTGGGCGGCGAGGCGGTACCCGAAGTCGCTCGCACCGATGCGCGGCATGGAGAGTCCTCCGGTGGCAACCACTAGCGAGTCGCATTCCAGGGGGCCCCGGTTGGTGCGCAGGTGGAACTTGTGGTCCTTCCGCACGTCCTCCACCTGGCAGTTCAGAAGGGTCTTGACGCCGTTCTCCGCGCACTCGCGCTGAAGCATCTCCAGGATCTGCCGGGAACTCGAGTTGCAGAAGAGCTGTCCCAACTTCCTCTCGTGGAATGGGATTCCATGTTTTTGGACTAACGCGATGAAGTCACCGGGACCGTATCGAGCGAGAGCGGAGCGGCAGAAGTGGGGATTGGCAGAGAAGTAATTGTCGGGACCCGCCTCGAGGTTCGTGAAATTGCACCGTCCACCGCCTGAGATGAGGATCTTGCTTCCCAAGCGCGCGGCGTGCTCGATGACCAGCACCGAGCGACCGCGTTTGCCGGCCTCTAGGGCGCACATCAAGCCGGCCGCGCCACCGCCGATCACGATGACGTCCTGGCCGACAGGCCCGCCCGGAATGGCAGGAGAGGGATGTATCATGGCCAATTCGATCCTCGCACGCCAAGACGATCCACCTCCGTCCCAGCCGGGGGGCAGGGGGGTATCCGGGAAGCGAGCAGGCTCGTTGGACGCATGGCGGTGTCTTACCCGCTGGGGCTCAAGTCCGCAAACAAATCCTGTGCGTCGAAAAACACACTTGCGGTCGGAGGAGCATTGAGTATAGCTTAAAACGTAACAACCCGAGCACAGCGCTCTTGACTTATGAACATACGCCGACCGTCCGACATGGAGAGCAAACTCCTAAAAAGCGTGGCATTTACCCTCATTGAACTGCTCGTCGTGATTGCCATTATTGCCATCCTGGCGGGCATGTTGCTGCCAGCCCTGGCGAAAGCGAAGGAGAAAAGTCTGCGCACCTTCTGCGTGAACAACAACAAGCAGTTGGGGCTGAGCATGATCATGTACTGCAATGACAATAATGATAAAATGCCCTATCCCAATTGGGGCAACGACTATGGTCCAGGCTGGCTCTACAGGCCCAAGAACGGGAACCCGCCTAACCCTTTCCTTGATGCCGACCGCACCAACATCGAGGCGGGGCTTTACTGGCAGTTCGTCAAGGAGAAGAAAATCTATCGCTGCCCGGTCGATAAGACGAACACTACCTATTTCAAGGGACGGGCCAACAAGATCAGCACCTATATCATGAACGGCGCCGTGTGCGGGTATGGGTCCGTGACTCCCGTGGGCCAGACTCACAAAATATCCACCTTCAATCCAACGGCTTACGTCATTTGGGAGCCGGACGAGAAACTGGGCGGCATTGGTTCTTTCGCCTACAACGACGCCAGCAGCTACCCTGACCGGAATGAAGGCGTCGGCAAGTTGCACGTCAAAGGAGCGATCATCCAGGCATTCGCGGGACACGTGGAATTCATCACCTTCGAGAAGTTCGCCGCTGAGCAGAGAAACAAGCCCGGCTTACTGTGGTGCGCTCCCACCAAGACTGGGGAATAGTCCTTCCCTCGCCCAGGGTCCCCGACAGAAACCATGAAGCGTATTTTTTTTGCGTTGGTCGTCGCCACGGCCATCGCCGGATGTTCCAAGAGCCCCGATGCCCTCAGCGCGGCGCGCGCGAAGTTATTCGATTCGGCTGACGCCGATTCCAAGGCGCTTTGGGCCGCCGTGATGTCCTCGACCAAGACGAACGGATACATCCAGTCGATGGTGGCGCTGCAGAGCCTGCGGCAGAAAGAAAACCTCACTCCCGCGCAGGATAAGGCGGTTTACGACACCTTGGCCGCTGTTAACACGCAGTTGCGCGAGCGAGCGGAGAAAGGGGATCCCGCAGCCAAGAAAGTGCTCGAAGACATGACACAGATGCAGAGGCGTTAGTCTGCGGGAGTCGGGGACTGGTTTTAGGCGGAAGGACTCCTCGCCTTGCTGGCAAGGCAGATTCCCGTGAGGACCACAGCGCCGCCCAATCCCTGAAGCAAGGTCATCCGCTCGCCGAGCAGTACCCAAGCCAGGATTGCCGCCATGGCAGGCTGGAAAACCAGGGCCACCGAGAGGAATGAAGCGGGCAGGTGCGCTGACGCGTAGGCGATGAGGCCCTGGCCGGCCACCTGGCCGGTTAACGCCAAGGCGATGAGGACGGCCCAGCCTTTTGCGCTCGCGGGCT
>Ga0209514_10010172_pt1 | contig 10164 bp, 8 predicted proteins | sample Subgrocontami58m_FD_187452 | JGI IMG/M metagenome (GOLD analysis project Ga0209514, IMG submission 187452) | Subsurface groundwater microbial communities from S. Glens Falls, New York, USA - GMW37 contaminated, 5.8 m (SPAdes) (version 3) | ecosystem: Environmental > Aquatic > Deep subsurface >... | reverse complement strand
GAAGTAGTAAACGATGAATATTCAGGACCGCTTGCTAATTTAGGCGGAGCACTTTTTGCTGCGGATCATATTATGCATTTACTCGAGAAAAACTATGATGGCTTTGGAGGATACTGGAATAGTGGAATGTTTGAGTCGTTCACAAGGTTTGGACTTATTCAAGTTCCTGATGAGGCGCACTCGCAATATTTTGTGCGCCCCGCATATTATACACTCCAACTTTTTAACAAATATTTTGGAGACCAAACAGTTGAGACGAAAGTTTCCTCTGATACTTTTGATCTCACGAGTACCGAAACAGTGCACCTTACTTTTCCACGAGAGAAAATTCCTAGTATAAAAGCGATTGCCTCCATATCCGAAAACTCTTTGTCTTTGTTTGTTCTCAATCGCGCAACCAATCAAGATATTGAGACAACAATAGATATCCAGGGATTTCCTTCGGTAGGGAATGGAACTGTATATACACTCGATGGCCCGTCACTTAACGCAACAAACGAGGAAGCCCCAGACACCGTAAAAATCAAAGAGTCGTCTTTTGTCGGATCATCACCAAAATTTGTCTACACATTTAAAAAACATTCTCTTACGGTATTAAAATTTGAGAAATAGGATTGCTATATAAAATTTTTTAATAAGTAGAATTCTACTACTTGCAGGAAGGGCGTTTTGATTTTACAATATATTCCGTATAAAAAGTCAATTTATGGAAGAGAAACGCAAAAAGGTATTTGTCGGAATGTCTGGGGGAGTAGATAGTTCCGTTACCGCAGCTTTATTAAAGTACGGCGGTTTTCCCGCCCAAGGCGGGCAAGCTTCTGGCTGGGATGTCACCGGTGTCCATATAAAAATGTGGTCGGACCCGGAAATCCCGTGCAATTTCAAGCGAGATCGCGATGACGCGATCCGCGTTGCAGCACATTTGGGAATTCCGTTTGAGACATGGGATTTCACCAAAGAATATCGAGAAGAAGTCGTGGACTATATGATCCATGAATATCGGGAAGGGCGAACTCCAAATCCCGATGTTATGTGTAACCGCCATATCAAGTTTGGAGCGTTTTTGGAGCGTGCGCTCGAGCGCGGAGCGGATGCGGTCGCGACAGGACATTACGTCCGGTTATCAACGAATAACGAATCAATTACGAATAAACGAATAATCAATAATCCAAAATTCGCAAATTCGCAACACATTCGTTATTCGTTGATGAAGGCGAAAGACAAAAATAAGGATCAGTCCTATTTTCTCTGGACGCTGACACAGAAGCAGTTAAAGCACTGTCTTTTTCCGATTGGAGAGTATGCAAAGCCGGAAGTGCGGCGACTCGCAAAAAAATTCGGATTGCCGACCGCGGAGAAAGAAGAATCGCAGGGGATTTGTTTTATCGGTGAAATTAATCTCAATCAATTCTTGAAAAAATATATTCCGGTCTCGCACGGCCGCGTGTTTACTACTTCCGGGAAGGATATAGGCGAGCATGAAGGCCTTCAATTCTATACCATCGGCCAGCGCGAGGGTCTTGGTATAGGCGGGGGAATTCCTTACTACGTCGCGTCAAAAGATTTTTCCACAAATACGCTTGTGGTTGCCGAGGGGCCGTATGACGAAGGGCTTTTTCGGAGCGAAATCGGCGTGTCTGATGTTCATTGGATTTCGGGGCAAGCGCCGGAATTGCCGTTTCAATGCGAGGCGAGGATTCGATATCGGCAGCCGCTCCAGACGTGCACCGTTAGAATTGTTAGAGATGTTCGAAGTGTTGGAGACGAACGATTTGAACAAGCGAAGCGATCGAACAAGCAAAGCGATCGAACGGTTTTAACCGTGAGTTTTGATTCTTCCCAGCGCGCGGTAACCCCCGGGCAGTCAATTGTTTTTTACGCGGGAGAAGAAATGATCGGAGGGGGGATTATTTTTTAGGATCCAAAAGCTTTTTCACCGAAGTTATCCCCATTGCGCGTGTTCAGACGTGCTTTTATAATAAAATTGAATTGTATTATTCGAATGAGAGGGAAGAAAAAAAAGACATTTCAAATTTACGGGAAGCATCTAACGATAGACGCATACGGAATTTCTCGCCGTAAGCTTGCGAGCCACGAAGAAGTTTTTCGTCTCTTGAATGATCTTCCCGGGATGCTCGGCATGCACAAGCTCACGACGCCGTATGTCGTGTTTGACGATTGGCAGATGGGGCGCGCGAAGGCCGATTGGGGCGTGTCCGGTTTTGTCATGATCTACGAGAGTCACATTTCATGTCATACATGGCCGGAGATAGGATACGTTTCAATGGACGTCTATTCGTGTAGACCGTTTGACCACAAAAAAACCATTATATTTCTTAAAAAGTTTTGGAAATGCAGGAGGATGATTGTCCGCGTTGTGAAGCGCGGGTGATATTCGAAAGAGGTCAAAAAAGCGCCACGGAGCGTAGTGCAGAGAATCAGAAATTTCAACGGCTCAACGGGGTGAGCCGTTGAGCCGTTGAAAAATACAGACAGTTCTCATATCTCCAGCGGCTTTCGCGAGCCGCTTTTCTTATTGCTTTTTTCTTGCTCTGGTACATATAATTGCCGGTATAGTTCTTTCACAGGGAGGATGCGATGCGGCGAGGAAGAAGAGTTTTGCCCGTTGTTGATTCAGACAGCGATTTTACGACTCTAGGCGGTTCGTTTGGCAACGAGGATGATACCTCTTTTCTTGCGGGCGATGGCGCGGAAAGAATCGTGGAAGAAGGCGGAGCTAGCCCGTGCGTCCGCACGGACGCTCTAGGGGATGATTTTGACGATGAGGATTCCATCGGTGCTTCGGAAAAACGCGAATCAGCCGCAGAAGGCGAGGAGACCACGCTTCATGACCGCTTGCCAGCATGTGGGAAACCGACCGCCATCGGAATGTACTTCAGAGAAATGGGAGCGGTTAAACTTCTCACGCAAAAAGATGAAATCAGCTTTGGGAAAGCCATTGATGTTGTTTTTGCGGCCATTGTTCGCGAAATTGTGTTTTTCCCGGTTTTTCAGTTAGCCCTTGAATCATTTCGTGTTGACTCGAAGAATAATCCCTATCGAGGCCCGAGTGAGGAGATATTCCTTTCCTCTGATGGTTTGAGAATCAGGCAGAAACCGAATGTTAAACAGGCGCAAGACATTCTTGAAAAGGTCATTCGTCTTTTTGGTCAGCCGACTGGCAAGGGAAGAAAGAATGGCGGGTTTTGCATGGACCCGAAACGCGGCGAAGCAATAGTCGAACTTCTTCTTGCGTATCGTTTCAATCGAAGGATTCTGAAGAAGATTGCGGATGGAATCGTCGCCGGCACTTCAGATATTCGGAATTTCAATGATTCTCATTGCGGCAAGAACGGTCATAACGGCAGTAAAATGAAGTTTGTCATGCCGACTCGAGAAATCCTTCGGCGCCGAGACCGGATTCGCGAGGCCCTTGCATCAATGAGGGCGTTTGAAAAGGAGTTTACCGCCGCAAATCAACGGCTGGTCATTTCAATAGCGAAACGCTACGCGTGGAATAAATTCCTTGGTCTTGGTGATCTTATCCAAGAGGGGAATTTCGGCCTCATGAAAGCGGTTGACCGTTTTGACTATCGGCGGGGGTATAAATTCTCGACGTGTGCAACCCCTTGGATTATGCAGGCCATCACGCGCGCCGTTGCCGATAAAGCGCGGACCATTCGGATTCCCGCGCATGTACTTGAGACATTGAACTGTCTTCTTCGGACTTCGCAAGACCAGAGAGAGGAGTATGCCCGCGAGCCAGCACTCGGGGAAATCGCAGAAAGCGCAATGCAGCATAAACACAAAGTTGAATGGCATACTATTGTGAAAGAGCCGGTTTCCCTTGATAAGCTCGTCGGAGATGATCATGATTCGGTACTGGGTGATTTTGTTGAGGATGAATCCGCTGAATCGCCGTACAAACTTGTCGAAGCAATGGAGAAGACCCGGCGCGTTAAAGAAATCCTCGGCGAGCTTTTGCCGCGAGAGCGCGATGTCATTCGGATGCGTTTCGGGCTTAGTGACGGCATTCCGCACACCCTTGAGGAAGTGGGAAAGGAATTTAGTGTGACGCGCGAGTGGATACGCCAGATTGAAGCAGAAGCGCTTAAGCGCTTGCGAAATCCCAGTCGCGCCAACCGCCTCCGCGAATTGATATAAAAGAACAGTATGAAGGGCAGATTCGTCTGCCTTTTTTCTTTGTTGAAAAGGCAGACGCTTTTGAGTATTATAAATCCTATGAATGCGCTCGAGATACGGCAGAAGTTTTTGAAGTTTTTTGAGGAACGGGGACACGCGGTGGTTCCGTCATCTTCTTTGATCCCCGATGATCCGTCGGTTTTATTGACAACCGCGGGAATGCAGCAGTTCAAGAAATACTACACGGGTGAAGCTGATCCGATAAAGGACTTCGGTGCGAAAAATACGGTCTCAATCCAAAAATCATTCCGTACGTCCGATATTGATGAAGTGGGGGATGAATCGCATTTGACGTTTTTTGAAATGCTCGGAAATTTTTCTTTTGGCTATAAGCCCGGCCTAGCCCGTGCCGGAACGGCCGAGGGTGAGCCGCGCTCGCCCCAGGGCGGGTATTTTAAGGAAGAGGCAATCCGCTATGCGTATGATTTTATTACAAAAGAAATGGGTCTCGAAATTTCATATGTTACTGTTTTTGAAGGGCTTGAATCGGTCGGCGTGCCAGAAGATAAAGAATCAGCGGATATATGGAAACGGGTTGATTCGAATATTGACGTGAGGAAAGAGAGGATCAATGACGTTTTTTGGGGGCCGACCGGATCTTCCGGTCCGTGCGGTCCGACAACCGAGATTTATTGTAAGAACGCGGACGGAAAAGACATCGAGGTTTGGAATTGTGTATTCAACGAATATTTCTTTCCGGGTTCGCGCGAGGAGCTTCTTAACGGAGCCGCCGGGAAAAAACTTGAAAAATTGAAAACGCCGGGCGTTGATACCGGCATGGGGCTTGAGCGCCTCGCGATGATCTCCCAAAAAACAGAAACTATCTTCGAGACGGATCTTTTTTCCTCAATTATTGGGAATATCACAATCTCTCGCGCTGAATACGATACGAGCAGGATAAAACGAATTATTGCTGATCACGCCCGAGCTACGGCGTTTCTTTTGGCTGATGGCGTCCGGCCATCAAACAAAGAAGCGGGGTATGTGCTTCGCCGCTTGATGCGCCGCGCCATGGTCTATGGATCCGATATCAAAACGCTTTTCGATGCCGTTATTCGCGAATACGGTTATTTTTATCCTGAGCTTCGGCGCGAGGAGAAGGAAATTTACGCGGTATTTGATGAGGAATATTCGAAATTCAGCCGTACACTGCGTTTGGGCCTCAAAGAATTGGATAAACTCGAAAACATAGACGCTGCGATCGCATTCAAATTGTATGAGAGCTACGGCGTGCCGTATGAAGTCGTTAAAGAATACGGTGGCGGGGAAAAAGCAAAAAATCTTACACGTGCGGCATTTGATGAAGAATTCAAAAAACACCAGGAAATTTCCCGCGCGGGTTCGGAAGCGAAATTCGGCGGACACGGGCTTTATTTGAAAACCGGCGAAGTAACGATTCGCGATGAATCTGAAATTGAGAAGGTAACGCGGCTCCATACGGCGACTCACTTGATGCACGCAGCGCTTCGCGCGGTCCTCGGCACGGAAGTGAGGCAGGACGGCTCTGATATTACGGTAGAGCGCACGCGTTTTGATTTCCGCTTTCCGAGAAAAGTCAGCCCGGAAGAGCTTGCAAAAATCGAGGAGTGGGTGAATGATGCGATCCAAAAAGATTTTGCGGTGAAATGGGACGAAATGGGATATGAAGAGGCGCTCAAACATGGCGCGCTCGGTTTTTTCCGAGAAAAATATCCGCCGCGCGTCAAAGTGTATACCGTGTTTGATTCAAAAAGCGGAGAGGTACTCTCCAAAGAATTCTGTGGCGGGCCGCACGTTGAACACACCGGGACTATAGGCCGTTTCAGAATTACCAAGGAAGAATCGTCTTCCGCGGGCGTGCGGAGAATCAGGGCGGTAATTGAACCCCGTTAGAGGCAGAGGGACGCTACGAGCCCTCGCGGCCTCTAACGGGGTGAATAGCACGGGCATTAATTTTTTGGTATACTAAGCGCATGTCCTTGTTGTCGTTTTTTGGGAAAAAGAAATCCCCGGTTTTTATGGTGATTGATGTGGGATCGCACGCAATCCGCGCGCTCATTTTCGAACTTCCTGAAGGCGCGAAAAAGCCCGTTATCATAAAAAAGTTTTTTCTGCGGCTTCCGTCTGCGTCAACGGCTGACCGGGAGAGCGCGGGACGCCATACGCTTCGCGTAAGCACAAAGCTCCGGGAGCTTATGTTTGTGGCTCTCAAGGAGCTTGGAAGGATTCCAAAAAAGATTTGGATTGGAATCGGGCCGCACCTCGCGCCGTATTCCCTGGAAACATGGAGCGGAGAGTATGAGGCCTCGGGCGCGACCATTACAAAAACCGATCTTTTTTCATACTTCGAGGAGATGTCCAAAAAATACCGCGACGAGGATACGTACGTCATGGCATTTCCCGTTGAGGCGTTTCTCAATCATTATCCCGTGAACCTTCGCGAATTTACGGATATCACGCTGCCGTCTGTCGGCGGAAAAGTATCGAGGGGTGTTACGGTTGAGTTTCGCGTGATCGTCCTCCGGTTTCCGAAGGAGATCGGGCACGCGTTCGTTGAGATAAAGGAATCGTTGGGCGGGATGCCAATTGAATTCACGCCGATCGCGGCCGCGGTCGTCGGCATTGTTCCGGAGGTTCTCGGGCTTCGCGACGCGTTTTTGGTTGACGTCGGAGGAGAGGAAACGTCGCTTATGCTTTTGCGAAACGGATCGCTCCTGCAATTCATTTATTTTCCGATGGGCGTCGGTCTTTTCGTGAAGGGGATTGCAAAAATCGCGGGTGTGTCGCTTGAAGAAGCCGAGGATCAACGCCGTCAGTACCTTCAGGGGATAACCGATCCCGCGCGCAGGGAAAAGCTAACCCAGTTTCTTTCCAGCGAGTCGGAGGAGTGGAAAAAAAAGTTTCTCGAGACGCGAGAATCGTTTTACCATATAGGACTTTTGCCGGAGGACGTTGTTTTGTTCGGCGGGGGAGCTGAAATGCCCGAGATACGCGCGATTTTGCGCGATCCTGAATGGATTAAGGGGTTTTCATATGTCGAGGAGCCGCGCGTCCGCGTATTTGATCCGGTCGCGATTTTCGGGGGCGATTCGCTCGCCGGCTCCCTAGGAAGCGCGGCTGACGTGGGGCTCGGGGCGCTCGTGTATTACGCGATGAAAGAGATGCACCAGGCGTCAATTGGTGTATAATAAATAAGTATATGCCAAGAATAAAAGGACAATCAGACGGGATTCGGAAGCGCGGGGCCCAGCACCCTGAGCATACGATTTCTCTTGCCGGGAAAAAGGAGACGGAGAGCGCTGAGGAGGTTTTGGTCCGGCGCGAAGAGCCGAGGAAGGAACCCGAGATCGTAAAGAGGGATGCTCCTTCGGTTCCTCCTATAAAAAAAGAAGAGACAGCGCCTCGGGAAATTTTTCCCGAAGAGATTTCAAGACGCGGTACCCGCGAATTTCCCCAGCCGGAGCGCACTGGGAGCATAGGGGTTTCGAAGATCAAGGAGGCGACTCGCGCGCCGGAGAAAGCGCCGGTTGAGGAAATAAATCCCCCCACCTTCTCGCAGGGTATTCGGGAAGGTGGGGGGATAAAGGAACCGATAATTGACGAGGACAAGGTTTCTTCCTGGTTTTTCAGGAAGAGATCTGGTGTGCCGAAGACGCAAGACGATTTCTACACGAGCGCCGGATTAAGCGAGGAGGAGCGTGAAGAGAAAAAAAAGCGGCAATCGCTTTTTCGGGGAATTCTCGTGGGGGGTGGATCGCTTTTTATCATCTTGATTCTTCTTTCGACGGTGTTTGCGCGCGTGACGGTTAGCGTAAATCCGAAGATTGAAACCGTGGAAATACAAGACGTCACGGCCGTGTTTGATACGACGGTTGCCGCTCTAATTCCGAAGCAAAAGATTCTTCCTGCGGCAAAACTCGAGTTTTCAAAGACCGTGTCGCAGGAATTTGAAGCGACCGGGAAAAAAACCGCTGACTTCAAGGCGCGGGGCACGGTGAAAATTTATAATGCGTTTAATTCTTCCCCGCAGCCGTTGGTGAGTAAAACGCGTTTTCTGACCGACAAAAAGGTTCTCTACCGCCTTCCCGCGAGTATTACGATCCCCTCGGCAAAGATTGAGAACGGGAAAGTTGTTCCGCAGTTTGTCGAGACAGAACTCGTCGCCGATGAATCGGGCGACGGAGGGAATATTTCGGGCGAAGTGAAGCTCGTACTTCCGGGGTTCGAGGGCACGCCGAAATATAACGGATTTTATGCAGTTGCCCCGTCGGGGTTTTCGGGCGGAGCGCGGGGCGAGAGAAACGTTGTGACAAAAGAAGATCGGACGCGCGCAAGCGAGGAGGTTACAAAGCAGGTGTACGTCGAGCTTGAAAAAGAGTCGTCTGGCAAAGTGCCGCCTGATTTTACTGTTTCCGACGCCCTTCGCCAGATCGAGATCGTGAAAGTTGACGTTCCGCCGGCGGACACCGCGGTCGACCGCTTCACGGCGAGCGCGGATGCGGTTTTACGCCTTATCGTGTTTCGACAGGGGGACGTTGTTTCATTCCTTCGCGGTCTTGTCGCCGGCCAGGATCAAACGCGCGAGATCGTGCCGGATTCGATCGCGCTCACCTATGCCGCCCGGTCAATTGATTTTGTAAAAGGCCGGGCTGACGTCGTGATCCGCGGATCGATAAAAACAAGGGCCGTCATCTCGGAATCCGACATCATAAACGCCATCAAAGGCCGGAGCGCGGGCGAAGTGAAAGAATTTCTCAAAGCGCGCACAGACGTTGCGTCATCTGATGTCTCGTTTTTCCCTCCGTGGCTCTTGGGAGTTCCGGGAAGCGCGGAAAAGATTAAAATTCGTTATGAGTAGAACCCATCTCAAAAATGCTTTTCGTAGCGAAATCGCTCAATTTCGAGCGAAACCGATGAGACCCGACAAAGGCGTATATGCGAATATACGGCGAGGAGGGGCGAATCGGTTGCAGCCGAAATTGTGCGATTACAGCAGAAAGGGTATTTTTGAGATGGGTTCTAGAGTGGGATGGGGCGGGGTTGACCCCGTCACTAAAATTTCGACCGCCGCAGTCGCTTCCCCTCGGGAACCGATGAACATACTGTTTTGGAATCCAGCGTTTTCCCGCCAGCTTCGTCAGGGCGGCGAAAGAACCAGTCGAAATTTAGTGCGGGGTTGACTTTCTCCCTGTTTTTTTGATATTATAGCCGAGTACGTTTTTATGAAAAAACCGAAGATAGTAAAGGAGGGAGTTGTCGAGGAGAACCTTCCGAGCGCTTTATTCCGGGTTAAACTCGATGAAGACGGTCGGTATATCCTTGCGCATTTATCCGGGAAAATGAGAATACACTATATCAAGGTTCTTCCCGGGGACCGCGTACGCCTTGAGATGACGCCCTATGACGATTCGAAAGGGAGGATAGTGCATCGATTAAAATAATCATCAACGAATAGCGAATCTGTTGCGGATATGCGAATTCGTATATTCGTAGGTATTCGTTATTCGTTGATTGAGCGAAGCGGAAATGAAAGTCCAGGCATCCGTAAAACCGATGTGCGCAAAATGCAAGCGAATTCGACGGAAGGGTCGATTATTTGTTATTTGTACGAATCCGAAGCATAAGCAGAGACAGGGGTAACCATGAAATCCCAAATCACAAATAACAAATTACAAACAAATTCGAAGTTCCAAATTCTAAATCCAAAACGTTTCGAATTTTGGTCATTTGAATTTGGATATTGTTTGGGATTTGGTGCTTGGAATTTTGAATTTTTGAACGTATGAGAATTGTAGGCGTAAACATTCCTGACGAAAAGCGAATCGAGTATTCTCTCCCGTATATATACGGGATCGGCCTTTCTGCGGGGCGAAAAGTCCTGAAGATGGCGAGCGTTGATCCGGCGAAAAAAGCCAAAGACCTGTTGCCTGCGGAAGTGAATCGTCTCCGCGAAATCATTGAAAAAAATTATCGGATCGAGGG
>Ga0209514_10010170_pt1 | contig 10166 bp, 4 predicted proteins | sample Subgrocontami58m_FD_187452 | JGI IMG/M metagenome (GOLD analysis project Ga0209514, IMG submission 187452) | Subsurface groundwater microbial communities from S. Glens Falls, New York, USA - GMW37 contaminated, 5.8 m (SPAdes) (version 3) | ecosystem: Environmental > Aquatic > Deep subsurface >... | reverse complement strand
TAACAACAAAGATGAAGAGCAGGTTAAAAAGATACTCAAGAAATTCGGAATTGATTTTCTTATTATGAAATTGTCTAAAAAGAAGCGTTAATTGTGCAACACCGTATATCTGCCAAAACTTACTTCTTTGCCATGACTTTCAGAACATCAATCATCCTGTTGGAATAGCCCCACTCGTTGTCATACCAACCGACGACGAAAGCCAATGTCTTATCAACAACCTTTGTCATCTGCGAATCTATAATGCACGAATACGGATTTCCAATAATATCAGATGAAACCAATGGTTCTTCGCTGTATTCAAGAACGCCTTTCATTTTCTTTTCAGAGGCAATCTTAAAAGCATTATTAATTTCCTCCTCGGTAGCCGGCTTTTTCAGGATGCAGTTGAAGATTACAATTGAGCCGTCAGGAGTCGGAACCCTTATCGCAGCGCCATGAATCTTTCCTTCTAATTCAGGAATTACCTCTGTTATAGCAGAAGCAGCACCTGTTGTTGTAGGAATAATATTCAAAGCAGCAGCTCTTGCCCTTCTCAAATCCTTATGCGCGCCGTCGAGAATTTTCTGGTCATTAGTATAAGAATGAATCGTTGACATAACACCATTCACAATCCCAAAATTATCCATAAGAACTTTAACCATAGGAACAACACAATTTGTCGTGCAGGAAGCATTTGAAATTATATTCTCTCCCTTGTAAGAATTTTCATTAACACCCATCACAATTGTCTTGATAGTTTCCTTGCCCTTGAACGGTGCGCTCAAAAGAACCTTCTTAGCTCCGGCTTTGATGTGCTTCTCAACACCATCTTTGGAAGTATACATTCCTGTGCTCTCAACGACAACATCAACACCCAAATCCTTCCATGGAAGCTTCTCAGGCTCTTTCTCAGCAATAATCCTGATTTTCTTTCCATTAATAACTAAATCATTTCCAGAAGCAGAAACCTCTCCTGCAAACCTTCCATGCGTGCTGTCATACTTGAACAAATGCGCAAGAGTCTTTGCATCAGTCAAATCATTCACAGCCACAAACTCGAGAGAAGTATCCTTTAATCCTGCCCTAAGAACTAATCTTCCAATTCTGCCAAAACCGTTTATTGCAACCTTCACCATTTTTTCCTTCTCATTTTGAAAAGTAGTTAGAACTTTATGCCGGCTTGCCCTTTCTTCTGCGCTTTTCTTTCTTCATTCTCTTTCTCTGCCACTTCCAGCGCATCTGTCCTTTCTTTTTCCAGCGTCGTGAACTTCTTTTCATTTTGGATTAAACAAATCAATTTTAATATGTCGGAAATATACCTCTATTTTATTTAGTCAGTGGACAAAGTCCACTCAACAGTTTCTGCAGGTAGTATATTTCCGAGCATGCTCAAGAACCACCTACTATCTATATGTGGATTATCGGCTTTGCCTCTCATGCTACCCATCAGAGATGTGTGGTTCTTGACATTTTAGTTTGAGATTTCAGTTAATATTTAAAGGTATCGGTAGCAAATTTCATAAGGACAGAATCAATCTTCTTCTTCAACTTAGCTGTATCACCATCATTCAAAATAATAAAATCAGCAGACTTCAGACACTTCCCAATTTCCAGACCATTTTCAAGTCCTAATCTTTCTCTGCCATCAATCCTCTTAAATTCATTCCAAGATTTAGCATCACCATCACGATTTCTCTGTTTTATCCTTTCAAATCGTTTTCGTGGATCAGCATCGACGCCAATAACAAAAAAATCCTTTCTATGGCTGAGCGCATTTATCTCTGCAATTACCCTGATTCCGTCGAAAATTACGTTCTTATGATTTATCTGAGCCATCTTTTCAAGAAGTTTCCTCGATAGGATACCGTCATCTTTACTCTTGGATTTCATCTTCAATCCAGTCTCAAGAAGATTCTCTCGCGTTGGAATAATCCCAATCTTCTTGCATTCCTCTCTAATCACATCAGAATAAGTCAGATGAACAAACCCTTTGCTCTTCAAATACTCAGCAACAATGCTTTTCCCCGCGCCGATTGTTCCGGTTAAGCCGATTATCATCTCAACAAAAATCTTATCCTCTAATCTTTCTCATATGCTCAATTCTTTTCATCAAAAGTTTTTCTGTTCCTATATCGCGGCGATGAAATACTTGTCCTTTAACCTCAGAAGCGCACTTCTCAGCAATTTTTTCTGCATCATTAATATTTTGCGCAATCCCGACAAATGCAACTGCTCTTGAGCCTGTCATATACAATCCATCAGTTCTCATATCAACAGAAGCATAATAAAGATTAGCATACTCTGGATGATAGCCAATCTCAATCTTTTGGTTCTTCACAGGATTGTCTGGATAGCCGTTAGGAACAACATACTTGCACACTGTCGAGAGCTGTTTGAAATCCGGCTTTGCACGATTCAAATTACCCTCGATAACATTATAAGATAACTCAACTAAATCATTATTCAAAATCGGCAGGACATTCATCGCCTCTGGATCTCCAAACCTTGCGTTATATTCAATCAGTCTGACGCCATTTTTAGTAACCATAAAACCGCCGTACATAACTCCTTTGTATGGCTCTCTATTTTCTTTAGAAATTGCATGAAGGACTTTCTGCGTTATTTCATGTGCATCATCAACATCTTTTTTTGTCAGGAAAGGCAATAAGTGATTATTCACAGAATAAGATCCCATGCCTCCGGTATTCGGTCCGGAATCATTTTCAAAAGCCCTCTTATGGTCCTGCACAGGAGGAAAATCAAAAATATGTTTCCCATCAGCAAAGCTCATCAAAGAAAACTCTTCTCCTTCAATTTTCTCCTCGATAACAACACTATTGTGCGTTTTCAGGACTTTCTCAGCATACTTCAATCCATCATGCTTAGTCTTAAAATGGTCTCCCTGAACCCAAACACCCTTGCCTCCTGTAAGGCCATCCGGCTTTACAACAAACTCATCAAGTTCCTCGACAAATTCACGCGCTTCATCAGCAGAACTGCATATCTTAAATTTTGGGCTTGCATCAATCTTATGCTTTGACAATAATTCCCGAGTAAAAGACTTGCTTGTCTCCAATCTTGCGAGAGATTTTTTCGGTCCGACAGATTTCACTCCAATTTTCTCAAGAGCATCCACAACGCCGTTATTCAATGGCTCCTCTGGACCTATAAACGCAAAATCAACTTCATTTTCAACTGCAAAATTTTTTATCGTTTCAAGCTCATTATAATTTCCGAGACTGACTTTTTCCGAGAGAGATTTAATTCCTGGATTATTCGCCTTCATAAAAGAAAAAATCTTGGGCTTTTGGGGAGAATTTTTCAAAGTTTCAGCAATCACATGCTCTCTGGCTCCATTGCCGATTAATAGTATTTTAGTCATTAGCTATCACCAGTAATGTTTTATTATAAACAGGAGTATAAATAATTATCATTTCTTTTGGCGAAAACATTAAATATTCCTACAGCGTATATATTCTTGGGGTGTAAATTTGGATAATGCAAAATCTTTTTACAAATTAATTGCTCTATTCCTAATATTTCTAATAACAATAATACCTATAGCACATGCTGAAGAAATAAATCCAGTCGTCGTAGCAGATGAAGAAATCTCAGAACTAATGCCTTTGCCTAATGCAGAATCAACAAGCCAGAAAACTGGAGATGTCCCGGCTTTTGATGCCTTAACCAATAGAGGAAGATTCAAAAATGACTTATACTCAGGCTCTGCAGGATACACCTACTCAATAGCTGTTCCGCCATGGACAAACAAATTCACTCCTGAAATTTATGCATCCTACGACAGCCACCAAAAATCTCTGAAAAGCGTCCTAGGAAATGGCTGGGCAATTAACCAGAACTACCTATCAAGAGATATAAAAAATACATTAGCAAACACTTCAGACGATATTTTTTACTTACATTTCAATGGTATGAACCTTAAGCTTGTTTATGTCCCGGAAGAAGCACGTTATCACACAGAGTTTGAAACATTCTACAATATCAAATATGAAGGAGATAAATGGCTGCTTAAAACAAAAGAGGGAAAAACTTACAAATTTGGCTACAATCCAAACTCAAGATTTCTATCGGAAAAAGGATTTACAAGCTTATGGTATCTGGATGAAATAGAGGATACGCATGGAAACAAGATTTCATACAATTATCTATTAAACCCATCAGGAGATATGGCTATTTATTTGAGCAATATCATTTATGGTATAAATACACTTAACCTTAATTATGGCTTCAATGCTCAGACAGGATTCAATGGATATGCTTATGGAGCTAAGATAAAACAGAGCGCAATTCTGAATAATATTGAGGTAAAAAGCAACTCAAGCCTTGTTAGAAAATACAGATTTGATTATCAGGATATTGACAAGTCCAAGTTTCTGAAAAGAATAACAGAGATTGGAAATGATGGAGTATCCCAGCTTCCTCCAACGGAATTTACATATTACCAAAACCCCAAGGGATGGAGCAGTGATGCAAAATGGAAACTCCCAGATGATGTTGCCTTTATTAAAAACAATGATTCTGGAGTTAGAATCCTCGACATAAACTCAGATGGAATGCCTGATGTTCTAAGAAGCACTTCTCCAAGCATTGAATACTGGTTGAACAATAAAGAAGGATGGAATTCGCAGCAGGTTTTCAGTAATGCAATTACATACGGATTTATAGACGAGAACAGGAAAGATATGGGAGTAAGGTTTGTGGATATAAACAATGATGCAAGGCTAGATATAATTCAACTGCTCACTGGAAAAAAAGCAGCAGGAAAAATACTAATCAATAATGCAAGTACACTTATAGATGGGCAAGCTGATATTAAAATCCCCGAAGGAATAACCATTGTTAGCCTTGTAGATGAAACATTTGATCAGGAAACAAAGAGATGTAAGTCATGCTATGACTGCCCACCCTATACAGGACATCTAGAGGATTATAGATGCAATGTTTATACTGAAAAATGTTTGGGAAATTGTGTTTACTATAACTGTTACGATGAAGATGGTAATCTCATTGGCAAGGCACCATCAAGAAGTGCATGCCTCTCTATTGGTGCTGATGTTGCTCAAGAAAAGAAGAAGGATATGTCCTGCAATATGAAATGCAGCACCAGCATAAATCCAATAACATTGGAGATAAGCAAAGATTTGGGGTATAGATTCTTTGATGCAAATTCCGACGGGAAAATTGATATTGTAAGAGGAACGCAATCAGAAAGAAAAACATGGCTTGGAAAAGGGAATACATGGACTGAAGATGTGAAATGGATTATCCCTGAAAAAGCATATTTTGTTACAGATAAAGGTCAGGACAACGGAGTTATTCCATTAGATATAAACGCAGATGGCTGGATTGACTTAATCAAGGCAAATGATACAGAAAAAATTGTATGGATAAACAACGGAGAAACATGGGTTACTGACAAGGAATGGGCAATACCTTCTGGGATTTCATTTCAGGGCAATAACGGAATAATCATTGCAGATATAAACAATGACAATCTTCCAGACATAATCAGGTCGAATTCCACCATAAAAAATGTGTGGCTCAACACAGGGAATGGATGGGAATCAGACTATGGCTGGATAATACCTGAAGGAATAAATTTTCAGGACAATACTGCAATATTGGCTGACATTGACTCTGATGGAAATGCTGATATCATAAAAGCTGCACTGCCAACTGGTAAAGAGACACTCATTAACCAATATTCAAGGCAGTACCTTCTCAAGGAGATAAAAAATCCTTATGGCGGAAAAATCCTTCTCAATTATTCCAGAATGTCGTCAGTAAATAACCTCGATTCAGAATCATTTGGATTTAGCGGATGGATTCTGACAGGAATTACTCTTGATAATGGAATGATTAACTCACAGAAATTTACATCAACAGAATCAATAGAATACTACAATGCAAAATATAATCTTCAGGAAAAGGAATTCAAGGGATTTGGAAAAGTCATAGAGATAAAACCCGATAAAAGCAGGGTTGTGCATTTATTTCATCAGGATGAATCAAAAAAAGGGCTTGAATATGAAACATCACTTTACAATTCCGACAAGAAAATCCTGAGCAAGCAGGAAACTCATTTTACATCTATGAACATAACTGGATATATCAAAGCAAGCCTTAACTCAACACTCTCTTACACTTACTCTTCAGAGGATAGTGAGCAAAGAATTATCAAAGCAGATTTTGAATATGATTCTTATGGGAACATTATAAAAATATCGTCTCATGGAGACACAGCTGTTCTGGGAGATGAAAAGTATGAATATATAGAATACACCCATAACACAGATAAATGGATTCTCGATAAACCTTCGCATGCTTACACACTTTCGCATAACTTAACAAAAGCACAAGACTCATTTATGAACTATAATCCGTCTGGAGATTTAATCAGGAAAGAACTCTGGCTTGAGGGAAATAATCCTGTATTTACATACAGCTATGATTCATATGGAAACATTATAACAGAAATAGATGCAAACAACCATCAGGCAAATTATGTATATGATTCAACAAACACATTTATAGTCGGTAAAATAAATGCAAAGAACCAAGAAACAAGATATGGATACGACATCAGAAATGGGAACTTGTTATATGCAAAAGATCCAAACGGATTCACCGCAAAATACGTATATGATGTGTTTGGAAGAAAAACAAAAGAGATTCTTCCTTATGATTCAGAAAACTATCCGACAGCTTCTTATGTATATACTTTTGATGGCATATCGCCTGAAAAGATAAAATCATCTTTGAGAGAAACGAACTTCACAGCCAATACATTAGACAGATATACATATCTCGATGGATTTGGAAACGAGATTCAGCGCAAGTCAGAATCTGAGGATACAAGATTTGTAACTGGCGATATTTTTCTTGATGAGAATGCAAGAATAAAAAAATCAAGTAAACTCTATTATTCTGCTTCAGCCGAGTATACAAATCCTGATGAATCAGTTAAAGGGAATGAATATTCTTATGATGCACTGGGAAGAGAAACGGTTATACATTATCCAGACCTAACATCCGTGAGGTATGAATATACTCCGTCGAGAAAAAGCATTATTGACCAGCGAGATAACATAATAGATTATCTTTTCGACGCATATAATAATATAATTAGGATAGATGAGCATACTTCTCTGGGAATAATTTCAACCCAATATCTCTATGATGTATTGGGAAAACTCATTGAAATAAAAGATGCAAAAGGCAACATCCTAAGGTATGAATATGACACACTTGGAAGAAAAACAGCAATGCAAGATGCGGATTTAGGAACATGGAGATATGAATACGATGGAGTTGGAAACCTTGTAAAGCAGATTGATTCAAGAGGAAATACAATATTAATAAACTCCGACGAGCTTAATCGGGTAGTTTCAAAAAAAAGCCCTATTCAGTCAATAAATTATTTTTATGATGATAATACAATTGGAGCCTTATCTCGAATAGAAAGCCCATCGGTAAATACAATCTACAAGTATGATTCTCGTCTAAGAAAGGTTTCTGAAAACAAAATAATTGACGGGTTAATATTCACTTCAGGATTGAAATATGATTCAATGGACAGAGTAACCACAAAGCTGCTTCCTAATAATCTAACATTCAATTATACATACAATACAATGGGAAAGCTCGAGAGTGTTTCTGAGATTATTTCTTCAGTGGATTATAATGAGATAGGGATTCCAAAGAAAAAAGCGTTCTTAAATTCACGGGTTTCTGAGTTTGGCTATAACCCTGACAATTATCTTCTTCGCAACCTGATTACTTACGGTATACAGAATATTACATATGCCTACGACAAAAAAGCAAACCTCCTCTTGATGGAAGATAAGGTAATGCTTACAAAAGATTCTATGAGTTATGACGAGAGAGACGAGCTTGTTAGTGCAAGGAGAACTAAAATTTCTGAATTCAGGAGCATATTCGACATAAATTATACTTATGACGAGATAGGCAATCTTGTCGAATCCTCAAATAAAGACAACGGAAATAAATTGTCTTTTACATATCAGCAGGGGCACGCGCCGAAAAAGATTGATGTTATCGAAAAAACGACATCATGCAATGATAAAGGCTGTGTCAAGGATTGGCCTGAGAAATTTACAGAATGGAATTGCAGGCATAAGCTCACGCTGAGAAATAATAATTCTGTTGATATGAATTCTGCTCCTGTCAGACTTAATGTTATTCGCGAGCTTCAAGACTTTGATTCTGCGCAGTTTAATTATGATGGCTCTGATATAAGATTTGCAGATGTCTCTGGGAAACAGATTGCATCTTTCGTTGATATATGGAATGAAGGCAATGCTCAAGGCGTTGTATGGCTTAATGCTTCTTTGCCAAAAAATTCTGACATTGAGGTGTATATGTATCACTGTAATTTGAATTCCACTGCTTATATCAATACCGGATTTATGAGTGTGTCAGAGGATTTCAAGAATGGATTGGCTCCGGCAGGTTGGAAAGTTAATGGATATTCGGGGTTTAATTTTGCCGATAACACATTTACAAAGCCATATAGCGCTTATGTTAATTCATTGATTAATAATAATTACATAAACCCGCCATTGCCTCCTGAATATAACTATACTGTTGATTTCTATAGTTATGCTGGTGATTCTAATAAGGTTTATTGGATGAGCGGAGGAACTTCTATTCTCAGATGGCAACCGTTTACATTTGGACATGAAGTTACAGGTTCGCCTTATGTTGCATTTGAGTGCAGGAACTCTTCTGGTCAAGTCCCGACGATAAAATCTGCAAATATCTGGTTAAGGACAATAGCAAAGGTTGACAGGTCAATAAATAAAGCACAGATAAAGTTTTATGATAATGAGACAATCATCAACAAATGTATCGGAAATTTCTCATTTTATCCTAATGCACAAACTAGGGAATCATGGTCTTTTACTGGTGATTTTACTGGCACTGGAAGATTGCTTATTGACAATTTCAAGATTTACAGGAATTTTGGGATTAATGCTGAAGAGATTAAGATAATTCCCTATCTCGTTGAGTTTAAGTGGGATGAGAAAGAAGCAATAAAATCAGACGGCGTTTATGATATATTCAATGACTTACATGAGAAGGCAGTTAGCTTTGATGCATCTGGAAATATTATTTTGAAAGGGAAGCTCAAGAAGAATGTGCGATTCACAAGAGCAAGTGATGATTTGTTTACTATCCGAGATAAAGGAGTAGATGTTCTGACTGTTTCTCAGGATGGAAATATGCTTATTGCTGGAGACGCTTATGAGAATTTCCCGACAGTGCAATTAGCTGGAAAAAATGGGTTTGTAATAAAAGAGAAACAGCAGATAATCAGCTTTGTTAATTATTCAGGATATGTTTTCTTGAGAGGCAATATTCTCGAGAATTATTCCATGTCGCCAAAATCATCTTCATCGGATTTGACTTATGATTTTGCTGGCAATCTTGTTTCTGGAGTAAGCTTCAATTATGAGTATGATGATTTTAATCAGCTTGTTAGAGTGAAGGAAAAGAATGGCAATCTTGTCGAGGAATATTTCTATGATGATATTGGCAATAGAGTCAAGAAGGTTCATTATAATACAAACGGTACAAAGATAATTGATTATTATCCAGACGGGAATTTTGTTAGGACTGTTGATAATGGGATTGTGAAGGATTCTGTTTTTTATTTTGATGATTCAGGATTAGTCGGCAGAAAGGATTCTTCTGGAATCTATTTTTATCATTCAGATAATTTAGGCAGCACAAATGTTGTTACAGATAAAAGCGGGAATGTAGTCGAGAGAACAACTTATGAGCCTTACGGAAATGTTTTGTCTGGCGGAGCAAGTAAATTTCTTTACACAGGCAAGGAAAAAGATTCAACAGGATTGTATTATTTCAATGCGCGGTATTATGATCCTGCATTGATGCATTTCATTCAGGCAGATACTGTTATCGGTGATGTCTATCATCCTCTTTCGTTGAACAGATATTCTTATGCGCTGAACAATCCTTATAGATATACGGACCCGACGGGAAATTATGCTGTTATTATAATAGTCGGTGTTGCGGCTATTGTGGTTGTGGCTGCAATCCTATATGGTTCTGCATACTCATCAATGAATGCAGGCTATGTTTATTTCTCGCAGATTTACGAGGTAATGACCGAAGAG
>Ga0209514_10010168_pt1 | contig 10167 bp, 8 predicted proteins | sample Subgrocontami58m_FD_187452 | JGI IMG/M metagenome (GOLD analysis project Ga0209514, IMG submission 187452) | Subsurface groundwater microbial communities from S. Glens Falls, New York, USA - GMW37 contaminated, 5.8 m (SPAdes) (version 3) | ecosystem: Environmental > Aquatic > Deep subsurface >... | reverse complement strand
CCCTGCCCGGCTTCGAAGATCGCCGCACCGAGGAATATTGGTAGCGCCTTCGTGTGAGGCTTGATGTCGCCGCGTTTGTGATCGACGATCGCATCCATGTTCTGGCTTTTCATGAACTGCCTGCGAACTAACAACCCACTTTGAAGAATTAACTGATATGCCCGCGCACGCAAGGTCGAATGAGTTGCGCGCGGTCACGGCTTCACCTGATCGCGTAAGCTGCCTCCGGGGTCGTGAGAGCCGCAACGTACCTTTCGACAATCCGACAAAAAGAATTGCAGTTTGGCGCCGAACCGTTTACCTCGTGAGCCGCCCAAAAATATTGGCTCGCAAACCTGCCAGCGCCTCGGTGCTGTTGACGAGCCGCTCATAGCCGACACCCAACAGAAATGGCAGTAAGTGGAAACGAAGATAAGAGGGTTCAGTCTCTACCATCTGCAATTCGATATGCCTAAACCCAGCTTTGCGAGCGGATAGCGAAATACGAGAACAGGTGTTTAGCCGATAAAAGGTCGGCCAAGGCTCTTGCGATTGATCTGCATGTCCTCGAGCGCGATTTGCAACAGCACGGTGAAACCAATGGGGCGTCACTGAAGAGATAAGCCCGATATAGTGCCAAATGTTGGGGGTGCGAAAGAAGAAGCTCCCGCCGGGTTTCAGGAGGCGATGCGCCTCGCATAAAAACGGATCGGGCCGCTCAACATGCTCAAGCACATAGTCGCTAAAAACCACGTCGAAGGTCGCGTCGCTAAAGGGCACCACGTCGTCCTTGATTAGGACGGCCTCGTCGAGTTCCACGTTCTCAAGTACACATGGATGAACATCGGCTCCGACAACCTTCGCTACTTCGCCCCTGAACGATCGGACTTGACTTCCGGTCGCGGGTCCCGCTCCCAGATTAAGTAGCACCGTCTCCTCATTCGTTTGCTGACGCATCCACCCGTAAAAACGGCGTGTGCCATCGTACCTAGGATCGCGGTACATGCGCCGCGCGACACGGTCGGTGGAACTCATCATTCTCTCATGTAAACCAAGTCCCTCTTTGAGGCCAATCAGAGCAAGTCCCGCGCCTCGCAGGGAGATTCTTTGCGGCGAGCAGCGAATCGCCGAGGCATGCTAGCGCATCATTTCGAATTTCAACACCGGCAGCGTTCTTACGTCAGCTGTCTGTCAGTTAGCCACCAGCCCCAACACCCCGGATATTTAGGCTCTTAACACGCGCGGCGCGTGTCTAGCCCAATAGAAAGGACGATTAGGGTTCCATCTCATTCGACGTTTCGCCTCAAGCATCGCGCGACACGTTCCGCAATTCCCGAAGTCTCGATCCATGTTAAGTGCGAATCGAACTTCGGGATTGAGAGATCCGTCGTCAAACCGATTGGCACTCACTGGCCAATCCGGCAGACAAACACTATGAGATTGTCAGCCCAGTGCGCTAGTCTCGCCATTCGCGCTAGTGGCGATAGCAGGGGAGTTCCCGCGTAATAGTTTGTCTCGACTATCTGAAGACCTCGCTTGGCCAATCCGGACTCGATTGCACGGCGCGAAGGTCCGGAGCGTACCGATCCGAAATATGCGGGATGACCCGTCAATTTGAAGCAAAGCCTTTCTAATTTCCGGTATACGCTTGACCTGTTGGGAACTGAAAAAAGCAAGACTCCCCCCTCTGAGAGGTTAAGGCACATCGCGTCAATGGTTGACCAAAAATCCTCGACATACTCAAGCACGCTTGAACACAGAATAACGTCGAACTGTTCGCAGCCCAAAGCGGTGAGATCTTTGAGCTGAAATTCGCGAAACTCAGTGTTTATGCTGCGCTGTTGGCGTCGCTTTTTCTCGCACAGCATTATCATTTCATGGCTCGCATCGATTCCCAGGACCGATCGGCAACGCTCGGCAGCAACGAAGGAGAGCACGCCGCTTCCACAACCTGCATCGAGGGCCGTGCAGCCAGCAGGCGCATACGTTCCAATTAGTCTCGTCCAAACCTCCAGACGCTCCTTGAAAGCCGCCGATTTTTTATACCGTGCGTCAAACTGAAGAGCGATCCGGGAATGCCATTCGGTGGCGTCGATTGCTATCGCTCCCCTAAACTTGCGACCGATCACGGTTCTTCCATATTAGCGAGACTGGCCTGAATGGCTGCTGCGCCCCGGGTGCCGACCCGATTACATCGCCCAAATGCTCGTCGTTTCAGCCAAAGTAAGTTGTCACCCGCAGAACGGCCACTACGGACGAATTAGTGAACGTTCGGAACGCCGATGCGGTTCAAGTCCTATTCGTTGCATTAAGGCAAGCACAATCCGTACACAATAATGCAACACTATAACCAAAACGCAAGTGCCGAAAACGGCGGTTGTGAACTGACCATCCACGCTCAGCCCGAGACGCATGTTGATGAACAAGATCGGAAGAAAAAGCCACTCGTCGCGAGTCAGCATTACCAGGTTGTAGTTCGACAATAGTGCCAGAATCACGCCGAGCGGGATCATGACGAACGGAATTCCTAGCCAACCAAAATTCCAATAAGCCTCAGCAAATAAGCCCGGCGAGACCGAATTGTTCGCCTCATATCCCGTGGCGAGGACCGCGAATTCCTGGCCCTGGTTGAACACTGGCTTGTCTTCCCACAACATGCGTGGGACGAGAGTGCTCAACGTGTTTTGGAATGAGTTACCCGGAAAGCCGCGATCATACATCGCAATCGCAAACGTCGCGGAGTTGACATACGACATACGCATCAGTGGGCTCGTAAGCCCGGCCGATTCATCAACAGTTGCACGCGACGTATCGAAATAGGAGCCAAGAATTTCCAGACGGTCTGATACGTCCATCTGTCCTGAGCCGCTGGAGCGCAGCCAGAACTGATCACGGCTATAACCGATTAGTGGTTGCATGATGTTCATGAACACGCCCACCATGCAAACGGCAAACAGCATGCGCTTATACGTTGGTTTCTGTATCACCAAGGCCATAAGAAATACCAACAGGGGCAGCAGCGCTTCCGTCTTCGAAAAGAGCACCAATCCCATCAATATCTCGATCGTCACGATGAAACATACGAAGGGGAACATCGCGTGCCGCGTCGAAAGGCTCCAGATGGTCAGCAAATAGATACCGCAGAGTGATGTGGCCGAGAGGGAGACAATTGCGCCGGGAACGGCGGAGGTGACCCAACCCATGTTGAACGGGAAAACCCAAAGGTATTTAATCGACGCTCCAATGACAAAGAACGCTATGCCATAGTTTTTGATCCGTGCTGCCCGCATTTCGTCATTTCGCCGTGCAGGTGCACGCGAACTATGACCAGCAAGAAGAAGTTGAACCGACCGACTCGAAAGGAGAACGAGAAAGACACAGCAGGATAAAATAAGATTCAAGCGAGCAATCTCGCTGTCGGAAAACGCGTAGAATGCCTCAATGTATGCTCGCGCCTCTGGACTGATAAACATGTGTACAAGGGAGCCGAGGCCGAAATAACTCAGCGTCGACACCCGGAATGCGAAGAGTGCTGTCCAGATATTCTCCGGATCGGTTCGCAGTTGATGCCAAATACCGAATGCGAGGATGGCGCTGAGCGCCACGGGGCCAACCAGATTGATCACGTCGTAAGATTCCTCGAAGAAGAAATCGCCGATGGCATAAAAGGTGATAAGCGCCAAGAGCGTCCCAAGCTCAATTGATTCCGCCGTGACCAAATAGCGCTGCCGGGCGAAAGCGGGGATCGATAGGGGCTTTGTGTTCATCGAATCTCCGGGTCTTTTCCAAAGGCCAACAAACTTCGATATTGTCGAATGACACGGCGCCACGGCCTAAGTGCGCGTGATACTATCCGTTCCGCCGATGGAGGCGATCCCACCGGTTTCTCGTAAAACGATTCAGGATAAGTTGAACTGTTCATGATGCACCTTCTCGCGGCTGCAAGCTGCCGGTTTTGTGGCGGTTGAAGTATTCAAGCTCTTTAAGAGTAGAAAACACAGCCTTCAGGCGCTCTGCATTACTATAGCCGCTTCGCAGACAACGATCCCTCGCGTTTTTCGCGATTTCCAAACGTTCGCTGTCGTGGGCCAAATAGTACTTTGTCTTCTCGATCAGCTCTTCGACGGTCGAGAAATACTCGGCCTCACGACCTTCCTCGAACAGCTCAAGGTGTTCAGGCGTTCGCTCGGCCAGCATAAAGCCACCGCATGCGGGAATTTCGACACTCCGAGTGGTTTGCTGATCGCGATTTACCTTTCGCAGAAAACATAGGTTCACCTTTGTACCGCAAATCGCGCGCGCGTAGTCCTCTCCGACGAGGAACTCCGGGTAAACACGCAAGTTGTTGTCTACCCCGACAAGCGCGTCCCAACCCGTACAGCGTACTACGACCTGTACGCCGCTGCTAACAAGGGCTCGCAGCATACTACAGCGCTCAGCCTCGAAGGCGCCGACAAAGCTCACGTCGGCGGACCAGATATTTTGCTCAGCGTGAGAGAGCTCGATCGGCCGGTGAGTCGCTGGGTCATATGCATTGCCGACAAACAGCGTTTGCCGCGCACCCGCTGTCAGCAATTCGCGCGCGTTGTAGCTCTTGGTGGTGACGTGAAGATCGTATTCACGCAGGGAGCGTCGGTACTGCAGGGACGAGTTCCGTGGGTTGAACATGTCATCAGGACTGTAAGAAACAAGGCGGCACCGTGGCTGACGCTTTTTGATTTCTTGCAGTGTCGATGGACGCACCATGCGGCCTTTATCCACCCACACAATATCGAATTGATCGGCCGCAGCATGTTCCAGCGCTTTGCGGTTCACGTCAACCGGATCTAACACGTAGCCCAATCGCGAAAGCAGACGAGCGGGCGCGATACTGTCCCATAGCTTGGGAGCGGCAACTGTCTCGACACCAACGACCTCGTGGCCAAGAGAACGGAGTGCCTCCAATCTTTGCAGCGATGTGCTGCCCAAGGTGAGCGCGCCAATATAGAGAATCTTCATTTCACGTCACTCGAAAAATTCCATGGCGACCCTGCACGAGCAGCAGCTTCGACCACCCTATAGCCTGCAATGCCGCGCATGAACGCTGCTTTCAATCCGTCGAATCGTCCGCCTGAATCCCGTGAGATCTCTCCGTCCTTCGGACAAGGGCGTAGCGAGCAGCGGCAAGGACCGCTGCCACGCTCTTCTTGCCGTCGTGCTCGGCCGAGATTCGCAACGAAGCGTTGCCCATTCGTGCGCGCAGCGAAGGGTCGTCCGCAAGGCTCCGGATGGAATCCGCAAGCGCCGAGACATGCCCGCACGGGTAGACGATTGTGTTCTCTCCGCTGCGCGCAATGCTTGAAGGTCCGACCGCGCCGACCCGGTCGCTCATGATCAGCGGAACGCCAACGATCGCTGCCTCAAGCGCCACCATGCCATACTGCTCGAGCTCGGCCGGATGCACGAGTATATCGGCGGCGGCATAGTACCCCGGAACCTCATCGACGTTTACGAAGCCGACGAAACTTGCCGGAACCTTGGCCGTTTTCGCTAGTCTCTCAAGCTCCCTGCGCTGCCCCCCATCACCCACCACCAACAGCCGTAGCGATGGTCTCACCGCTGCTTCCGATCTGATGCGAGCAAGCGCCTCAATGAGATCGTAAACTCTTTTTCCTGAATAGAGTTTGCCGACATAGGCCACGGTCAATTCGTCCTCGCCGATCCCCAGCGACCCGCGAATCGACGCCCATTCCTTGGCACGGTTCTCGCGAACTTTCCAGAACACCTCGTCGACCAGCATCGGCAACCTGAACATGAGGGCCCGCGGTACGCCAAAAGCCATCAGATAGTCCTCGCTTTTGTCACTCATGGTCAGGAACGCAGAGAACTGCCGGAACAGGAGCGGCACAGTGATTTTCTTGACATGCAGCCGCCAGCGCCCGCTGCTGACGTGGGTGGAGCTATCGGAAGTCATGATCGCCGGCACGCCTCTGGCGCGCGCCCAGGCGAGAGCCTTCAGCACCGTGATCACCGCATATCCGTGGATTAGCATCACGTCCGGTCTGAAAGCTGCGAGCGCGGCACCCACGCCTGGGTTGTTAACGCTTCTGAAGCTTACCGTCTTGATGCGATCCGCCTCCGGCAAGAACACGCTGCGATAGCCGCCGAGCAGATCCATCTTCCATTTGATCTCGACTCCCATTTCGATATCGTGGAAGCTCTCGAGCCCGATGCGGGAACCGTAAAAGACCACGACGTCAAAGGCCCCGATTTGGGCAAGGGCCCGGTAAAGAGGCACGTAGTATTGAATCGGATGCGTGACGACGATCGCGAGGCGAATCTTGCCGTTCACGGGCAAACCTCCCCGCTGGCTACAGATGTGCATATTTCGGTTCTGCCTAGCGCTTGCCGCAGCATTGCCCGGTTCCGGTCGACCGCGTCGCTTTCTTTCACCCATTTCTCTGCGAGCGCACGAGCCCCCCGCGCGAGGTGCACCCTGGCAGCGAAATCGAGCTTCGAAAAGCTATCAATCACGCGCGAAAATCGCTGAATATCGTCCAATGGCAGATCCCATCCGGCATCTTTTTTCTCGAGATCGCGCCATGGAGTCTGATCACTAATAAGAACTGGAACGCCGCTGGAAAGAGCTTCGAAGATTGAGTGCCCAAAGTTCTCGCCAGCGGTCGGAAGGAAGAGGAGATCATATCCTCTCATTGTCTGAGGAACATCGGCGTTGGATATGGGCCCCAGTTGACGCACAGTTAGGTGCGTCGGCAGCGTCGCGACTATGCGCTTGCACTCTTGCCAGTAACCCGCGTCGTTGACGGGTCCGATAATGTCGAAGCTAACAGAGGTTCTAACCTTACGCAGCGCCTCAAGCGCGAAATGGAGATTTTTAACGCGTGTGATGCGACCGAGGAAGAGAAGCTTGATGCCACTTCCGCCGCCACTCGAACGGGGGCTTCGAAACTCGGAAAGCCTGCTAATGTTGGGAGCGACGAGGATGTCGCGGCACCACGGAAGCCCTCGATGCACGTCCGATGCTTCCTGCGGGCTGGTGGCGTGAAGCCAAACGTCGCTCAACAGCCCCAGACGCCGCGCCAGCCCGAGATAGGCCGTCTTGCGGCTCGACTTGAGGCCGATAGCGCCCTCCCCAAATTCGCCTCGCGTCGACAGAATCGTCGGCTTGCGGGGTACCCTTCCCATCCTGCGCAGAAATAGCGCCGGTATTGTAAACTCGCGATCGAAGAAGCCGTTCATCATCAGCACATCATGGGGCGTCGAGCGCAAGATCTCACTCAGGTCCTTTGCTCCCAAAGCGAACACGTGGCAGTAGCGAAACCTCGCAAACTGTCGATCGACCCACACTCCGGTCGGCGCCGCTGGCTCACGCGCAGCGAATGGACGATCCCTGGCAAGGACCTTAAATTCAAATTCGTTGCCGAGCGCGCGAGCAAGCGCGGCAAGACTCTGGTTAGGTCCAGCGGCGTCATGGCCAGGCCAGAACGCACCGATCAGTGCGAGTATGACCGGGCGCCGTGGGAGCTCAGGGGTGGAATGAAAATGCGAGATAGGCATGGCCTCGTATTCACAGCTCGATGCTATAGTGGGTCTTGAGGTGCTCCATGAATGCTGGGGAACCATGCTCTTCGATGAAGTCACGCGCCTCTTCAATTTTGGCATCAATCAGCACAAAGAACCAGAAGCCCTGCAGGAAATGCCAGACGAAGCCCCGACGACCATCAAGAAATCCCAAGCGTATGACGTAGCGGTAAATAAAATACAGGGCACTGCGCCAATAGAGCGGCGAGCGTCCGAACACATGATTACGCAACAGTCGCTTCAGCCAGTTATGATGGTTCGATTGGCGCGCGCTGCGATTGTCGGATACAAACAGCCCGTATTCCAGATTGATGAAATCAACCATCTGCCGCGTCGCATAGCGATTATGTTTGTCGGTCCACCAGCCAATATCTTTCAAGTTTTCGTCTACCAGGTCACCATCACCAACACGCTGCGATCGCCCACGCGTCAGCACAATTTTCTCATCCATCCAACGCTGCTCGTATTGGCCTGCGCCGGTGCGCCACATGCGGGTGAGGATAGTTGAATAGTAGCCGCCGTATCTTATCCAGTGTCCCTTGAAGATGACCTTAAGCTTGAAATCGACGCCCGTGATTTCTTCAGCCAGGGAGCCTAGCCGCTCGCGGATTTCCTGAATTAGAGCCGGCTCAAGATACTCGTCAGCGTCGAGTCGCAGCACCCAGTCGGTGGATATTCCGCAACTCTCCTGCGCCCACTGGAATTGTTCGGCCTGGTGCTTGAAAGATCGCTGACAAACATCGGCGCCAAGCCGCTTCGCGATCTCCACCGTGCGGTCCGTCGAGAAGCTGTCGACAACAACGATGCGTTCAACGAGAGGCGCGATGCGTGTCAGGCAACGCTCGATGTGGATCTCCTCGTTGAAGGTGAGAATGATTACTGTAATCGATAATTTGTTCCCAAGAATGTCGGGGACACCGGCCGTACCAGATGCGGACCTTCGTATTTCCATTACACGGACCCGCCTGGTTGCACCGGCGCTCCGATACGCAGCGATTCCTCGATGGCAAACGTCGCCTGCGACACGGCAGCAAGATCGACAAGCGGGACCGGTGGCGGCCGCAGGCCGCGAGTGGCATCGAGAAAAGCACCCACGAGATGCTGTTGACCCTTGTCTTGGGCGCCCTTGCTGGTGGTGCTCTTCCCGCGCCGCGAGACCGTGAGTTGCCGAAAATCCTCAAGCTTGATGACGCAATCATCCGCGAACACTTCTAAATACTCCTTCGGCACGCTCGGGTCGCCGAGCGAGGAGTAGACAATTGTCCCCGTCGAGCCGTCAGAAAATCGCAGCAGAATCGAGACGGCATCCGCGTGATTACGTGCTGCGACCGCGTGGACTTCGACTGGGAGACTGCCCGCAAGAAAGGTCAGCACATCAACGAAATGACAAACCTCGCCGACGATCCGCCCACCACCTTCATCGCGCTGGACCCAGTTGTCCGCAGGAACGGCGCCAGCATTAATACGATAGAGCATGACAAGCGGCCCCGAGCGCGGCTCAAGCGCGGTCTTGGCCTTGACAAGCAACGGCGCGAAGCGGCGGTTGAAGCCGACGGTTAAAACGCCAGAGGCGCCGTGAGCTGCCGTCACAACGTCCAAAAGCTCGTCATCGTTAAGAGCGAGCGGCTTCTCGCAGAAGACATGCTTACCGGAACGCAAGGCATCAGCTACAAACCGCGCGTGGGAGTCGTGGCGGGTCGCAATGAAGACCGTGTCCGTAGCCGCATCCGCCATCACCACAGCGGGATCGGTGGCGGCCGCCTCAAAGCCGAATCTGTCGGCCGAGTGGTTGGCACTGATACCGGTTGACGTAACGACGGTCGTGAACGTCACGTCTCCAGCCTTGCGCAACGCTGGAAGCAACGTACCCTTGGCATAGTTGCCGAGACCGATGAAGGCTATTCTGTTTCCTCCGGAACGACGGGTCGGAGGCAGAGCACGGCGAATGATCCGATTGAGTTCGCGCGCGCTGTCCTCTGGATAAGTCAGCAAGATCGCCAGATGCTGTTCTCCACTCTCCATCAGGGTATAGGCCTCGTGCGCGTTCTTGATCTCGAACCGATGGGTGACCAGAGCTTTCGGCGTGACCTTGCCCTCCGCGACAAGGTCGAGAAAGGCCTCCATGTTGCGTTGTTCGGTCCAACGCACATAAGGTAGTGGATAGTCGTGGCCCAAGATTTCGTAGTCGGGATCGTGACGACCGGGACCATAGGAGAGCGAAAGTTTGAGCTGGAGTTCGCGCTTGTAGAACGGCTCGCGATCGATCGTCATACCGATCATTCCGACAACGACGATGCGTCCCTTCAAACGACTCACCTCGGCCGCCGTGTTGATCGGCTCGCTCGATTTCGACGACGCCGTGACGATGACGCCATCCGCGCCCCGGCCTTGCGTGAAACCCGCGACGCCTTCGCGCAGGCCCTCGCTGAGAGCGACATCGGCCCCGAGGTGGCGAGCAAGGGCGACGCGGGACGGATTGGGGTCAAAGCCCAGAACGCGGCAGCCATTGGCTTTTAAGAGTTGGACGGTGAGCAAGCCGATGATGCCAAGTCCCATCACGACAATGCGCTCGCCAAGCGTCGGTTCCACCAAACGCACGCCCTGCAG
>Ga0209514_10010167_pt1 | contig 10167 bp, 8 predicted proteins | sample Subgrocontami58m_FD_187452 | JGI IMG/M metagenome (GOLD analysis project Ga0209514, IMG submission 187452) | Subsurface groundwater microbial communities from S. Glens Falls, New York, USA - GMW37 contaminated, 5.8 m (SPAdes) (version 3) | ecosystem: Environmental > Aquatic > Deep subsurface >... | reverse complement strand
GGCTCGGACTGAAAAAGGATAAGGCTCAACTTCGGTGCGCTGTTGTTGCTTGCCGGTGTCGAGACGAAATGTTGCTTCGACGTTGCGTAGAGTAACGTCAATGCCGTCTTTCGTCGTTGCGACCATCTCGGATCTGCTACGGTAGATTTCGCGCAGATCTAAAATGTAGCGAATCGCTTCAAAGCGACGGATGAAGTATTTGCCCGCGCCCAAAACGCGAGTGGGTCCGATGCCGCGCTCCATCAAAACGACGTTGCCCATTTTGATGGTTAAATATCCGGGCCCGCCGATCTTGTCCATTGTGTTTTTCTCGTCCGGCTTTAAATCTTTAACTCCGTTGCGAATGGTGAGGGTGGGGTAGCCGAATCCGAAGAGCGAGGCGATCATGTAATTGAACGAAGCGCGGAAGTTGTGAAATTCAAAGATATCTTGCACGTAAATCGTCCCGCCGAGAATGGCGAAGACGATAGCCGCTAAAGGCGGGATTGCGTAACGCGCGATTGACAGCAAAGAAAAAAATCCGTCGAGGAACGTATTGAATGAATAGTGGGCGGGGCTGAATTCGCCGTGCAACAGGAGCGGCAGGTTGAGCCACTGTAAAAATCCGCCGCCGATCATGATCGCTAACACTAATCCCAACGCGCCGAGCAGTCGCACAAATCCCCAACCCTCATCGCCCTCCAAAATTTTCTGGATGAAATTGTCGAATCGCCAAAAAAATCTTTTCATGTTTTCTCTCCCGCATCGTCATCGCCGATGCCTACCCAAGAACGCAAGTTGCCTGTCCATTTGGATAAAATTTCGACGGTGTCGCCAGCCAACAGACGCCGCACCGAAGGATCCGCGCTGGCAGATTCGAGTGACTTGAAGAGGCGCAAGACGACGGCGGTTTTAGTGATGCGCTTATCGCGCAGGATGTCGGCGAGTTTTCTCATCATGTCATATTGGGCGTTGGCGCGTTCACGTTGGATGATGCGCGCCGCCTGGAGATCGCCTGCGGCAAGAGTCTCGGTGGTTGTTTTGTGCCATGGGGCTTGCCATGTCTCAAATCGCTGTTTGTCTACTTTTTCGTTAGGCGAAAGTTTGCTGAAACCGGCGTTGAGAATTCGGATGCCACGTTCTCTAAGAACCGTCTCGTGGGTTACCCGATCTCCGAACTCGCGGCGAAAGTCGTTAAGCGGCAATTCGACATTGTGGTCAGGGCGGAAAAGATTGTCGAAGTTTTGTGTGGAGATCATGTCGCGGAAGATGTCACTGGCGACGAAGGCAGGTAAATCTGTCCACTCCTGCACGAGTTCTTCGCCCGTCTCACCTTGTTTGACAATAGGCGTGCCATAGATTGCTCTGAAGCCGCTATGAGCGTTGAAGGGATGCGCCCTTCTGTTGCGTTCGATTTCGCCAACTATGTCTGCATCGAGTCTGAATGTGACGTTGATTTGAGTTGTCACTTCGATGCCGTCGCGCGTGATGCCTTTGATGTTCTTGCGCGAGCGAATTTGCTTGCGTAAATCCAAAGTGGCTCGGACGTTCTCGTCGTTTTCCACTAACACAATTCCCGGACCTAATACGCGGGCAGCGGGTTTGGGATGTTTAAATTTTCGGGGGTGCCGGAGCCCGGCTTTTAAAAGAAAGTGACGCAACAGGCGTGGCGGCATCATCACGATCCACCGCAAATTTCGCAAAAGGGCGGCGATGATCGTTAATTTGATTCGCCACGCTTTCTTTTCAGTTTCGTAGATAGATTGAAGTAGAGCAGAGCGTTTCCCATATACGCTCTCTCTTATTGCTTGTTCGGGCGGCATTTCCTTTTCTAAAACAATCGCGCTCGCCGAATTCACTAAGGCGATCCCCCGACCTTTGCGATCTTTTTCCTCCTCCGAGCTAACTAATTTGCCGTCCTTGATGGAGATCGCTTTGCCGTGTCTGCCGCGTATATATAGCCACAAACGTCCGAGAACGTCTCTATGCTCGGCGCGGGTTTGCACCGGCAATACAAAGCGAGCGACGAGCCAGAGACTGACGCAAAAGGTGGCGATGGAACTGATCAGGGTATACGTGAGACTTAAACTTGCGGCTAATGTTTGCTCGTTCCATTTGAACGGGGAGTCGAAAACAAAGTGCAATACTAGAACCACGCCAACCGCTATGAGGGTAATGATGGCGCTTAGTAAGAGAACCTCAAACCATTGTCCCCAAAATAAAAATGTCAGGATGCATATCAAACTGACACAACTGAAAATGATTAAGACCCGGTCTATCTTGCCCCAAAATGCGACGATGTACAAAATAGTGAATACGGCAACGATACGAAATAAGCGGAACTTTTGAGCGTGAAATAATTTTTCCATGCGTAGTGACTTTCGTGTTGAGGCGTAAAGCGTTCGTTAATACAATAGCAAATTTCATTCATGCTTTGCAAGCTGTTAAACCGATTCACGACAAATGTCTACGCCGATCCTTCTCGACCCTATTTGGTAAGATTGAAAACATGAAACGCGACCTATCCATCTCTTTGTTTGACGCGAATCTCTACGGCTTACTCGTGCCGCTTCCGATCATCGCGCTCTTCGCAACTCTTTACATCGCGCGCTGGGGGCTTGTGACATTCACCTTCGATCTCCTCAACGTCTTTGCCAGCCCGAGCCTCTTTGTTCTTGCTTTTATTGTGGGCATTGTGTTGCACGAATTGATTCACGGTGTGACGTGGATGATCGCCGGACGCAAATCGTGGCGGACGATCAAAATGGGAATTATGTGGTGGGCGCTGACGCCCTACGCGCACAGCCTTGAACCGTTGGCGATCAACGCCTATCGAGTCGGCGTTGTGATGCCCGCAATTTTATTAGGCATACTTCCTTCTCTATTTGCGGTTGTGATCGGGAGCGGTTGGTGGCTGGCGTTTGGAATCGTGTTCACGCTCGCCGCTGGCGGCGACATGATCGTGTTGTGGCTGGTGCGAAACGTGGAGCGCGGAAAATTAGTAGAGGATCATCCAAGCAGATGCGGTTGTTATGTGATCGAGTAATTTATTTTGTCAACGTTACTTTACTGATCGCACGCGGCTGATCAGGATCGAGCCCGCGCGCGAAGGCGAGATGATACGCCAACAGTTGACCGGGCAGAATGGCGATGATCGGCGTGAGCCATTCGGGTAGCGAATGTGACAGTCGCAGAGTCGAATCGGCGGCGTCACCTAGCGTGATAATGTTCGCGCCTCTCGCATCCATCTTTTCCTTTAGTTCCCTCATTTCCCCTCTCATCGCCTCACCCACATCCACCATCACCACCGGAAAATCTTTTTCCATCATGGCAATCGGTCCGTGTTTAAAATCGGCGGATGAATACGGCTCGGCGGCGACGTAAGTCAGTTCCTTGATCTTCAAAGCGATCTCGTGCGCGGTGGCAAAGTTGTAACCGCGCCCGATCACTACACAGCGATCACTGCGCGCCAATCGTGACGCCGCCTCTTTTACCTGTGACTCTAATTCCAATGCGCGGCTCATCGCTTCGGGGATTGACGCAAGTGATCGATCTTCGGACAGGCTCGTATGATTCGCCAACAATGCCAGCGCGACCAACTGCGTGGTGTAAGTTTTTGTTGCAGCGATACTTTTTTCTTCGCCCGCCCGAAGTTGAATCAAATGTGACGCCGCCAACGCGAGCGGCGACTGTGGATCGTTGGTGATGGCGATTGTCGGCGACCCCTGCGCGCGCGCTTCGGTGATCACGTTGACAATATCCGGCGATTGCCCCGATTGCGAAATGCCGATGACCAAGGCGTTATCGAGTCGCGGCGGGTGGTGATAAATTCCAAAGAGCGATGGCGTGGCTAATGCAACCGTGAGGCGGTTGATCGCCCCAAAAATATATTGCCCGTATCGCGCCGCGTTGTCCGACGTGCCGCGCGCGGCGATGACGATATAGCGAATATCGTAATCGTTCACGCGCTTGGCGATGCTCGCCACGTTTTGCGATTCTCGATCCAGAAAATTCTGGATGATGTTTGGTTGTTCAAAAATTTCGGAGTGCAGTAAGGATGTCATATTAGTCAGATCTCCGAGTTCTTTAAGAACTCGGAGATCTTCGGAACTCGGAAGTCTATAGCCAAACGGATCGCGCCCTGTGCCGGTTCGATCACGGGTTGAATGGGATGAAGTGCCAAGCCCATCGCGTGCGCCGATTCACGAAACATAACCGCGATCATTTTTCCGCGCGTGATAACGCCGCCCGCTTGCGCGCAGGGAATCGCGCCCGTCATCCGCAATTGTCTCACAACAGATTTCGCAGCGAGACTTAATTCGTGCGCCGCCTCTTGAAGGATTCGCGTTGCGGCTGTATCGCCGCTCTCGGCGGCTTCTTCCACGAATGAAGCCAGCGCGGCGATCTCGGTTGTCGGCACACGCTCGCGATAAATGTATTTGATCAGATCAACAGGCGAGTTTAAAGATAAATGATTCAAGATTGAAGATTGTAAGATCGTGCTTTCGTCGCGTCCATCATGCGCTCTCACAATCGCTTGTAATGCCGCCAGCCCGATCCTGTAGCCGCTTCCTTCGTCGCCGAGCAAGTAACCCCAACCACCAGCGCGCGTTGTCTCTCCGTTTTTGTTGCGCCCATATACGATGGACCCCGTTCCGCAGATCATCGCCACGCCCCAACCATCCGCCGCGCCTGCGGCTAACACCAACTCGGCGTCGTTGACGATCTTCACCGGGGTGTTCGCCAAATTTTCTTTCGCCCAACTTTCGATCACCGCGCGATCTTGAGGGCGATACACGCCCGCCAACCCGAGACACGCCGCCTGAAAATTTTGCCGACTCAACTTGGCATCGTCAAACGCGAATCGGATCGCGTTGTTGAGCGACTCAAACGCTTTCTCTTTCCCAACCGAATGATAGTTAGACGACTCGGCGCTCCCGCGCCCGATCACGTTTCCACTTTCATCGGCGATCAGGGCGAGCGTTTTGCTGCCGCCGCCATCTATGCCTAAAAACAAATTGCTCATCAATCGTTACGCATCACGTATTGCGTATTTCGTATTGCGTAACATAACGGAATACGCAATACGAAATACGTTTTATCCCAACGCCCCTCTTACCACGCCGTTCGCTTTCTTCAATCTCTCTCGCGCTTCACTCGGCGCGATCTTTTTTAACGACGCCACAATCGCCGTCTTCACTTCGCCATCGCACAAACGCAAAATCGCTTCGGCTTCATCGGGATTGATGCCGCACGCTTGCTCGACGATCCGTTTGGCGCGCACGCGCAGCTTTTGATTCGTCGTCTGCACGTCCACCATTAAATTTCCAAATGTCTTTCCCAGTTGGATCATCACACCCGTGCTGATCATATTCAAAACCATCTTCTGCGCCGTGCCAGATTTGAGTCGTGTCGAGCCGGTGAGCACTTCTGCGCCAACCAATGGCGCGATGCCGATGTGGGCGACGTCTTCGATCTTCGACGGACGGTTACAGGCGACGCTGATCGTCAATGCCCCGCGACGATTCGCTTCGGTGATGCCGCCGACGACGTAGGGCGTGTTGCCGCTGGCGGCAACCCCGACGACGCTATCGCGCGCATGGACGTTCAACTGAGAAATATCTTGCGCGCCCATGGCGGCGTCATCTTCCGCGCCTTCCACCGCTTGCGTGATCGCAATATCACCCCCGGCGATCAGGGCGATCACTAAATCGGGCGGCGTGTTAAATGTTGGCGGACATTCAGCGGCATCCAACACGCTCAAGCGTCCCGATGTCCCCGCGCCGATGTAGATCAATCGCCCGCCGTTTTTCATGCGCGCGGCGATCTCGTCAATGGCTCTGGCGATGTTCTGTGATTCAATCGCCACCGCGCTCGCCACTTTGGCGTCTTCGCTGTTCATCAACTTCACGATCTCAAGCGTGGAGAGCAAATCAATTTTTTCGGTTAAAGAGTTTCGTTCTTCAGTTAGCATATTCAGTTATCAGTGATCGGTCATCAGTAATCAGTGCCACTGTTCACTGATTACTGATGACTGTTTACTTTCCTTTTGTCAGACTCCCCAACACCACCTCACGCCTCGCTCCCGTCGCCGCAGGCAAGTTGCCGCGCCGCCCATGAAATGATTCGTAAGCAAGCACCGCAAAGGCAACTGCTTCACGCGCTTCAACCGCAACGCCGATTTCGTCAGATGTAAACACCCGCGCCGGAGTCAGGTACTCGCTCAACATCTTCATCAACGTTTTGTTGCGTGCGCCACCGCCGCTGACGATCACTTCGTCGGGCAGGGTTGGCAAAAAATATTTGTAGGCTTGGGCGATGGAGCGCGCGGTGAAGGCAGTCATCGTCGCTACAATATCTTCATCGCGCACGTTTCGCGCTTTCGCCTTCTTCCAAACTTCCGCGCCGAACTGCACGCCGAACAACTCGCGCCCCGTTGTCTTGGGCGGCTTCTGATACAGATAATCTTCTTCCATTAACTCACTCAACAACGTTCCATCAACTTTTCCGCGTGAAGCGATCTCCCCATCACGATCAAAAGTTTGTTTCCCATTCGTCGCGCGCGTTACCGTGTCGTCAATCAACATGTTGCCGGGACCCGTATCAAAAGCGAAACCCAATCTTTGATCATTAGTCTTCAATGATTGAAGATTAACGATTGAAGATTGTGACGGCACATAAGTTACATTCGCCACGCCGCCGATATTTTGCGCGGCGCGAGTCAGTGTGGGATGTGTGAGTAAAAGTTGATCGACATATCCCACGAGTGGCGCGCCTTGCCCACCCGCCGCCATATCGCGCGTGCGGAAGTTGTTGATCACATCAATGCCGGTCATTTCTGCGATAACCGCCGCCTCGCCGATCTGCAAAGTGGATGCCGCCTCCCCCGTGGGAATATGCCACACGGTTTGACCGTGACTCCCGATGAGATCAATTTGTTGCCGACTCATCCGCGCGGCTTCGATCACTTTTAGTGCCGCATCCGCAAAAGCGCGACCCAATGCAAAGTTTACTTTACAGATATGTTCAACCGTTCCTGTCTCGGGACGGAAGCAGGCAAAAATATCTTTGCGAAGACTCTCTTCATAAGGGATGTTGAGGTGGGCGATCAGATTCCAATCGAGAGTCGGCGGCGCGTTTTCGATTTGCATCAACACCGCATCAATTCCGTCGGCAGAGGTGCCGGACATTAGACCGATAACAAACATGAAGTTATCAGTGATCAGTGATCGGTGATCAGTAAACTGATTACTGTTTACTGATCACTTTTTACTAATCGCCTCCACAATCGCCTTATGTATCCTCACTCTAAACCGCGCTATTTTTCGATTCTCTCGCCCGTTGTAAACTTCATTCGTCAAACATGCCACAACCAGTTCCCGTTCTGGATCGATCCATAACGACGTGCCTGTAAAACCTGTGTGACCATAAGCGCGTTGGCTAAACGGATTTCCACTCGCTTCAGGATCGGGCGACCACAACACAAAACCAACGCCGCGCCGCGTGGCGTTGAATTGGGATTGCAATGAGGTCATTTCGTCTATCGTTTTCACGTCCAACAATACGTGTGATAAAAACGATTGCCCTAGCGCCGCCACATCCGTCGCGTTAGAGAACAACCCGGCATGACCCGACACGCCGCCTAAACGATACGCATTCTCATCGTGAACTTCGCCGACGATTCTTCTCTTGCGCCATTGGTTGTCGAATTCTGTTGGCGCAACGTTTTGCTGATCACTGATAACTGATGACTGATCACTGATTGGTAGATAGCGAGTGTGAGTCAAACTAAGAGGGACAGTGACGCGGGAGTAGACGGCGTCATCGAGTTTTTGATTCGTGATCTTCTCAATCGCCATCCCTAGTAAAATTAATCCGATGTCGCTATACACCACCTTTGTGCCGGTGCGATACGAGAAGTGAGTCGAGATCGCCATCTGCTTCGCCGATTCGGCATCGGGTTGTTGGAAGAGGGGTCGCCATGCAGGCAAGCCCGAATTGTGAATCAGTAAATGCCGAAAGGTGATCGTCGCTGTATCAATCGTTCCCTGTTCGTCGCTCACGCTGACAAACGATCCCCACTTAAGCGGGTCTTCGTAACCTTGTATCGGGCGCGTGCCGTTGAAGTCGGGCAACACACTTTGCACGCTCTGATCGAGCGACACTTTTCCTTCCTCAACCAGAGTCATAAACGCGCTGGTGACAAAAAGTTTAGTGACCGATGCCAGATCGAAGAGTGTATCGGGTTGGGTGGGGCGCAGTTTCGTTTCGGGATCAAGAACCCCGTACGCTTTTGAAAAAACAATTTCGCCGTGATGCCGAACCTCTAACTGCGCGGCAGGAAAAACCGTGTGCGTAGAGTCGGTTATGACGGATTCGATGCGAGAAGGATTCATTGCTTGATAGCCCATATATCTTGTTGAGTGTTCGTCATGATTTACTCCATCGCTTTGATCATCACCGCATACTCGCGATACTTCTCAAACCCAAATTTGCCATAGAGATCAGTTAAACTCGTCCAATCAATCACGCATCCATCTACGCCGCGATCTTTTAAATGTCGCAACCCCGCATCAATGATCGCCAGCCCATACCCCTTTCCGCGCACCTCTTTACTCACTCCAAGCGGACCCGCTTGCCCCCACGGATGCGGCAGGCGAGACATATAGAAGCGATTGATCGGGCGATACGATCCGTCTTCAAAACTCAGTTGAATGAATCCCTCAACTTTATTTTCGATCTTCAAAATCAGGTAATCCGAAATTCTTCCGCCATCGCGCAAAAATTCTTCAAACTCATACTGCCACCGTCCGGGAAACGCCCACGCAAAAAACTCACGCACCGCTGACACATCATCTTCACTCGCGGGCCGTATCATTTCACTCATTTCCTTTATTTCCCCTCTTTCCTTTAACTTCCCCGCCACATCCCAATCCGTGCTTGTTCGTTTGAAACCTTGCTTCTCGAAAAAAGATTCCGTCTTCAGTTGTGTTGGCAAACCCGCCACAAATGGACGGATGCTTCCGCCGATTCGCATTCGCTCGCAGCCTTGTGTCTTTGACCACCCTATAGCCCAAACGATCAATTGCGATCCGATCCCTTTCCCTTGCTCTGCTGGATGCACGGCAATCGCATCCACAAAACCCAGCTTCGTCATCCCAAACGCGCTCGCCAACACAAAGCCGATGACGTGATCGCCACTCATCATCACGTGACCTTCTTGGGCAACGCCTGTGTTACCGCTCAGGTTGAAGCGCACGAAATTTTCGGTGATGGTGAGATCGTCGCCGCATGCGGCGTTCCAAATTTCAACGATTGCCGTGAGATGGGCTGGATTGTTAAACTCTAACGGTCGCATCGTTGTAGACATCCTGACCGGGGTTGAGCCGCTAACGTCATTGCGAGTGTTCTTCACGAAGCAATCTCGGTCACGCTTTGAGATTGCTTCGTCGCAAAAAACGCTCCTCGCAATGACGCCGAGTAGTTACTCTGAATTTCAAGTTCGGCGATCACGTTTGGTAATTCGTAAAGCGATTTAATGATTGCTGTTGGTCTTACCCGTTGATCGTCGGCGTATTCAAAATATTGTGGACGTTCAAACGGATCGATCTTCAATAATCGATCATCAATCTTTTCATTCTTCCAGATCGTCATCATGCCAAACTGGTGAGGCGGCATTACGTCGTCCACATAATGATCGCCGACGATGATCAAAGACTTCCGAAGTCTCGCAGACTTCGGAAGTCTGGAGTCTGGCGACGAGTCGTCAAGCCACTCGCCATAAAACGCACGATCTTTTTTCAAAGCGTTGTGCGAGTCGGGAGTCAAGATGTCGGCGAAGTATGGAGTCAACTCAAGGGCTTCAAGAACAGGGCGTTGATATTTGAACAAACCCTTCGTCGCCACGACGAGCGCACGCGATGGATGTTGAAGGGCGATCAACGTCTCTCGCGCGCTATCGAGTAACCGTGAGTGCTCTTTCGCTTGTGTTTTGACGATCTCTTCAGCGTTAGATTCTAACGTCACGCCGAATCGGTTGGCGACAACGGCGAAAATATCATCCCAATCCATCGCCTTCACCGCCGAACAACGCGGGTCGTTTTGGCGATCTAAATTTTCCTTAACGATCTGGCGGCGAATTTCTTTTTGATCGCAGCGAGTCTTACGAGCGATCTCTTCTAACACAAT
>Ga0209514_10010163_pt1 | contig 10168 bp, 10 predicted proteins | sample Subgrocontami58m_FD_187452 | JGI IMG/M metagenome (GOLD analysis project Ga0209514, IMG submission 187452) | Subsurface groundwater microbial communities from S. Glens Falls, New York, USA - GMW37 contaminated, 5.8 m (SPAdes) (version 3) | ecosystem: Environmental > Aquatic > Deep subsurface >... | reverse complement strand
CATCCCACAGTTACAAATCGTATGTGGGTTGGTAGCGTCTCCGGCGGGATTTGGAGAACAGACAATGGCGGCAGTTCATGGGCTGTTGTTGATGATTTTATGGCTAATCTTGCAGTCACATCAATCGTTATGGATCCAACCAATTCCGATATTATGTATGCTTCAACAGGAGAAGGTTTTTATAACATTGATGCACTTCAAGGTGCAGGAATTTTCAAAAGTAGTGATGGCGGCGTAACCTGGGCACAATTACCAAGCACGAACGATACAACCTATTACAATGTCAATAAATTAGTGCATCATCCAACTCTTTCAGGAGTAGTGTATTGCGTTACGACGAAAGGCTCTAATGCTTCCGGAGAAATACGCAGAACTACAGACGGAGGCAGTACATGGCCATTGCTCTTTGCTACCACATATGCAGCAACGGATATCAAAATCAATAAAAATCTTCCCAATAGACTTGCTGTGGGCACAAGTGTTCCCTTCAGCGGTGGTAATGTTGGTGATGCTTATCTTTCCTACGATGGAGGAACAAGTTGGACAAAGCAAACAACAGGCGCAGGAAATAAATTACCAATTGTACCGGGCAGGTGTGAACTTGCATTTGGTTCAGGCGATACACTATATGTTTCAATCAATAGAAATAGCAGTGAAATTTGGCGTTCTGTTGATAGCGGTGCAACATGGAGTATGCGGGGAACAGGTAACGGTTATCTCGGCGGACAAGGATGGTACAATAATTCACTTTGGGTCTCTCCTTTTAATGCAGATTTGGTCATTTTGGGTGGTGTTGGCTTGGGACGAAGCACAAATGGAGGACAAACATTTACCAATATGAATTCATTCCACGCCGATCATCATGATATTGTCCCTCATCCCAATTATAATGGAACAACGAACAGAATCATTTTTGTAGGAAATGACGGAGGAATTGGCAGTGCATACGATACGACAACTGTTCGTGCATTCTGGACTGTACTGAACAACAATTTAGGAATTACACAATTTTATGGCGGTGCGGCACATCCAAGCGGCATGGTAATTGCGGGTGGTACGCAGGATAATGATAAAATTCATTACAGACCATCACTTGGAACAGGTGGCTGGTATGTAGGTCCTTCCTATAATTCAACATGGGGGGATGGTGGTGCAACTGCTATCGATCCCAATAATATGGCTCGAATGTATGGAGAATATCCCGGATTAGGGTTTCAAAGAAGTGATGATACAGGAAGATCCTACTATCGTAAAACTTCAGGAATGACAGATGGTTATACGGGGAATGGCGCGTGGGTTGCTCCATTTTTAATCGATCCAAATTCGTCAAATATCCTTGTTGCAGGTGGTACTTCAATTTGGAGAACTCGCACGTATGCTGAAAGTTGGTACAGTATTAGAGGTCCGATTGGTACTAATCCTCAAGCAATAGCGATTGATATTGCACAAGGGAATTCTGCTTGTATCTGGGTTGGTTACGGCGATGGAACCGTGAGCATGACAGTTGATACGGGCGGTACATGGTCGAATGTACAGGGAAACATTCCAACATCATCGCTCCGTATTATTACTGACATAGCCATCAATCCCTATAACCAAAATGATGTTGTTATTACAATGGGTGGTTATCAAGATAGCAGTATCTGGAGAACAACTGATGCAGGAGTAACCTGGAATTATGCTCAGGGTTCCGGTATATTTAAAATTCCACCTGTACAAATCAATACTGTTCGCTTCCACCCTCTTGCAGGAAACTGGATATATGTCGGCACTGATCTTGGAGTATTTGCTTCAGAGGATTACGGAGCGACATGGAGTACGACTCCTCTATATTCAAAGAATGAAGGACCTGTCAACGTAGAGGTAGATGAGCTCTTTTGGCAAGGCTCGGATAAACTTATAGCGGCTACGCATGGCAGGGGAATGTTCCGTTGCAGACCACTACCGGTCGTTTATGTAGATATAAGCAATGTCGGTTTTGAGGATGGAAGTTACAGCTACCCATACAACAGCATAAACGAAGGATTTGATGCGGCAGGGCATGGAACAATTCTGTATATCAAAAACGGTGATTATCTGAATGCCCCGCTCATTCATAACAGACGTACAACTATCACTCCATTCGGTGGAACAGTTATCATACATTAATATCATAGGCATAGTATGAAATTCATAAATACAACATATTTTATTTTTATTCTGATTATTGTAACGACTGTGAACATAAACGCACAGGGTATTTCTCACCCGTGGCATACAATTGACCATGGCGGCAGTAGAACATCGGCAGAAGGATTTACACTTATTTCTTCAATGGGACAAGAAATATTGCCCAAAGGAAGTCAAGGCGGGTTTACCCTTGAAGGCGGTTATCTCCCCGGGCAACAACATTACAGCGGCAATTTTTATTCCGTTGACTTGTCATTTGAACAGAACTGGAATCTCATTTCCCTTCCTCTTCTGCTTTCTTCTTATGCGAAAAGTGATATTTTCCCGGTAACAGCTTCCGAAGCGTTTGCTTATTCCACAGGCTATGTTATTGTTGATACACTTCATAACGGCGCAGGGTATTGGCTTAAATTTGCCGAAGGGAACACATCTTCACTCGCGGGTGTAAGCATCGCTACCGACACATTAGATGTCAACGACAGATGGAACTTAATCGGCTCAATTTCTTATCCTATACCCTCAACGAATGTTTATGCGATACCTCCGGCAGAAATTCAATCCTTATTTTTCGGATTTTCAAACAATAAGGGATATTCCCTTGCCGATACATTACAACCGGGGAAAGGGTATTGGGTTCGCATGTCGGCAAAAGGAAGTTTAGTGATGTCTCAGTCGCCTTTAGTTTCAAAGGCAACTCCGTTTTCGGTAAAACAATCAACTATCAAATCGAATAGTAAAATTGATGTCAACGAATTATTACATAATTCTACAAGTATTACATTTCGTGATTATACAGAGAAAGAACGTTCACTATATTTGAGTATACCTTCAGAACATCAAATACAATCGTTCGACCTCCCTCCCTCACCTCCGGCAGGTATTTTCGATGCAAGATTTCATTCAAATACGATGATGGAATTTTTTGATGTGACTACAGCAAAGAAAGTTATCGTTAATGTATCATCAGGTAAATACCCTGTTGAAATTAGCTGGACAAGTTCATTGTTACCATATCAACTTGTCATTGATGGAACAACAATTTCATTGAACAACGATGGGAAATATACACTCAATCAGCCTGCATCATCCATTGCTGTAATTTATACACCGCTTGGCAAAGAAGCATTGCCGACTGAATTTGCACTCGAGCAAAATTATCCGAATCCTTTCAATCCGGTAACTGCCATAAACTATTCTGTGGCTCAAGAGGGATTTGTTACCCTTTCCGTGTATAACACACTTGGCGAAAAAGTGATTTCGCTCGTGAATGAAATTCAGGATGCAGGATTTAAGTCGGTTACCTTTGATGCATCGTTCCTTTCAAGCGGATTATATATGTATCAAATCAATATCGCCAATCCGATGACGGGGGATGTGTTGTTTACAAATACAAAAAAGGCTGTTGTTATGAAATAGTTCTTTCAAATATAGAGATAGTAGTTCATTAGGGCAATGCGGGGGCGTTGCCCTTTTTTTTGTTGTGGGATTATAGACGGAGGAATGAAGTTCGATGGTGTTGAGTTAAAGAAAAGTTACCGCGTCCCGATTTAACGGGATGCGAATATGGCTACCCGAACAGTATTATCCTATTCAAAATACTTTCTTCTTAACCTGTAGGCATTGCAATAATTGATTTATGGATAATTTTGCGTATCATTTAGGTGGTGTCGGGTTTTCCAACCCGACACATGGTAATAGATACAAATGATATTTACCAAAGAAATATAATCGTTATAAAAATAATTAAGTACGGGAATACGAGGTAACCGATTGGTAGTATTCTTTGTGGCAAGAACCGTCAAGGCGAAAGTTCTGACGGAACGGTAAATAAGTGGTTATATTGTTACAGCTTTTCCTTATAAGGATTAATTTATGAAAATATATATTGAAAAAGTAGAACCTGGTGCTGTTTACGAGGATTATATTTATGACTTCTGGATTACTGCAAAATTATCAACAGGATTAAAAATAAAAATTTTTGATCATGAAACCTTCGACTTGAGAAACTTTGCATTAAAAGAAGTTGAATGTTTAATTGTAGCAGCATTCATAGAAAAAGTTAACACTTTATATGATATTCGTGGTCCAATAATTTCCGGACGATATTTTCCAAAATACGTGCTCACCGGGGGTTGGAATAAAATAGCATCAAGTTTCTATAGAAGTATGTTTGATTTTGTTGAAACAAAAGATGGTATAATCCTAATTTATCCTTCGGATGCTAAAGAATGGAATTTTCAAGAAGGTGAGGATATTAATTTTTCAGTAACTCGTTTTGATCTTATTGGTGTAAATATATAATGAAACAAAATGTTTTCAACACAATTTGTAGATACGAATGATATCCACCAAAGAAATAATCATCATAAAATAAATCAAGTGTGGGATACGCGGAAACCGATTGGTAATATTCTTTGTGGCAAGAACCGTCAGGACGAAAGTCCTGAAGGCACGGTAAATGAATGGTTATATTGTTAGAGCTTTTCCTTATACGGATTAATTTATGAAAATATATATTGAAAAAGTAGAACCTGGTGCTGTTTACGAGGATCATATTTATAACTTCTGGATTACTGCAAAATTATCAACAGGATTAAAAATAAAAATTTTTGATTTGGAACCCTTCGACTTGAGTAACTTTGCATTAAAAGAAGTTGAATGTTTAATTGTAGCAGGATTCATAGAAAAAGTTAACACTTTATATGATATACAAGAGCCAATAATTTCCGGACGATATTTTCCAAAATACTTGCTCACCGGGAGTTGGAATAAAATAGAATCAAGTTTCTATGAAAGACTGTTTGATTTTGTTGAAACTAAAGATGGTATAATCCTAATTAATGATTCGGCAGCTAAAAAATGGAATTTTCAAGAAGGTGAGGATATTAATTTTTCAGTAATTCGTTTTGATCTTATTGGTGTAAATATATAATGAAACAAAATGTTTTCAACACAATTTGTAGATACGAATGATATTCACCAAAGAAATAATCATCATAAAATAATTAAGTACGGGAATACGCGGTAACCGATTGGTAGTATTCTTTGTGGAAAATGTCAGAAATCGTATTGATAATGGAAAATAGAAAGATTAAAATGAGTAATTTTACTTTTGTTGGTTATGAATTAAAGAAAAAGTTTTCAATTCCAGTAGAAGACTTTAAAGTTCCCTCTACATGCGTTACTATGGATACATCTTTAAGTAAACGCCATCCACAAGCATCTGAACTTAAATGGGAAGAAATAAACGGGATTTTAAATGCAACATACCTAAGAATCTATTTGGAAGATTTAGAAAAAGTCTATTCAGGATTATCTGAAGAAGATAAAAATAATTATTGCATTTTTGGATACTCCGTTGAAACTGAAAATATGAATTTTATAGTTCAAGATATGAAAGATGGTGATATAGTTCAAAGTGTACCAAAGTTTGCTTATGCTGAAAAGGGAAAGATTAATATTAGTAAATCATTTAAACTTTTAGGTTACGAAGTAATAGATGCCAGTATAGAATGGTTGTCAGCACAAACAAATTGTTCTTATCGGTTAAATGAAATAGAAAGATTTGGGCTATTAAATGAATATAATCTTTTCACAGAATACCAAAATGCAAAATTATTTCGAGATTTTGCAGATATAGATGCGTCTGAACATTCACCATTTAGTGTATGGCAAATATGGGGTCCCTCGAATAGATTTTAAATTAATGTTTACAGTGGCGTCGGGTGTTTCGAGGCTGTCCGAGAACTTCCAACTTTCCGGTGGTGTCGGGTTTTCCAACCAGACACATGGTATTAGATACGTATGATATTTACCAAAGAAATAATCATCATAAAATAAATCAAGTGTGGGAATACGAGGTAACCGATTGGTAGTATTCTTTGTGGCAAGAACCGCCAGGACGAAAGTCCTGACGGCACGGTAGCAATAATAATCTAAAAAAATGACCACACACCACACAATCCCCACACGCCAAGTCGTGGTCTGCGACTCTCCAGAGGGGACTTTAGATTTTTCGAATTTAATCGTGCCTTCCTTAACCTTACAGCATTGCCTTAAGGTGTCTCAAAAGATTAGCTGTAGCAGCTGATTACCAAATCGGCACAGTATTTTGTTTCATTTTGCGGGTCTGTTGACCCGCTACTACAGGGTGATGAGTATTTTACTTTTAAGACAGGCACAACGAAAATCTTTGATTAGATGTCCCTCTTTCCTATATTTCTTATTCTATGATTAAGTTTAAACAAGAGCAAGCAAAACCAATAGGTGTTTTCGATTCGGGAATAGGCGGACTGACTGTCATGCGTTCGATTATGAGACGGCTGCCTCACGAAAACATTGTTTATTTTGGTGATACGGCGCGTGTTCCCTATGGTTCAAAATCACCGCAAACGGTGAGGGAATATTCCGATCAGGATACAGAATTTCTTACCTCAAAAAATGTGAAGATGATCGTGATTGCTTGCAATACGGTTTCATCCGTTGCAATAGATGTGGTTCAAAAGCGGGCAAAACTTCCTGTTGTCGGTGTGATAGTACCGGGCGCAAGAGCGGCATCACATGCAACAAAAAATAATCGTATAGGTGTTATTGGAACTGTTGGTACGATAAAAAGTAACGCCTACACAAATGCCATACGATTGGAAAATCCCAAAGCGACAGTGAGCGCACTCCCCTGCCCTTTGTTTGTTCCCCTTGCAGAAGAAGGATGGATAGACCATAAGGCAACAGAGCTTATCGCTAAAGAATATTTGTTCCCTCTCAAGTTGGCAAAAATTGATACGCTTGTTCTTGGTTGCACGCATTATCCTATTCTCACTGACCCTATACAAAAAGTATTCGGAGATGATGTAATGTTAATCGACTCAGGTGTTGCGACATCAGAAGAAGTAGAACGTGTCCTCATTGAACACGATATTAAAAACCCCAGCACCCATAAAGCTAATTTAGAATTTTTTGTAAGCGATATCCCCTACAAGTTTACCGAAGTAGGCGAACGATTTTTAGGGCAAAAGCTAGGCAGAGTGCGTAGGGCTGAAGGGTTCATCGTATAATACTTATTCAATCATCAATTCATTTGTTCATTCTTTTACCAATTTACGACGAGAATCATTATGGCTACTGTGTTATCTGAAAAGCAAATCAAACTCAAACTCCGCTCGCTCAGAGGGTGGAACCTTGTGAATAATGAGATCACAAAAACGTTTGAGAAGAAGAATTTTATTCAAGCAATGGGATTTGTAAATCAGGTTGCGCTGCTTGCAGAAAAAGCAAATCATCATCCTGACATAGATATTCGTTGGAATAAAGTAAAACTGACACTATCAACGCATAGTGCAGGCGGGATAACCGAAAACGATATTGAACTTGCAAAAGCGATAGAAAAGCTGTAACGAATATTTTATTATCATGAGCACATCACGACTTTCAGCATTACAGAAATTTCTCGAACAAGATCCCAATGATTCCTTTACCCGGTATGCTATCGCAATGGAATATGCATCACAAAAAGATTTTATTTCAGCGATTGATCAACTTCAACAAGTTACGGTGATTGATCCCAAGTATATTCCGGCGTATCATCAGCTTGGATTACTACATTCACAGTTAGGGAAGAAAGAGGAAAGCAAGCAGTTTTTTCTTTCAGGAATACAAGCCGCAAGGTTGGTTGGAGATTCACACGCAGTGAGTGAGATGCAGGAATCTTTGGATGAACTTGAAGAAGGATAAGAGAGTTATTTGTATAATTCGTTGCGATGGGTATAAAACCCATCGCTCATAAATTATTTAACACATTTAGAAAACATTTTCCATCGTTCCATGTTAGAAAACCCGTTAATTCAACATTCAATTTACGCATTCATTATAATTTTAGGATCGGCAGTTGTTGGAAGAATATTAAAATTCTTGCTCAACTCCTTATTCAAAAAATTATTTGCCTATACCGATACGACACTTGATGATCGTATTTTAGATGTTATACGTGGCAGAATAGTAACGTTAAGCATCATCGGTGGGATTTATCTCGCCATTAAAGAGATGGAGAAAATCGCTCCGGCAAATATCAATGTCCAGAATCCGGTAATTCATTACTTGAACATGGCGTTGTTCGTGTTCCTTGTGTTTGTGCTAACACGGCTTGCAATCAAGTTGGTGCAAACAACATTTAATTGGTATCTCGATGAAGTTTCGTTAAAAACACACTCAACGATAACGCCAACCATTGCCCCATTAACGACAAAGCTACTCAACATTTTGTTGTTTATGATTGCAGGTATGATTGTACTCGATTTCTTCGGTATCAATATAGGCAGTTTTCTTGTTTCTCTCGGTGTGGGTTCTTTGGCAGTTGCCCTTGCTGCTCAGGAAACGGTGGCGAATATGATAGCAGGATTTGTCATTCTCATCGACCAACCTTTCCGTATCGGCGACAGGATTAAACTGCCCACGGGTGAAGAGGGAAATGTTTCACAAATAGGATTACGTTCAACACGCATTTTAACGCTCGATAATAATCTCATGGTTATTCCAAACAGCGATCTTGTTAAAAACCGTATTATTAACCTTTCATTTCCCAATAATGCTATTCGTTCAACAATTGATATTAATGTCGGTTACCAGACTGATATTCCGAAGGCAAAAGAATTACTTACATCGATCATACGAGAACATGCAGGATTATCGAAAGACTTTCCGCTTATTGTTCAAGTGAATAATTTTGGTGAATCAGCCGTGACGTTGAGAATAGTTATTGAATCGGTTGAATACACTGAACGATTTACAAACGAATCCGAGATCAGAGAAAAAGTACTCAGCGAATTTGTAAAGAACGGGATTACGATCCCCTATCCTCAACGTACAATACAGATAGTCAATTCCAATGAACTTAAAACTTCTTAAGCACGAGGTCATCCGCAAAGGGCGAGTATTCAACACTATTGTTGATGAGATTGAATACCCATCGGGACGGCAATCGATACGCGAGGTTGCAGAACATCCCGGAGGAGCAGTTGCACTTGCTGTTTTTCCTGATAAACGTGTGATTCTTATTAAGCAACACCGCTATCCGATTGATAAATTTATCTGGGAACTTCCTGCGGGGAAATTGGAACCGGGCGAAGATCCACTTCTCTGTGCACAACGCGAACTTGCAGAAGAAACAGGGTATAGTGCAACAGAGTGGAGAAAGATTACATCAATTTATACTACTCCCGGTTTTTGTGATGAGTATTTACATCTGTATTTAGCCATAAATCTCACGGCATTACCCGAAGGAAGAAAACTTGAAGAGGGCGAATTGACCATGACAATGGAAATTGTACCGCTTGCTCACGCTCTTGCTATGATTGAACGCCAAGAAATTATTGATGCGAAATCAATTATTGGGTTGATGATGGGAGCAAAGCTAATTTAGGTGTCAGATTTTAGATTTTAGATTTTGGATTTTAGATTCAGGATTCAGGATTCAGGATTCAAAAAGGAATAAAGGGATTTTTAAAGAGTAATTTTAGAAACGATAAATCGGTTTCATTCTCTTGTTTCATTTGTATTCCCACGACTGAAGTCATGGGCTGGAAATAATCCACTTAAAATTTTATTTAAATATTTCATAATAAAAGTATTGAACGTCAAGGCGAACCTGAGCCCACTTCCACCGCAAGCGGCAGAGCATTTAACCCTGAGAGATTAATTTATCTACACGTATTTTTAACTTACATCAGCAATCAGAAATTAGAATTTAGAAATTATGCTAAACCCAACAGAAATTATTAGAAAAAAACGCGACGGTGGAAAACTTAGCCGCGAAGAGATGCAATTCTTAATCAAAGGATATTTGGACGGTAAGATTCCTGAATATCAAATTTCCGCTTTTTTGATGGCAGTGTTTTTCAGGAAAATGGACTTTGACGAGACGACAGTCTTTACCGATGTTATGTTGAACTCAGGTATTGTTGTTGATTTATCGGCAATCCCGGGCATTAAAGTTGACAAACATTCG
>Ga0209514_10010161_pt1 | contig 10171 bp, 3 predicted proteins | sample Subgrocontami58m_FD_187452 | JGI IMG/M metagenome (GOLD analysis project Ga0209514, IMG submission 187452) | Subsurface groundwater microbial communities from S. Glens Falls, New York, USA - GMW37 contaminated, 5.8 m (SPAdes) (version 3) | ecosystem: Environmental > Aquatic > Deep subsurface >... | reverse complement strand
CCGCTGCCGAGGTCCCCGTTCTGTGCGCACGGATTCAATGAGTTTGAAGGTATGATATTCCTTCTTATTCTTTTTGTCGGCATGGGTGGTTTTTCGAATGAACATGGGACGTGGTTAACATGAAAATTGGTTCTTGTCAATACCTTCCATGAATATTTTGGCACTACAAAACACTTCCCGGCGTTCAGATTGTTTTAACTCGCTGATTTTACAAGAATACGTATTTTTGTAAAACCACAATATGGCCAAAATCACCCGTATTCAGAGCAAAAGTCGTGAACTTGGGTTAACGTCCGTTATATTTCTTACCCACTTCCACTTTTAATTCTTTTACAATTTTCTGATATCTTGATTCATTGGGTTTCAATTTCAGTGCGCGAACCGCATCTTTTAAAGCTACTTTATATTCTGTTAGCGCTTTTCTAGCCTCTGCTCTGTTAAAATAAACTTCTGCTAAGTTTGGATTAATCTCTAAAGCTTTATTGTAATCAGCAATCGCGCGATCATAGATCTTTTTCTTGCTCCAAGTAAAACCACGGTTGTTATAAGTGATTGCATCATTTGGGTAAAGATTTAAAGAATTCGTATATTCTGATATTGCTTTGTCAAGTTCTCCCTTGTTTGCCCATGCATCTGCACGACCTATATATGCTAATTGGTTTTGTGGATTAATATCAAGGGCCTTATTATAATCCCTGATTGCACGATCATATTCACCCTTACTATCCCAAGCAAGACCTCTATGGGCATAAGCTTTATCATCTTTCGGATTAATCTCGATTGCTCTTTGGTAATCATCTATTGCCTTATCGAAGTTGCCTTTACTATCCCATATAATTCCCCGATTAACATAAACTTCATGGAATTTAGGATTAATCTCTAAAGCTTTAGTGTAATATAAGATCGCTTGATCATTTTTTCTATCTTCGTAACTAGTGTATCCCAATTGCGCATAGTCGAATGCTGAAAGCCTTTTTTCCAAGGCGCAGCTGTTATTATGAAAAACACACATAACAAAAAACATTATATAAATTACTTTCATAATACTCCTCTCACCAGTTTACTTGAAAAATAATAAATTGGTTTTGTTGTAGCTGATTATAATCAGTTAAATTATTATAGATAGTTGCAGCCATGTAAGCTGGTATCATCGTTGGATAATTTGCAATAATATCGGGGATACCAAAGTCAGTGAGCGTATCCACACAACGGTCGTGATATTTTGCTGTCTGATGCATATGGGTTATATAATTTTCCATATAGGACCCGACAGAGCTACCCGGTTCGATCACTGAATCTTTCCTTCCAAAATAATAAGGTGATTTTTGTGGGCGAAGATTCTCAAGCCCCCAAGGATCGATCTTATTAACCGGATTATTTGCGACATACCCATAAAGATTCGCATCCCCGCCGGCAAAGTCGATCGGGTCTTTGGCGGTCCATCTGCCGATTGCGGGATCATAGTTCCGTGCGCCGAACCTTACAAGCCCCGTATCCCGGTCGTGCAGGCCGCCCGCAAAGCCAAAAGGCACGGCAAATGCGGGGTTTGTATCTGCAATTATACTTCCGAAGGAATCGTAGTCAATCTGTTTTACGATGTTGCCGGAAGAATCGACTACCGCTCTTAAAGTTCCTATCTGGTCATAAAGGAGATAGTAAGTATTTCCACTTTTGATCATCGAAACCGGCAATCTGCCGTCGGCGTAGTTGAACCGCATCAGGAGATTATCGCTGCCGTCATAGACTGCGAGCAGGGTTATGGCATCTTTCCAGAGATATTTCTCGGTGACGGTTCCGTTAACTCTCTTTGCAATTCTTCTTCCTAGGGGATCATAGTCATATGTTATTACCGTGCCACCGGGCAGGGTGGTAGAAAGAAGTTCGCCACGTGACGAATAACTCGGCGTCATTGTTCCTGCTGAAGTAGTCTTCTGAATCAGGAAGCCATCGGCGTCAAATTGGTAAGTATCGCTGCCGGCGTTTATGATGTGATCTTCATTGGAATAGCTGTAAACCCGGCTTCCGTCTGCTAAACGATTCCCGTTGGCATCGTAGGTATAGTTTTCCGTGACAATCCCGTTCTTCTTTACCTCCGTCAGTCTGCCGTTGTTGCCGTAGGCGTAATCATAGGTATTGTTTGCCCCTGCGATGGTTTCCGCTTTCTGAATGATCCTGCCGGCCAGGTCTCTGGTCAGGCTGTAGCTGTATTTATTGCTGCCTCCTATAGCGTTGGAAAGGCCGTCCGTTTCCCCATAGCCGCTTATGGTGCGGGCAATAGAAAGGATGCCGTCGGTTATGCCTTCCGGCAATCCATTTTGGGCATTCCTCGTTATGGCGAAGGAACCGACTCCGGTCAGCAATCCGTCATTGTCATAGGTCAGGGTTTGCGATCCTCCGGCATAGGATATGGATGTTGTCCGGAAATCATTGTTATAGGTATAACCAATGACCTGATTAATGAGCCCGGTGCGGGTGTCGGTTTTCAAAAGCGAGCCATCATAGGTATATGTCAGTTTCTCCGCGCCTTTTATAGCCTCCTTAAGAAAAGAGGAGCAGCTATAGGTGTAGCTCGTTGTCCCTTCCGGTGTGGTTGTTGCGCTTAGAAGTCCGTTTGCGTATGTATTTGTGATCTGCCTGCCTGACGGAAACAGAATGGAATTCAAGTTCCGTTCTTTGTCATAGGCATACTGATAGCTGCCCGAGGCGGGCATGGTCATGGTTTTGCGCAGATCAACGCCCGTGTAAGCAAAATTATAACCGATATTATTCGGATTGGTGAGAACGGTCAGGTTGCCGTTATTGTCATAATTATACCTGATGACGGCGTTATCGGGCAGGGTCTCGCTTTTGACCCGGCCCAGGCTGTCATAGGTAAAGCGGATGGTCCGATTGTCCGGGGTTGTTACATGATCGATATTGCCGCTGCCGTCATAGAATATCCCCGTTGTCCTGCCGCCCGCGGTCGTGCTTACCCTTCTGCCCTTAGCGTCATTGCCGTATGTTGCCGGATAGAGGCCCGGCACCGTTACATGTTGCAGCAGGAGTTTGGCCGGATCGTAAGTGAAGGTCACCAGCCTGCCCAGGGGAGAGGTGTTGGTGATTGTCCCCGCCAGGGTATTGTTGGCCGATGTCCAGGTTTTCCCGTTCAGTTTGTTTGTTTCGGTGATCAGGTCCGGTATCTGATCGGCGTTCGTATCCTGATAGGTTCGGGCATCTATTGCCGTCTGCGTCAATCCGGCTGGTGACAGGGTTGTTTGGGCACTGACGTAGGGGTATTTATAGGCGGCATCGAGATCGTACTTCCTGGTCGTCTTCATCCCGCAGGTGGGCTGGATTGTTTCGGTAAGACCATCAGAGGAACGGGAGGTCGTGGCGGTGGCGCCTGCTGGGTCGGTCTTTACAGAGGTGGAGGCGCCGGTTGAGTCCGCATGATCCACATATTTCGTGAGGTTTCCCTCAGCGGTCAGAATGCCGGTTGCGGCATAGCCCGCCTCGTCAACACTCCGTGAATAGTTCCAACTGCCGCCTTCCGGGTCCAGCACCTCGGCGATCTTGCCGCCTGCATCGTACTGATGCTGGAAGTTGTTCCCCTGGGGGTCGAATTCATCGGTCATAAGCCCGTCGGCCGTATAGGCAAAGGAATAGGAAGAGTTATCCGGATAAGCAACCCTGGTTAGCTTGCCGTCGGCGTCAATAGACAGCGAAGTGACATGACCATAAGGGGAGGTGATGGATACGGGAACGCCCCCGGCGTTTCTCTGGATGGTTGTCTGGTTGCCAAAGCGGTCGGTGACGGAGATGAGTTGATTTGCCTCGCTGTAACCAAAGGTCAGCAGGGTTTTCCCGGTAGCAAGGTCAATGGTTGACTGATGCAAACCGGCGCTGCCTATGATGTATCCCATGCCGTTATCATCGGCGACGATACTCTGACCGGTTGCAGAAATAGATTTGAAAGCACCGGATAATGAAATCTTTCTTATGCGATTGTTTCCGTAATCAGTTATGTAAAGATTCCTCGCATCATCGACAACCGCACTAACCGGATAGCTTAACTTTCCCAGCATCGCAGGACCACCGTCTCCGCCGAATCCCGATGCCCCTGTGCCAGCGACACTCGTAATTATGCCATTAGTATCTACCTTTCTCACACGGTGATTATATGTGGCGGCTATATATATACTACCAATCCTGTCTGTAGCAACGCTGTAGGGATAATTAACACTGGCCTGCAAGGCAGGACCTCCATCGCCGCTATAACCCTGGGAACCGGTACCCGCGACTGTTGTGATAATGCCGCGCGTATCCACCTTTCTTATCCGATTGGCGTTATACTCAGCTATAAAAATATTACCGTTTTTATCAGCCGTTAAGCCGGTTGGCCAGTCGACACTGCTTTGCACGGCAACTCCTCCATCTTCTCTATTAGCCCATGTCCCGTTGCCTGCTACCGTCGTAATTATACCGTTGACATCCACCTTTCTTATGCGATAATTGCCGGTATCTGCTATAAAAACGTTGCCGAAATTATCAACCGCCACACCGTATGGATATTTGAGCCTTGCCTGCGAAGCAGGACCACCGTCGCCGTCATAACCGTATTCACCATTACCGGCAAATGTGCTTATTAAACCACTCGCGTCAACCCTTCTTATTCTATTATTTTCCTTGTCGACTAAATAGACATTGCCAACATTATCAACCGCGAGGCCATTAATATGCCCGAATTTCGCCTGTGTGGCAGGTCCGCCATCTCCACTGAAACCTCGCACTCCATTGCCTGCAACCGTCGTTATAATACCTTTTGTATCTACCTTTCTTATGCGATAGTTTCCATCATCCGCGATGAAAATATTCCCCCCGCTATCCATGGCAGCGCCAAAGGGCCAACTAAGCATCCCCTGCACGGCAGGACCCTCGTCGCCACCGTAGCCGGCCTGACCGTTTCCGGCGACAGTGGAGATAGTTGCCGTGTAACCTTTAATTGTTGTCCCATCTCCCTTAAAAAGTACGCTGGTCTCAGCCGGGCCTTCGTAATGATGCGGGGAAAGCGTCCACCCTTCTCCAAAATTACTTATTACCTCGCGATCAATCAGGGCGTTGCTGTGCTGCCATGATATTATCTCTTCACGGCTTCTTATTCCCGTCACATTCGTGCCGACCTGGGCAAAGGACTGGACAAAATTGCTGCCGGCGGAATAATAAACAGCCTGATAAACATAGCCTATGCTGATCGTGGCATTTACCGTCCCGGTAACTGGCCTTCCCAAATAATCGAGGCCATCCCAGACATATTCAACCTTCTGGTTCGGGAGGGGCTGCAGGGTAGTCGCAAAACTGCGGCCGGCGACTTCCACCTTGACGATGATGCTTTGCAGGCTGACGGGAACGGTTTCGCCGCTCACGGGGATGGTAACCGTGGTTTTGTACCCTTTAACCCGGCTACTTGCATAGTGGAGAGTCATATCCGTTCCGGGAATCGGGATATCCTCATGGAAAATACGGTTCCGGCGCTCAACATATGAGTTGGTGCAATCCACATCATCGTTTTCTTTCTGAGTGTCGTAAGCAGGCGCTCCCTTCGGATTGGGGGGTTTTGCATCAGCAGGAGGCCCGAAGGGCCAGTTGCAGTCCCAGGGAGTAAAGTGATCCAACTCAACGCGCCAATAGGTGCTACCGGGCTGGTAAAGTGCGGGATTGTCTAAACCCACAACCGCGCCATGTGGGTTCCCGTCGCCGGTATTATCATAAGCATCAACGATGCCGTCGCCGTTTGTATCAAGAAGCCTTACCACCACGCCGTTATTGGAAGGGACCCACACCCCCCGGTCACGGTCGTAATAGCCGACGGGGACCACTTCGCCCACGTTGAAGCCGAGGAAGTTATCTACATAGACGGTTATGGGTTTTTCAAATCTTACCTTGTCCGCACCGTCTGCCGAGAGTTCGGCGCAATAGGTATAAGCGGAATTCGGCGGAAGTTTTGCCGGCATGGACTCAGGGGTAGTAAATTCGGTGGCGCGGGTTGTGATGGATGTCAGCTCTATCTCGTTTCCGTTTGCATCCTTCGTATAGACCCGGTTATCACCGGTAAAGACCATGGTCAGGGAGCGGTTCCCGAATGCGTCCGTTATGGTTGAGCTTTTGTGCGTGGCGACCGTGGCGGGATTGCCGTCGAAAGATACCGTCGTGGCAAGGGCATCTTCCGGCAGGAGGACGACATTCTCGACGTTGGCGATATTGTTCCACGCTACCTCGACCTGGCGATGGCTGGTGATGAAACCGTCCTTTTCGTACACAACCGTTACGACCCCGCCTCCTTCCACTGGGATGGAAAACCCACCGGCGCTGTCGGTTTGCTTGGTGCCATATTCAGGATGTTCCTTAATCGATACCCTCAGGCCTCCCAGGGCATTTCCCATCCTGTCTTGTATCCGCCCGGTTATGATGGCAAAGCGCCGGGAATCATATTTACTTATCGCCGCATCGGCTGGAATCAGGTCTTCATACTGCTTGCCGTAGCTTCCTGCGGGAAGCGGTTCCACGTTCGAGGCATTGGTTACCGTAAGGTTGAGAGTCTCTGAAGCGCCGCCGCCCGGCGCGGGACTTTCAATTCTTACCGGGTAGCTGCCTGCCGTTCCTATGGCAGCCGCAGGTATGGCAAGGTCGATACGGGTGCTGTCGATATAGGTAGCCGGAATAGGGCTGTTGTTAAAATAGGCGGCGGCTGTCTTGACAAAATTGTTGCCTGCCAGCACAAGGGTAAAGTCGGGGCTCCCGGCTGTTACGGAAGACGGAGAAAGGGAGGAAAGAACGGGGATGGGATTTAATACCGTGAAGGTCAGCGCGTTCGAATCCCCGCCGCCGGGAGGCGGGTTATGGGCGCTTATCGCCAGGTATTTACCGACATCGAGGTCGGCGGGTGTAAGTGGGACTTCTAACTTCATCGCCCCTATCTGGTTGAATGTCCTGGGCAGGCCGTCAATAAAATAGGTGGTTTCACCATCAAAAAAACCCGTGCCGTAAATAGTTGCCATCAACCCCAAGGTCCCTGCCATTGCCTCCGCAGGATCGAGGACGCTCAGGGCCGGCACGGGGTTATCAATCCGGAGGTCAACAGGATTGGAAGAGCCTCCCTGCGGCGGCGGGTTGGTGACGACAATCTGGTAAGCTCCTGCCGCTGCAAGGAGATCCTTGGGGATGGTCACCTGAAGGTGACGATTATCTATAAACTCGGTATGAAGGGTAGAGACGGCGGCTGTTTTGACGAATCCGGAACCTTCAATCATAATGCCTATCGGCCCGGCGCCGCGAAAGACGGTGTCAGGGATAATAGAATTGATCTTAGGAAGTGGATTGGGCAGTTGCAGCAGGGTAAGGCTATCAGTTTTGTCATCCACAACGGCTGCTATATTCGTGAAATGATTGACGGCAACTCCCCGTGAGCGTTTTTTAACGGCATGGCGGCCAATGATTCCACGGGTAGAGAGGTCAAGGTGGAGGATGGTTCTATCTTCATCACAGACGACCAGCGCGCTGTTATTCAATCGATTGACGGCGATAGCGACAGGATGTTTACCTACAGGGATAAAAGAGGTTTGCCAATTTGCGAGATCAATGACCGTGACGGAGTCATCATCCTCATTCACAACTACGGCTATATGCGTCTCCGGATTGACGTCTATGGCCCGGGGTTTCTTGCCCACGCTAACAAGACCTGTTACCTCGAACGTCCCCAGGTCTAGTACCGACACACTTTTGTCTTCTTCATAGCCGATCAAGGCAAGATTAAGCTTGGGGTCTATAGCGATCTGCCGGGGATGTTTTCCCACCGGGAGAGTTTTTATCACCCGCCGATTGTTTAAGTCGATGACCGATAGGGAATTATCCCCACTGTTGGTGACAAAAGCGAGGCGGGAATCACTGTTTATTGCTATGCCTGCGGGAGATTTGCCCACGGGGATAGTATCTGTTACCTGGTTAGTGTTCAAATCAATAATAGAGAGAATATTGTTATGACTGCTGCCGATAAGGGCAAGATTAAGCTCAGGGGATAAGGCAAGCCCCTGCGGTTTTTTTGCCACGGGTATTGTTGACAGAATCGTCTCTGTGTTTAGATCGACTATCAACAAAGCATCAGCTTTTTCGCTCAGAACAAAAGCTTGGTTCGTAAAGGGGTTTATGGTGATAAAAGCAGGACTTGTTTCAAGGGGAATATCGGTTGTGTCTGTTGCAGGAAAAACGGCATCCTTTATCAAAAAAAGGCTCAGAGAAAACAAAACCGTTATGATAACTAATTTAATCGCCTTCATTAGTCCATCCAAGTTAAGATTTGTCCCTTCAAATCTGCCGCCGTCTCTGTCGCCCTGCCGCCCGCTACTTAAAATTATCCAGATCCACCCATTCCTGCTTGATGATTGTCCACCAATAAAATGGGGGACACTTCCCGGAATAAATCAATGATTATGCTGGGAAGTGTCCCTACTTTCCTATTTGCTGTGTTAATCGTCAGGTCACCATATTGAGCAACTGCATCTCATCAATGACTTCGACATCCACCGTTTTGCGCATTTTCATAAAGGGGGCGCTGAGCTTGTGGGCGATGCCCATGAATTTTGCCGCTGCCGGCACTTTTGCCCAGACCGCCTCGTAAAGTTTCACCGCACCGGCGTAGCCGTGCAGCGCCATGTCGAAGTTGAGATAACATGTGGGGCAGGAGGGGATCACCATTACCTCTGCGCCGCAGGCCAAGGCTTCCTGCAACCTTTCGGTGGCGGTTTGTGCAGTCCATTCGGGATCGAGGGCAATCAAGCCGCCGCCTGCACCGCAGCAGTAAGCTTCTTCATGGTGTCTTTCCATCTCCCGGAAATCAACCCCGGGGATCGCCCTCAGAATGTCCCGCGTTTCTTCATAGATGCCGTTAAACCTGCCCAGTTGACAGGGATCATGGATAGTAACCTTTTTGTCATACCGGCCTGTTATCTTCAAGCTGCCTTCTTTGATGAGTTGCGCGGCATATTCGGTAATGTGCATAACCTTCGCGTCGAGCTGCCCGTAACGGGACCAATCCCGCTTCATGGCGCTCATGCAGCCGGTACAGGCCGTGACAATGGTCTTCACCCCCGTGCGGTTGATTCGCTCGACATTCTCCCGGGCCAGTTTTGCAAACATTTCCTCCTGTCCCAACTCCAATACCGGCAAACCGCAACAAACTTCTTCATCCTTCAGTATCCCCCAGTTAACCTGGGCCTTGTCCAGCAAGGAAGTGCTCTCCCTGGTAATGAAACTGGAAGTGGGATCAAATTCCAGCGCGCAGCCCACATAAAAGAGGACATCCGTGTCTTTATCCACTACCTTAGCTTTGAAGGGCAAACTTTTCCCCCGTTCCTTTTTTCCGAAGGGGTTTTTATAGCGCTCGATGCTGTCCACCAAAGGCGCCTGACTGGGGAGCGGTCCCAGACCCCGGTTCACCAGCTCCCTCCTCATCATCAGGAAAACCTCCATGGGGGAAAAGGTGCCGTTCACATAATCACAGTGATTGTCGCAACTGCCGCACAGGGCGCAATTGTAGAACCGTTTGGCGGTGTTTTCATTCCAGTCCAGATCCCCCTCCATGATGGAACGGGCAATCTCCATCCTCCCAATGGAATAGTAGGAATCAAAAACATGTTTATTTCCCGCCGGACAGGAGGGCAAGCTTTGCCTGAGAGCAACACGACAGGCCCCACATTTCATGCAGTTGTAAATATCCTCTTTGTATTCAGCAAAAGGCTTGGTCTCACCGGCGATTTTTATCGGTTTTCTTTCTGACATCTCGGTATCTCCTCCTATCTGTTAGTAAGCCAGAAGTTGCTTTCCAGTGGAAGACAACTTCGTTAACGCGCTTATCCCGTTCACCTGTGACCTTTAGGTTATCGGGGTTAGATATCCTTCAGCATCTGTTTCGGGGCCATGATATTGTTGGGATCGAGGAGTTCTTTTACCCCCCTGATGATCTTCATATAACCAGGCCACATCATGGGTTCCATCCTTTTTAAGAAGCCCGCATTGATCTGACTGCTGCCATACCGGGCTGACTCCTCATAATAACGTTTTTGAAATGCCAGAAATTTTCGCACCGACTCCGGATCTTCCGGGATAAACTCCATTTCCTGCTCAAAGAGATAACTTTCGT
>Ga0209514_10010160_pt1 | contig 10171 bp, 13 predicted proteins | sample Subgrocontami58m_FD_187452 | JGI IMG/M metagenome (GOLD analysis project Ga0209514, IMG submission 187452) | Subsurface groundwater microbial communities from S. Glens Falls, New York, USA - GMW37 contaminated, 5.8 m (SPAdes) (version 3) | ecosystem: Environmental > Aquatic > Deep subsurface >... | reverse complement strand
GAAACCGTTTACAATACAGTCAGGCCACACCAGGCACTGTCTTATTTAACCCCACTGGAGTATATTACCCGGTGGAAACAACAAGAAGGAGGATGTGTACGGGATGTACTGAACTAGTACATTTATTTGTCAATAGCAAGTTAGAGTGTTAGAATGTGCCAAAAGAATGTAATTATCCATTCCTGCCCCATTAGATTGACTGTGGCTTTTCAAGAAATTGTGCAAGGGAGAGAGACAAATAGATCCAAGGTGGGAAATTTTTCCGTTGAGCAGCGGAGGAATCCTCGTTTTTTTTGGACTACCGAAGTGCGAAGGCTAGCGGATGCTATCGGAAATACTACGATTGCTGCATGGGAGGATATTTTTCAAGCGGATGCATTGTTGACACCTGAAGGTTTAGGAAAGTACTTTCTATCTTATGAATCCTTTCATGCTGTACCGGAGGGCCAATATATTTATAGGAAGCGAAATATAGAAGTCTCTCCGTTGGACGGCAGACCGAAAAAACTCGCTATAGCGTTTGTTGCCCCCTCCGCCACCGGCAAGGATACGCTTCTTGATCTCATTCTCAGTCAATTTCGCGATTCTATTTCAAAAGTTCGGACACACACGACACGGAAGGCTCGAGATAGAGGTGAGGAAAAAAGCGGTTCTTACTACTTTACCAGTCGTAAAAGGATGGAAACGCTTGCCCAAAAAAATCGATTGATAGAAGTACTCAACGATGGCGCAAACCTCTACGGTACGTCAATGCAAGCATTTCATAGAACGATGGGAAGTGAACAACCTGTCACAGTATGGAGAGGTGACATCATAGGATTGCCTTCGCTCAAGCAATACTGCGCTCTGCACGGCATCCCCTTTGTCGCAGTTGGTGTATTGCCGTGTCTTGCATATGTTGAGATGGAGCAGCGCATTCGTGATAAACGCCCCTCTGATGCTGATGCGCGGATTGCCAGGGCGCGGTACGAACTAGAACACATGGCAGATGTCGTGGATTTTATCGCATTGAATCCGCCGGTGTATCATGATGATGGAGGTCCGAGGCTTCCAATCGAAGCTGCAGGAGCGATTGGTGAACTACTGGTTACCCTATCTTCAAGGGGAATATTTTATTCTGATACCATTGCTCCAAGCAGTGTAGTCTACTGCAGCAGTGACGGATAGAGATAGTGTTTGGATTGTTTGGCCTTTTTTTTATCCCACCCGTGAAGGATAGCTACTGCGCGGCTGGCGACGAGGCCTGCACGCTTTTGCATCTCGTCGTTAATCTCAAATTCATCCGTCACACGGTTGGCGACGATGCAGCAGACGGCCCCCGCGCGTTTGCCGAAAATGCTTGCCATGGTAAAAAGCGTGGCTGCTTCCATCTCGAAATTTTGAACACCAGCAGCTTGCATATCGCGGAAAATATGTTCCTTAAAACTTGGAAAATAATTTTCATACGCCGGTCTCCCCTGACCGGTGTAAAACGTATCGGTTGAGGCGGTGATGCCGACGTGATAACGGACCTTGAGTTCTTCGGCGGCTTCGATGAGAGCCATGACTACCTCATAGTTTGCTATTGCAGGGTATTCGGGAATGATAAAATCTTTGCTTGTCCCTTCCAAACGTACCGCGCCTGTTGAAATGACGAGGTCCCCGATCTTTTGTCCTTTTTGTATCCCTCCGGTTGAGCCAACTCGGATAAACGTATGCGCGCCGATTCGGCAGAGTTCATCAACGGCGATCGCGAGAGACGGTCCGCCGATACCGGAGCTCGTACAGGAAATCGGCACTCCCTGGTAGTTGCCCGTCATCGTGTGGTACTCACGATGGTTAGCGATTTCTTTCGATGAATCCCAGAGTGACGCAATCTTCCCCACCCGCGCCGGATCACCGGGGATGAGGACAGAGGGCGCCACATCTCCCGGCCCACACTCTATATGATATTGTTTTCCCCCGATGACGGGAGCTTTAGCAGAAATTTTTTTCATACGTTATTCTCCCTGCGGACCGCTTGATGAATCCCCCGGCTCTACAGCATCGGTTGTTCCTCCAAGTTCTGCATCGGGCACAGTTGGATTATTGCCATGTACAGTTCCTGTTTCACCCTCTACTTCGGTTGCATGTCCATCACCTGGACTTTCTATTTTTCCCATTATTCACCCCCTTTCTTATCGATAAATTTTGTGACAGAGTTCGTTCCAAAAGGAAACTATGGATTTTTCGTTTGTAATTTCGGCGCGATATACGTTTCGTATAAGTAGCGGACTTCGCTGAAGTATCCGTCGTTATCTTCTTCGACATTGACTAATCGGTAATAGTGATTCCCTAAATACGTTTGAGTTATTGGTGACATATTCCCTCCGTCGCCGAAATATGCGTGAAACGTCTCTGAAGCCATAGCATCCGGACGGTGCGATTGTCTTTGTTGGCGTATACCCACCGGTACGTGGATTTCTATGAGAAACATCCGACCCCGCACACGATATTTTTTAATTAATCCAACTAGAGAATCCGCAGTTTGACGAAGCGGCTCTTTCTGTCCTCCAAACGAGATTTCCGGACCTGTCGCATATTCAATAAGAAAAATTTCCTTTTGTTTCTTACCTGCGATACGTGCAATCATACCGTCATGGATATTATTGAGAATACTACCGTCCAGAACATGCACTTTTTTGTGTCCCGGAGGACCGTCGGCAATAAGCTTACTGCGTTTACCCACTTTTGATCCATCCGGTTGCCTAGGTGCGTTTTGGGTATCTTTGATAACCGCTTCTTCCAAGCCTAATCTATCGGAAATATAGTGAATGTCAAATCCGTTTTCTGTTAATAAACTACTGAGGTACCATACCATGATCGATTTCCCTGCGCCGCCATTACCTATGATCAGTATAGTGTCAATCATTCTTTATAAACCCGGTGGCACGTCTCGCAGACGGCAATGTATTCTGCTCGCTTGGCGCCCGTTGTGCCGACTGCCTGCTGGGTGCCTCCGGAAATTCGTTCGGTATAGGGGGCTTTGCTGCCACATCGGACACAGATGGAAAAAAGCTCTAAGCATTCATCCGCGATGTTCATGAGCGCGCGAGTGGCGCCGAATTCCTGCTTACGGTAATCAAAAATCACGCCGTTGACGTAGACGTCAATGCGCTGCGCGAGGAGCGAGTGGACAATTTTAAGGATGCGTTCTTTGGGAAAGAAATGGACTGCGTCAATGATTACCTTTTGGATGCCGTCTTTTCCCACGTACTGCAGTATTTTTTCCGGTTGATCCATGCTCACATAAATGACCGGAAGCGGGCGTTCGTCATGAGATTTAGTATGCCCCATGCCATTCACTTTTTTTGCTTCCGCCTTAAAACACAGAACACTGTAGTCTAGATTGGACAGGACGGAAAAAAGTGTAAGGAGTTTGGTGGTCTTGCCGGCAAACATGGGGCCCGCGATGACAGTAAGCTTTCCTTTGAATACGCGTGATTTATGTTTTGGTTTTTCCATTGCGGGAAGGCAGTCGCTTGGTTACTTCATCCCAAATTTTTTGAGCCACCTGTACGATAGATTCTTCGGCGTTGATAACAACATACCGATTGGATTCTTTTTTTGCAAGAGCCAAATAGCCATCATGGACGCGTGAGTAGAAATCATGCTGCTGGAGGTCTAGGCGGTCCTTCGTTTTGGCGGATTTACTTCTGCGCTTGCTGCCTATTTCCGGTGTGATTGAAAGTAGTAGCGTGAGGTCCGGTTTGGCGCCGTTGACGGCAAGGGCATTAAGCCCGGCAATGGTATCAGCACCGAGTTTGCGGCCATATCCCTGGTATGCAATGCTACTATCAACATATCGGTCGCAAACCACAATTTTTCCGGAAGCGATAGCAGGCTCGATGATCTGCGCGACGTGCTGGGCGCGGGCGGCGGCCATGAGGTACGCCTCAGTGATGGCTTCCATATCGACGTTTTCCTGATTGTGGGTAATTGCCCGTATCTGCTCGCCGATCCTGGTGCCACCCGGTTCGCGGGTGACGACCACCGAGTAGCCTTCTTCGTGTAGGTGGCTGACCAGGATTTCTGCCTGGATGGATTTTCCTGCCCCCTCTCCTCCCTCAAACGTAATAAAAAATCCCCGTTTCATAGAATAAGCTCCATCATAACAAAGAATTATTTTCTTTCACAAGGGTCGAAATCCGGGTGTGTATGGCTTTGATCGATTGGCGTGCATCTATTTGGATATGAGCGATGGATTTGAGAACCGATAGATACGCTGCCCGTTTTTGCGCGAGATGTCCGGGCGTTTCAAATTTGCCCAATGGCTCTCCGGTTTCGTCATGGCGTTTATTGATGCGGTTGAGGGCCGCCTCCGGCGTGATGTCAAAGAAAAAAAGATAATCGGGTTTTGGTTCGAAATGAGAAAACTCTTTGGCAACCCATGCGCGTTCTTTGGGAGTTTTTGCCTGATAGACAAGTGCGCTTAGGGAGTTTCGAAGGCTCATGACCCATTCTCCCCGTGCGAGCGCCGGATTGATCACCTGTCGTACGCGGTCGGAGCGGTCCGCAAGCAGAAGATAGATTTCCGTAATATGGTCTATGGATCTGTTTTTACGCCATGCGCTTAAAACTTCCTTAAGATCCGGCGTGGGATGAAACACGATGTGCGAAACAATCCCCTTACTCGCTAAATATTCCTTGAGGAGTTTTGCCTGCGTCTCCTTCCCCGTGCCGCTAATGCCTTCAAAAACGATGAGTTTACCGCGTTTCATAAGAGTTCGTCAGAAATATCATAGACTGTCGACAATGTAGCATCCGCGTTAGCACTTTGGATATCTGACCACACTAAACACGTCTTCATACCGAGCGCGCGGGCAGGGGCCAGGTCGACCAGTTCGCGGTCACCGATCATGAGATGGACGGCCGGCGGGAGCTTGGTGTAGTTGAGGATATATTGAAAACCTTCCGGATGGGGCTTGGTTTTGCCGACTACTTCGCTCGTCACAAACAGTTCAAATGTTTCTGCGAGAATCCCGAGCACCTTGAGTGTTTCTTTATGCCGGGCGATGACGCCGTTGGCAAGAATAATATGGCGGTAGCTTGACAGTTTCTTGAACAATTGGATAAGGCGCTCATCTCGAGTAATAAAATCGCGACGGTCAAAGTAGTTCTCCATTTCGACTGCGGCATCCTGAGTGGGTATCCCTACGATCCGTCCGACCGTTTCCGTGGCACTTGGGTAGACTTTTTTATGTAATTTCTCAAATACTTCGATAGCCTGTTCTTTGGTCCAACCGTTGTGCGTCGTAATAACCCGATATTCCGCTTCCCGTACCGCGGCAAAGAGAGCGGGGTTGGGCTTGTACAGCGTCCCATCAAAATCCCAAATAAGAACCGTTATACCAGAAAGTGACTGCATAAAACGTTCTTACTATAGCATGATTGTCTAAAAGAGAATATTGTCAATAATAATGCCCTATAGTATAATCTAGCAATGCCATATTCTATTGAAGCAGATCTTTTGCAAGAAAAAGTAGCACGGGATGATACATCATCCTATATAGGGAACTTACTCGTGAGACAGAGACGGGTAAACCAGGAAGTTTTTTCTTTTAGCGAAGATTTTTTACAATCCGGTGCGACCGTCGTCGATGCGTGTGCTGGTCCCGAAGGAAGCCTTCTCACTGGCGCACTGCACTCTTACCACTGGTACGGTAATGAGATATCGCCTCGATTTGCCCAAAATCTGAAAGCCACCGGGGGTGAAGCCGCTTGTGTCACACTCGCCGACTTTATACATTCTCCATACCAGGCAGAGTTTGCCGATGCTGTATATTTTATTTTTGCAATGAACAACCTGGTTCAGCACCAGGAAACGATCAGAGAAGCGCATCGCATTACCAACCAAAGAGGCCTCATCGTTATTGCTGACCCTGGCCCGACGGTATGGATTGCAAATATATTCCTCAAGTCATTCTGTGATACGGAGGGTTTGTCCATGCCCCATACACTTGGAAGAGGAAGAATCTTTTCCGAGGAAATTTCGGAGTTCTTTGCACAAAAACCGTATACTGCCGAACAGTACGTAGATTACCTCACAGTCCATAGTTTAGGAAAAACCAGAGAGGACATGACGGAACTCATTTATAGTGTTTTGAACACAAGTCGACGGAAAAAAGATATTTCTTTTGATTTTCAAAATGCGCTTCTGCGCGTTTATTTTGAACACTTAGTGGCAACATGTCAACATCAATCTTTGGAGCTTCAGAAGACGGGCATCCTCGCAATGGGGCAGGACGATCATGGCGAGTGGATCGTCGCCGAGCCAACAAGAATTGGACAGTCTCAATGGATCGACGATTTCATGAGTACACGGCAATGGAAAGGACCGCTCGTTGAGGGACTGCCTCACGCTATCGCGCATTCAGCCAAACGCATGGTTGTGCCAATTTTATGTTTCCAAAAATCCGGAGATGGACCAGTCGCGGAATGCTAAAATATATTACGTGAGGTGTAGTCGAGTACGGACATGGGCAAGAAGCTTCTCCTGTGCGGCTTTACTATGCACAATATTGAGGCCATCGGTTTGAATCGTCAACACGGGAATGATTTTATTTTCCCCAAGCCACTTGTGATTGAGCATGTCCAGAAGCTCAAGGTAACTTGCCGGAATTTTTTGCTCGTATCCCCTTCCCCGCTTTTCAATGCGGCCGGCCATGGCAGGAACGGATGTTTCTAAATATACGATGAGGTCAGGCTTAGGAAAATAGGGTTCGAACGAACGGTAAATTTTTACATACAGTCGCCATTCGGCGTCATCCATATTGCCCAGGACGTGGAGAGCTTTAGCGTAGGAAAATGCATCCTGCTCTATGGGCGTATCCTGAACGACACTCCTTTTTTTCAGGAGTTTGGGCGTTTCAAGCATTTGATTTATCTTTTCCATCAAAAAAAACGTTTGCGAATGGAATGCCCAGCGTTTCATGTCCTGGTAGAAACGCGGGAGGAAGGCGTTTTCTCCAAAATTTTCTTCTAAAAGATGAAATTTAAGTTCTTTCGCTAGGATTTTAGCGACGGTAGTTTTTCCGCTGCCCATTGTGCCCATGACAGAGAGGTAGAGATGGGTTTTCATTTAAGAGCGTTGTATCACACAATGACAGAAGAGACAAGATGAACGGATGAATAAGCGCTTTCAGTACTCTTTTGGAGATCCTACAAAAAGGAGATAGTTAGGGTCGATTCTGCGGATAGTATCTGCCTGATTGGCCATTGCTCGAATATTTGCCTCGAGATCGGGTTCATCTGCTCCGAACACCTCACCGACAAAAGTTCTTTTTTCAGAAATGGTAACAATTCTCGCTTTCAGGGTAGCAGGTCTAGCGTCGACTCGAGCTTCGTCATCGGGTGTTGGACTCATATGATCCATCCCATCCTACAGGGTATGCATATGTCAGTCAATAGTATGACCTTGACGTAAGGCGTATTTCATCGTAGTATCAAAAGGAAGGAGGGAGCAGGAAAGCGGAAATTGTAATTTGAAGCGTGTGGCCACGTTCAGTTTACATGAACGTGGATACGAGGAAGGGGGCCGGGCAGGAGCGTTTCGCTTGATTGCCCGGAATCGGACAGCCGACGAATTGTCGAGCTAGTATCTGCGGAAACCCCTTGGTAGCACTCTCTACCATAACATTGATCGGAAAACCTCCCGGGCAACCGGGAAACTAAATGATCAATGGATGAGTCCGCTATTTTTTTGACTTCATAAAGCACCAAGCATCAAATTCCAAGTATCAAACAAATTCCAATTTCAAAATTTCAAACGTTTTGAACCTTGATGATTAGAATATTGATATTGTTTGAGATTTGGTGCTTGGGATTTGGAATTTTTTTCCGGAGGAAAACCTATGTGTGGAATTTTTGGATACGTCGGCGGGCGGACGGATGCTGCCCACATCGTTTTTGAAGGGTTGAAATCCCTTGAGTACCGGGGGTATGACAGTTGGGGGGTGGCGGTGGTGCCGGAGTCTTTGTCATTCCGGCCAACGAGCCGGAATCCAGAAAAAAAAGGATGGATCCCGGGTCAAGCCCGGGATGACAATACATGCATCATTGTTAAAAAAAGGACCGGCAAGATTGGGGATGCCAATGTCACGGATATGCCGGCAAGCTCGTTTGCCTTCGGCCATACACGGTGGGCGACCCATGGTGGAGTAACCCAAGCGAATGCTCATCCGCACCTGGATTGCACGGGGACCATTGCCCTTATCCATAATGGGATTTTTGAGAACTATGAGGAAGTAAAACAAGCCCTCATCAAAAAAAGACACCGGTTTATTTCTGAAACGGATACGGAGGTTCTCGTACATCTCATCGAAGAGCATCGAAAAAGCATGCTGTTTACTAAGGCAGTGCAGAAAGCGTTTAATGAAATGGAGGGTCTGAATGCTATTATTGCCATGGATATTGCTGACGGTCATTTAGTGGCGGCACGTAACGGATCCCCTCTCGTTGTTGGTTTTGGCGATGGGGAGAATTTTTTGGCAAGCGACGCGGCAGCGCTCATCCCCCATACCAAGCAGGTGTATTTTTTGGATGACGATGAGATGGCCATCATCGGGAAAAATGGCATCATGATTTTTGATGCGAAAACCGGGGAACATGTGACGCCAAAGGTACAAAAGCTTGCTTGGAGTCTAGAGCAGGTAGACCGCGGCAAGTATCCCAACTACATGCTCAAGGAAATTTATGAGCAGCCCGGGATTATCGCCGAAATCGCCTCTACTGGAGGGTCGCGCGCGGAGAAATTATCGTCGATTATCCGGAAGGCTTACGGCGCCTATATGGTCGGTTGCGGTACTGCCTCATACGCGACGATCGCGGGGCAATATTTATTTTCTAAAATTGCCCACCGCCACGTCAACTGTGCTATCGGCAGTGAGTTCGGATACCATCTGGATTTTCTCACCAAAAAATCGGTGGTTCTGGCGATATCCCAATCCGGAGAAACGATCGATATCCTGGAATCGGTCAAAAAAGCTAAACTGCGGGGAGCAAAAATTGCGGCACTGGTCAATGTATTGGGTTCATCGCTTTACCGTTTGGCAGACGAGCGCGTGATGATCGGTGCCGGACCGGAGAAAAGTGTGGCATCCACGAAAGCATTTACAGGGATGCTTGCCCATCTTATTCTCACGGCATACGCGCTTGCCGGCCAACCGGAAAAAGGGCAAAAGGTGCTTGCGAAGGCCGCAGTGACGCTTGGTCAGCTTCTCTCTGACGGGCCAAGCGCGGATATCCGAAAACTCGCTCAACGGCTGAAAGGCAGCGAGCATATGTACGTGATCGGCCGGGGGTTATCCTATCCCGCGAGTCTTGAGACTGCGATCAAGATAAAAGAAATTTCCTACATCCATGCAGAAGGCTTGGCTGCCGGAGAGCTCAAACACGGGCCGCTTGCGCTTGTGACTGCGGGCACACCGGTCATCGCGTTTCTTCCCAACGATGAAACCTATGGCGCTAACCTCGCGGGTGCCATGGAGATGAAGGCACGGGGAGCGTTTGTGATCGGCGTCTCGTATAAGCCGCATGAGGTGTTTGACGCGTACATCCATGTGGGAGATGCAGGAGAAGCAACCATCATTCCTAATGTTGTGGTTGGGCAACTTTTGGCCTACTACCTGACTATGGCGCGGGGGTTGGATGTGGATAAACCGAGGAATCTGGCTAAAAGCGTGACGGTGAGATAGTAACGTATAGGAACTATTATGAGAGGTTGGGAGGAAATAATGCTCAAGAATAATTAGTCTTTACTCTGTGCCGCCTCGTGCTGTAGCGTCTAAATTACGTAAGGTTTCCCTGGCTTCTTCAACTGAATTTTTTAAGTGATCTGGAATTGTATGGGGATCAGCAGTTAATAATCCTTCTTTTTCTAACTTTATTGCTTGAGATACAGCCGAATTAGCTTGTCTATAACCAGCGGTAAGTTCTTTCTGAGTAGCCCCAGCAGTTGATCCATCAATAATATCAGGAGTAATCATAATGATTTATTTGCTGCCGGATCTTGGGAGAACTCTTTGGTTCTTCCCTCGCGGATTGCGTATTCAGCTCGCTGCAGTTCGCTGCCAATATATATCAGGTGGCTGGGTAATGTCAAATAATCCCCGATATTGACCATTTCGATATAGATTTCCATTGCCGTTTTTCC
>Ga0209514_10010159_pt1 | contig 10171 bp, 7 predicted proteins | sample Subgrocontami58m_FD_187452 | JGI IMG/M metagenome (GOLD analysis project Ga0209514, IMG submission 187452) | Subsurface groundwater microbial communities from S. Glens Falls, New York, USA - GMW37 contaminated, 5.8 m (SPAdes) (version 3) | ecosystem: Environmental > Aquatic > Deep subsurface >... | reverse complement strand
TAAATATATCTCCACTTTTTCATATTTATTATTTAACTGGACAGGCTCCTCAGCAAGTTAATAATTTAACATTTCAAGGCGGTATTGGATTAAAGGGGACTGTATTTTTTAATCTAAACACTTTACCCAAAAATATAATTGTGAATAAAGCATATCTTGAAATGAATGTAGATACTACTTCAACCTTTGATGGAAATCCTTCTTCAGATTCTCTCTTTGCACAAATACTTGCCGATAGCACAACAAGAAAATTAACGAGAGATAGTACTGTTGTTACCATACTTGCTAAGAAAGATAAAATTTATACGGGTGATATTGCTTGGATGGTTCAGAAATGGCAAAACGGAGAATCGAACCAAGGAATTTTACTTTCTCTCTGGGATGAATATGCTACTGCAGCACGTATTGCATTCTTCGGAAGCCAAAATCCAAATAAAGCGCTTAGACCTAAATTGAAAATTATTTATATGCAAAAAAAAATAGCTAAATGAAAAAAATAAAAATCATATTATTATTTCTGCTAACATCAATTCCTGTGATGGCACAAGGTGGATCTCTTTATTCTGGATTTGGTATTGGCGATTTAAGAACATCGTACTCAGCGCGTAGATTTGCTATGGGAGAAATGGGAATTGCTTTGAGTGATGTTGATTATTTGAATTCACTTAATCCTGCCGGTTGGAATTCTATTCGCTTAACACGTTTTGAATTAAGTATGAATTATGCCGGAAGTAATATACAAAGTTCTTCTTCATCTGCATTTTACAGCAAGGCAGGAATAAACGGAATGATGTTGGGATTTCCTCTTGAACATGATTTGGGCTTATCAGTTACATTGGGACAGGTACCTTATTCACAAGTTGGTTATGAGATCAAATCAAATGTTAATGATTCTTTAGTGGGGAATTATAATTACAGCGATAAAGGTGAAGGCGGTATTTCTAAATTGTTTCTTGGTGTTTCATACAGATTACCATTTGATTTCTCAATCGGTCTTTCTTATGATTATTATGTTGGTAGAATAACTCATAATCTTGTCGCTGATTTTGATGCCACTTCAAGTTTTAAGAGCGCATCTTTTGAAAAAGAAACCAGTTATCATGGAATGGGTTTAACTTCGGGAATTATTTCTGGTGATATTGCAAAGTTATTCGGATCAAGTGAGTTTAAGGATTTTAGGATTGGTGTTGTATATACTCCATCAGTTACTTTAAGTGCAGATTCAGTTGATAATTCCACAACTTCCATCGGTACAGTTACTACTGCAACCGGATCTATAAAAAATAATCTTCCGTACAAATTGGGTGTCGGTACAACATTTAAGTATACAAACAAATATACGTTCACACTTGATTATTTATACCAGCCATTCAGCGAGTATACTTCAAACGGTAAACAAGATATAAATTTGCAAAATTATTACAAAGTTGGATTAGGATTTGAATATCGAGATGCTGATACAAGATCAAATGCATTTTGGGATCATGTTATGTATCGTGCCGGTTTAAGTTTTGAACAGACTCAATTTAAAATAAAAGGAACAGGAATAAATCAATATTCAATTTACGGCGGTATGTCTCTTCCAATTAGTTTTGATAATACAGTTGATCTAGCGTTCCAATATTCGAAAAGAGGAACAACCGATAATAATTTGTTACTAGAAAATATTTATAAGTTTACAGTTACAGTAAGCATTGGTGATCTCTGGTTTATCCGTCCTGATAGATAAGATTATTCCAAATTGATCTTTTATGATTTTAATTACTGATTATTCTTCTATTCCAACTTACAATTACATTTTATCTTCCAATCACATTTCTTTTAGTAAACTTTATTTTGAATTGAATTTCCAGAACAGCATATTTGAAAGAGAAATTTCTATTCATTGATACAAAAAATTTTCTAAATAAAAGTGAAGTGTTATGTACAATCAATTGCAAAACGACAAAGAAGCTTTCCGAGTTGCTCAATTAGAACTCAATCGTCAAGAAACTCATCTTGAACTTATTGCGTCTGAAAATTTTGTTTCGCAAGCTGTATTAAATGCAGCCGGATCTGTTCTAACAAACAAATATGCAGAAGGTTATCCTGGTAAAAGATATTACGGCGGATGTGAATTTGTAGATATGGCTGAAGACCTTGCCCGCGATCGTCTGAAAAAATTATTTGGAGCAGAATATGTAAATGTTCAGCCGCATAGCGGTTCCCAAGCTAATATGGCTGTTTACATGACGTTGTTGAAACCCGGTGATACAATTCTTGGACTAAGTCTTGACCACGGCGGACACTTAACTCACGGCTCACATGTTAATTTCTCAGGACAAATTTATCACGCAGTTGGATACAGCTTAAATAAAGAAACTAAACTTTTAGACTACAACTTGATTGAGGATCTCGCTAAGAAAGAAAAACCAAAATTAATTGTTATGGGCGCAAGTGCATATTCGCGTGATTGGGATTATGCAAAGTTCAAAGAGATTGCAGATAAAGTTGGTGCTTTACTAATGATGGACATGGCTCATCCTGCCGGGTTAATTGCAAAAGGTTTATTGAATAACCCGCTTCCATATTGTGATGTTGTTACTTCAACAACACATAAAACTCTTCGAGGTCCAAGAGGAGGAATTATTTTAATGGGGAAAGACAGAGATAATCCTTTCGGAATAAAAACTTTGAAAGGAGACCGCCTGAAATTAATGTCGGAAATTTTAGATGGAATGGTTATGCCGGGAATTCAAGGCGGACCACTGATGCATGTAATTCTTGCAAAAGCAGTTGCATTTGGAGAAGCACTTGAAGATTCATTTACAGATTACGCAAAACAAATCATTAAAAATGCAAAGATGTTATCAAACGAATTAACTACTTTGGGTTATAACATAGTTTCCGGAGGAACTGATAATCATTTGATGTTAGTAGATCTAACAAATAAAGAACTTAGCGGTAAAAAGGTAGAGATTACACTTGGCTCTGCCGGAGTTACAGTAAATAAAAATATGATTCCGTTCGATACTAAAAGTCCGTTTGTGACAAGCGGTGTTAGAATTGGAACACCGGCAGTTACAACCCGCGGTATGAAAGAAAATGAAATGAAAAATATTGCATACTTCATTGATAGAGCAATCAAGAATAATGAGAACGAAACAGTATTGGCTCAAATAAAAACTGAAGTTGCAGAATTATGTTCAAAATTTCCGTTGTATCCTGGACTAAAATAAAATTATATGGCTGAACAAGAAGAAAATAATATAAACGAAGAAAGTCCGAAAGAAGAAGTGGAAATGACTTTTCTCGATCACCTTGAAGAGTTGAGATGGAGAATAATCTATTCTGTAATTGGAATTCTTCTTGGGACAATTATTGCAATGATATTTATTGATTTCTTTGTTGATAAAATTCTTCTTCTTCCGGCTAGGACAGCAAATTTTAAATTACAAAACCTCCGACCATTTGGTCAGCTTTTTCTATACTTCCAAGTGGCTATAATGCTTGGTTTGATTTTTAGTTTTCCCAATGTGATTTACCAATTATGGAGATTTATTACACCCGCACTGAAGTCTAACGAAAAGAAGTATATAAAATGGATTGTTTTGTTTACAACTTTTTGTTTTTTGTGCGGAGTAGTTTTTGCTTATTACGTGATGCTTCCGATTACATTAAAATTTGCAGCCGGATTCGGTTCTGAAGCTATACAAAATAATTTTTCAATTGATGAATATCTCTCAATAGTTCTTAATATCATTCTGGGTGCGGGATTAATTTTTGAACTTCCGATGCTTTCATTTTTCCTTTCTAAAATTGGTTTACTAACTCCAAAACTTATGAAAAAATATAGAAGACATGCTATTGTTGTTATAATGATACTTGCTGCATTTCTTTCGCCTGGAACTGATCCGGTCTCACAATTACTTCTTGCCATTCCATTGGTTTTGTTATATGAAATAAGTATTTTTGTTTCAAAAATATTCCAAAAGAAATCTTGATAAATAAATCCTTCGCAGAAATTACTCATCCGATTGAAGACGAACTTTCGAAATTTCATGAACTCTTCAAACATTCCTTAAAATCAAAAGTCACTCTATTAGAATTAGTAACAAAATATATTCTCAAGCAAAAAGGGAAAAAGATTAGACCTATCTTAGTTCTGCTCTCCGGTGATTTGTGCGGCGGTATAACAGAACGAAGTTATCGAGGTGCTACTTTAGTAGAGTTACTCCATACGGCAACTTTAGTCCATGATGATGTTGTTGATAATGCAGAAACTAGAAGAAATTTCCCCTCGATTAATGCTGTTTGGAAGAATAAGATCGCAGTATTAATGGGTGATTACTTATTAGCGCGCGGTCTAATGCTTGCAGTTGATGGAAACGATTTTGATTTTCTAAGAGTAATAACAAATACAGTGAAGAGAATGTCGGAAGGGGAACTGCTTCAGATTAGTAAAACAAGAAAATTAGATATTGATGAAGAAACATATTTTAGAATAATTTCTGATAAAACCGCATCACTTCTTTCGACATGTTGTGAAATAGGTGCTCGAGCATCAACAGATGATGAAAATAAAATAACTGCAATGAAGGAATTTGGCGAAAACCTTGGAATCGCATTTCAAATCCGTGATGATATTTTAGATTTCATCGGCACAAAAAATATTTTCGGTAAAGCTCTCGGTGCAGATATCAAAGAAAAGAAAATTACACTTCCACTAATTTATGCGTTGAAGAATGCTCCTAAAGACGAATCCACAAAAATTATTAATTTACTTAAGAGTAAAGAGAGAAAAACGAAAGTAGATGTAGTAATTAAATTCGTGAAAATGTACGAAGGAATACAATACTCTGAAAAAGTTGCTATGGAATATTCTAAAGTAGCACTGTCTAAATTAGAACAGTTTCAGACATCTGAGTCACGATTGTCATTAGAATCATTAGTAAGTTTTGTTGTTGAAAGAAAAAATTGAGTATTTTTTGAAGTGAAATATTTTTGATTTTAAATTTCCTTTCTTATCTTTGGCAGTAATTTTTTGTTAATTGTATATCTTATCTCATTAATAAATTCTAGCGAAAGCTAAGTAAAATAATCAAAAAAAATTCCCATAGAACGATCTGTTAATTATACTATTACAGGTAATAAATGAAGAGAACTGTACTGGATTACGCACTTAAGATTCGACTCCCATTAACATTATTTGTTGTAGCAGTATCTGTTATATTAACTTTTTATTTCTCCCGTGCAGAAAGAGATAGTGTGGGATACAATCCGGAACAACCAATAAAATTTTCTCATAAGCTGCATGCCGGACAAATGGCGATTGATTGCCAATATTGTCATTTAGGTGTTGCAAAAGATCGTCATGCTCTAATTCCTTCAGTAAATATTTGTATGAATTGTCACACAGTTTCGCGCAAAGATAGACCAGAGATAATCAAACTTACACAGTTTTATAATACAGGGCAGCCAATCCCTTGGAAGAGAATTCACAAGGTTCCGGAATACGCATACTTTAATCACAGTGTTCATGTTAATAAAGGAATTGACTGTGCAAGTTGCCACGGAGATGTTAAGCAAATGGATCTTGTAAGCCAAGTAAAACCATTTACGATGACTGCATGTTTGGATTGCCATAGAAATCCCCAAGCACAATTACCTTATTTGAAAACTGTAAAGAATGGACCGGAAAATTGTTGGGCATGTCATCGTTAATAGAGGAGAATGAATTCGAGAATGAAAAAGAAAATTGATAGAAGAAGTTTTTTCAGCACATTTGGTAAAGGTGCTGTGATTACAGCTGTAGCTACTTCATTGCCAACAAAATTTATTTCTTCCATGGATAGAGTTTCAAAAAAAGAAAAAATTAATATTGTCATTCATCCGTCTGCTGTTAAACGAACGAAGAAGGTTTAGTGATGAGCGATTTCCAGAAATCATCTAATAAATTGTGGAAAAGTCTGAAAGATTATAATGAAGATCCAGAAGTTCTAAATGCAAAAACAAATGAATTTATGGAAGGAGTAACCGGCGATTTTGATTCTTCCAAACTTTCCGGATTATCAAGAAGAAAATTTTTAGCTCTTCTTTCTGCATCCGCTGCACTTACAGCAACAGCATGTACAAATTACCGCGATAAGGGAGAAATAATTCCTTACAACAAAAAACCTGATGATGTTATGCCGGGAATCGCCAACTATTACGCTTCAACTTGTAACGGTTGTTCTCAATCTTGCGGTATTTTGGTAAAGACTCGTGAAGGAAGACCAATTAAGATAGACGGCAATCCTGATCATCCAACTAACAAAGGAAAAATTTGTGCAAAAGGTCAGGCAAGCATACTCAACCTTTATGATCCCGAACGATTAACTGACCCATTAGTGTTGAGAAAGAAAACTGATTGGAAAAGTGTTGACAATGATATTATAAATGCACTTAACAATTCTCAATCAAGTGGGAAAGAAATTGCAATTGTAGCCGGAGAAATTACTTCTCCTACAACAAAAAAAGTTTTGAACAATTTTATTGCAAAATATACAAACACAAAAATTTATTCTCATTCTTTGATTAATGATCGGCAGAGAAGAGATGCTTGGATGGATTCTTATGGAACAGATGAATATCCGGCGATTAAATGGAATGATGCAGATATTATTCTTGCACTCGATGCAGACTTTCTTGGAAATGAAGGAAGTTACATTGAAAATATGAGAAAGCATACTCAACGCAGAGAGACAAACGGAAAAACTGATTTCAATCGTTTGTATGTTGCCGAAGGAAGAATGAGTGTTACCGGTATGCTGGCAGATTATAGATTTCGAGTTTCTCCTGACTTACAATATGAATTTGTTATGGCACTCATAAATGAATTGAGCAACCGTGGTTCATCAGTTGTGCTTGATAGTAATGCAAAATCTAAGTTCGGAAAATATTCATTATCAAAATTTGAATCGTTGATTGGCAAAGATAAACTAAATCATCTCATCAATGATCTAAATACTAAGCGTGGTAAAAGTATTGTCTATGCCGGAGATACTTTACCTAAAGAAGTCCATGTTGCTGTAAATCTTTTGAATGAAATTTTGGGAAACACTTCACTTTATGATTATACAAACTCATTTAAGTCATTAGTTAAACATTCATCCACTGAAGAAATTTCTCAATTAGTTGATTCGATGAATAAAGAGAAAGTTGGAGTTGTAATTCACTTCGATTCAAATCCGGTCTTCACTTTGCCGGAAGATTTTGGTTATGTAAGTGCATTGAAAAAAGTAAAACTTGTTGTATCATTGTCTGAAACTGAAAATGAATCTTCTGCAACTGGAAATTATTCTCTACCGATTAACAACCAACTCGAAAGTTGGGGAGATGCTTACGTACGGGGCGGAGTTTACAGTTTGCAGCAGCCGGTTATTGCACCAATCTTTAATACTCGTCAGAAAGAATCAATTCTACTAACATGGATTGCCGGAAATTCTTCTGCTTTCAATGAAGATATTTACCATAGCTATTTAATGAATTCTTTCAACGCAGATATTTATTCTAAGATGAACACATTTGCAGATGCAAAAACATTCTGGTATTCGGCATTAAATGATGGTGTAGTTAACTTAACAGAAAAAGTTCAACCCGTTAAATTTAATATTGCTTCATTTATAAGTTTGAATGAATTATCATCTTCAAAAGATTATACAATTCATTTGCACAATAATTATTTCATCGGTGATGGGAAATTTGCAAATAATGGTTGGCTTCAAGAAATTCCTCATCCAGTAAGCAAAGTTACCTGGGATAATTATGCGGCTGTTTCACCATCAACTGCAAAAAAATTAAACGTTAATAACAACGATTTACTTCATATAAAAGTTGGGAACAGAAATTTAACATTGCCGGCATTTGTACAACCTGGCCTTGCTGATAAATTGATTAGCATTGAATTAGGATACGGCAGAACGGTAATCGGCGAAGTTGGAAAAGAAGTTGGTTTTAATGCAGTTGCTCTGATGTCCAAAACAGTGCAGTCTTCACCTTTTATTTTTTCAAATGCATCAGTTTCAAAAGCCGGCGGGAAACATGAATTAGTTTCTACTCAAGAACAGCATGCGCTTGATGACACATTTGTAAAAGATTTCCATCGTATTAGGAGAATCATTCAGGAAGGAACTGTCTTAAAGTATATCAAAGAACCCAATTTTTTACATGAAGAAAAAGAAAAATTATTCAGCATTACTAATGAAGTAAAATACACAGGCAACAAATGGGCGATGGCTATTGATTTAAATAAATGTACCAATTGCCAGGTATGTGTCGCTTCATGTAACGTTGAGAACAATATTGCTGTTGTTGGTAAAGAGCAGGTAAGTAAAGGACGGGTAATGCAATGGATCCGTCTTGATCGTTATTATTCAGGCACCCCCGATGAACCGATTGCAAGTAATCAACCGATGTTATGCCAACATTGCGACAATGCACCTTGCGAAAATGTTTGCCCTGTCAACGCAACAAATCATAGCCCCGACGGATTAAATCAAATGGTTTACAATCGTTGCGTAGGTACAAGATATTGTTCCAACAACTGTCCTTATAAAGTAAGACGATTTAATTTCTTTAATTATAGAGATGACTTTGCCGATTCATATTATGAAAATGATCTTACTGCGTTAGTGAATAATCCGGAAGTTACTGTTCGTTCGCGTGGCGTTATGGAAAAATGCAGTTTTTGTATTCAAAGAATTATGGAAGCCAGATCCGATGCCATTCGTGATAACAGACCATTAAAAGGATCCGATGTTGTTACTGCCTGTCAACAAGCATGTCCTACAGAAGCGATTACGTTTGGAGATGCGAACGATCCAACATCACCGGTAGCAAAACTTCGAGATCATAATTTATCATATCATGTACTGGAAGAATTAAATGTGAAACCGAATGTTACATACATTGCTAAATTACGAAATACTCATTCGGAGGAAATATTGTGAGTACCGTTGATTACACACAAGAATTATCTGTTATAGAAGGGAAGCCACCGTTACGCGAGCTCGATGATTTAATTTCTAAACCGATTGATGCAAAGCCGACGAAAAAGTTTTTCATTGCTCTTACAATTTCGGGATCAATGCTTTCTCTGCTCGTTATCGGATTAGGATTAACTTTTTATTACGGCATTGGAATGTGGGGAAACAATATTCCAGTAGGTTGGGCTTTTGATATTACTAATTTCGTTTTTTGGGTTGGTATTGGCCATGCAGGAACTTTGATTTCAGCAATTCTTTTTTTACTAAGGCAAAAATGGCGTACCGGTATTGCACGATTCGCGGAAGGAATGACCATCTTTGCGGTTATGACAGCTGGTTTGTTTCCGTTAATACACGTCGGGCGTCCTTGGCTTGCAGCTTATCTTTTCCCATATCCGAATCAGCACTCGATATGGGTTAATTTCGATTCGCCACTTTTGTGGGATGTGTTTGCAGTTTCGACTTACTTTATAGTTTCGTTGATATTCTGGTATGTTGGATTGATTCCGGATTTTGCGACACTTCGCGAAAGAACGAATAACAAAATTAAAAAAATTACTTATTCAATTTTTGGATTAGGCTGGAGATTTTCAAACAAACATTGGCAGCATTACGAAATGGTCTATCTAATTCTTGCCGGGTTTGCTACTCCTCTTGTTCTTTCTGTTCACACGATTGTAAGCTTTGATTTTGCCGTTTCAATTATGCCCGGTTGGCACGCCACAATTTTTCCTCCTTACTTTGTTGCTGGCGCAGTATTCTCCGGATTTGCTATGGTGCAAAATGTTTTAATTATCGTCAGAAAGATTTTCAACTATGAACATATAATTACTTTAGATACTCTTGAAAAGATGAACAAGATAATGCTGTTGACCGGTTCAATGGTTGGTTACGCATACGCAATGGAATTTTTTATTGCTTGGTACAGTGGTCTTCCTATAGAGCGGTTCACTTTTATTAATAGAGCTTTTGGTTCGTATGCCTGGGCATACTGGGTTATGATTTCATGCAATGTGATTTCACCACAACTTTTCTGGTTCAAGAAGATTAGAAGAACTATTCCGGTGATGTTCGTAATAGCAATATTTGTAAATATCGGAATGTGGTTTGAACGATTTGTGATTATCGTTTCTTCATTATCAAGAGACTTCTTACCTTCAAGCTGG
>Ga0209514_10010158_pt1 | contig 10172 bp, 6 predicted proteins | sample Subgrocontami58m_FD_187452 | JGI IMG/M metagenome (GOLD analysis project Ga0209514, IMG submission 187452) | Subsurface groundwater microbial communities from S. Glens Falls, New York, USA - GMW37 contaminated, 5.8 m (SPAdes) (version 3) | ecosystem: Environmental > Aquatic > Deep subsurface >... | reverse complement strand
AAGAATGGGATCATCAAGCACGCCTTAAAGAAATTGCTGCGCGAACAACTCAAAATCAACCTACCCCGCCTGCCACGGATGCAACTCCAATACGTTTAATTGGCAGACCTCTTCAAACCTCTGATATAAACAATCCAGAAGCAGGACTTGTGCACATAAATATTCTTTTGCGATTCATCGTTTCTGGACTTGTGGTGTTCATTGCAGGACCAGCGTGGTTAGTCGTTAGCGTGCCTCTTGCGCTTATTATGCTTGGTGGAGTGAACATGCTAAAATGGGTGTTGGTTGTTGATGAAGATGATGAAAACCCAGTTGATAAGTTTTTGCAAGGTATAAAACAAGGTATGGAACAAATAGCAGACTTTATGAGCACTCTTCTTCCAATGCCTGTCATAGACAGCTCTCGCTCTTCTGCACAAGAACCAACTAAAACCCCTGATAAAGTTATGAGTAACTATTTTGACACTCTTTTTGCCATAACTTACTCAAGTGTGCGTGTTGCCTTTAAAAAAATTGAAACCCAAGTAATTACTTTTACACTTAGAAGAAAAGCAGTCGCACAACTCAATTATGCTCTTGGTGTAATACAAAAACAAACAGGACTTTCTTCAGAAGATAATGAAAAACTGCGAGCAAATATCATTTTCACAGTACGCGAAAGAAAAACAAATATTCAAGAAATCTGGAAAAAACTTGCTGAAGCAAATGTTCCAGCAAACGCACGAATACTATTCATACAAGAACTCCTGCCAGATTTTATCATCACAGAAACAACAGGAACTGAAGCAAAACTACAAATAACCAAAAAAACACCAAACGCACAACTACCAGAATGGATACAAGCAGAAGTATCATCTGAGGCAGGCGGGACCCTTGCAACATCTACTCAACCAGCTATCAAAACAATCACAAAAGCAGAAGTACAACAAATCGCCAAAAAAACAGTTGATGACTTGATGGGAGGAATTGTGAGTGAAGAAGATGATTTTGCGCAAGAAGCACTTAGCGCGGCAAAATCAGGAAAAGTTTCTGAGGTTAAAGAGTACCTTAAAATAACTGAAGTGAGTCCTGAAGAAAGAAGCGCTCTTGCTCAAGCATTGATTGAGTCAAAGTTTGGCAAACTATTTTCTGCACAACAACTTGAAGAATTTGTTAACTTAGTACTTCAATTGCACGAAGAACTACCAACAGCAATAGATGACAAATCATTAGCAGCAATGAAAACAAATGTTCAAAAAAACCGCCAAATGCTTGACAAACTAAACACACTTGGCATAACCTCTGAAAAAACAGAAGCTATTGCAAGACTCATGCTGGATGCGGGAATAGCAGGAAAATCTAATTTAGTAGTTATTCCTTCTTTGCCTTTAGAAAAAATTATTGAGTTGCCAGTATCTGAAGGAAAACCTTTAAAAACAGTTCATATAATGACTAATATCAATAAGAAAACCTTAAATGATATTGTTGATTGGTACAGAACTCCTTCAGGTATTCAGGCAAGAACTAAATCATTAATAATTGATTCACAGAAAATAACAAATTATTTTGATAATGCTTTTGGCATAAAGCTCTCTTTTGATTCTCCCTATAGAATTTATTTCTGGAAAGAAACAAGAGAAGTTCATCATAGAGACATTCCTCATGAATTTTTTTCAGAACTAGAAAAAAGAATTCAAGAGAGTGAAGAGCAAGGGATTATCTCGCAGGAATCAGCATTGAAAGCACTTTATGCTCTTGATGAAGTTCGTAAAGACTTTTTTAGAATGAAACTTGTTGGAACAAAAGAAATCGGAGAAGCAACAAAACAGTTTTTGGGCGCGATGCAAGGATTCCAATTGACTTTTGCAACAAAAGAAAATATTGATGATGCAAATAAAGAAGAAATCGCCCAATTGGTCCTGCCAGAAATAACTGAGTTCTCTTTAAGTTCGGGAATAACTGACGACCAGATAAAATTCAGCGTTCCATTGCAGAAAAAACAGCAGCTTAAACTTATTGAAAAAGTAATAAATTCATTTGGAGACATAAAAAAGCCACAAAAAATCTTGATTGAAGCAAAAGAGAGTGAAGGCAAGGATTTCACAAGTTTGCTTGATAATAAAATAAACAACAATGATGCTTGCAGATTGAGAGTTGTTGTAGTATAATTTAAATACATCAATTTTTTACAATTATTCTGCAGGGTATAGTTCTTTCGCAGTTCTTTTTGCTTGTGCATGCGCCTCAGAAAGAAGTGCAGCGATTGGTATTTTTCGCATTCCAAATGAATCGCACATAGAATTTATTGCAGCGCAGGAATCCTTTAAGAAGGAATCCCTCATACCATTTCTTTCATTTGGATTGCTTGTTTTTCTCCTTACTTGCGTTAGATAATCTTCAAAGGTCCTAATAAAGAATTCATATGCTTTTATCCATTTTTTATCCCTTTCAGAACTAGAATTATTGCTAAGAATATATCTCTTAGTAAGCTCAATCATGTTTCTCAAGCCTGTAAAAGGTCCTTCAGGAGCACAAATATCACGAATGTTCTCCTGAAACGCAAAAGCTATTCGATCAGTGATTTCTCGAGAACTTTCAACGTAAATCTCATATATGCTTACTTTGCATTTTTTTTGAGGAATAAAACTATTTTTAAAGTATGCGTCTGTATGAAGTCGTGCTAGCAAGGAGTTACTTTCTTTTTGAAGAACTATGAAACATCCTGTATTTAGTTTTCCACAAGCGTCTTTGCTTACCTTTGCCAAACCAACAGTCTTAGTGTTTCTGTTAGCAAGAGTTTCTTCAGGAATGTACTTATGTGTGTGCCCAAAAAAATGATATTTTGGCTGAATGAGCTGCACCAATGAGTCAAGATTTTGATCTGCATCAAGTGTTTGGTCTGGAGAATCATGTGTAAGCAGAAGATCAACATCCTGCAAATCTAAACAATCAGAAAGTTCTTCTTGCGTGTAGGTGATTCTTGGCTGTTTTTTTTCTTGTTTTGGCCTTGAACCTTTTTCGATTCCTCCTAAACCACGTATTATAAGATGCTCTGAACCGTCAAAAGACTCAATCTTGAGAACACCTCCATTTCTTATGTTGTAAAGCCTGTTATTAATTATTGGAACAACTTTTTGAGAAACACTTGTTTGAAGTCGGTCTAAGTATTCATAATCTTCATGATTTCCTGCAACAAAATAACAAGGAGTGTGTGTGTTATGTTTTAATCTTCCTTGTTGTAAATCAAGAAATCCCGACTCTTCCACCCCTTCTCTAATTTTCTTTGCAGTTGTAGCATCAATTCTGTTTTTATCTGGCCAAATACCAAAATCACCGGCTTGAAAAATAGCATCTAAAGGACCGTGTGCCTGCTCAAACCTATCAACTAACTGGTACATTAACCTCAAATTTCCATGAAGGTCCCCAAATATGCCAACACTAATCATAATTGTCCCGAATACTTAACACAACAAGAATTTATTAAGCTTATGCTCGTTCACACAGAGCTATTACTATCATGAACTGAAAAGTGTGAGAAATTTCTGGTGTGCATTTAACACGCGATGATGCTCGAAATCAACTTACCCAGCCCCCTCTGAAAAAACCAGAGGCGGGCGGGTCTCTTAGTAAAGAACAAATACAACAAATCGCACAGAGAACAGCAGAGGAAATGCTGGGTGGAAGTGCGGATGAAGCAAGTTCTCTTGCGCAAGAAGCACTTGATTCTGCTAAATCAGGACAAGTTTCTGCGATTACTGCGGTTAAAAACTACCTTAAAACAACTGAAACAAACCCTGAAGAAAGAAACGCTCTGGCTCAGGCATTAATTGATTCACAGTTTTCTGGAGTATTTTCTCCAGCGCAACGTGAAGAATTCGTGAACTTTGTCATTAAATTACACGAAAACCTACCAACAAAAATCGATGACAAATCTTTAGCAGCAATGAAAGTAAATGTTGAAAAAAATCACCAAATGATCAACAAACTAAACACACTTGGCATAACTCCTGAAAAAACAGAAGCCATAGCAAGACTAATGCTTGATGCAGGAATCGCGGGAGATACTGATATTAGAATAGTAATTGAGCAAAAGTCCGCAGTACAGATTAGTTCTCGATTTTACATATCTCCTGAATCTGTTACAACTTACAGAAAAAAAATCAAAGAGGGTGTTATTTTAAAAACGCCAAGTGTAATTGAAGAGATGGGTGAATTTTTCCTTCCAGAAAAATTCAAAGAGATGCAGTTTTCTGCTGATGACGCTGCTCTTCTTATGGCGTTTGTTGAGGAAGGACTTCCTGTCAATATTATTCAGACTCCTGATTCATATCTTGTTCTTGAACAGCAGGAAGTCTATAACAAACCGTTCTCTGAGCTGACTGTTGTTGATTATGTTTCTCCAGTGCCAGAGGGTGCATCGCGAATGTTTATTGATCCTACTAAAGTGCTTTCTGATCAAGGTCAAGTTTTTGAACTTTTTGTTAACTCTTACCGAGATGATTTTAAAAAAGATAGCCCTGAAGCAGTTGAGCCCATTCAAGTAATAGAATATGAGGGAAAATATTACATCCCAATATGGTACTCCGTGCAGGGCACAAGAATGGATGGAGTTCACAGAACTAAAGGTGCATTGAAAGCAAAAACTCAAATTAAAGCAGATGTTTTTTTAGACCCTCTTTTTAAACCAAGTTTAAGTTTTCAACCAGTTGGCAGTATTGAAGAAGTTCCTGAATATAAGTCTCAGAAGAGTGAGGGTAGTTCTGGTTTAATATGCTCATGAAATCGAGTTTACTAAGAAAGTAGTTAAATGGTAATTATTTACGTTCAAGTCTCTGATAAAATTTTTCCATACCAATAGCTTCAGCAATACGTTCTATAGCTGGACCGGAAGTGGAGCCTATCAAAAGCGCTCTTATGGGAAAATGTAGATCTTTTCCTTTAACTTTTAACAGTTCTCCTGCCTGATCAATTGCGCTTTTTACACTTGCACCTGTTTTACATAGTTTAATAACTTCTGAACAGATTGCAGGGACCTGCTCTTTACTAAGGTATTCGTTGCATTCAAGTCCGATGGGAAAATTATCACAAACGTAAGGAAGAATTGCAGTAGGTGCATCTTTAAGTAAATTACTTGATTCCCTTGCAACCAGAGCTACTTGTATGCTGGGTAAAGAAAGACCTGCTCGTTCAAGGAATGGCTTTGCTAATTCTATATATCTTTCAGGTTCAATTTGTCTCATGTGCGCTCTGTTAAAATAATTTAGTTTTGCAATATCAAAACGCGCATTACTATCAGTGACTTTTTTGATATCGAACGTGGAAATAATTTCTTCTCTTGTCAAAACTTCATTTTTGCGTCCTGGATTCCAACCAATTAACGCCATGTAGTTAATAAGCGCCTCGGGAAGATAACCCTCATTCTTATAAAAATTCACTGAAGCAGTTTTATCTCTTTTTGAAAGTTTAGCTCCTTTCTCATCAAGCACTAAGGGAATGTGTGCAAATACCGGCACTTTAAACTCAAGTGCTCTATAAAGTAAAACTTGAAAAGGAGTATTTTCTAATAAGTCTTTGCCACGGATTATGTGTGTAATACCAAAAAGCGCATCATCAACTACAGTTGCAAAAGGATATGTGAAAGAACCATCTGATCTACGGAGAATTAGATCGCTTAATTCAGCATTATTTTTTGTTTTAGTTCCGCATAATAAATCAGTGAAAGTCGTATTTCCTTCAGGAATTTTAAAACGTATTGAAGGTCGAGTGCCTGTTTTCAACAATTCCTCTTTTCTTTCGGCACTCAGACCCAAACAAGTTCGAGCGTATTTTTGTATTTTATCAGGCACATGCTCTTTAGCACCACGTGATTTATCAAGATCTTCTTTTGAACAAAAGCAATCGTATACAACTCCTTTTTTAACAAGAACTTCTAACTGTTCAGAATAAATAGCTCCTCTTTCAGATTGTTCATAAGGTACTGTATTATGAAGTTTATGGGGGCCTTCATCAAAATTAATACCGAGCCACTCAAACAAATCAACTATATTATTCCATCCAAACTCACTTCTTTCTTTATCAGTATCATCAATTCTTAAAATGAATTTTCCCTGGTTTTTAGTCGCAAAAAAATAATTGAATAATGCAGTCCTTACATTACCTATATGCAAATCACCTGAAGGTGCTGGTGCAATACGAACTTTAACACTCATAAATCAAACTCCATGGTATTTTATTTTTCTCTTCTTATAGTGCGGATATTGTTTAGCAATTTATTAAGTTGTGGTTTTATTCACTTTTTTATGATTATTTACTATTATTACCACCCAGCCCGCTTCTGACCTAGCGCCTGTTGCGAAATCCGAGGCGGGCGGGTTTCTTTTAACACCTGCTCAGGTATTAGTTGCTGCGCAACAAGGTTATATTGCTTCAGTTAAAGAGTATCTTAAGAGGGATGATGTTTCTGATACACAACGGCTTGAGATTGCTGAGGCGCTGCTGGGTCGCGGGCTTTCCACCGATGAATGGGTGATTATTCTTTCTGCGCATAATCTGCCAGGAGTTATTGATAGCCTAACTGAAGAAGAGCTCGCTGCAAAAGTTGAAAAACTACGAGAAGCCACCACAATAACCAGTGAAGAACGCAGACTACTTATTGAAGCAGGAATTGCTGGTGCTGCTGTAGGTCCTGAGTCAAAAGACTTGAATCAAGATGCGTTTGAGCGAGCTCTTTTGATTAATGTACGAACTGTGCAGGAAAAAGCATATCGTCCTTTTGTTGATAGTAGGAGCATAGGGGGAAAAATTCCATGGCGTGTGCGTGTGCAGCTTGATGATCAGGGAAATATTGTCCCAACATCCAGGAATGGTTTTTCAGTTGAGTTTGTGTTTCATCTAAGAGGAGGTCAAGTTCTGGCAGAAATCATTAACTATAACATGCCAGCGTCTGAGGCACAATCTGCAATGATCACTGCAATGGAACAACGTTTAACAGTATTTGACAATGCAATTATTTTGGCTTCAGCCTCGGCCGCACGTCATGTGCAAACAACAAGGATTCCTTTTATTAGTGTGTTTAGGTTTTTCAATGTGTTCAATACTGAACGCTACATTCTTATGCGTGCACTTGAATCTGCTGGAGCTGACTTTTTTGAAGTTGCGGATCTCGTGAGAAAACAAATTTCGGAAGTATTATCAAAGCAGTTCAATCCTTTTTCTGATAAGAAGTCTGATCTTCGCCTGCCAGTGTGGTTTATCACTGAGTATTTGAAGTCATTTACTGAATCTCTGAGAGCAGAAGGTTATTCTCCTGCAGAAATTAACGGCATACTCCTGCAAGCAGGTTTTGATATCAGTCGCTGTGCTGAGTGTCTCGCAGTCCTTGAATCACAACCGTCTGAAAATCAACCTACCCTACCCGTCCTGGAAAAACCAGCGGCGGAAGGGTCCCTTTCAACATCTTCGCGAAAAGAACTTGCTGACGCTGAAACAACAGCAATCGCCGAACAAACAACTGATGAATTGTTTGGGGAAGAAAGAAGTGAAACAGATGTTTTTGGTGATGTCCTTTCTTCACTTGATCAAAACAACCAGATAATCGATAAGTCTCCCGTACTTGAAGAAGGAATATCTATTGCTGATAAAAGTATTGATGCTCTGCGTGTATCTCCTGAAGAAAAGATTAACTTCAAAAATCATGCAAGAGCCATAGAAAAACATGGTGATGATTTGTCCGAGCGATCACCAGCTGATAAATCATTGCAAGACCTCCCTCAAACTTTTAGACAAGAACTTGGAGAAAACATAGAGAAAGATATGAATAATATTTGTAAAATATGTCCTTTAACAGTCACTTTAGTTCTCGGCCTTATTGAAGATCCTCTTATTAAAGGAAAAATTGGAAAAAGCGATAAAGTGAAAGAATTACATGAAAAGTATGTCGCGCTTATTTCTCCTCTATCATCTGAGAATCAAAAGTATATACATGATTTGACGAAACAAGACTTATTTAAAATAGCTGCAAGAAGTGCACTGCAAGAATTTTCAACTCGAGATTCTGACATAGTAAATCTTTTAGTGGCACTTCACGCATATGCTCAAAGTCTCCCATTTGAAGATAGAAAAGTAGTTGAAAGAGACATATTAGAAGTAGCGGGAGCAGTTAATTTCAAGGGTTTTCTCACAAAAATGTTTGAAGTTGCAACAGATAACACTCTAACTATAGACACTCTATCAGCATACCAAGACTTATCTTTTATGATTATTTCAATGCAGGAAAAATCTTTGATAAATAAACATCAAGCTGACATTGATTTGATTTTTGAAATTTTTAAAACACGCTCTGTTTCTTTTGGAATCTATACACCTAATGACCGACAAAGATCTGAATACTTGAAAGATTTATCTGATTTAGCAGAAAAAAAGTTTGGAACAACAAATATTATTACTCGCACTTTGCGTGCAAGAGAAGAAGAAATAAAAAAGATTGAGCAAGATACTTTTATTTCAGATATACTTGTAAAAGCAAGTTTGTATCTTTCAATTAATGCTCTTCCTTTCCAATTACCACAAATAACAAAAATGACCCGCCTAACACGTGACAGATTATTTGATGGGAAGATAAAAAAATTCAAGGATGTGCAAGTTGGGTGGCAAGCGAATACACAAAATTCTAAAATTGTTTTTTACGCTCAAGATTATCAACGTTGGTATGATGTTCATGGTGCACAGAGCACTATTGCTTTATCTCGCAGTGCAACAAAATTCAAAAACGCAGGGAGTGTTATTTCGCGAGCAGTTTGGATGGCAGGCAATTTGAGAAATATTCGAGATGGAACTAAGTTCTCAACTGAAGAAATGGCTGATGATGGCAAGTGGTATAGTTTGACTTGGCAATTCAAAAAAGATCCCCTTTCATCAACAAAGCTTTTCTTAGACTTATTCCATTCAGATATTGTGCCAATAGTTGCTCCAAGTATACATTTATTGAACTGTCCATAAAATAGCTTTTTTATGTAAAAAAAGTATTCTTTTCTAAATTGCTAGTTCTATTTTATCTAACTCAGAAAGACACTCTTCAAGTTCTTTTTCTTTAAGATTTCCTTTTTTTAATGCTGTCGCAAAAGCAATTTTAGCAGGCTCATATGATTTGCCTTTAAGATATGCTTTACCTAACATAAAATTCGCTTTTGCTTCCCAAGAAGTATCTTCAGTGCGCAATCTTGCTGAACCAGTATAAATATTCATCCAAGAATTACCTTCAACAAGTGTTAAAAGTGCACGTAATGCGTACTCTGGATGAAAATCTAAAATAAGTTCTGCATACTGCAAAAGGAGCGCGGGATTCCAAAATTCCTCATGCAATCTTGCAACAATTCCATTATATTTCTCATGAAGAGTAGTGTTCCCTTCTAATGGCGAATTAGGAGCAGCAAAGTGTTCTGGAAAAGCAATACCAAAATCTATACCTGTTATGAGCCCTTTAGGCAAACTATCAGGACCAGTATAACGCCACTTCTTTTTTATGTTTAGCGGTTTCATTTTGTTATATTGATATATATTACTTTGTTTCTTATAAACGTTATGCTATTTGCATGTTAAACCGACACAAGCAGAATATGCAATAGAAACACATACTATACGCAACATGATTCAAGCATTCATAACCAAACAAGCAAGTTTGCTTGCAAATCCAACGCCAGATATTGCAAATCTTGATTTACAAGAACAAGCAGTACAAACACTCAGACCACGACTTATTGAACAAATACGAAAACTCAGTCAAGATGAAAGTTTAGTCAATGCAAGAACAGCAACAGATTCAACACTTCAAACAAGAAACAGCGCATGGAAAGAACTTTATGAATTCATGGCAGAATCAAATGGTCTTTTGATGCAAGCCCAAGGCATACGTTTTGCAGAACTGCAAACTAATTACTTCAACTCAGAAAAAGCATTACAGCAAAGCATTGAAGCAGAATTAGAACAAACCAGAGAAATACTAGGAATGCCCAAAATCAGCAGAGCAGACAAAGAGGCAAGCGCAGTGTTGCAGAGAGTTAGTAAGGAAGAAGAATATCAGAAACTTGGTGATATTAGTAAAGGACAAAAGTAAACTATAAATATCAGTTGTGTTATTGCTTTATTTATGCTAAACCTAACCCAACGTGAACTGATAGTTAAACTATCGAGACAAC
>Ga0209514_10010155_pt1 | contig 10174 bp, 9 predicted proteins | sample Subgrocontami58m_FD_187452 | JGI IMG/M metagenome (GOLD analysis project Ga0209514, IMG submission 187452) | Subsurface groundwater microbial communities from S. Glens Falls, New York, USA - GMW37 contaminated, 5.8 m (SPAdes) (version 3) | ecosystem: Environmental > Aquatic > Deep subsurface >... | reverse complement strand
AGACCCTAAAAGTGAGGATATCCCGGTAATATTTTTTACCTGCAAGGATTTAGAATTAAGCGGCATAATCGGGCGCTGTAAACAGCTGGGTAATTGCGGGCATATCTCAAAGCTTGCTCCAAGTAAGGAATTACTCGAGCGCATCAAACAAGTTCTTGGTTAGATTTCGGCGGCGTAACTCAGCCTGATAGAGTAGTCGGCTCATACCCGATAAGTCACTGGTTTAAATCCAGTCGCCGCCATTTTTATAATTATAGACGCAGTCCCTGCCTTTTAGGGGCCAGTCGCCGCCACTATAAAATAAAGAAGGAGGTATTGTTATGAAAATTAGGATAGTTGCTCTTTTAGTGGTTTTATTTTTTCCTGTTTTAGTTCTAGCGCAGATGATCAATGAGACCGGACATAATCAGAATGTTGATTTTTTGAGAGGCAGGCTAGAAGTGGTCAATACTCTTACGCAAGAACAAAAGAATGATCTCGTGAAATACTTTGAAGATCAATGTGATGAGAATATTTTATTAGAAGATCTAGATAATAGTGAGGATCTATCATTTTTTGACCGCATAGCCAGTGATGCGAACATGACTCAAGAACAAAGAAAAATCGCGATTAAGGATTATTTCGCGCAAAAAGAACAGTTTAAAGATAAAGCGGAAAAAGATAAAATTCGTGCCGAAAGAACTGATGAATTCCGCGAGAAAGAGCTAAATAGCTTAACCATTTCTCCGGCAATAGTTAAATGAAAAATGCTGGTAGAGTTATTTTTTTTATAATTGCCATTTTATGCTTAGGAAGCGGCCTGCTTTATGCTTATCTAGAAGAGATAGATACCCAAAGCCAGGTTATTAAGGGAGAGGTTGTTGGTGTTGAATTATTAAAGTCAGAAATTACTATAAAATTTAAACAAAAGAATGGCGATAATGACGAAATAATTCTTGCGATTAACGAAGCTACAAAAGTCAGGAAGGATACTGTTGAAATTTCTTTCACTGAAATATTTAAGGATGATAAAGTTACAGTTGAGTACTATGTTGATTCCAAATCTTTTGGCCCGCCAATTGCTCGAGAAATAAATGTTGTATCGATCCCGCAGTAGCTTGATTAAAGAAAAATTAATACATACTATTAAGCAAAACAGGCTAATAACTACAGGCGAAAAATTAGTTATCGGTGTTTCCGGCGGTCCGGATTCTGTTGCATTACTTTATTTACTCAATAGCTTAAAAGAAAAACTAGATTTAGAATTGCACGTTGCGCATCTAGACCATATGCTGCGTAAAGATTCTTATAAGGATAGTGCATTCGTTGAGACCCTAGCTAAGCGTTTTGACCTTCCGATAACTTTAGCGAAAATTAATCTTAAGGCATTATTAGACAAAGGCTCAACAGAAGAAATCGCTCGTAATGCCCGGCTTGGTTTTTTATTTCAGGTAGCGAATAAAATAGGGGCTAAAAAAATCGCTTTAGGCCATAATTTTGATGATCAGGCAGAAACAGTATTGATGCGCATCTTGCGGGGTTCAGGATTATACGGTTTATCAGGAATATTACCTAAGCGCGATATTTCCGGATATCAGATTATTCGTCCTTTAATTGAGATCACCCGGAAAGAGATTGAAGCTTTTTTAAGATCCAAGAAGATTACTCCGCGCATAGATAAGACTAATTTGGAAGATTTATATATGCGTAATAAAATTAGAAATCGGCTATTACCGTTATTAAAAAAAGAGTATAATACAAACATTCAAAAGGTTTTAGTAAATCTTGCACAGAGTTCAGGCGCAGATTACGATTATTTAACTAAAAGCGCGCAAAGCATAGTTCTAGGCAAGAAAAATAAATTAAGTGTGGCTAAATTAGTTAAACTGCATCCTGCGATGCGCAGGCTAATTTTAAGACAGGCTATTATTGACCTGCAAGGTTCTACCCGTCGTATTGATTTCCAGCATATTAAAGAATTGGAAGATTTGATTTTTAATCGGCCAGTTAATTCTATCGTTGACCTGCCTAAGCGCATTTGCGTAATTAAAAAGAAAAAACTGCTTTGTTTTTTGCATAAATAATTGTGAGAAAAACCTCGATTCTACGTCTATTAGTGTAGAAAGGAGGCGGAGCATGATTTTGCCATATATATAGGTAATAGTAATTGACATCTGTATAGTGCTGGGATATAATACGATTTTCCAAAATAATCCAAAAAACAATTTAATCTAAAAGGAGTTAACCCTATGGAAAAGAAAGTGTTAGTGAAAGAAGAGCATAAAGATATAGCGAATCGCCAGAAGGCCTTGGAACTTGCTTTGGCGCAGATTGAGAAGCAATTTGGCAAGGGCTCGATTATGAAGTTAGGCGCAGAAACTAAAGTACATGTTGACACTATACCGACAGGCGCACTTACCTTAGATATCGCTTTAGGCGTGGGTGGCTTGCCGCGCGGTAGAGTAATCGAAATTTTTGGGCCAGAAGCTTCCGGAAAGACGACGCTTACTTTAACCGCTATAAGAGAGATGCAGAAAAAAGGCGGTGTAGCGGCTTTTATCGACGCAGAACACGCCTTTGATTCTACTTATGCTAAGTTAATTGGCGTGAAATTAGATGATTTATTAATTTCGCAGCCGGATACCGGAGAACAGGCTTTGGAAATCGCCGAAACCCTGGTACGTTCAAATGCCGTAGATTTAGTGGTTATAGATTCAGTCGCGGCCTTAACTCCACGCGCGGAAATTGAAGGCGAGATGGGTGATTCACACATGGGGCTACAGGCACGCTTGATGTCACAGGCCTTAAGAAAACTTACCGGCGCAATTTCTAAGTCTCGCACCAGCGTAATTTTTATTAATCAGTTACGTGAGAAAATTGGCGTTATGTTTGGCAATCCGGAGACTACCCCCGGCGGACGCGCGTTAAAATTTTATTCTTCGGTTAGGCTTGATGTGCGCAGGATTGCATCTTTAAAAGAGGGCGATGCGGTTATCGGCGGGCATGTTCGAGTAAGAGTGGTAAAAAATAAAGTTTCTCCTCCGTTTAAAGAGGCAGAGTTTGATATTTTGCATAACGAAGGTATTTCGAAGACTGGCGCTATTATTGACGCCGGCCTTAAGCTCGAGGTATTAGAAAAATCTGGAACCTGGATATCTTTCGGTGCTGAAAAATTAGGCCAAGGCCGCGACGCAGCAATTAAAACTTTAAAAGAAAAAATAAAACTGCAAGATGATATTGAAAAAGAGTGCCGCAAGAAAGCTAATTTAAGTTAATCGGGAGGGTAAATAATGAAGAAAAAAATCTTATTTTCAAGCCTCGGGATTCTTGTCGGATTAGCTATTGGTCTGCTTATTAGTGTCAATTTAAATATTTTTTCTTTAGCGCAGAGTCAAGAAGTAAAGCAAATAAAAGAACCGGAAAAACTTTCTCTAACTGCCGTCGCGGTTAAAAATGATTCTTTTAATTTAGAAAACGCGGTAACTAATGTTGCCAGCACTGCTGGGCGCGCGGTTGTTTCGATTAGCACGGAACATACAACTAAGATTAAAGGCAGTAAAAGATATCGTTTTAGCCAGCCTTATGAGAATTCTCCATTTAGTGAGAATGACCAATTCCGTAAATTCTTTGATGATTTTTTTGGCGATATGCCGGACAGAGAATATAAACAGCGAGGGCTTGGCTCTGGGGTAATTATCGACCCGCAAGGGTTTATTTTAACTAACGAGCATGTTATTGACGGCGCAGATAAGATGACGGTAACTTTGCCTGATGGCAGAGAATTTAAAGGTGAATTAAAAGGTAAAGATGAGCGTTCAGATTTAGCGATTATTAAGATAAGCGCTACCAATTTACCGGCAGTGAGCTTAGGAGATTCTGATAACATTAAAATCGGCCAATGGGTGGTGGCGATTGGAAATCCTTTTGGTTTTTCGGCACAGAACCCTGAACCGACAGTAACTGTCGGAGTAATCAGCGCATTGCATCGCTCATTAGGTAGAATGCTTGCTCAAGACCGTGATTATAACGATTTAATTCAGACTGACGCGGCGATTAATCCGGGAAATTCTGGCGGCCCATTAGTTAATCTAAAGGGTGAGGTTATCGGGATTAATGTCGCGATATTTTCTACCACTGGAGGTTATCAGGGCGTAGGATTCGCGATTCCTATAAGTAACGCCAAAAGAATTATTTCGCGTTTGATCGAAGGTAAAAAAATAGCTTATGGCTGGCTCGGGGTAACTGTACAAAATATTACCGATGATTTAGCGAAATATTTCGGCCTGACCGATAAAAACGGCGTACTTGTCGCTAAGGTGTTAGATAATGCGCCGGCAGCTAAAGCTGGGATTAAAGAAAAAGATATTATTAAGCAGTTTGAAGGCAAACCAATAAACAGCGTTAAAGAATTACTTGGCGCGGTTGGGAAAACTGAAATTGGCCGTAAAGTAAAATTAGTTCTTATCCGCGATAAAAAAGAAGTAACCGTGGAAGTGCAAATCGGCGAACGCCCGCAGGATTTAGAGAGCGCGGAAGAAGAGACCGAGCTGATAAAGCCTGAAGTTTGGAGAGGCCTGGAAGTAAAATTCATCGAGAATAAAGGCATTGTTATCTCCGACATCAAAGCAGGTAGCCTTTCAGAGGATGCGGGTTTAGTGGTAGGGGATGTGATATTACAAATTAATAATCAGAATATAAAGAATATGGCTGATTATGATAAAGCGATCAAGTCAGTAAAAGGCAATTGCCTAATTAAAACATCCCGTGGATTTTTCTTGATTAAAAGTGAAACGAAATAAGAAATGTCCTTCGGACCAGGCGCGCAATTACGCATTTTTATTGCTTAAGTTTAGGCCGCGCAGCATTAGTGAAATAACTGCTCGCCTTAAAGCAAAGAGATATAATCCTTTAGTTATTAAAGAAACTGTTGATTTCTTAAAAGAGAAAAAAATTCTTAATGATACGCAGTTTGCTCGAGCTTGGATAGATTCGCGTTTAAATTGCGCAATGGGATTTAATCGAATTAGAAGCGAGCTTGCCTTAAAAGGAATTGATAAAAAAGTTGTTGATCACGCTTTAGCCGATATAAAAGATGAATATTCTGAAAGTAAAGTGGTTAAAGAGTTGGCCGAGAAGCGCATAACTAGATTAAAAGATATAGAACCCGCAAGAGCCAAGAAAAGAGTATTCGGGTATTTGGCTCGGCGCGGGTTTAATTTAGAAACAATTACGGATGTTTTAGAGCAATTATGAAAGCGGATATTTTACGAGACAAATTTTTAAACTTTTTTAAATCTAAGAAGCATAAGATTGTAGAAAGTGATTCTTTAGCGCCTGCGGATGACCCTACGGTTTTATTTACGCCTGCCGGAATGAATCAATTTAAGAAAGAATTTTTAGGTTTTGATTGTGGCTTTAAGCGCGCGACCACCAGCCAGCGTTGTTTACGCACTGATGATTTAGATAAAGTTGGCAAAACTAGTGTCCACCATACGTTTTTTGAGATGTTGGGCAATTTTTCTTTTGGCGACTATTTTAAAGAGGAAGCTATTTGCTGGGCTTGGGAGTTTTTAACCAAAGAATTGAAAATTAGCGAAGATAAACTTTGGGTTTCGATTTATAAGGATGATGACCAAGCGTATGGTATTTGGAAAGATAAAATTAAAATCCCAGCGCACAAAATTATAAAATTAGGGGATAAGGATAACTTCTGGCCAGCCGAAGCAAAAACTAAAGGCCCAAATGGGCCGTGCGGGCCATGTTCTGAAATATTTTTTGATTTTGGAAAAAATGCGGAATGTGAGAATAAAAATTGTGACCCAACTTGCAATTGCGGAAGATTTGCCGAAATCTGGAATTTAGTTTTTACTCAATTTAACCGTAAAGAAGACGGTAACCTCGAGCCTTTACCAAATAAAAATATTGATACTGGGATGGGACTTGAGCGGTTGGCTGCAGTTATGCAGGGCAAAACGAATAATTTTGAAACCGATTTATTTCAACCAATTATTAATGAAATTGAAGCAAATCTAACCCGTAGTTCAAACAAAGCATTAGTCTATGCTATCGCTGATCATATTCGCGCAATAGTATTTTCGATATACGATGGAGTTTTACCTTCTAATGAAGGCCGGGGATATGTTGTTCGGAAGCTAATTCGCAGAAGCTTGCTTCATTTAATGGCGCTCGGATTTCAGAAGCCATTTTTATATAAGTTGGTTTCTTTATTGGCACAAGTAATGAAAAATCCTTATCCAGATTTAGTCTTGCGCGCCTCGGCAATTGCCGAAATAATTATCGCAGAAGAGAAAAATTTTATTAGTACACTTGACTCAAGTGAAAATTTATTAAAAGAAAAATTTTCGGGTTCCCCTGATGCAGATTTAGTTGGCAGGATCGCTTTTCAGTTATATGATACTTATGGCATCCCTTTAGAATTGACTGAAAGTTGGCTAAAAAAACATAATTTAAAAATCTCGAAGAGCGCTTTTGATAAGGAGTTAGGAACGCAAAAGAATCGTTCTAAGCTACAGAGCGCAATGAAGGGTGATGTATTTACTTTAAAAGAATTGGATCTGGGAATTAAAGATACCAAATTTTTAGGCTATAAAGATTTATTTTCAAAAGCCAAGGTTGTTAAGATTTTATCTGGGGCTAAAGAGATTAAGAAAATAACGCAAGGTCAAGAGGGGGTAATAATTTTAGACCAAACTCCATTTTATGCCGAATCTGGCGGTCAGGTCGGTGATACAGGATTAATAAGTAAAGGCAAAAATATTTTTGAGGTATTAGATACTAAAAATAACGGTAAAGTTATTTTGCATATTGGCCGCGTAAAGGCGGGTAGTTTTAAGAAGGCGGATTTGGTTGGGGCGCAAATTAATGTAGAGCGCAGACTAGCAATTGCCCGGAATCATACAGCAACGCATTTATTACAAGCAGCTTTAAGAAAAGTGCTTGGGAATCATGTGAAACAGCAGGGTTCGCTTGTTTCAGAAAGCCGTTTGCGCTTTGACTTTACGCATTTTAAAGAAATTTCGAAAGAAGATTTGGCTTGTATTGAAGAATTGGTAAATAATTTTTCCGTAACTAATCATAGACTGGATACAAAACAATTTACTTTAGCGCAAGCTAAAAAGAATGGCGCTTTAGCGTTTTTTGGCGAGAAGTACGCAAGTAAAGTGCGCATGGTTACTGTAGGAGATGTGTCAAAAGAGCTATGTGGCGGTACGCACCTAGAGTCAACTGGCCAGATTGGCCTATTTAAAATAGTGCAAGAAGGTTCGATTGCTGCAGGCACCAGAAGAATCGAGGCAGTGACTGGGCGAGTGGCGTACAAGTTAGTTAAGGATGATCAAAATCTACTTAATGAAGTGTCAGAAATTCTAAATACATCTCTAGATAGCGTGCCGGTAGAGCTACAAAAGAAATTAAGCCGGATTAAAGAATTAGAAAAAGAATTAAGTACTCAAAAGATGGATGCCGCGAAGAACTCAATTGATTCGATGATTAGTTCGGCTGAAACTATTAAGGATATCAAAGTTATTACTCAAGTGTTAGAAGGCGCGGATATGGATTTACTGCGCAAAACCGTAGATATGATTAAGCAAAAAGTTAATCGCGCGGTGATTGCTTTAGGTTCGAAAAGCCAAGATCGTGCATTATTAATAATAGCCGCGACTTTAGATTTGTGCGATAAGGGTTTAGACGTTTCAAAAATGATCCGCGATGTAGCGGGAGTTCTAGGCGGTGGCGGCGGGGGAAGAAAAGATTTTGCGCAAGGATCAGGCACGAGTCCTGAAAATTTCGATGCTGCATTTAATAAACTAAAAGGGATATTAAATCAATGAAAATAATTCGTTTTAACAGTAAGGCCTTGGATAAGATTTATAACCGCGGGGAAATTAAGTCGCGCCGGGTTGAAGAAAAAGTTAAAAATATTATTAATGATGTGCGTTTATTTGGCGATGATGCGCTTTTAAAATATACTAAGAAATTTGATGGGGTCAAGCTTGCGCCCCGGCAACTGAAAGTCTCGGAAATCGAAATAAGCGGAGCCTATCAGAATATCAGCCCTAATTTTGTTTCAACCTTAAAGATCGTAATTGAAAATATAAATAGATTTTATAAAAAGACGCTTAAGAAATCTTGGAAAATCAGAAGCGAGGATGGTATTGTTTTAGGTGAGAATTATTCTCCTTTAGAGCGAGTTGGGGTTTATGTGCCCGCCGGGACCGCTCCTTTGGTTTCTTGCGTTTACATGACGGTTTTACCGGCGAAAATCGCAGGGGTTAAGAAGATTGCCCTGGTTAGTCCTCCGGATAAATTCGGTCATATCAATCCGCATATTTTAGTAGTTGCCGATTTATTAAAAGTGGATGAAATTTATCGCGTAGGTGGCGCACAAAGTATTGCTGCTTTGGCTTACGGCACGAAAACTATACCTCGAGTTGATAAAATTGTTGGGCCGGGAAATATTTATGTGACCGAGGCTAAACGTCAAGTGTTTGGCTATTGCGATATTGATATGGTCGCTGGGCCTACAGAATTAGTTATTATTGCGAATCATTCAAGTGATCCTAAATTTATTGTTGCAGATCTGAAAGCCCAGAGCGAGCATGCTAAGGGTTTATCAATTTTAATCACTAATTCCAAGGCTCTCGCGCGCGAAGTTAAAGCACAGATGCCGGATGATAATGGCTTGATTGTTTTAACGAAGAACCTAAATCAGGCAGTAGAGATCACCAATAAAATCGCGCCTGAACATTTGGAGATTTTAGTAAATAATCCGCAAAGAATTGCTAAGCTGATTAAAAATGCGGGAGCGATATTTTTAGGGCCATATAGCCCGACGGCAATCGGGGATTATATTGCGGGGCCGAGCCATGTTTTACCAACTCAAGGCACCGCGCGGTTTTTTTCAGGATTATCAGTTTGCGATTTTATAAAAAGCACGCATATAATCAGTTATTCTAAAAAAGCTTTAGAAAAAGCCAAGGATCCATTAGAAAAAATCGCCGGCATCGAAGGGTTAGTTAAACATTTGGATTCGGTTAAGGCAAGATTTTAAATAGTAGGTAGTAGTTAGTAGTCAGGGATTAGGGGGAGTCGATGAAAAAAAGAATAGCGATAATTAAAAGAAAAACTAAAGAGACGGATATAACAGTTAAGGTAAATATTGACGGAACTGGTAAAACTAAAATTAATACCGGGATAGGGTTACTAGACCACATGCTTGAATTATTTGCTTTTCATGGACTTTTTGATTTAGCAGTAAGCGCTAAAGGCGATTTCAAAGTAGATATTCATCACACTAATGAGGATGTTGGTATTGTTTTAGGCGATGCGTTCAAAAAAGCTCTGGGCGATATGAAAGGGATCCGGCGTTCAGGGTATTTTTCCTGGCCAATGGAAGATATTGTGGCAGATATCGCAGTTGATATCAGTGGTAGAGGGTTTTTTAAAGAGATAACTAGAGAAAAAGGCGTGTATAAAGATATCGAAGATAAAGACGGATATTCTTTTACTTATGCTAATCATTTTTTTGAGTCGTTTGCTAAAAAATTGGGCATGAATTTAAGCATCAAACTATCAGGGGTAAATTCTGATCTACATACAAATCTTGAGCCTGCATTTAAAGCTTTAGGTAAGGCTTTAGATCAAGCCACACAGATCGATCAGAGGCGTAAAGGCGTTCCTTCTACTAAAGGTGTAATTGACTAAATGATTGCAATTATAGATTACGGGATGGGTAATATTCATAGCGTAAAAAAAGCGCTCCAAGCGCAAGGGGCGAAAGTAATAGTTACTAATAACCCAGAAGAAATAAAAAAAGCCGAAAAAATAGTTCTACCCGGAGTAGGCGCGTTTGATGATGCGGTTATGGAATTAGAAAAGCAGAATCTTGTTTCAGTAATAAAAGAAAGTATTGAAAATAAAAAGCCTTTCTTGGGAATTTGTTTAGGGATGCAGCTTTTGTTTGAGACAAGCCAAGAGGCAAAAACTAAAAAAGGTTTAGGAATTTTAAAAGGCAAAGTTATCAAGTTTGAAGCAAAAAAAGGCCTGAAAGTTCCGCACATGGGCTGGAATCAATTAAAGCTTTCGCAAAACTGCGCATTATTGAAAGGCATTCCGGAAAATTCTAATGTTTATTTTTGTCACTCCTATTATCCGGATCCAAAGGATAAAAACGTGA
>Ga0209514_10010154_pt1 | contig 10175 bp, 9 predicted proteins | sample Subgrocontami58m_FD_187452 | JGI IMG/M metagenome (GOLD analysis project Ga0209514, IMG submission 187452) | Subsurface groundwater microbial communities from S. Glens Falls, New York, USA - GMW37 contaminated, 5.8 m (SPAdes) (version 3) | ecosystem: Environmental > Aquatic > Deep subsurface >... | reverse complement strand
GGCGACCAGCAGGCTGCGATGGCCTTGTTTGCGGAGGTGGAGGGCGAGCTTGGCGGCGGTGGTGGTCTTGCCGGAGCCCTGCAGGCCGACCATGAGGCAGACGGAGGGCGCACGCGGCGAGGGGCGAAGGCCCTGGGCTTCGGTGGAGCCGCCCAGGACGGCGGCGAGCTCTTCGTAGACGATCTTGACGACTTGCTGGCCGGGGGTGAGGCTTTCCAGGACGTGCTCGCCGAGGGCGCGTTCTTTGACTTTTGCGATGAGGTCGCGGGCGACGCGGAAGTTGACGTCGGCCTCCAGGAGGGCGACGCGGACCTCGCGCAAGGCGTTGTCCACGTCCTGCTCGGTGAGGCGGCCGCGGGAGCCGAGGCGCTGGAAGACTCCGGTGAGTTTTTCTGTAAGGGCGTCAAACATAGGTACATTCTAGCATAGGGCAGAAGGCATAGAGCATAGGGCACGAGACAGAGGAGCGTTTGATTGGGTTTGATTGAGGATTTGCCTCTTCTTTCGGGCAGATACGCCGAAGGGGGTTTGGGCAGCTGGGCTTTGATTGGAGGGTCTGTGGAGCATAGTTCAATCAATTGCACGGGCATGGACCGGCTAGGTTGGAGGATGGCCTACGATAACAGGCTATGGTAGCAGTCGGGGGTGGGGACAAGGAAGGGGCGGATGACAGGACACACGGCCAGTGACCACCAGAGGACGGTGTAGACGGGGCTATGAACTATTTGATCTCCAACAAAAGTCGCAATGGTGTGGATATGTACTCTTCGAACGATGTCTTGCGCTCTGGCTTGTCAAGAAAATGATATGAGACAAATCTGAGACCTTCTTTATCCATTCGGTTAAAGAAATAGCAAGCGTTAATTGCTGATTCAGGTGATGAACTAACTTGCACCAAATCAAGAAGTTTTAGAGCCTGCCCAGATTCCTTTTGCGACAAATAGAGGCGTCCCACAATCAACCCAGTCGATAAGCGGCGGGTTTCTTTTAGGAACGCGCTGTTGCTGCCCATCAATACAGTAACTTCGTTTTCATAAACCTCTTCGCGTGGCCAACATTGTAGAGCATGAATTAGCTGAGTTTCAGTCCACATGTCGGCCATTACTTCCCGTAGTTTCTGTAACTCACTGACAAGCTGTTCGTTGCGTCGCCGTGCTTCTTCTTGGCCGACAACACCCCCGTGACCGCTCCAATCATTTCGCATCTTGTTTGTTGTTGAAAGGATAGTGGCAAGTTCTTTGCGGCCAAGAGCCTCGGGCAATGTGAGTGAAGAATCCGCAAAGAGTTCAGCGCAAATCATCCTGTCGTTTTTGGCCGCGTCATCCTTCTTGCGATCGCCTGAAAGCAATTGCCGGGTCTGGCTGCTGAGATACTCTACCACCACTTTCCAAGTTCCGAATGATGCCCGTTGGAAGCTCAGGTTCTGCTTTCTTAGTGCTTCCATGATTTTGTCTTTGTGGAGTTCAAATAACGCCTCGTTGGAACTGAATGCGCTTAGCAAGATCATACTGATAAACTCGGATGTGGCTTCAAAGAAGTGTAGCAAGTGTTCGCATTTGGTTTTGAAATCTTGGGCGGAGGTTGCCTGCCAGGCACGGAGAATAGAAGCGAGGGGGAAGGGGAGTGCCTCAAACCATTGATCCAAACCTTCCGCGGCGTACTTCTTGAGGCTGCCAGAAAGCTGATTTGACAGCGCACGCAGTCGTTGGTCTACGCCTTGCGAAGATCGTGGGTAGGACCATAGCTGTCGGCGTAGTAGCCCAAGTTCATTTTGCAAACTGAGAAGGGTATTTTGCTCAGTATCTATGTGCGATTCTGTCTCCAACACGGCTTTCTGTGTCAGGAGGTCAGGGACAAAGATGCGTAGTTCTTTTAGTGTTTGCTTGTTCAGCTTGGGGATTATTCCCGATTTGTAGCTTCCTCTGATCTCTTTCCCCAACTCTGAATTCAAGAAGCGGGCAACGAAACGCGCCATTGACCGTGCCGGGTCTACTGCGACTTGCGCATAATTCTGGCGCTTCAGAGAGAGGTCATCCAGTGAATCCACCACGTCACTGTTCCCGATAAGTGGGACATAGATGACGTTGTCGTGTCTTGGGAATTCGAAGCCCTCACCCTGCCGTCCCAAGTTTATGGCGATCGCTAGTTCCTCTAATCGCACAGGAGGCGCACCGAATTGGCGCTCTGCTTGTTCAAGTCGCTCTGCCAGTCGTAGGGAATCTAGGCCTGTAAACCCTAGAGGGTCGACAAAGCGGCCCAGTTCGAGCGTGCCCCCCTCCTTGCCTGCCTTAAGGTTGGCATATATCTGAAGGTTCGTGTTCGCTTCACCTGACAGTTGCGCCACGAACATACGCGAAGTTGGCCGTTTCCTAACTACCACCAAGTAGGCTGGTATGTTGGCATAGGGGGCAAACGCGCCTGAAGGCAGTGCCAGGGCCGCCTCAATTCCAAGGCCAAGTACGCCGAAGTGGTGGAGAGCAGAACGTTGTGAGAAGAAGAAGGATGGAGTAACTACAAATAGCCCAACGCCCTCTGCACTGAGTTTTTGACAGGCAGCAACAAGGATCATTTGGCCCAAGTCGTCTCTCAGCTCAATGTTTTCGCCGCTTAACGTTGGCATGGTGATTGGTCTGCCAAGGCGGTGGTTGAATGGGAGGACGCTAGCCATGACATCAAATTCTTCAGTCATTTGGCTGAGCATTTGAATGGAATCACCGAGCAACCATTCAGCGTTACCGGCAAGCAATTTCCCCAAAGCCATCTCACCCTGGTTCTGTGTCAAGGCGAATGCTTTTCCTGCCTTAGTCGCATCTTGAACTGAAGCTACGATTATCCCCAGCCCAGCCCACGGGTCACACACAATGTGCGCCGAGCGCCCACCAAGAATGCTTGACAGCGATTGAAGGAGAACTTGGGGGACATTATATCGGCCGCTCTCTGGGCCAAAACCCGGCAGGAGTGCGGGAATCAGGGCGGGTAGATCTGAAGGTGCTACAACTACACCCATCTCCTTTAGTCTTTCGGCCAAATCGGTGAGGGTTGGGTGATGACCTCCGCGCCTCCATTCGTCTTGCATTTTGAAAAGCTCATTCAGGATCTCTGGTTTCATAGCTCTAGCCCTATCTTCGTCAAATTGGCCCGTAGTTGGGTTCGTTCGGATGTGCCTCATTATGCATGACTACGGCGGATGTGCAAGAGGATGCCTAGACTTTTGCTGTAGGTGGGGCGGTCGTTGCAGGTAGGCAGATGCGTTTTTGTCGGTACCCTGGGGCGCAAGGCCTTGCGCCCCTTGTATAGTAGAGGAGACTTGGTGGGAGGACCGCTGCGCCCCTAGGGAGCGAGTCCCGTAACGTAGATTGGTCTCCCCCCTTGTCCTCGGAGCTGCGTACGGCATCATGGGCAACAAGGCCCGCATTTGCAAGGATGCAGCCGCAGGAACACAGGGGGCCCACCAACATATGTTGCTGAAAGGAGCACCTATGGTCTCTAGCTATGTCGGCATTGATGTGTCCAAAGCCACCCTGGAAGTTGCCTGGGCAGGCAAAGCCACCACAAAGCAGTTCCGCAACACCCCTGGCGGGAGGAGCGCCTTGCTGAGTGCCCTACAAGCTGCGTGTGCTCCCACCGGGGTGCAAGTGGTGCTGGAACCCACCAGCACCTACCATCACCATCTGGTACAGGCTTTGGCTGCTGCGGGCATTGCGTACACCCTGTCCAACCCTGCACGGACTGCCGCCTATGCGCGGATGCAGGGGAGCCGCGCCAAGACGGATAAAGCAGATGCCAAGCTATTGGCTGCGTATGGTGCTTCCCAACAGCCCAAGGCCAGCCCACCCCCGGACGAAGCTCAGGAGCGCCTCAAAGCCCTGCGTCGGCACAAAGAGTGGCTGGACGTTCAGGCCCAAGCAGCCCGCAACCGTCTGGAAGCTGCCCAACACTCGCCCTGGACGCCCCCTGCGGTCATCCAGAGCCTGAAGCGCACGATACAGGACTTGCAGCGTGAGGCCCAAGAGACCCAAGAAGCCCTGGATGAACTGGTGGCCCAGGAAGAGCGCTGGCAGCAGGAGGTGGAACTGTTGGACTCTATTCCTGGCATTGGCACACAGACTGCGGTCCTCCTTATCAGCGAGTTGCCTCCTGTGCAGTCCTGCACCTCACCCAAGCAATGGGTGGCCTTCTGTGGCGTCAACCCCGCACCTCGGGAGTCAGGCAAACGCAAGACGAGTCAGTTGTCCAGAGCGGGGGTGACGCAGGTGCGTGCAGGCCTCTATCTCCCCACCCTCAGCAGTATGCGCTGCAACCCGCTCATCCGTCCCTTCAATCAACGACTGAAGGCGGCAGGTAAGCTGGGCAAGGTGCGGGTTATGGCAGCCATGAACAAGCTCCTGCATCTCTGCTTTGCCGTCCTCAAACGGCAAACGCCTTTTGTCCCTTCACTGCCTTCTCGCCCTTGACTATCATTACGGCATCTACGTGCCAACGGGGGAATCGCGATGGCACACCTCCCCAAACGATAGCCCCTACTATGGCAAAAGGCGCTCCGAAAAGTGCCTTCGCCGTTTCCTTTCCTTGCCATTCCGAGCGTAGCGAAGCATCTTGTCTACCATTAAACACCTTTGCCACCTGCCAAAGACCCTGACGATCGAACGCTAGAGATTCTGGACATCTGCCATAATCGCAGCAACCTCTGTGGGGATCAAAGCTGTATTTCGATTGCTGATTGTGCCGCCGATTTCACCCAAAAACCGCGACCTCGTTCTAGTTGCTCATTGTTTCCCCTTATTGAGTCGGGCTGCCTGGTTGCCTGACCTAGTGCAGTGTCTCGTAAATAACGATGCGTTTGACAATCTGCTTGACGATAGCTGGCATGTGGCGCACTAAACAGATTGTTTGGGGCTAACGCCGCCACACAAACGCCTAGCTACATGAGAGACACTACACTAGTTTGAGCTAACGAAATAATGCAAGATACTTGAGCCCTAGTGATTGCAGTATAAAGGAGACGGCGCTCCTCGTTTATGAGACCTGGGTAGGGCAGTGTTCCGCTATGAGGCAATATGCCCTCCTCCAGCCCAGGTATGAAGACAACATTACCCTGTAAACCCTTGGATCCATGAATCGTCATCATCCTAACCCGATCAGTTGGATTTTGAGCTTGGTTCCCATCGTGAATGCCGAGGCGAACGCTGACCGCCTCAAGTATCTTAATCCTCCCAGATTCCGTATCTGAAGTCAGAAAGTCCAGGAGTTCAGACAAGAACATCCCTCCAGGCAATACGCCTATCACGGCATTCCAGTCCGTCTGGGCGGTTTTTCCGATAGTGGTATTTTGGCCAAAAGTATTCGTAATTGAGCCTGTCCCATAGACCCTCTTCCTATTTTGTAAATGAAGGAGTACTTTTGTAGAAATATGAGAGAAAGGCTATCTGGGTATGACGTACAACTTGCTCCCTTGGAACCGAGAGCAGGGCTAGGAAGATGCCGCCGTCGATGCGGGAGTGGTTGAGCGAAGGGCATCTGGCCTGGTTCGTTGTGGACGCAGTCCTTCGGCTGAAGGACGCAGTGGAGGAGATGGAGATCAGGGGGTTCTATGCGGCATACCGGAATGATGGCTGGGGTGCCGCGGCTTATGATCCGAAGGTCATGGTTGGAGTGTTGCTGTACGCGTACTGCCTGGGGTTGCGCAGTTCCCGACGCATCGCCCGGGCCTTGGAAGAAGATGTAGGCTTCCGTGTGGTGGCTGCCAAGGAAGAGGCCGGACTTTCGCACCATCTGCCGGTTCCGTCCTTCGGCTGAAGGACGAGGAGGCATTGGAGTCCCGACTCTAGTCGGGATGTACAGGTCCTGTCCTTCAGCCGAAGGATGCCATAAGACGGGTCTGGTGAAGCTGGGGGTGGTGGCACTGGATGGGACAAAGGTGGCAGCCAACGCAGCCCTGGACGCCAACAGGAGCCACGGGTCCCTTGAAGAAGAAGTACGGCGTATGTTGGCCGAGGCGAAGGCCGTGGACGCGGAAGAGGACATCCGCTACGGTGCTGAGCAGCGAGGGGACGAACTCCCGGAGGGACTGGGGCGGCATGAGGACCGGTTGAAGCGGTTCCGGGAAGCCAAGGAACGCTTGGAGCGGGAAGCGGAAGAAGAGGCCAACGGGAAGAAGAAGCAGGGCAGAAAACCCAAGGTGGTAGAGCCGATTTCTCCCGAAGAGGCGAAGGCGAACACGACTGATCCAGACAGCCGCATCATGAAGAGCAGGAGCGGGTACGTCCAGGGGTACAACGTGCAGGGGGTGGTGAGCGAGGATCAGATCATCGTAGCCATCGGGGTGACCCAGGAAGCCAATCCTTCAGCCGAAGGACAGCAACTGGCGCCGATGCTCCAGATACTAGAGCACACCCTGGAGGCGGCTGGGATAGAAGAACGGCCCAAAGTGGGTTTGGCCGATGCCGGCTACTGGAGTGAAGCCAACATCAAGGCGTGCTCCTACCCACAGATGCCTGAGCTGCTTATCGCCACCACCAAGAGCCTGCCCTTGAGCGAAGCGAAGGGACTGGAAACAACGGAAGCTACTACGGGAGCACGGGTGTCCCCGAGGGCGTATGCCCAAAGGACTGAGCCCGAGGGACCGAATGGAGCGCAAGCTCCTGACAAAGCGAGGCCGAGCCCTGTACAAGCTGCGCGGTGTGCTGGTGGAGCCGGTGTTTGGCCAGGTGAAGGAAGGAGAGGTTTATGAGACGAGGGCTTGAGGCAGCCTCAAGCGAGGCGGCGCTCATCGGAACGACCCATAACCTCCTCAAACTATGGCGCAGCCCTTCGGCTGAAGGGGGGATGGGCCAAGGCTCAGTGGAACTAGGCGGAGCATGTGGCCTTTCAGAGCACGCCCAGAGACCGGTGGACGTGAAATCGTCCAACTCGGCTGAGGGGGAAAGCCCATACGTCGGTGGCAGGGAGCAAGCCTACAACTCGATAGGACAGGCTCGTTAGCCTGTGGTATGCCATCCTCACGTCGCCTATTCGCCAAATACAGCCCCCAAGACCACTCTCCACCCTCAAAACCCCTTCATTCAGCCGCACACTCCAAACGACCCACGGATTAAGATACAATGGGTTCCGTTTGCCTGTGGTGGAATTGGTCTAGAGGCATAGAATGGAACAAAAGCCGAGAATACAGCGAGTAGAACGGGGAGACCTGCCTTTGGCCCCAGTGTATCAAGAAGTCCTGCCGCCTAAGTGCAAGGTTTGCGGCGGCGGAGCCGTCGCTCTCTTGACAAGCCGTGAAGACGGATGGTACGTTACCCCATAAGGTTGCGAAGAAGACGGTAGACAGTTGGCTCCGTCCTCATGAGTCGGAGGGGTTTGTACGTCCTTGAGCACATGCTGCGAGGAAGGGCGAACGGTGCCAGGTCTTGTGGAAGAAGGAATAAGTGAGTGGAGTTTTTCCAGATTCCCGCTGGTTGACCTCAAAGAGGTTTCCTTCTTAGATCGATTACTGTCGCTCGTGAGAGGTATGTGGCGTGAAGGCTGCGGCTGGAAAGACATTAGTAGAGAAATTGAAGCCCAGCTAGGCGTAAGGCTGACCAAAGAGCGCCTGCGGGCCCTTGTTCGCTGACCCCAACGAGTAACGATACTGGTCAGGCTGTGGGTGTTCCTAGAGGAAGAATCGGTGAAGTTGTCAACGTCCGAAGACGCTAAGGTTTTTGCTAAGGTGCGACGCCTGGCCTTTTTTATCGTAGGGGACACCTTACTGCTGGGCGCTTCCGTTATCTTGGCCTATTTTTTGCGTTTCGGAGTTCAAGGCAAGCTACCGTTGCATTTTCTGTCCATTGTCCCCTTGACGTGGGCACTCAGCATAGCTACAAAGGTACCTTTTCTCTACCGCCAGCACGCCTATAATTTGAGTTGGTCTTTTGTGGGAATAGAGGACCTTTGGGGGGTCTTCAAAGGACTCTCTTACGGCTCTCTGGCGCTTGTCGCGCTGACGATCCTGTTTCGCTTTTCTGAATATCTTCCAGATATTCCCTTCGTAGTCCTAGCTCTAGACTATGTCTTGAGCCTTGCGGCGGTCATTGGCTTTAGAGTATCACTGCCAGCCTGGCTTTTCATCACCCGTCGCAAACCAAGAATGGACAATGCGACTATTGTCGTAGGGGCAGGGGAGATGGGTGAACAAGTCGTTCGGTCTCTTCTAGTCTCTAAGGTGGCAGATTATTACCCTGTTGCGTTTGTTGACGATGACCCTGCCAGGTCGGGGATGACGATTCATGGAGTACCAGTACGGGGCAAGATAACCGATCTTCCTTTGCTCGTAAAGAAGTACGGAGCTGCGAAGGTAATTGTCGCCTTGCCATCCGCCTCTTCTTCAGCCACACATCGGGCCATAGAGGCGGCGAGGACCGTCGGGATAGCGAACGTTCGTATTTTCCCGGAAATGTCCGCATTACTAGATAGGCCAGCGGCAATCGGCGACTTGCGGAGAGTGTCCCTTGAGGATCTCCTAGGTAGGGAGGTCGTTTCAATCAATACTCACGAAGTGGAGGAGAGCCTTCTCGGCAAGCGCGTGCTTGTGACTGGGGCCGCTGGTTCTATCGGCTCCGAACTGTGTCGCAAGATTCTCCAGTTCAATCCTTCCCATTTGGTCTTATTGGATCACGAAGAGACGAACTTGTTCAGTGTCCACCGACAGCTTCAAAGTGAAGGGATCCGCCATGACACTGACATTATACCTATGCTTGCAGATATCAGGGACAGGAAAAGAGTGATTTCTATATTCAAAACGATGCAGCCGGAGGTAGTGTTCCATGCGGCTGCATATAAGCACGTCGGAATGTTGGAGAGAGATCCTCAAGAAGGATTGCGTACCAATGTTCTTGGCACAGCGATTCTTGCCGAAGAGGCCTTGGCCAGCAAAGTTGAGCGATTCGTCTTGATCTCGACAGACAAAGCTGTCCGCCCTACTTCAGTTATGGGTGCGACGAAGCGTGTGGCCGAACAACTATGCTTGGCACTGAACAGTCAGGGGCGAACTCGTTTTATGGTCGTGAGGTTCGGCAACGTTCTGGGAAGCCGTGGTAGCGTTGTGCCTATATTCGAAGAGCAAATCCAGCGGGGAGGACCTGTGACCGTTCGTGGCCACAACACTCGCCGATACTTCATGGTCGTTTCAGAGGCTGTACTTCTGGTGCTTCAGGCCGGAGCTTCTGGAATAGGAGGCGAGGTGTTTGTAATAGAGATGGGTGATCCTGTTAAAATAGCAGACCTCGCGAAAGCAATGATTAGATTACATGGCTATGAACCAGATAAGGATATGAAGATTACCTATTTTGAGCTTGAACCAGGAGAGAAGGAGTTTGAAGAAATCCTTGCTTCAGAAGAAGGGGTAATGGGACATGTGCATGAAAGAATCCTCCTTGCTCGTATGACGCAGTTGATCCTACCCGCACAGTACCATGACACTATCAAACGCGTAGAAGAGATTGCCGAGGCCGGGAATGGTGTAGAAGTTCGTCACCTTCTTCACTCACTAGTTCCCACATATGAACCTTCGCTGGAACTTGATTTGCTACCCCGGGTTTGACTTAGCGTCTGGTTTGACTTTCTTCAAGACCCACTCGTTGGGATTGATCCTCGCCAGTGTGAGCTCCGTCCCCTTTCCAGATCCTCTGGGCTAATTTTGGGATAAGTTTTGATTGGGTACACGTCAGCGGGAGCCAGGCGGAAGGGCCATCGTGCAGAAGAACTGAGGAGGAAGCTGAGCTATCACATAATGGCATAGGATTCATTTACGCTTGGACGTTCAAAAGGTCAGACTAATTATGGCCACGCTGGCAGTCGCGCTTACGCCTTGACAATTAGGGAAGAGGGGAGCGTAGGCGGTTCACCATTGCAATGGTCGCCCGTCAACACCCCTCACCCGTCCTCCCCAGGCAAGAAGAACCATTTCAGTTCAGCCTCGTCAGCCAGGAGCAAACGGCCCTGGTAGTAGACCACCGGCGCATAGTCCAGGTGGTGGAATACCTGGCCCGTCTCTTTCTCCCCACCATCCCACCAGACTTCCCATTTACCAGCCTGGTTGTCAACCATCTCTATGTAATTTTTGCCCAGAAGTATGATCTCCTCCCCATTACCTCGCACAACCCGTGCTATCGGCCCACTAGCGCGGTGAACCAGATAAAGCGACA